>Ga0065714_10064682_pt1 | contig 23802 bp, 21 predicted proteins | sample MisRhiReplicate2_FD_59101 | JGI IMG/M metagenome (GOLD analysis project Ga0065714, IMG submission 59101) | Miscanthus rhizosphere microbial communities from Kellogg Biological Station, MSU, sample Rhizosphere Soil Replicate 2: eDNA_1 v2... | ecosystem: Host-associated > Plants > Roots >... | reverse complement strand
AGCTCTCAGAAATGAGAGCTTATTTTTTTTACGATAATGAATATCTATAAATATTAACAACAAAAAAACTCGCTGATCAGCCAACGAGTTTTGTTTAATAATCATGAATTTCATTCAATTTCAAAAATGATTTTCTCAGTTTGTTCCCGAAGATCATCAAGATTGGTATTGTTGTAAATGACGAAATCTGCCATTTTTATCTTATCCTTTTCGGGCATCTGATTATTCATTACAGATTCAACTTCACGATAAGTTTTTCCGTCTCTGTCCATCACTCTTTTAATTCTGATATTGTCTTCGGCAGTTACCAAAAGAGATTTGTAACATTGAAGATGAAGTTTCAATTCAAATAATAAAGCGGTTTCTTTAAAAACAAGATATTTTTTCTGCTGAGCTACCCATTGTTCAAAGTCAATACGTACTGCAGGATGAATAATACTATTGAGGTGATGTAATAATTCATCATTATTAAAGACTTTTTCACCAACAAATTTGCGGTTGTATAAGTCATTTTCATCATAAGAGTCATTACCCAAAAGATCTTTGATTCTTTGCTTTAAATCAGCATTGTCATTAACGATCGTCTTAGCTCTGACATCTGAGTAATAAACAGGAAAGCCGCAATCTTCAATGAACTTTGCAACAGTAGTTTTTCCGGAACCAATTCCGCCTGTAAGACCTATAATTTTTGAGGCAGAATCAGGTTCGTCTTTTTTTGTTTCAGTATTTAATTCTTCCATACCTAATATCCAAAAACTTCATTAAAGCTAAACGTTTCATCCAATCGTACACCCTTCTCAGTCATTTTAAGGCTTGCCAATTCATTGTGAGCATCATGTTCAAAAAACAGCAGATAATCATTGTCTACACATTGTTTCAAAAATTTAGCTTTCTCTTCAATCGTCAATAGGGGTCTTGTGTCATAACCCATTACATAAACTTGAGGAATGTGTCCTGCTGTCGGAATTAGGTCAGCTGCAAAAACAATGGTTTTTTCCTGATACTGTATTACAGGAAGCATCTGCTTTTCGGTGTGACCATCTACAAAGATGACATCCATTTTAAGATCTGGAGCAAAACCATAACTTCCGTTGGCTGGTAATGGTAAGAAACCTAACTGACCGCTTTCCTGAATAGGTAATATATTTTCTTTTAAAAAACTTGCCTTTTCTCTTGCGTTTGGCTCAGTCGCCCATTGCCAGTGATTTTCGTTGGTCCAGAACTGAGCGTTTTTAAATGCAGGTCTGTAGCCGGTTTTGTCATCATTCCATTCGATTGCACCGCCACAATGGTCAAAATGTAAATGGGTTAAGAAAACATCGGTAATATCTTCTTTTACAAAGCCGTATTTTTTTAAGTTTTTATCTAAATTATCATCGCCCCAAAGAGAATAATGACCAAAAAATTTATCATCCTGCTTATTTCCAAGACCGCAGTCTACAAGAATGAGTTTTTTTCCGTCTTCAATTAATAGAGAGCGGGTTCCCAATTCAATTAAATTTCTTTCGTCTGCAGGGTTGGTTTTTTCCCACAGACTTTTCGGGACGACTCCGAACATTGCGCCGCCGTCGAGCTTGAATTTTCCGCATTGGATAGGATATAGCTTCATATAATAGATGTTATTTAATTTTTTATTGATTTCATTTGATTTGCAATTTTTCTGCTGTTTTCATCCTCAGAATTTTCCAGATTAGAAATAATGTGCTGAAAATCTGCTTCCTTTCTGCTTTGAGAAAGTTTTTGCTGAATAAAAATTTCAGTAGGGAAAATCTTAATACCGAAAGCGCCTTTTATTTCTTTTTCTACAAAATCTTTACCCATATTTTCTACTAAAACCGGACATTTTTGAGCTTTTTCGTATTTAGCTGTAAGTCTTTCAAGATGATTATAAAGCTCATTGTGATCCATAAGTTTCACTTTTCCATAGATCTGAACCGCTTCGTAATTCCAGGTAGAAACATTAAGATGATCATACCAACTGCTCGAAATGTAAGTGTGTGCTCCTAAAAAATCGCACAGAACTTCATCACCATCATTCAATATTTTTGCTTGAGGATTGGCTTTGGAAATATGGGTTTCTATATAAATCTGTTCCGGATCATTTTCGTTAGGCATCATCATAGAATGAGTTGCTCTTATTTTGTCCTTTGGAGAAATGAGCAACGCAAATGCATTTTCTCTGATGATTTTTTTCATCAGATTATGATCTTCACTTCTGTATAATTTAGGAACAAACATAGTTTAAAATAATTCTCCCGGACTTCTGGGAATGGCAATATTCAAATGGCGGTATGCTTTTTCGGTAACTTCACGTCCTCTTGGAGTTCGGATGATAAAGCCTTCCTGAATCAGAAAAGGTTCATAAACTTCCTCTAAAGTTTCCGGATTCTCAGCAATTGAAGTTGCAAGAGCTGAAATTCCTACAGGTTTACCTTTGAAATTTTCAATCATGACACGCATAATTTTATTATCCATTTCGTCTAAACCAAATTCGTCAACATTTAAAGAATTTAAGGCATATGTGGTAATATTAATTTCAATTTCACCATTTCCTTTAATTTCCGCAAAGTCACGAACTCTTCTCAATAAAGCGTTTGCTATTCTTGGTGTTCCGCGGCTTCTTCTTGCAATTTCAATGGCTGCATCTTCATAAATAGTCACTCCCAAAACTCTTGCACTTCTGATGATAATCATCGAAAGAAGCTCAATCGTATAATATTCTAATCTGCTTTGAATTCCGAATCTTGCCAGCATTGGTTTTGTCAGCATTCCGCTTCTGGTGGTTGCGCCAACTAATGTAAAAGGATTCAAACCGATCTGAACGCTTCTTGCATTCGGACCTGTTTCAAGCATGATATCAATTTTGTAGTCTTCCATTGCAGAATAAAGATATTCTTCTACAATGGGAGAAAGTCTGTGGATTTCATCAATAAAAAGCACATCATTCTCCTCCAGATTGGTGAGCAAACCTGCCAAACTTCCGGGTTTATCCAAAACAGGTCCCGAAGTGATTTTACAGTTTACGCCCAATTCATTGGCAATAATATTGGCTAATGTAGTTTTGCCTAAACCTGGAGGACCATGCAAAAGTACATGATCAAGTGCGCCACCACGATTTTTTGCAGCGGCTACAAAAACTTCTAGATTTTCAAGTGTTTTTCTTTGTCCGGCAAAATCTTTAAAACTCTGCGGACGAATTTTCTCCTCCTGTATTAGTTCGTCTTGGGAAAAATTTTCCTTATCAGGATGTAAAAAATCTGGCATTAATTCATTTCATTTACCTCAAAGATAGGAAAAAATGAGGTTAAGATTGAGGATGGGATTAAGATTATTTGAAGATAAGTTTTTGATATAAAGACTGGTTGCCACAACAAAGCATATGACGAAAAGGAATTGATATATTTTGAGTATTTTTGAGAGAGAAAATTTTAAGATAAAAATTTGGTATTTATCATTATTGAGATTCCTGCGGAATGACAAACTGTGCGTTTCCTATATCAATCTAAGTAGAACGAAAATTAATAGCTTTTTTATCTAAAACTTAAGCCTATTTTAATGAAATTATTTGGACCTTTCAAGCAGCTTGTAACACTTGCTGATCTTCCTTTAAGAGGGAAAATTTCTGACGATCAACTTGAGGTTATTGTCGATGGAGGAATTTTAGTTAATGAAAGTAAAATTCAAAAAGTCGGAAACTTTGAAATTTTGAGATCAGAAAATCAAAATATAGAAATCGAACACATTGGAGGTGAACAAATCGTTTTACCTGCATTTGTAGATTCGCATACCCATATTTGTTTTGGTGGAAATCGCGCCAATGATTTTGCCATGCGAAATGCAGGAAAAACATATCTGGAAATTGCAGAAAACGGAGGCGGAATCTGGAGTTCCGTTCAACATACAAGAAATGCTTCCGAAGAAGAATTATTAAAAACTTTACTGGAAAGGATTAATATTTTAATTGACTTAGGAATCACAACTATTGAAATAAAAAGCGGATACGGATTAGATGTTGAAAATGAATTAAAGATGCTTAGGATCATCAAAGAAGCCCAGTCTCAAACTCAGGCGACTTTGGTTCCGACCTGTCTTTCTGCACATCTGAAACCGAGAGACTTTAAGGGAGATAACAAAGCGTATTTAGATTATATTTTAAATGAAATTTTACCCAAAGTAAAAGAAGAAAAATTATCTGATCGTGTTGATATTTTCATTGAAAAATCAGCGTTTCAACCAGAGGAGAGTAAAGAGTTTTTGTTAAAAACTAAAGATTTAGGTTTCCAAATTACGGTTCATGCAGATCAGTTTACGCCTGGAAGTTCGAGAATTGCCGTTGAAGTTGGAGCAAAATCGGCAGACCATTTGGAAGCGACAATTGATGAAGATATTCAATTTTTAGCACAGTCAGATACGGTAGCTACTGCTTTGCCTGGTGCAAGTTTAGGCTTGGGTGAAAAATTTACTCCTGCAAGAAAATTATTAGATTCAGGTGCAATTTTAGCAATAGCAAGTGATTGGAATCCTGGTTCTGCACCAATGGGAAATTTAATTACACAGGCTTCGATTTTAGCAACATATGAAAAATTGACTACGGCAGAAGTTTTGGCAGGAATGACTTTCCGTTCTGCTTTTGCACTTGGCTTGGAAGACAGAGGAAGATTAGAGAATGGCTTAAAAGCAGATTTTGTGACTTTTAAGACAAATAATTTCCAGAACGTATTGTACAATCAGGGAAGTTTAAAAGCGGAGAATGTTTTTATAGATGGGATAAAAGTAAAATAAGATGGGATTGTTTGATAAAGTTTTCGGTAAAAAAGAGGAAAAGACCAATCATGAAATTTCAACTTACCAGGATTTTTGGCGTTGGTTTTTAACTAAAGAGAAGGAGTTTTATGAAGTAGTAAAAGACCGTGTAAATATCGAGAAAGATTTTTTCGAGGTTGTTGCTCCTAAACTTCGCCATATCAATGAAGGCTATTATTTTCTTACCGGAATGATTGATGATTCTACGGCAGAACTTATCATCACTGCGGAAGGAGAGATTAAAAATATTATTTTTGTTGAAGAACTCATTGATGCTGCTCCAAAATTAGAAAACTGGAAATTTACGGCGTTAAAACCGGAAATGAATCTGGATAGCGGAATCAGCATGGACGGTCATGAATTCACAACCGAAAATATTTTCTTCTATGCGAATGAAATGGAAGGTTATCCGGACGAGATCGATATTACTTTTGTGTATGAAAATCTGACTGAGAAAAATAAAAATTCTGTTGTAAACGGAGTTTGTATCTTTTTAGATAACTTTTTAGGTGAGTTAAATTTTGCAACGCAAATTGATACATTTAATGTGATCGGAAAAAATGAAGCATCAGAGCAACTCGTTCCTGTGACTAAGCTGAAAGATTTTTTGCAATGGAGAGAAAGAGAATTTACAGAAAAATATAAAAACGTAAAAAATTTTGATGAAGAAGATAAGTTTTCCATTTTTGAGGCGAGTTTGCAAAACGGACTTCCGCTCATTGCCGCAATTAATACTTCACTGTTAGAATATGATTCAAAAGCTTCATATCCATGGATTTCGGTATTGAAAACACATTACAACGGTGAAAATAATAACGGACTTCCGGAGAAAAATGATTATGAAAAATTGACTGATATCGAAGAAAAATTGATCGAGGAACTTAAAAATGAAAACGGACATTTATACATTGGCAGGGAAAGTGCAGATAATATAAAAGAAACTTACTTTGCAAGTAAAGATTTCAGAGAGCCTTCCAAAATTTTTCATAAAATAATGAAAGATAATCCTGAATATAAAATGTCACTTGAAATTTACAAAGACAAATATTGGCAAAGTTTCGAACGCTATAATATCAATTAAATGGATAAAAAAATATGATCTGGCAAGGAAGATTAGACGGAGAAGAACCATTGTTTCACAGACTTTTTCAGCGTGTACAGGAAGCAGAAAATCATGATCTTATTATAACTAATGATTTCGTTTTGCACGGTTTTGCTGTGGATGAAGGTGTAAGAAGAAATAAAGGTAGAGCAGGAGCGAAAGATGCACCGGATATTATCAGAAAAAATATGGCAAATTTTCCTGTCATCATGCCTGATTTTTCTATGCTTGATTTTGGTAATATTACCTGTGAAGACGGGGATTTAGAAAAAGCTCAAAATGCTCTTGCGGATAATGTTGCTCAGGTTTTGGCGAAAGGAGCAAAATCTCTTGTTTTGGGTGGAGGTCATGAAGTTACTTTTGCCCATTATTCAGGAATCAGAAAGGCATTTCCAGATAAGAAAATCGGAATTATCAATATCGATGCTCATTTTGATAACAGAAAACCCGAAGATGGGGTAGGAGCAAGTTCAGGTACAGGATTCTGGCAAATCGCTCAGGAAGAAAATAATCATACATTGCATATCGGAATTCAGAGGAATTCAAACACGTTAAAATTGTTTGATACTGCTCATCAACTCGGTATGAAATATATTCTTGCTGATGAAATTTTTTTTGAAAATCTTCCTTCGGTTTACGAACGTATCAACCAACTTTTAGAATCAGTTGATGTTTTGTATCTCACAATTTGTATGGATGTCTTCAATGCTTCAATCGCACCCGGAGTTTCTGCGGTAGCGTACAACGGATTGTTTACAGATGCAGCATTCATGCATTTTTACAAACATATTTTAAAGAGCGAAAAACTTGCCGCATTAGATGTTGCAGAGGTGAACCCCCAGTTTGATATCCAGGACAGAACGGCAAGACTGGCTGCAAGTTTAGTAAATGAATGGCTGATGATTTGAAAGACATATTTGCAATAGACAATATCATTTTTTTAACAAGAACTAAGGTACATATTTTGTTGCCTTCAATATGCCTATTCCAAAGGCTTAAAAATTCATTTTTTTGAATTTAAATGTAATTACAATATGGAACAATCAATAGAAAATAAACTGATCAAAGCTGATGAAGCTTTTAAAAAATGGAAAAGCGTATCATTTGCAGACAGACAAAAGCTGATTGCAAAAGCTGCAGAATTATTTAAAAATAAATCGGAAGAATTTGGCGAAATCATTACCAGAGAAATGAATAAACCCATTTCACAATCCATCTCAGAAGTGGAGAAATGTGCTTTGATGATGAATTATTATGCCGAAGCTGAAAATGTTTTAAAGTCTGAAAAAATTGATTCCGAATATTCTATCGCAGAAATCCATTATGTTCCGAAAGGTGTAATTCTGGGGGTAATGCCTTGGAATTTTCCGTTCTGGCAAGTTTTGAGGTTTGCCATTCCTGCAATTTTAGCTGGAAATACTGTTGTCTTGAAGCATGCCTCTATTTGTTTTGGAAGTGGTAATGCGATTGAAAAAGTATTCATTGAAGCAGGTTTTCCTGAAGGTGTTTTTCAGAATTTAGAAGTTGGGCATAAAGAGGTAAAAGAAATTCTTGAACATTCTGTTATTAAAGGAGTAAGCCTTACCGGAAGTGAAAAAGCAGGTGCAGAAGTTGCATCGATTGCCGGACAGAAAATTAAAAAATCTTTACTTGAGCTTGGCGGAAGTGATGCTTTTATTGTTTTGGATGATGCAGATTTAGATGAAGCTGCAAAAGTTGGCGCATTGGCAAGACTTCAAAACTGCGGGCAGACTTGTGTGGCTGCAAAAAGATTTATTATTCAAAAAGATATCGAATTTGATTTCTTACCAAAATTTATTGAAGAATATAAAAAGTATGCTCCCGCAGATCCGATGAAGAAGGAAACAAAATTGAGTGGAATGGCAAGAGCAGATTTGGCAGATGACTTAGAGAAACAATATCAGAAAGCTTTGGATAACGGTGCAGAAGCTATTATTCCTTTGGAAAGAATTTCTGACACCGAATTTAATCCGGGTTTAATCAATGTAAAAGAAGGTAATCCTATTTTGCAGGAAGAATTGTTCGGACCACTTGGGATGGTAATGATTTCGGAAAATGATGATGAAGCTTTAGAAATGGCAAACAATATTCCTTTTGGACTTTCAAACTCAGTCTGGACGAAGAATGCAGATCGTCAACAGTTTTTCATCAATGGTTTAGAATCCGGAACTGTGAATATCAACAGGATGACAAGCTCTGATCCGCGATTTCCATTCGGTGGAACAAAATCTTCAGGTTACGGAACGGAACTTTCTTTATTGGCTTTAAAAGAATTTGTCACCGCAAAAACAGTTTTAGGAAAATAGCAACATAAAAAAACTCTCGAAAATATCGAGAGTTTTTGCTTTTTTATATCAAGAAGATTAAATAGTCGTTAATCTCAATGTATTCGTTTTTCCTCCTTCATATGATGGAGTTGCGTTGATATTGATTACGAAATCTCCGCTTTCAATATAACCGTGGTTATGAGTCAGCATATTCACCTGAATTATGGTTTCATCTGTAGATTTATTCATATCATAATGATAAGCACGAACTCCCCAAAGCAGGTTTAACATCGTAATTACACGTTTGTTGGCACTGTAAACGATAATGTGAGAATTGGGTCTGTGCGCAGAAATCTGAAACGCAGTATATCCTGAATTCGTTAAAGTAACAATTGCTGAAACGTTTGTGCTTTTTGCAATTCTTACCGCTGCAAGACAAACTCTGTTGGTGATAAATCTCTCGTCGATACAGTTGAAGTCTTTTTCGATCGGTTCATTTTTATGCTGGTAAAAATTAGTCTGCTCAATATTCTGAACGATTTTTGCCATGTTTTCAACCACCTGAATAGGATATCTTCCCACGGAAGTTTCACCTGAAAGCATCACTGCATCTGCGCCATCTAATACAGAATTTGCAACGTCGTTTACTTCAGCTCTTGTTGGTGTCAGACTGTTGATCATAGTTTCCATCATCTGTGTAGCGATGATTACCGGCTTAGAGTAAAATCTTGCTTTCTCAACCAATGTTTTCTGAATAGCAGGAACTTCTTCCATCGGAACTTCTACACCAAGATCTCCACGTGCAACCATCAATCCGTCGCATTCTAGTAAGATCTGATCAATATTTTTTACTCCTTCAGGTTTTTCAATTTTTGCAATGATCGGTGTTTTTAATTTACCGTTTGGATGCTTAGAGATCAATTCTTTCAAATCAATAATATCCTGAGCATGACGTACAAAAGATAGAGCAATCCAGTCAACTTCCATGTCAAGCATGAAATTGGCATCCAAAATATCTTTTTCGGTCAACGCAGGAAGCGAAACATTGGTATTTGGAAGGTTAACTCCTTTTTTAGAGCTCAATGGTCCTCCTTGGATAGTTTTCGCCTTTACGGTATCTATTTTGTTGGTTTCAAGAACTTCTAAAACAAGTTTACCATCATCAATCAAAATTCTTTCCCCAACGTTTACATCCTGAGGAAACTGCTGATAGGTCATGTAAACTTTTGTAGAGTCTCCTTCGATCTTTTCATTGGTAAATGTCAAGACATCTCCCGGATTCAGGTATGAACCTTCTTTTACTACACCAACTCTTAGTTTTGGACCTTGTAAATCGGCTAAAATTCCTACAGAATATCCGTACTCTTTATTAAGGTCTCTGATGGTTTGAATATTGGTACGAACCAAGTCGTAATCAGCGTGTGAAAAATTTATTCTAAATACGTCAACACCAGCTTTCATTAATCCTAGCATTACTTCCTTTGAAGAGGAAGCCGGCCCAAGTGTTGCGATAATTTTTGTCTTCTTTAAATACTTATTCATAATACTGTATTATTTGATAAAGTTCTTCTTCAGAACTCAGATTGTAATCCTGAATTGGAAACACAAGATTTTCAGGCAGCAAAATTACGGAAAAATCAGTAAATTGTTCCGGACTATGCAGAATATATTCTACTTCTGTCTGATTATTTAATAAAAACTTAATGTTTTCTTCTTCTGAGAAGAGTTCAGTTTGTAATTTTTTTTGATTACTTTCTGAAGATTTGTTTGAAATAAATGTGAAGCAAGTCTTTGTAAACTTGTGGTATGCCTCATATCTCGGAAAAAAATAATCATAATAAACACCGTGAAAAACGAGATCCTTAATTCTTGAAAATTTAAGATCGTTACTTTGATTTATTTTAAAAAAAAACTCGTGATCGGGTATATTTTTGGCTAATCTTACCAAACCTATGGTAATATCTTCAAATTCTATATCGTCAAGATCATACAGTTTTTGGATTTCCAAGTATATTTTCTTTTTTATTCAAAATATAAAATGCTCTCTGCGCTGCTTTTTCTTCTGCCTTTTTTTTGGAAGTTTCGGTTGCGTTGGCAATTTTTTCTTCACCCAGCCACACATGGCAGCGGAAAACAATGCTTTTGTTTACCTGAATTTCTTCACAGGTTTCATACTTGATGTTGAGCTTTTTCTTTTGACTCCATTCCAGAAGAAGACCTTTATAGCTCACAATCTTGTTTTCGAGCTTATTGATTTCTGATGGCGTAAGAAGTCTTTCCAATACGATTTTTTTGCATGTATCATATTGAAAATCAAGATAAACAGCTCCCACTAATGCTTCAAAGAGATTTCCTGCGATATTTTCTCCTAAAGCAACAGAAGCGTTGTTTTTTTGTAAAAGACCGGTAAGTTTTAAATCTTCTCCTAATTTATTGAGATTTTTCCTATTTACAATCTTAGATTTCATCTGCGTCATATATCCTTCGTTACCTTTAGGATAAGTGCTGAACAAATGACATGAGACAATTGTACCCAAAACAGAATCTCCCAAAAATTCAAGTCTTTCGTAGTTACTGTCTTGATTTTTAGAAGAACTTTTAATAGAAAAAGCTTCGCGGTAAAAGTTAATATTCTGAACGGGTGTGCCTAAAATTTTGTTAAGCTCCATGCTCAGGAAATAGTCTCTTTCCGATAATACTTTTTTTCTTTGTTTGAGAAGGAATTTAGAAAAGTATTTCTGTAACTCCATTCAGTTGATAATTAGATTTTCTTGAAAAGAACGCAAGCGTTGTGACCACCAAACCCAAAAGTGTTACTCATAGCTACTTTCACATCTTTTTTTACAGCTTTATTGAATGTAAAATTCAACCTGCTGTCGATTTTTTCATCATCAGTAAAATGATTGATTGTAGGAGGAACAATACCGTGGATAATAGATCCCAAAGCAGCAATAGCTTCAATAACTCCGGCTGCACCCAAAAGGTGACCTGTCATTGATTTTGTAGAATTAATCTGAATGTCATAAGCATGCTCACCAAATAATTTTGAAATTGCGCTAGATTCTGCAAGATCTCCTAATGGAGTAGAGGTGCCATGCATATTGATATGGTCTACTTCATCAGCAGTTAATTCTGCATCTTCCAAGCAATTTTTCATCACCAGATAAGCTCCCAAACCTTCAGGATGTGGTGCTGTCATGTGATGTGCGTCTGCACTCATTCCACCACCCAATAATTCTGCATATATTGTTGCACCGCGCTTTACAGCGTGTTCATATTCTTCAAGAATGATTGCTCCTGCACCTTCACCCAAAACAAAACCATCTCTGTCTTTGTCAAAAGGTCTTGAAGCTGTTTTCGGATCTTCATTTCTCGTAGAAAGTGCCATCATAGCATTGAAACCACCAACACCACTTGCTGTAACGGCAGCCTCAGAGCCCCCGCAAACAATAACGTCTGCCTTTCCTAGCTGGATCAGCATTTTAGAATCAATCAATGCATTTGCAGATGAAGCACAAGCAGAAACAGTAGTATAATTGGGACCATGGAAACCGTATTCAATTGAAATATGCCCAGGTGTAATGTCCGCAATCATCTTAGGAATAAAAAATGGGTTGAATCTTGGAATATCTGTATTTGCCCACCCTAAAACCTCAGTTTCAAAAGTTTCTAAACCACCAATTCCTGACCCCCAGATTACTCCGACTCTGTTTTTATCTACATTGTCTTCCATAATCCTTGAATGTGCAACTGCCTCTCTTGCAGCTACCATACCAAGTTGAGTGTTACGATCCATTTTTTTAGCATCTTTCTTATCAAAATGATCTAACGGATCGAAGTTTTTCACCTCACAAGCAAACCTTGTTTTAAAGTTTGTGGCATCAAAAAGAGTAATCGGAGCGGCTCCGCTCTCGCCTTTTACAAGACTTTCCCAGTATTCATTCGCATTATTACCGATGGGTGTTAAGGCGCCAAAACCGGTTACAACTACTCTTTTTAATTCCATAAACTTTGTAAATTTCTTTGTTGAAGAATATTATTTATTTACTACTTCTTCAATATAAGCAATAGCGTGCCCTACAGTAGTAATTTTTTCTGCTTGGTCATCAGGGATCTGAATGTTAAATTCTTTTTCAAATTCCATGATTAACTCAACGGTATCAAGTGAGTCAGCTCCTAAATCATTTGTGAAGCTAGCCTCTGGAGTTACCTCTGTTTCTTCAACGTCAAGCTTATCAGCGATGATAGCTTTTACTCTTGATGCAATGTCTGACATAGTAAATTATTTTTTTAATTGTTAGATTGTGCAAATATATAAAATTCTTTAGGATAAAACATTTTTTTAGTCTTTTTTGTCGAGCAATACCGCTTATTTTATTGTATCACACTTTAGTATTTTAGTTTTCAGGTGTTTATCATTTAATTTAAATCTACTCTTTGGTGTTGATTTTTTATTTTTTTAAATATCAAAACATTTTAGTTTAAATTTTTATTAAAATTCACCCCCAAAACTAATTTTTCAGACTTAATTATTTATCTCAATTAAAATTTTGCATTGGAAATGTAGCGAAGTCATTGTGGTTAGGTTATGTTTTATCCGACTTCTATTTGATCTTTAAAACTTTTAATATTTTGTGAAAAATTTCGTTGTTCTCATATACTCCAATGAACGTTTCTGATTGAGGTCCGTAGGAAAACACAGGGATCAGTGTCGCAGAGTGGTCCTCTGTTGTAAAATCTCCTTCAATAGTATTGGTTTGTAAGTCTCCGTGCGGAATACTAAATCCTCCGGTTTCATGGTCTGCAGTAATTATGATCAATGTTCCCGGATTTTGGTCTGCAAACTGTACTGCTTTTGTAATAGCTCTGTCAAAATCAATTCCTTCTGTGACGATAGTTCCGGTATTGTTGCTGTGACCTCCGCTGTCGATCTGTGCAGCCTCAATCATGATAAAGAAAGGTTTGTTTTTGGAATTTAGATATTGTAATCCGTTTTCAACGAGGTCAGAGAGAATATTTCCTCTGCCTTTTAAAATTGACGGAACAGCATTGTCTGACATGTAATATGCTAAACGTTGTGCCTTATTTTTTCCTATACTTTCAGGTGTTTCTGCGATTGTGAATTGTGGAATATCTGAAACTTTTGATTTTCCGCCTGCGGCAAAAAAGGTGAGTTTGCTTTTTGATAAATCTTCAGCAATCTCTTTTTCCATTCCACGGTCTTTTTGATGAGCGTAGAATGCGGAAGGCGTTGCACCGATGATTTCATCTGTGGTGATCACTCCTGTGTTGAATCCTTTTTTAGATAAAATTTCAGTAATATTTTCAATGGCTTTTCCATCAGAATCTATACCGATGAATCTGTTTTTGGTTTTCTTTCCTGTTGCAAAAGCAGAGGCTCCGGCTGCGGAATCGGTTGAAAAATTATCTGTAGAAGAAGTTTTAATTAAACCGATATTTTTAAGTTGCGTCAAAGTCAGCTGACCATTATTGGCTAAAACTGATGATGAGATTTGCGAAAGTCCGTTTCCGTCGCCGATCAACAGGATGACATTTTTTACAGGAATGTTTTTATTTTTGTAGAGAAATTTTGGGGTGTAAACTTCTGAAAAAATGTTGTTTTTAAAAGTTCTGGTTTTTAAAGTTGAAATATATTCAACGCAATCTTTCGGTTTGTCGGTATTAATGTAATCAACACCTGCGTTGACAAAAAAGTTCCACGAAGTTTTAGAGTCAGGAATTGCCCAGAAGCGGATCGGTTTTTTGAAAGACTTTGCTTCTTTAATGATGTTCGTTACTTTTGGAAGGTCTTCTTCTGTCAATCCGCCTTTACCGTTCCACCCTGAATATTGTTTGAAATTTAAACTGATCAATGCTACCTTTTCCAATTGTTGAGGAGTAAGGTTTTTAAGATTTTGATAATCAAACTTTATAAATTCAGGATAAGAAATAAATTCTTCTGGTTTCGGCTGATTTCCTGAAATGACAAAACTAAATATCTTCTGATTGATGATTTTTGGATGCTTCTGAATTTCAGAAATGATTTTTCGCAACGTTGTTGTTGCATCGGTTTTAATATCAATTAAAATCTGAACAGGCTGCTGCAAATTCAGATTCATATCTGATGTCTGTTCGATTGGCTTTAAATATAAATTTTCAAACGTTTTTTCTTTTGAAATTGATTTTTTATCGTGCGCCACGAATAATTCGTTGTTTTCTAAAATGACATCTGCTTCTATAGACTGCGCACCGGCTCCCAAAGCGTACCAGAACGGGATTTTCTGTTCATAATCATTGTGAGAGTGCGCTTTTGGATTTTGTGCTGAAATGTTTATTCCTATTAATAAGAATAGAAGAAAAACTACTTTGTAATTTTTAAATAACATATTTGCTTAATTTAAAATTGAAAACTATTTAATTTTAATTCCCGATTTTTTCAATGCATTAATGAGCTTATGATAAATCGTATTGTTGGGATAAACGCCTGAAAATAATTCTTCACCTTTTCCCATCGCAAAAACGGGAACTAAAGCTGCAGTATGTTGATTATCTATGAAATTAATTTGTACTTTATCTTTTGTGTTTTTCTCTTTTCCGGTTGCAGGATCTTTTTCTATGAATTTTCCGATGCTTGCACCACCTGTTTCGTGATCTGCTGTAACTACAAGAAGTGTATTTGGGTTTTCTTTGATGAACTCCATCACCACGCCGATGGTTTTGTCAAAGTCTAAAACTTCTTTTACCATCATTTCACCATCTTTTGCATGACCGCCCCAATCGATAAATGAACCTTCCACCATCAAAAAGAATGGCTTTTTGTTTTTAGATAAGTAATCTAAAGCAGTTTGTGTAGCTTCGGGTAAAAAATCTCCTCTTCCCTGAACTTTATTGGGCATTTCATCCTGCGCTAATAAATAAAAGTTGTTTTTGTTATTGACGGGTTTGGAAAGTTTTAGAGTATCAATATTGTAGTTGAGTTTTGCAAAATCATTTAAAAGATTTTTCCCGTCTTTTCTTTTGTTGAAAAATTTTAAACCACCGCCTGCTAAGAAATTGACGTTGGCTTTTACAAGATCAAGTGCGATATCTTCGTGTAAATCTCGGTCTTTTACATGAGCATAATAGGAAGCGGGTGTTGCGTGGGTAATGCTTGTAAGACTTATCAATCCTGTTTGATAATTTTTTTTCTGAAGCTGTTCTAATATAGTTGGGAGAGCTATTGAATCTTTATTAACGCCGATTGCACGTTTGTAAGTTTTTTCCCCTGTTGATAAAGCCGTTGCTCCTGCAGCAGAATCTGTCACCCAATCACTGGTTGAAGAAGTTTCTGAAAGTCCTACAATTTTAAATTTTTGAAAATTAGGTTCTGAATTTCCAAAATAGAATGCTGAAGTGACTTGAGAAACACCCATTCCGTCACCAATCATGAAAATAATATTAAGAGGTTTTTGTGTTTGAGCTTTAAATAATGCTGTAGAAAGAAGCAAAGATAATAATATTACTTTGTAGGATTTAGTAATTGTGTAAATGAATTTCATAATGATTGAATTTTTGATAATTTATTTAATGTGAAATCAGTGTGCAAAATTACTCACCAATCATGTTTTAAAAAACATGATGAGAAGCTTCAAAGCTAATGTTAACAAGTATTTTGCTGATTAAAAGTTTCTTATGGAATGTGGTGGTTTAAAAGTTTATGTAAATTTAATTTTCGGCAACAAAATTCATATTGTATTAACTTTTTTATATTCATTTGTTAAAGCTTAATTAACATATTCTGGCGTTTTGCAAAGCTAATTTTGCACAAAAAAAGAATGAAACGTATTTATCTCGTGCCAACTGTTTTGATGAGTTGTGTCAGCTTAACATTTGCGCAAAAAAAAGAATCCGATACTATCAACAGTGAGGGTAAATTGAAAGATATTGAAGAAGTGGTAATGGTAGGATACGGAAGTCAGAAAAGATCTGATGTCACAGGATCCGTAGGATCTGTAAAAAGCGAAGATTTTAATAAAGGAATGGTTGCAAATGTTGGCCAGTTACTTCAAGGGAAAATTGCAGGAGTAAATGTTACCAATATAAGTGGTGAACCGGGAGCCAATCAAAATATTATCATCAGAGGAGTTGGGAGTTTACGTTCAGGAACTACACCTCTTTACGTAATCGACGGCTTTGTAATTGATAACAGCAACACAGGTACCGCTAATAACCCGATGAACTTCATTAATCCTGATGATATTGAATCTATGGATATTTTAAAAGATGCTTCCGCTGCTGCAATCTATGGTGCAAGAGGAGCCAATGGAGTTATTATCATCACTACTAAAAAAGGCAAAAAAGGAAGAACTCAGATGAATCTTTCTTCCAATCTCACTATTTCCAATCTTGCTAATAAAATGAATGTTTTCGGTGCAGATGAATTCAGAAGACAGGTAATTGCTGCCGGAGGAAAATTGGATGATATGGGAGGAAGTACTGATTGGCAGGATGAATTAACAAGAACAGGTGTTTCTAAAAATGTAAATTTTTCAGCATCAGGAGCAACAGACACTTCAAATTATTATGCAACTTTAGGATATGAAGATCAGGAAGGAATTCTATATAACAGTAATCTGAAAAGATATTCCGGACGTGTAAATGTTTCACAAAAAGCATTTGACGGAAGAGTAAACATCGATTTCAACTTAAACGGAACGAGAACCGAAAACAACAGACCGAATGCAACAGATGTAGTTTCCACCATGCTTACTTGGAATCCTACTTATCCGGCTTATACCAATGGTGCGCCAACGACGGTGTTCAACAATGGTGCTTTCAATCCGCTGATTCGTCGTGAAATTTATAAAGATTTTACTACCAATAACAGAATTTTAGCTAACATCTCTCCTTCGGTAGAAATCATTAAAGGTTTAACGTATAAATTAAATTTAGGCATTGATTATTCTACAGCAGAAAGAGTAATTCAGAATATTCCGAATGCTATTCCTTTGGAAATCGGAACTTTAAACCTAAGCAATTATTCAAACAACAACACGCTTGTAGAAAATACTTTGACCTATAGATTTAAAATTAACAACCATGATTTTAATGTAATGGCGGGACATTCTTATCAGAAATTGATGTTAACATCGAGAGGTTGGTATTATCAGAATTTCCCACTCAACGGAATCGAGCCGCAATATCAAATTCCTGCAGCAGGAGCAGCTAATCAGACTACAACGATTATTGCCAACAAAAATGAATTGCAGTCTTGGTTTGGAAGGTTAAATTATGGTTTTCAGGATAAATATCTCTTAACAGCTACCTTAAGAGCAGACGGATCTTCTAAATTTGGAGCGAATAACAAGTATGGGTTTTTTCCTTCAGTTGCCGCAGGTTGGAATATTTCTAAAGAAAGCTTCATGGAAAACATAAGCACAATCAATAACTTAAAATTGAGAGCAAGCTGGGGTAAAACAGGAAATCAGGAAATTCCGGGTAAAGTAACAAAAAGAAGTTATCAGGCTGATTCCAACGGAACTGCACAAGCAACTTACCCTCTGAACGATAGTGGAAATTATCCTGTAGGAGTTTATCTGGTAAGAGCCGACAATCCAGATCTTCAATGGGAAGTAACTACCCAAACCAATATTGGATTAGATTTTGGAATTTTAAATAACAGATTAACGGGTACTTTCGATTTCTTCAACAAAATTTCTGATAATATTATTTCAATAATAAATACTGTGGATCCTGTAGAGCCGGCTCCAACAATGTGGAAGAATATCTCAAATATGAAGATCAAAAATACAGGTTTAGAACTTACGCTGAATTATAATAGTGATACAAGCAAAGCTTTCACTTACAGCGTTGGCGGAAACATGTCTTTCATTAAAAACAAAGTAACAGATTCTCCCTACAAAGTAATTTCTACGGGTGAAGCTCAAGGTCCGGGAACAACTAATGCCGTGATCAACGGATATGTCAATAATGAACCAATCGGAACATTCTACGTAAGAGAATTTTTAGGTATAAATGCCAATGGTACAAACATTTTCAGAGATGTAAACGGAGACGGTATCATTACAGATAACGACAGAGTAGCGGCTGGAAGTGCATTGCCGGATTTCACTTACAATATCAATCTAAAAGCAGCTTACAAAAATTTTGATTTAGGGCTAAATTTTAATGGAGTAGCAGGGAATATGATTTATAACAACACTGCATCTACTTTATTTTCAAGAGGGAGACTTGGAATTTCTCAGAATACTACAGATGCGGCAACTCAGTTTCCTAATGAAAGCTTAAACAACACCAATGCAATCTCTACAAGATATCTGGAAAAAGGAGATTTCTTAAGATTAAACAACGCAACATTAGGTTATAATTTAAATCCTCGATTACTTGGAATTGGTGAGCATATCAGAAACATTAGATTCTCGGTAACAGCTCAGAATCTATTTATCATCACCAAATATTCAGGTTTTGATCCGGAAATCAATACAGGTCTTTCTCAGGGAGGAATTCAGTCATTCGGGATTGATTACGCAACTTATCCTAAAGCAAGAAGCTTTGTTTTTGGTGTAAACGTAGCATTTTAATTAATTATTTAAAAAAAGAAAAAATGAAAAATAAATTTTTAATCTCAATAATAAGCTTAAGTACTCTTGCTGCAGTAGGGTGTACAAACCTTGATGAACAGGTAATCGACGAATCATTGGAGGCACTGACTACTACGCCTGTAGAATCTTTTGTTGCTGCTGCTTACGGTCCACTTCCTGATGCATTTACCCATACCAAAAATTACGGACTTCAGCTCATCAGTTCAGATCAGGCGATTCTTCCGCCAAGGGGAAGTGGAAATGATTGGTATGACGGAGGAAAATATATCGAACTTCACCAACATACAACCACAACCACGAATGTTGTTGTACAGCAGACTTGGGACGCAATGAGATTGATGATTTCGAGAACGGTAACTGCAATTGAAAAGCTTCAGCCTTTAGCGGCAACAGATGCAAACGCAGCAAGAGGAGTTTCTGAAATGCGTGCTTTAAGAGCCTATTATAATATGTTGATGCTTGATTATTGGGGAATTGCATTTAAAAAAGATAATAGCGGTCAAAATTCGGAAATCCTAAGAAGACAGGAAGCGATTTCTTATATTGAAAGCGAATTTCTTGCAGTAGTAAATAATCTTGACAACACAAAAGGTCCGGGAAGAATGTCTCAGGCTTCTGTTAATGGTTTCTTGGCGCAGCTTTATCTTAATGCAGGAGTTTACAGAAATCCTTACGGAACACCGGTTTTCTCTGCAACGGATATGGATAAAGTGATAGAATATACAAATAAGGTGATTAATTCAGGTTTATTTTCACTTTCTCCGGAATACTTTGCAATCTTTGATGATAATAACCATTCAAATAAAGAATTAATTTTTGCAATTGATCAGCGTCAGGATCTTAATACTTCACATAACAGATTAGGGTATTGGTCTTTGTCAGGAAGCCAATATCCGCTTGCAGCTTTCCCGAAAGCAAACGGAACAGACGGACCTGCAATTACATCTGATTTTTACAATACTTGGCTTCAGGCTTACGGAAGCACGGATCCGGCTCAGGCAGATGCTAGGTTTTACAAAGAAAACTTTACAGTGCCACAGAATTTGCAGAATTTAACGGGAGTTACTCCTGCGAATGATGCGAATCATTATTTCCTTGTCAATGGTTCTACATATGAAATCAACAGGGGGATTCAGAGAGGAGTTCAATGGGGACTGAGAAATGCTTCAAACGGGCAGCCTTTCCAAACTGTTAATGGACAATATAAAATATATCCGATCATTGAACAGAGAAATGGATTTGTAAATTATGTGAATCATACTCTGGATATTGATCTTGAAAATCCGAATAACAAAGATTATACGGATGGTTACAGGGTTTCAAAATACCAGTTCAGCAGAACGTCGGATACCGGAAGAAACAGAGGGAATGCTGATATTGTTCTTTTACGTTTAGCTGATATTTATTTAATGAGAGCTGAAGCTCAATTAAGAAAAGGAAATGCAGGGGCAGCTTTAGCAGATGTGAATTTGGTAAGAGCTTCAAGAACGGCACGTCCGCAAGTAACTCCACCTGCATTGACTTCAATAAGCCTTGATTTGCTTTACCGTGAAAGAGGTTTTGAATTTTATTGGGAATATTCAAGAAGAACGGATATGATCAGATTTGGACATTATGAAGATATTTATACATCTAAAACCAATACTGACGTAAGAAAACGATTGTTCCCAATTCCTCAATCGGCAATGGACGGTGCTTCAAGTGTTCCTGGTTATCTTGTACAGAATGAAGGATATTAAAATAAATTTTAATTTTTCACTTATACTTTCAAAGAAAAATACCAACAGTATTGTTGGTATTTTTTTTCTTTCTAATAGTTTAGTGTAAATTTTTAATCAAGCGGTTTTCTTCCGCTGATAATATTGTAAAGAACTACAATAATAGCAATTACAAGTAATACATGAACTAAAGAACTTGTACCGATTCCCGGAACGACATTAAGCATTCCTAAAAGCCAAACGATGATACAAATAACTGCGACTAACCATAGTAAACTTCTCATAATAATAATTTTTTGGGTGTTATGATTTATTATTAGCATATACCGTGCCTTTTTTATGATGAGGTGCAATTTGTGGTATGTACAAATAAAAAAGAGAATTCAAAAAAATGAATTCCTTTTAGTTTTAAAGTGGAGTTGGAGGTTTTCGAACCTTATATATTTTAACATAACTTAAAATATGTAAGTGTGCTATTTATCAGTATTTTAACTATATTTGTATATGTAAATATAATTAGTTTTTATATCTAAATATAGAAGAAGTAGCACCTAAACTGGCACCTGATGAATTATACTTTTAAGCTCAAACAACCTAATGGGACAAAGGAATCTCTGATCTATTTTCGCTCATTTTTCAACAACGAAAATAAGAACTTTATCTATTCTACTGGTGAAAAGATAAAACCAATCGAATGGGATTTTGAAGGTAGGCAACCTAATGACCTTAAATGGGAGAACTAAAAAGGCAGAGACTCATCGAAGTGTCAAAATGCAGTTAGATCGCTACAGCAGTTTTTTTACAGAGATTGTTAATCGATATAAAAATATTAATGAAGAACTTACAGTCGATATTCTTAAACAAAGATTCGATGAAAAGTTCAAAAAAATTACTGTTAAAAGTGATTTCTTTAGAATTTACCAGGAGTTTTTAGATGAGAAGGAAAATGACTATACTGGGAATTCGATTTCAAACTCAACGCTAAAACGTTACAAATGCAATAAGAATCTACTCGAAGATTTTGAAAGCAATTGTAGAGTTAAGATTACTGTGGGAAAATTTGATGATAAACTTTATAATAAATTTTTAAAGTATTGTATCGAAGAAAAGAAACATTCTGCAAATACATTACACAGAAATGTTGGCTTGTTAAAGACTTTTCTACTGTGGGCTCTCAATAAAAAATATACATACAATAATAATTTTATTGCTTTCAAAAAACCTGCAAAATTCACAACAGATGAAATAGCATTAAATTACGAGCAAGTTGAGCTCATTTACAATTATGACTTTAGTGAAAATAAAAGGTTGGAAAGGGTACGTGACCTTTTTGTTTTTGGATGCACTACAGGAATGAGGTTTGGCAATTACAGTACGATTTCAAGAAGTGATGTTGATGGTAATTTTATAAGAGTCATTGATTTAAAAAGTAAATCTAAAAACTTAGCAATTCCTTTAAACAGTATTTCCAAATCAATTCTGGAAAAGTATGATTATAATCTTCCAAGTATTACTAATCAAAAGATGAATGAATATATTAAGGAGGTTTTTAAAAAATTGGAATTTACTGATGAAATAAAGAAGACTATGAAATATGGTGATGAGTTAGTAGACCAAAAAGCTGAATTTTGGACAAGAATTTCGTCACATACTGCAAGAAGAAGTTTCATCACGATAATGAAGAACAAGCGGGTTCCGGATAAGGTAATTATGAGTTACACTGGTCATACTAGTCTGGAAGTCTTTAATGCTTATTATAGGCCAAGTGAAGACGATAAGATCAACTATATGAATGAAGTTTTTAAATAATCACTACTTTAAATTATGGATCAGAAAAAGCTTTACGGAAGTTGGAACTTTTGGGAAGAATTTGTGGGGTATCCTATGATGATTTATTATTGGATAAGAGGACAAAATATTCAGAAGCTGTTACGAAGGAGAATTGAAAAAGCCCAACAAAAATCTTCTAAAATAGTTCTCACTAAAAAATTGAGAAATGAGTTTTTGATTAAATATGAAAAGTTGGAGAACTTTTTTAGTTTCCATTTCAAAGATATTGATAAATCAAGAAATCATAATTTTGAAGAGAAGATTCGTTATTGTTTAGATCAATATAAAAAGGAATCAAACAGCTTGATAACTTCGAGTAACCTGATGAAATTGCAGAGCAATTTTTTGAATGGTGCAGAAACTACACTTTTTCTATATTTCGCCTTAGAAAGCAAAACAAATAGAGAAATTCGCTTATCAGATATTATGATAGGTGATAATAGCTCTAAAATTTTCATTGCTTTTCTGAAAGGCAAAAAATTCATCGATGAAAATCAAAATCTACTTGTAGATCAGAAGTCTTCATTTATAAGAATTCACCGTTTTCTAAAAGACAATCACATCATCAACCCAGATTACCAAGATACCACAATTATTGAAGCTATGGAAAATGAATATAATTCCACATTTGACAGGGGAACGTTCTCAAGAGCGATAACTGTGAAACCTAATGATTATGAGGAAAACATATTTTTAGAATTGTCTAAATTATTCAGTATTAGGCGTTAAAAGTAAAGCGATCAGATAAGATACTCTAAGTTTTTTCCATTTATCATCCTTCAAACAAAATTATTTATTATTTGGAGGTACAAATAATTTCATAAAAAACTACCGCTGATTAAGCGGTAGTTTAAAATTGTCGAATTGTTTTTCTAGTACGGTCAAATGATCAAATTTTGTTAACAATTGTTATTACATCCACTGACTCCAACCTTTTTCTGCTTATTTTTCCAGTATAAATCACTAAAAAAAGTGCTGATGTAAGTAAAATAAAAAAATAGATATAATATTTTCTACTATAATCATAGTACTCATCAAAATCTTTAAAACTTTTTTTGTTGAGATAGTATGCTAGAAAAACACCAATAACTAAACAAGCTAATATGTATGGTTCTCCCGAAAGACTCGTGTAGTTAATATCATATCGTTGGTACAAAAAATTGTAAATATTTATAATTAAACAAGAAAGCATTACTGTAAATACTGCGAACGTAGAAAATTTCGCAATTGACTTCCCTTCTTTTTTTCTGAAGTAAATAAAGATGTGAAAAAAAAGTAATCTACTAAATTTAATCATGTTACAATAGAAATACTAACTTCTTTGTTATTTAATATGCGTTTCTGATTCAAAGAAATAGAATAGAAAGCTAATGTGAAAGCAATTATAAACAATATAAAAAAGTATATATAATACTTAGTATTATAATTCTTAAATGAATCTAATTTCTCAAATCCTTCAT
>Ga0065714_10064681_pt1 | contig 23844 bp, 31 predicted proteins | sample MisRhiReplicate2_FD_59101 | JGI IMG/M metagenome (GOLD analysis project Ga0065714, IMG submission 59101) | Miscanthus rhizosphere microbial communities from Kellogg Biological Station, MSU, sample Rhizosphere Soil Replicate 2: eDNA_1 v2... | ecosystem: Host-associated > Plants > Roots >... | reverse complement strand
TGTACTCAAACCACCAACAACGATTGGAAGAAAGCTGTGTGCAGGAACACCATTACCATCTACAACACTTGTATCATTCTCATAAATAGTTACTTCACTAACATTATCTAAGTTGATGAGAGCGGAGTAAATAGCATCAAGAGTGTTGGTTGCACGGTCAAACTTACCGTTACGAAAGCGTAGACGAAGTTCTTCATCCGTCTCACGATCTTCGCCGGGAGTAGCTGCGACAGGGTTATTTACACTGTCCCAGCCAAGCATTGGTGTGAGAATGGTATCAATCGTATTTGCAGGTTGGACAATAATACCGGAGTCTACAGCAACTACTTCACCAACAGTACGTACTTTGTTAATACCAAGATTGACTGAAGTAGTGAAGTTTACAGTTTGGAAGATATCATTGCGATTGATTACGAGAGTGGTGCCAACAACAGAAGAATTCAGTGTTGGGTGAGCACCAGCAATAACCCCTTGCAACCCAGCCAAGATTTCAGCAACCGTGGCACTCGCATCAGACGTAAATGTGATGGTGTTGGAGGTTGTTGTATTGGCATAAGTGATGGTGTAAGCTGTGCTATTCTGTAGGGTGACTACGGAGACGGTTATACCACTAGCGCTGCTGGGGGATAGGGAAATAGCACCAACTGTGGTGAATTGTTCCCCAGTTGTAGAGCTACTTACAGTCTGTCCTACGGGGATAAGGGTGTTCGTGTCACCAGCAACCAGAATAGACGAAGTTGTGAAAGTTTGCTCTTTTCGTGTCAGACCAGCATAAGCTACAAGGTTATCAAGAGCAATACCTGTAGCAGAGTTTGGGTCAAAGGCTGCGTAGACTTCTTGGGCTGCTTCCCAGAGGTCTGCTTCGCTTGGGGAGTCTAATGCAATCAAACGGCCTAGAATAGAGCTAGATGATGTGTCTACGATATCACCAACAGCAACTAAGTCTTGGAATAGCTGGACAGCAAGTGCTGCTTTATCACCATAGATTTCAGTAAGTCTTTTAATTATAAAGCCGGAATCAGTCACGCCCGCCATATGTTTGAATCCTTTAAATTATATTGTTGAGCGTGATCAGAGGTGTATTCTCACCGTTCACCACTTTAGCTTGGAACACCAAGGAGTATTGTCTGTTCTTAAATGTAGATTTGAAGGAAACAATCTCCTTAACACCAACTTCGGAAAGAATTTGACTCTGGAATATTAGATCAGCAGCTGCTTTACTTGTTTGTTTGTGGCCAAGTAAAGACTGATAGTAAGGCACACCATAAGTAGTGTCCCAAAACCATTCTTCCAAAAAAGTCTGTAGCCGAATACGCAAACGTTGTTCTACAGTTTGAGTAAATGGTTGGGTTGTATATTCTTTAGTCAGCGGCCCGTTGAAGAATACAGCATCATTGGTTTCAACTATAAGTAGTAGGTCCATATTAAACCATTGTCCCCGAAGTTCCTGTACCAACAGTAACGCCTGTGTGTTTGTGCAGGTTGATATTAATACTATTAAGTGTGTAAGTTCCAACTTGAGTATAATCACCCTGATGAACAATATTGCCTATGAAAGTCATATTTGGAACATCAACAACCATCGTTTGAGCGTTTAAATTAATAGAGTTTGAGGCGTTTACATTAGCATCTAAGCAATTAATAGTAACGGGTTGACTTGATGTATTAATCTCTATACTGCCATCAGCTTTAATTCTTATTTCAGCTTCAGAACCACCTACGTTACTAAACATCACCGTATCTTTAGTGTCGTGAGTAAGAACATGCTTACCAGCACTATTTACTGATACGCCCGGAGGTTGGATGCCGGGAATAAAGATTGCATCCCCTTTGTCCATTTTAGCGAAGTTCATTGGACTTGATGGTCTACCATTACCACCCTTCCAACCATCCATATTCCTCATAGAGAATATGGCTGTCCCAGTATCTCCGGGATTGATTGGGAAAGTCATGCCGCCAGTGTTACTAACAGGGAAAGAGATTGGAACACCGAGAATAACTGGACGCTCTTTAATTGTACCATCTTTAAACTTCTGATTAATAGTTGGTTGGATGTCTACAGTAGAACCATCTCTTACACCCACTACAATACAGGGGATTGCTGTGTAAAGATTATTAATTTGAGAGTTAAAGGCTGACACTATAAGGTCTTGAATAACATCTGTTGTCATTAAGTGGTTACCTTCTCTAGTGCCGTTGCTCTTATTTCCGTATACCAGTCGTTTGAACGCCATCCACCAGTATGCCGAAGGTCGTCTACTCTGAACCAGCCTGTGATAAGGGAGTCTTCTAGCTTAATAATATCTCCGGCCACAATGTCAGGGTTCAATAGAATCTTAAGTTGAACACCGGGTTTACGGGCTTGGTCTTTCTTTGACCTACGCTTATCGCCGGCAACACGATAAGCTTTATCCATTAACCCTGTATAACGAGATATAACATAAGCTTGTGGGAAGTTCTCAGTGTTAGCCCTGTCAATGTTGTGTAGGTAAAGAGTGTCGCCCTCAACTTGCCAATCTACAGCGTACTTTTCAGACAGCTCATCAAGCATCTCACGAGGAGTACCCATTAAAGGGTAACCATAGATAATTGGGTTATTAAGGTTAGTTCCGTTGTACAGCCCACGAGAAACACCCGGAAGATTTTTTCGAATAGCCTCAGCAACATCCTTAACCGTACCCCCCGGAGGAACCAACTCACTCAGCACTTGATGATTTAGTTCAGTGTAGCCAGCACCCATTTGGATTTGAGTAACACGGTCAGCACCACTTTTACGGGTGCTGACGTTAGTTACTTTACCAGAGAAAAGGAGCTTCACTCCACCAGTATCTTTATATCCAGCAGAGAAGGAAGCAACAGGATAATCAAGGTCAAGCAGTTTTAAAGATTCGTCAGATAGGTTGTAAATTTCAATAGCTGCTGAGTTGGTGCGTTTCTTGTTATTCGTGCTTTTGCTGATATCAAATGTAACTTGCAAACTATCAACTAACAAACCTTGTTTATTTTTGTAATCTCCAATGATTAGTTGGTAGACTCTGTTTCGTTGATAGATTTCCATATTTACTCTTCATCGTCATATATGTAAAAGAAGTTATAAAATTGATCTAATGAATCTGGGTAGGTTTTATAAGCCTCTGTTTTGATTTCTGCCTTTTCTTCCAACCAGAAGAATCCTGTGAGTGGGAATGTGGCGTAGTCTTGCAGTACAGGGTAGTCCGGGACAAGAGCCGCACCAGACACAATCATCTCATTATCAGCAGTAAGCAGCGAAAGAAAGTAAAGTTTACATCTCTCATTGTAAGTAAACTGCAAGATATAACTAACACCTTGAAGTGCAACCGAATACTCATAGAAAGCATCTGGAAAAAGATCTAGTGCAACATATTTAAGGGTCATTATTGCACCGCCGTTGCTTGTCTTAGTGGGTCAGTTTCTTTAGGTGATTCACCAGTACCGACATCCTGAGGGGTACTGTCTTGTTTCCCTTTCATACTCTTCTGAGAAGCTTTCTTAAGAAGGATACTGGAGGGGATACGAGTCTTCTTCAAGTAAGCAAAAGTAACCTGCTCAAAAGTAATATCACAGTACAAACCATAACCGCTGTTAGCATCTTCTTTAAAAATTATATTAGTGATTACAAGTCTGTTGATGATCTTTTTAAGAAGTTGCTTGTCAAACTCAAACAGACGAACAAGCTGAATATTTGGATCAAATTGACCTGTATCTTCGTTAAAGATTTCACCAGAAATAAGACTAACCAAGGCATCTCTGATTTGTTCAGTAAGGTCAATCCTTGCAGGGTCCATTGCAACATCTGGTGTACTATCTGGAAGGAACTGACCTATACTGTCTGGGATGAACTTCTTAAGGACGCTTGCGTCTGTAGAGTTAACAGACACAGCAATTGGGGCTTCTTGAGAGTTGAATGGTGCATTCCCGGAGTTATCTTGGATAAGATAAGTGCCCGTAGAGATATCAACACCTGAGATGACACAGGATAAGGTAATCCTTAAGTTGTCTCTGATGAAGTGGTCAGTGATATTGACTCCTGAATCCACCGGGTGTTTCGTGACCTTACCGCTATAGTTTTGGGTATATACTGTCACAGAATCTAGATAGACGAACCCACCCGTTTCTTCATTATCTTCACCCCACCGGATGGCTAACGACATATAGTTATTACTCCTTTTCCGGGAATGCTACGGTGGCTTTTTCAAGCTCATTACGAAACCAACTTCCGAGTTCTTGCGCTTGAGCCTCAACATCCATATTGGCTAGAGTAACTGGGTCAATATTGATACTTATATCAAATTGATTAGATGTCACCGTTGAATTAGCCTGAGCTTCTGCTTGGTCCATAGCCATGTTCTTTTGGTTCTGGTCATATTCTTCAGGTTTACCGTAGAATGGAGAAGTAGGGTTACCATAAACAGCAGCACCCCGTGCCTGAGCTTTATCAATATTAACCATAAAATTGTTGGTTGCAGCTTTTGCAATACCTACTGGACTTGTATAACTACCCAGACCGAAAGGGTCAACTTTATCAATTTCATCGTAGTTGATCGTAGTTGATGTTGACTGTCCTGTCTTCCATCTTTGAAATTCACCAATCGCGTTCATGATTGTTGAAATTTCTTCTGCTGTAGATTTTAATGTGGGGAGAAAGTCAAACTTAATAGAGGATATGTCTGAAAAGATTTGCTTAATATCCTTCCAATCTTGGATCAATTCTTTTGTCTTGTCAACACCAAGCCAATCTGCTACAAGGCTGTCTTTACCCTCAAGAGCCCTAGCAAAAGACTGTGGGAAGAGAAGCAAATCATCAGCCCATTTTGTAGCGTCATTAAAGCCTTCTGCAAGAGCCTTAACCAAACTACCACTTTCACTCAAACCGGCTGTAAGGGTACGAAAGATACGGGCAAAGCCTTCTTCTACACCGGCATTTGATGCCACGATAGCCATATCACTTATAGCATTTTGATAACGACCTTGTTCAGCTTGAGATGCTTGAGATGCCTTAGCTAGCCCGGGCTGAGCTTTCTCACTGGCAATGTTGGCAGCTATGTTAAGAATATCACCACGAACTTGACCTTTTTTCATTGCAGCTTCAAGAGCAATGATCGCCTTACTTCCTGTGAGATTGCCACCTGTCTTTTGCTGCCAAGCTTGCGCAAAGATATCTTTAGCCCCCGGAAGACTGTTACCAAGTTGTTTGGTAAGTTCTTCAGATTGGAGCTTATCTTTACCAGCAATTTGAGACAGTGCGTTAAATACTAATTTCTGCCTTGCTGGCGAGAGTTTATTAACCCTACCATATTCAGCAAAACCTTTAAAGATATTTTGCGACTGTGCAACAGTACCGCCAGACCCAAGAAGGTTTGATGTCAGTACGTTGAAGTCACCCGAAGATTCAAGGTAATTGAAGCCCACGCGGTTTGCAGTCTTACGGAGCCAATCGAATGATTGTTCACCTTGTTCTGCTGTACCACCATTACCCATGATAACGGCTTGTGTCTGCAATTGGGCAGCTACAACTTCTTGGTTACGCTTATTGAGGCTCGACAGACCATAACCACCAAGGCCTAGGGCAATAGCTGGGCCAAGTAGGCTAGGCATTCCACGCCCGCGTGCCGCACCAGCGGCAACACCAGTCACAGCAGCCTCTTTAGTACGACCTTGTGGAGTAACAGCAGGAGTGTGGGTACTAGGAACTGCTTGAGGAGTAATCCTCATTGGATGAGCCATACCAGCACGCGCCATTGCAATGGCAACCGTCTGATTCAAGGCAGCTTGATTGACAACAAACTTATTGATATCAAAGACAACTCGGTTACTAGCTATGTCCAAAGCAGTGCCAAGAACTTTTTCGAGTTTTCGTTGGTCAACTGTAAAGTTACCAATGCCGAAATTTAGTGAATTACCAAAACCACTAAATTTCTTAAGTTTCTTTTCTAGATCAGCTAAAGCCTTATCAACCTTCTTAAGACCCTTAGTGTCAACAGAAAAGCCTATACTTGCGAAGTAAGATGCAATATTAATAGTATGTTACTCCGTCATTTCGGTTTATTTTTATTAGCTGCTGCTTTGTTTCTAGCTTGCTCTGAAAGAGAATCATGAATATCAAGAAGCTCTACAATTTTCAGCATTTGTCTGGTAGAGTACTTCCACTCCATCTCAGCAGCCAACTCAAGACCCCCTTTCTCATGCATAGCAATCCGATAGATGCTCCAATGCTGGGAGAATGTCTTGTCTATTTCTCTTTCTAGTGGTGTTGGTGGGGCTTTACCCGATACAGCTGGATCAATTACTCTTCTGTATCGGGTGCCTGAAAAAGCTCTTCAAAGTTGAAGTTCAACACTTCCTTATAGAGCTTGTTTAGATGAGCATATTTCCTAGAGAAAGAAATATCAAAAGTCTTCTCGGTGATTTGCATATTATCTTTGGACACATAGTTACAGATGATTTGTTTCATCTGACTGAGGTCCGCTTTACCTGCATCAATAGCTTCTTGATGTTTCTCAATGAACATCAAACCCTTTGTTGCAGGCATAGCACTTACTAGATAGTCTTCACCATCTACAGTAATAGTTGTTTGTTCCAATACTTGAAATTGTGGAGCTGCCATTTATTTTATCTCAGATTTAAAATATGTTATTTATAAAGTCTGTTGCACCATCCAATAAACCATCAACTAGGTTTGATGGTCTTGCATTACCACCAATAGTAAACGTGTCAGTGGATTGGGCGAACAGTTCCCAGTCACGGTATTCAAACTGACCACTGAATCTGGAAGTAGGGAATCCTACTATAAAAGCTTCATTTGAAGAGAATACGCTTCTACCTGACTTATCCTTTAACATCAAAGCCAGTCGGCCCGTACCATTCACCAAATCTTGCTGGTGAATATCGGACATTACGTCATTCCCTTGAGAGGACTGAAGTAATGCAATACCGATTGTTGCGGAAGTGTCTGCATTTCTAACTCTCGTGTTTTTACCACGGATACCACGAATAGGAGTGAAACCTTTCACACTTCGGTTAATTGTTATAGTATCCCACCCAGTAAATTGGTATCCACTTATGGTTAGAATAACATCGTGAGGTGAGTAAGTATTTACAGTAAAACTATTAGTCATTGAAGTAGATCCTCAATCACCGGAACACCAATAGATGCAATATTAAACAAGTCTTGTAGAATACCACTTGCATCTTGGTTACTCCCAATATTGATGGCAGCTTGCGAAGATCTAAGTGTCCATGTACGGGCATCAAAATTGGTACTTTGAACCATACTAGGAATTCCTTCTATCCAAGTGTTAGTTGAAAAGAACAAGTCCGTACCAGAAAGGTCTTTAATGAATAACGGGAATTTAGCACGCTGGGTTAGTTCGTCAAGTTGCCACAGTTTCGTTAACACATCATTAGAAGTTGAACCCCTATGAAGTGTTAAAGAGATCGTGTATGTTTGACTATTGCTATATAATCTAGCAACACTTCCATCTGATGTCTCTGTGGTGCGGTAAGGAATTCTATCTTTTGTGATAGTAATGAATGTACCCTCTGCAAAACCATCTAATGGGATACCAAAAGCTAGGCAGTTTACAGACTCTGGGGAATAGTTAGCGATTGCCATAAAATCTCCTTAAATTATAGGGGTATATTTCAACCCCTAATACCAATTAAGGATTTAGACGCCATCTTTGATCGACTGTACCGCCCGCTGCTTCAACAGCAGCGACTTCAGCAGGAGCCAAAGGCATGTTGCCACCAATGAACAAATCACTACCAAAGAAGTGAATCTGCCAATCACGAGTGGAGGTATCCGAACCAAAAGTTACTGCTGGAGGAGAGGCAATAATTGCACTGTTAGAAGAGGCTACAGTTTGACCGCTCAGATCTTTGATAGTAACTGCAAACACCCAAGTATTATCCGTAGTGTTTGCATCAGCAATTTGGAGCTGTTGTAGAACAGTGTTGGATGGTGAGTATTGATGCAGAGTAATATCTACAGTCATACCAGTTACACTACGTTTTACACGACCGAAGGAATTTGATTTACCAACACCTTGATATGGCGTGCTAGATGGCACCAAACGGTTCATTGAAACGAAGGTGCCATCTGCGAAACCAGATACAGTGTGGACAAAATCCCCTTTCGAAATTACAATCGTAAAGTCATCCGGGGCATAATTACCAATATAGTTAGAACTCATTAGTTACTCCGGTATTATACAGAAAGGTAGAATTGGATGGAAACGCTGCGGATACTACCTTGCAAACGGGCTTGAATAACAAACACACCAGCAGCACGTTGAGCACGAAGAGTCGCTGGAATGCTCAAAACAGGAGGCGTAGTAATTTTCCAGCCACTATCAATCAAACCGTTACTTTCAGCCAAGGAGAGTACAGCACGAATTTCATTCTCCACAATCAAAAGGCCAGTGTCAGTCATTGGGATTTTGAGGCTGTTGATAATACGGAAGTAGATACCTTCCTGAAGACGAGCTTTCAACCAGTCTTTACCAATTCGAACATCAATCGGTTTTTTATCAAACATGTTGCCGTCTTGGAAGATATCAACACCGCCTTTTGTGCGGTAAAAGTTCCAAGATTTATTGCGCAAATTGGTAATCTGAGTTGGGGTAAGGATGCTGCGAGTAACACCACTAGCACGCTTGAAATCCCAATCATTTGCACCTGGAGTGACCGCCAGTTGACTACCAATCCATGCAACTGCTGGATACTCAGTAGCCGATGTAGCAGAGTAAACACCAAAGGTACGAGAAGCAGATTTAGCGTTAAGAACAGCACCAATATCTGTGGGGCCTGTGGTTGGTGCTACAGTGTCAGCCGAGGACAAGCCATAGATTTTATCCATAGAATTAATCAAGTCAGACAGTGCCAATTGCTCAGCAAGTACCTGAGTCTCAGCAGTCAAGCAATACCAAATATCATTCTCAGCATCAACAGCCAAGAGTGCAGCAGGCCAAGTTTCAGTAGCAGTGTTTACACCAACAAGGTTAACCGAAGCTTTAACACTCCAAGGGTTACCCGGAGTAGTGACAGCCAAAGTAAGAGTGGCTGTGCCGCCGACAGTAATACCAGCCGGAGTACCGATAGCAGCTTTCAAACCTGTTACGATAGTAGTTGCTGTTGCCCCAACACCGGAGGTGAAAGTGTAAGTAGTACCATTCAGAATGATAGTGTAGACAGTGCTGTCTGCAACAGTGGGGGTAAACACTACACTGTCAACTTGGCGACGACCAATTACAACTGAAGGAGGTGGAGCGCCAATTACAGAGGATTGACCGAAGACTTGTTGAGCCATGATAAAAGCTTTATCAGTGGTAGCAAAGTCTGCACCAACATCTGTAATGCTGGTATAAGTGCGGGTACGTTCTGAAAAGTTTGTGAACGTAGCCAAGATAAGGGGAACGGCGAAACTTGCGGTAGCAATAGCAGTAGTCTGGTCTGTAATAACAACCGAAACTACATCATTAAGATCGCTCATATTTTATATGATCCTTTGTTGTGTAGCCATTGCTACGGATAAATGATACTTTCTGGAATTTTTATAATTAATGGAATCTCTGAAGCCTCATCAGCAATGACTACGCCTTCAACAACATCAACAAGTTGGTCAGTAATAATGATGTAGTTAAATGTTACATCAAGATTATGATACTCAACCCATTTGGTATCTCGTTTCTGAGGTGCCCTACGAATCTGGCTTTTCCTCATCAACCCTAATTTATTTCTTTGCAACTCTAAACGAGTAAGGGGGTTGTTATTAATGTTCTGTGTGAAGCTTTGCGACATATCACCACTCAAACTTCCAATAAAGCTTAGTTGACACATGACCTCGTAAGCCACTTGAAACGTCAATGTCTCATTAGTATTAGCTAACGTGGATGTACTATGATGGCCCTGCTGTTCAATATTCAGAATGTTTACAACAACATAACTCTCAGCAGGTTCAGTTCCGTTCGAATTACTAAAAATCACGATAGGGTTTACAAACTCTGAAAGGGCTGCCAGAGCACTTCTACGAATGGCAGCTCTAACATCTGTATAAATACCTGCCATCAGTTACTCCCTTTCTTATCTACTTTAAAATCAATAGACTCATAAAGAAGTCCGCTATCAATCAGTGGGTTGTCAAACCCTTTAAGGTCAACCGTATATGGACTGTTTCGTGGGGAATCCCATAGCTCAACAGCCTCTTTCAAGTCACCCTTAGCCATGGCACCAATCCTTGTGTACTCTTGTTTGAAGGTGCTTTTTCCTTCGGCAATTCGCTGAATACTCTCAACAAAATACGAGTCGTACAGTCCTTTTTTAATCGGAGCCATAAATCCAACTCTGATAGCTGGGCGTGTTGGGATATTCTGAGCTGGTACGCCTTCCTCTTGCCACTGCCAGACTTGTGCAACAGATAGATTGTCGTTGTCACTTCCGTAGTAGGTAGGTTCAACAATACCAACTTGAACCTCTAATTGACTTCCTTTTAGAAGTTCCTTCTTCATCTTCTCCCAACCAGACTTATCAACCTTCAACTTAAAAGACATTTTGTTATCCTTTTAGTTTGGGGTGAGTTCTGTTCTAGCAGCCCAGCCCTTCCAATGATCAATACACGAATCCTTAAACCTATAAGTCTTCATGATTTTGAAAGTGTAAGGAACACCATCAATAATAGAATCCCACTGGAATTCATCGGCGTCAAAACCTACTGTGCCTTCAATTTGTGATCTAAGGTTGTGAGTATTACAATACACCTTAAGCCACTCTCGTGACCTATCTGATTCAGGAAACTGAAGAAGTTCAAAAGGTTTTACAGGTTGAACTTTAAGTCCGGCTGTAAATGTTTCAGTAGTTCCTTCTACCCAATCACCATCTACAAACGTACCTGCGAGTCTTCGTGTAACTACTACATCTGTAAACTTAATAAGGTTAAATCTAAGAGCCATAACTTAACCTCAGAAAGTAGGACCAGCTGCACAATTACAAGCAGATGTACTCTCGCAAGCACATTCACAAGCTTCCTTGCAATTATCGCCGTCACAGATTTCAATACTCATAAGCTTACTTGGACACTTGTTAGCAGACCAAGGCATCAAACCATTTGGGATCAGTACAGCAGGGTCTGTAATAAAGTTCTTAAGTGCTGCGAGATAAGAAGTGGAAACAGAGTTCCAGATTTCTTCATCACCTACTCTTTCTCGGGTATTGTAACCAGCTAACTGAAACGAAAGAGAGATGGCTATCAGTCGTGCGGCTTGAATGATGTTTCCATTGGTACGCTCAAGAGCCCACTCAATTTCAGCGTCTGAGACTAGATTTGCAAAAGGTGACGTAGGGCCTAAACCAATTAAAAATCTTACTTCCTCAACCGGAGTTAGTGCCATAGTATTTCTCCAAATAAATATTGTACTTTCTAGATAATTTGTATTTACAGTCTCTGTACAATTCATCTAGGATTTGTTTAGAGTATACTTTACTGCAAAGACTGACTACACTAATCGAACCTTTCTTGTAGAATCTGGGCTTGCACTCTGGGAATAAGAACTTGCAATAATTAGCAAAGTCTTGAACAATTTCATCGCTCCCGACTAAGTCAAAATTATTACTTGTTTTAGAGATACAACCATCACCCTCTAACATTCCTCTCCAAAAGTGGCGGTTAAGTTTGAAGCATTCTGGACAAGTTTCTTTAGTAGACTTTCTTTGCTCAAGCCCAAAACTAACAAGTCTCTCAGCTAGATCATCATCCTGAAACGAGAAAGAGGATACTTGATAAATAGTGCCAGTTCTGGGGTCAGGACTTGTTACACCAGAGTAGATAGCCCTGTTACCTCCAACATATGCTTTAAGATTATCTAAGATTTCAATATCTTTAGTATGCACGGAGAGTGTCACAGTTCCTGTTGAAGAGAGACACCCATCACTTACAATCCAACCATAGTAATAAGCGCATTCTTCTTCATCTGTATCAGAAAAAGAATTTTTATTTATATACCTTTCCCTATAGAACTTATGGTTTTTAGGTTTAATATCAAACTTCTTAAATACTTTACGAACATCTTGGATAGTAATATTCAATTGAATAACAATATTATCAATTGTTATCCCATCTGCATACATACCAGCAACTTGAACTTCTTGTTCAGCAGATAACCCTTCGGACCTTTCTTTGTATATAGAAAATCCGAAAGCTTTTAGCTTATCATAGAGTGTTCGCGGGTTGATACCCAGAATCTCAGCAACCTCTTTCTTGAGTTTACCAGAATTATATAATTCTACAGCGAACACACAAAGTGCATTATCGTCTACAAATGTTGGGGCTAGCATTTTCAATCTCCTTTATTTAAAATTTGATTGAACAGCTTAGCACAAAATATTCTAAACTACAAGGGCAGAGTTAACTCTGCCCTTTATACTTACGCAGCAGGCATAATACCGGCAGCAATCAATTTAGTAAGCAATGCATTATAAGCTGTGGTTACAGCAGTAAGGTCTGCAAATGCTGGGGATTGTTGAGCAGTAAAAGTAATTTGTTTTACTTTACCAGCAACAGTGGTACTTGCAGCGGGAACAGTTGCACCTACGATCGCACCATCAAGTTGACGGACAGCGAAGATCCAACCATTTTTAGTTTCTACAGCCATATTCTTTTACTCCAGAATATGGGGCTCTTTCAAGCCCCTATTATAATTTACAATCAGAGGAACAAACGAACAACAGCAGCAGGATTGAGCAATGCGTTCAAGAAGTTTTGCTCAGTCATGATTTCGATGATGTCATCTTTTTCGTTCAGGTATTCGTACCAGTAGCTACCCTGAGCACGACGGTTCACGGTACCAAAACGGTTAGCCGGAGCGTAGTAAGTTTTGAACAGGTCACGCACACCAACAGGCAGCATGTAAGCATCACCTTCTGGAATGAACGGTACGAAAGTACCAGCAGCATTCTCGTAACCAGCAGCACCAGCGTTGATGAAGGTGCAACCGAACAGGGACATTTGTTCGAAACGAGCGTCCAGACCAGCAACGTCATTACCGCCACGACCCAACAGAACACTCAGAGCTTGACCTTGGTCAACATACTTGAATGCATCAGTTACGAAGGCGTTTTGTTGCAGAGCCATATAGAACGAATCAGAGCACAGTACTACGAACGAACGAACAGTACCGGCTTGACCATCACGCAGACCGTTACGAACTGCTTTCTTAGCGGTGTTGATGGTTGCACGAGGGTCAGCAGCACCCGAGAAATCAACATCAATTTCAGTACGGGTAACACCAAACTCGGTGTAGAAGTTGGTAACTACAGTGCCACGAGGAGCATAAGCAGTACCAGTTACAATCATCTGCATACGAGCAGCTTCAAGGGTCAGGGAATGCGCTTCACGCATATCAATCATCTTGTCAGCACGAACCGAAGCAACGGTTTCCAGCTCAGCAAACTCTGCCAGCGAACCAGCCTGAACAATACCGTCGATATCGTTAGGAGTGATTGCATCGTCCAGAGGGAAGTGAGGGATCTTCAGCAGCAGCGAGTCGTGTTGACGACCAGCAATAGTCTGATTACGCTCATCCCAGTTACGGTCTTCCAGAATGTGGCTTTTCTTGGTGCTGCGAACAATTTCAATGTTCTTCTGACTGCGATAGTCGTCTTGGAACAGGCCCAGAGCATTGGTGATACCAACGGTGTTTGGGATAACAATCAGGGATTCGGTACGATCTACAACCTTACCCAGATTAGTGCGGTCAAGTACAATTGCCATAGTATTTATAATTCCTTAAATATAATCTGTAATTAAACAGTTTTGAGAACTTGGATGCCTTGTTGCTCAAGCAGACCCTTCAGGGTTTCAACTTGAGCATCAGTCAGGGCAGCGCCACCATTAGGAGCGGTGTCTTTTGCAACTTGTTTGATGTAGTATTCTTTCAGTTGCAGAGCACCCGAAGTACCAACAAAACCAACAGCGTTATATTGATTTGCAGCAATTGCACGAGGAACGAACGAAGGATTGAACGAGAAATGATCGCCATAAACAACAGCGAATTCATTAGTCAATACCAGAGGAGCAGCAGAGGCCAGTACGGTCCAAGCAGCAGTGAGGTCAGCAGACTTGGCACGATAAACTACAGTACCCATACGGATAGCTGGAGTGATAGGGGTGACGTTCAGGTCACGGCGGCTATAACCAACAGATGGGTCAAGCTCATGTACAACAAGATCAGAGAAGCGTTGTACGAAAGTAGCAGCAACGAAAGGCATATTTGTTTCCTTTTAAAGAGTAGTGCGTAAAGTCTTTAGACTTATACTAGACCGAGTTTTTGTTTAATTTGATCTTCGGTAGAAGTTTTAGCTTTCGAGGTAGTCTCTACAACAGCTTCAGTACCTTGGTCGCCAATCTCTGTAAACATGTCAGATGCTTCAAGAGCTTGTTTCTGTGCAGCAAAACCACTCAGAACAGTTTCAAATGCCGAGTCGTCAAGGCTGGACAGGGAAGCAGAAACAGCTTCCAGTTTGTCAGCGGACATTACAGCGGCAAGTTTGGACTTACGTGCGTCCAGTTTAACGGTGACAGCGGCAGCTTCCGCAGAGGCTACTTGAGCAAGTGCTTCAGTCAGGGCTGCTTCTTTTTCTGCAAATGCAGATTGGAGAGTAGTCAGGGTTTCTTTGACAGAGGTAAGCTCTGCTACTTGGCCTTCGTACTGTGCAAGTTGTGCTTGCAATTCAGCGAGTTGCGACATATTCAGAGTTTCCTCAGTATTGGTTTTACTAAATTTAAAGATACGATTACTCATCGAACTTCCTTCTTTATTGGTTTGGGCTTCGCCCGATAGGTACGAATAAAACTCTTCCTGAGTAAGAATCCGGTCAGCTAGGCCCAAGGCAATCGCGTCTCCCGCTAGGAAAGTGTTTGCTTGAGTATTCCGAACTGCTTCTACAGACAAGTTGCGGTGTTCAGCAACATACTCTGCGAAGTCTGTGTAGAGAGTGTCTACTTTGTATTGCAAGTCATCCAAGAACTCTTTACGGAAAGAACCGTCTTCAGAGTATGGAATCTTCTGAGTGCCAGCACTAATGAAGGAACGCTGATAACCTTCCATCTCAAGAGCTTTAGAATCATTCATCAAACGAATCAAGACACCGATAGAACCGATTTCAGAATTCTTATTAGAGATGATTTCATCAGAGATAGCAGTAAGACCGTAGGCTGCCGAAGCACTGAGGCCATCGACATACGAGATGATACGAACACCGTTTTCATCTGCCAACTTACGCAGATAGTTACCAGTATCCATCATACCGTAGGCTTCACCGCCGCCAGACTCAACCATAAAGGCTACAGTCTTAGTACCAGCTTCAAGCAAGGCTTCAAAGTCTTCTTTAATACTTTCATACGATGTACCACCACACAATGCTTCCCATCCAGTTGACTTGTTAGTCAGTGGGCCAGAGATGTGGATAACACCAAGATTTGATTCCGCATAATGCAAAGTGCTATACATCGAGAACTCATTACTAGCTTCTTTCTGCACAACATCAACAGTCCCTTCACAACGCTTGTCTACATAGTTAAGAATAGATTCAAAACTTTTAGAGTCCACTAGGAGGGGAGTATCGAACAGCTTGCTACGAAAGCGAGCTAATTCATGGGCCATAAATGGACTCCTTATTTTTAAGTTCGTCTGGATAAAGTTCTTTAAGAAAAGAATAAACACCTTCCATCTTAAGAACTCTAGCAACTGTTGTTTTAGGCATAGAATATTTAGACATTAATTGACTATAGGAAAATTTATTAACGAACCGATCTTCAGCAAACTCAATCAGTTGTTGCTTACCCATACCTAAACGAAGTGATTGTCTACTGGGCGTTTCAATAGTAAGACCTAAATCTTTCCGTTTCTTGCCTTCAAAAACCTTACCGAGATAAGAAGATGAAAGACCTAAACCTTCAGCTAGAGAGAGGATGGAGACAAAATCAAATTTCCAAGAGTTATAAGCTTTTAAAATCAACTCATCAGAAACACGGCTTTGTCTTTCAACTTTCTGGGCTTCTGCTTTCTTTACGTAAGCCTTGGCTGGCAAGTCCCAATGATGTTTGGAGTGGTTAGTCAGAAGGCCGTTTTCTGTATAAATGCCATAAGCTGCAATTAAATCTTTTTCTAGATTTAGTGCGGACTCTTCTGATTCACAATAGCAAAGAATCTCTCTTTTAAGATAACCTTGCTCTTTAAGAATCTTTTTAATTTTAAAATTCTTGTAGCAGTTTTCTTTGAGTAGAGTTGGCTTTACATGATTATTTAAACGAAGGTTTTTACCCTTGCCTATATAGAAAGGCCATCCATTCAGGTCATATAAAGCATATACATAATAAGATTCTCTATCGGTTGGAGTTACCCAACCTTTATCCTTTAGTTCTCTCACTATGTATTTTCCGTATTACTGGTTGAACTGTCTCCCGAAGATCCATTAGAACCTCCAACGCCGTTGCTCATACCGGAGGTCATACCTTGAGCTGCACCTGAAGTCATTGGTGTAAGCATCTCAGACAAGTCCCCGATAGAAGTATCTGGGTCAACTTTATAAGGAATATTGGCTTGTTCCATAATCCAGTTAACAACTTGTGGTGTTTTAGGCATCATGGATACTGCGGAAACTCGTTGTACGAACTTACCGATTTCGTCCATAGAGACTTTACCAATCTCGCCGTAAGTCCATTCAGGCATTACGTCGGTTGACCAACCATTCAACTTAAATAATTGTTTGGCAAGGTCAAAGTTAAGTTGAGTTTTAATCTCATCCAGCTTTGATTGAATAGCCATCTCAACAACACTAATCTTTGACTCTGCAAGAGAGAAGCTACCACTACCGTTACTACCAAGAGATAGGAAGTCAGCAAACAAAGCCGTAAGGATTTCTGCTGTATAACGTTGGATAATGGCGTTTGTGTCGTAAGACTTTTGCCCTGTTACAGACATAATCTCAAACTCAAACATCTTCTTACCGTTGTCATCTAGGATCAAGGGGAGGATTAGTCCTGATTCCTTGGCCTGATGCATGTTCTTAATTACAGTTTTATAGTGCTCAAAGACTGCTTTATTATCTTCAGAAGCATCTTCAGTCATATACTGTGGGGGGAGGTAAAGAACCTTGAACCCATTTGAATCTTGAGCTACGCTAATAGCTTCGGACTCTTGGTAGGCTGTCTTATACTTCCATGCCGACCAGCAACCAACTAGAGGGGATTGCCCTTCCGGGTTGTTTTTTATTGGATTTGAGCGAAAGAGCATGAACTTTTTACGAGGGATAAATTTGATATTATCTTCGTAAGTATAGTTTGCAACTTCTTCGTAAGAATTAGCAGCACGGTTGCTCTGGATATTTACACACTGATAGAGTCCAGCAAGATCACGACCCTTGTTTGTAAATTTCCAGCTATCAATTGTGTCTTGTGAACGAAGTACAAGCTTCTTAATGCCAACAAGCCCATCATTATATTGAGAGCCCTTATCTCGGTATCTCAGTCTTAGAACCTTTTCAACTGGTGCAAAACCGTACCGATTAAAGCTTACAGCTTGTTTAATGAAAGACTTGAAATCGTGTTCCATATCATTCATAACTTGACGCATGTAGATAGCTTTATCTTTAAGTTGTTCTTCGTAGCCTTCTGGAATCTTTACACTCCAGTCAACACGAGAAATCATCATTTCCACATATGCAAGTGCTGGAGCAATAGCCCCGTCCTTTTCCATACGTTTAAAAGTCTGCATCGCTTGCGGCCAACGCAGTTCATGAGAACATTCTTCAAGAATTTCGCCGCCTAAAACCCGAAGGCCATTATAGCCAGCTTCCCCAAGAGAAAGAGTTGGGATTTCATTGTCCCCTGCCTCTAGGGAGATTTCTGCTTCGTCAGCCATTTAAGCTCCTGCATTAAGGAAGGGGTTAGTATTGGTAAGTTTCGCTGAAAGTAAACCAGACGAAAAGTTTGGTATATTAATCTTTTGTGCCAGAAAGAGGAAAGCTAGAGAACAACAGTCGCACATATCGTCGTGGCCTAGGGGGCCGCTACGGCGCTTTCCATCAAAATTCTCCAACTCAGCGTGGAAGAAGTCATTGTTATTAACAACCTTATTCCAAAGGTCATTAGCACAATCTCTAACAATAGAGACCACACCAAGTTCAGCGGATGCTGCAAAAGGTCTAAAGGAGTCTAACTTACCACCAGCAGAACGTCTTGTCTTGGTTATATAACCTTGTTCAATCAATGAACGGGCAAGCAAGACTGTAGATGCTTTTGAAGCTGGGTTAGGATCTTCAGGTAAGATTATTTCTACGTTATGACCGTCTCTTTCCGCATTACTACAGATATGAGAGAACCAATCGCCGAAGGTAATACGTGTACGGCAAACATCTAAGATTACGTAATTACCACTCTTCAACTTACCCATCTTTACAGACGCAAAATAATCTGTCTCACGATTACCATCATGGGGTAGAGTACCAGCAACGTCGTAGGCACGAACAATCTTAACAAACTCAGATTCGTGTGGAATCTCAAGTAGTTCTGGTACAGTCGATCTGGAATAGTACGTCGAATTAGAAGCACGCGCAAACCAATTGCCGTGTAGTAACCGCTCCTTGTCCAGAGTTGGCAAGGCTTCTAAATTACTTTTGTAAAGTTTGTTAGATTTTTTAAGTGGAGGGTTATCATCAATAGTCCCGAACAAACCTTGGAAGCTAATTGGTTTTACTTGGTCTTCATGGTCGTGGGGTAGGTCAGGATTACCGTGCTTTTCAATCAACTCTTCCGGAGTTTCTCCCCAAGAAAGTTCACCGTTAATTCGCAGTAGATACCTAACAACACCATTCATTGCAGGGTCTGGACGACCAGCTAATTCGTGGCCTTCAGGGTACAAAAACGGCATGGCGTACTTAAGAACCCAACTCCCGTTATCCGGATTGCAAGACCACCACATTGAATGGATGTTCTTTGAATCGGAACGAAGACGTGACCATAACCACCAAAGTTGATCTTCATTATCTGCGTGAGTTACCTCATCATAGAAAATGTTTGAAATTTGAATCATTGTTTGTTCAATAGGTAGCGTTAATCACCTATCCGCTTTCGCAGCTATATGTTTCCATATAGATCAGACTATATCTCCATCTCAACGAGATGCTTGGTGTTTCGCCCCACTTAGGGCTACTCGCTTTCGCGATAGTCGTTACACGTTCCCTTTCGGGCTTCGCTCGGTATTGCCCTCGACTCTACGTTAGGGGTTTCACCGAATTAACCAAGTTACGGTGTAATGTCACCACTACACTAGGCAATCAATTTACCTTGATATTTCTTAGCTGCTGTATCATTCTCATAGTGAGAGAAGCTAATCTCAGCACCACTACTAAATACAATCTTCTGATCTTTTAGTTTTACTTTAATCTTAGGATCAAACTGAGTATATAATTTAACGGCTTCCCAAAACAAACCACCAGAAGCCATAATTGCACTGGAGTTCTTTCGGATGCAATATGCTCGATAATTTGGATCATCTACAAAGCGTAGGTGCCTCATCAAACCCACGTAACTCTTAGAACTTCCTGCCGCCCCTCCAACCAACATTATCTGAGCATCGGAGTTCAGATACTTTTCTTGGAAGGGGGACGCAGGACCAATAGTCACTGCGTCAGTCATTCTTATTCCTTAATCCATCCATAATAGTGTAGTTCGGCTTTTTCTCTTAGTTTAACAGCTTCTTCAAAAGATGTGCTTGATCCGAGAGAAAACACCTTACCCATATAGCCTATTTGAGCTTTCCAAAAACCTTCTCGTTCAGCCCAATAAACACCTGTTCTTCCTGATGTGTTAGACTCACGGATACGTTTGTTATAACCTTGATTACTGGGTGTATCCCACTTGCAGTTTTCAGGGCAGTAGTTACCATTGACATCAATACGTTCTAGAGTCATACCATCAGGGCATGGACCCATATCAGTATAAAAATTCTCAACTGACTCTAACCAACGCTCACAGACATTAATTCCACGTCCACCATAGTCCAAATAAGAGTCGTGGTTTTCATTGTAGCAACGTTGGATCATATAAGTTCTTACTCTATATTCTAGAGTATTGTGAAGTCCGTGTTTGGTAATAGCTTCTTTAAAAGCACAACCACAAGATGTAGTATGTCCTCGGCCTAAGTTGCCAATGAACACTTCAATAGTTTCTGGATTACCACAAGAACAAGTACAATAAACAAATTTATTAGTTCCTCGTCTCGGAGCCATTCCTACAATTGTAAGCTGACCAAATGTAGCACCCTCAACATACTTACGACTAACCATTACACAACACTCCCAAACTGAACTTTCATTCGTCCGGGAATTGACTGCATCACCAACTCTTTGTAATGCTCTCTATCACCCTCAAACAAGAAGTTCTCTTCAATTGTCCCAGTGATATGATTCACAGAATCACAGAAGCCAGTGATCTTGCCATCAACTTTATCTAGAAGATTAGCAATGTTTGCCCAAGAGTCATCTTTTTCAAGATTCTCAATTGAGTCAACAATGACCATCTTATTAGCTCGGAAGAGATGAGCTAGAACAAAGTCTTTAGGGATACTGATGTCGTATAGTACTAAATCCTTAGCAAAGCCGAGTGTTGACTCCACACCTTTATCACAGGCTACAAACTTAATCTTTGAACCATTCTTCAGGGTTGCAATGCAGGAAGTTTCAGAATAGCGAACATCTTCACCAAACAGTTTCATGAACTCAGAGCGAACACCACCCGGTAGTTGAATATCCCATTTGGTTCGTACAAAGAAAGTAACATTGACATCATGATTGTCGCTAGCTTCTTTATAAGCCTTCATCAGAAGGGCTACAGTTGAACCAGCTCCCGGCTCTGCCGTAATCACTGTCAGCTTCTCATTGCTTTCCAAAACTTCTTTCTGCATCTTTGTTGCAAATATTACTTTTGACATAGCGTCTTGCTCCATAGCGGATTAATTAAATTGTTTTACTCGGCTTCTTCCGAAGCCTTCTCGCCGCCATCACAAGTGGCAAGATACTGCTTGATCATCTTTGATTTATCGCGACCTTTAATGCCCCGGCGGGCAAGGATTGGTCGAATTTCCTCAATAGGCATATCTTCAAGTTGTTCTTTCGTATAATTCTCTTGAATTACTTGATAACGAAAGCCCGGACTATCTTCCAACATCTCTTTGCTTTCAATATACATCCAGCAACTATGTGGATAGTTCAGTCGTGGTACTTTGTCTTCTTGAAGGACAGCGCCTTTATTGGAAGCTTCTACCACGTTCTTCATGAAGTTGTAGCCGAGGCTATCATTACCTGTAACGTACAACATATATCGATTCATTTAAATTCTCCTCGTGTTCTTAATCTTGAGGATGAAGTGTATCAAACATTTATCACTGCTGTCAAGTGTTTCTAAAAATAAATAGCAAATAACTTATTAAGTTGCCCTATATCTCAAAGGCAACTGGTAAATCATTTAGACTCTTGCAGTAACTTGTACGGTAACAGAAGCCCCTACAAGATTTACTGTAGCTCCTAGTAACACTTCAACGGAAAGCAATGTTACAAGATTGCGTTGTGCTGCTTGTACAACACAGCCAGTATTTGTCACAGACACAACCCTGATAGACTGATTGAATGTGCCGCCGATTATCTGAGGTTGAACGTCTGGTGGTGTACTGTAAGTGTTTGCAAATGTAATTGTAAAGTTACCATTTGCATCCGTAGTTCCTAAGAATGTTTCAGTCTTCCTGTAGCTACTCAAAGAGGCGCTTGTCAGATAACCACTTGGATTACTGGACAGAGGATAAGCATCAGTAATCCCGTAACCAGATAAAGTAGTTGGTGTAGATGTAATCGTTGACCAAGCTTGGTTGTGAACAGAGGGAGTAAACGTTGTAGGCTTACCTGTCAGGCTTGTATATGTCCCATCAAACAACACGGGCTTGTTTGTAAGGTCTACATAGCTGCCACTGAATAGGCTTGGCTTTCCAGTAAGATCAGAGTAGTTTCCAGAGAACAATGTTGGTTTGTTCAGTATCTGGCTCACACCGCTTACAGAAGTCCAATCAGATGGCACTTGTGCCGAAGGAATAGTAGGCTTATTCGTTAGATCGTTGTATGACCCTGATAGGGCTACTGATGACAGAATAGGTTTGTTTAACACCTGAGAAACACCGCCACTTGAGTTCCAATCGCTGGCTACTTGAGCGTCTGGAATGCTTGGCTTATCACTCAAGTCATTGTAGCTTCCAGAGTCAGCCGCTTGAGAATATGACAAGTGGGCTTTCTGTTGGTCTACAGTCGAATAACCTAACCACGCAACTCCAGCAGGCATACAACTTGCGGGAGTAAAGTCACCTACATTGTTCACCATCAACAAGCTATTATCAGGCATCATAATAGCTGCAATATCTGTCAAGATATCTGAGTGAGGCTGAGCTTGTAAATCTTGAGCAGTTAGGACAACATCTCCTTGCTCTCCATTAACAGAATTAACAGATCCAGAGGTATTCTCATTCAGCGAAGGGAAATAAGGATGAGCAGGCATTAAACAATCTCCTGAACGGAGAGCTTTGTCATACCTTTAACCCAGCATCCAACCTCGTTAGCATCTAGAATATAAAACTTGTAAGCTTCTAGAAAGATTCCATCTTGAGAGTTTGAAGCTGGTTGAAAATTCTTTATTTGGAGGAAGGCACCAACAGTGGTCTTATTCTGTATCACTAGACGAGTGCCTACAGGAATTCCTGTTGCTGCGTATAAATCTAAGTAGGCAGTATTATTGATTTGTAAATCTGGAATGGTAGTAGCCATGAAACACCTTTATTATATTTATTTTAGGTGTCTTGTACTGAGGAATTATAGCCTATAGACAGACAGCATAGGCTTTTAGTTGGGCAGCCTCGTCTGCTTTGAATCAAGAGAATGATGTATCACTCCCTTATAGTATAGTTGTCAATCCTAGAACACTTCCTCTAGACTGAACTCTCACCCGCAATAGTTCGGATGCCTTCACCACATGCTGTCTTTCCAGCAGTCATTTACATCAGTGGTCCGCCAGAACCACGGGTTCCAGAACTAGGCAGTCCGGGAATTCTTTAACAAACCATAACAGGAACTGGAATACCAAGTTCTTTGCAAACCTTTTCAAGTTTCTCTTGAGCTTCTGTCCACTTCTTAAGACGTTCTAAAGTTTCTTCTCTAGGAGATGGTTTGATTTTAGATGGATCAAGATTAGAAAGTTTAATCATCTTTCTTTACATCATTTTCATCAAACGTACGCTTCAAACGAGGCACAAGCTTTACAATCTCAGCAGCTTCCTGTTGATCAGCTTCATCGTCCTCATCTCTTTTCCCTTCAAGACGAATCTTAGTGAGGGATGCTTCTTCTTGACTAGCTGCACGGTCCAGACTGATCAGGGAGTTGATAACCCACTTCGAAGAATCAAGCTGTTTAGGTTCTACTTCTTTTCCTTCAACACTGTTCTTAATGTTTTCTAGGCACTTACTTTCCAGCTCTCGGAGCTTGGCAGCAGTATCACGAAGCTTAGATTTCTGGATGCGAACTTTACTATTTGATTTCGTATTTCTGTTCGACTTTTCCCCGTCAAATCTCGTAGATTTGTTAGGATTCTTATTAGCCATAAATATTACCTTATAGAATTAATAAAATTCTTTCTAAAACTATCTCGACAGGACAACCTACAATATGCTTCGCAAAGGAATAGTTTTAGAAAGCTCACTACTACATGAGGAGAGAGGCAAGTAGTAATGAGTAAAGAC
>Ga0065714_10002338_pt1 | contig 23916 bp, 18 predicted proteins | sample MisRhiReplicate2_FD_59101 | JGI IMG/M metagenome (GOLD analysis project Ga0065714, IMG submission 59101) | Miscanthus rhizosphere microbial communities from Kellogg Biological Station, MSU, sample Rhizosphere Soil Replicate 2: eDNA_1 v2... | ecosystem: Host-associated > Plants > Roots >... | reverse complement strand
CTTTTGTTTGTTGTGCAACATCACCCACATCATTTCGCCTTATATACAGTTTCTGTTCGTAGGCCCCCATATTTGCCGTCAGCTTCCTTCAGATTCGCAGTCACCCGCGACACCCTTGCTCTTGGCTAGCCCTTCCTACTGCAAAGTGGGTTCGGGATTTCCACCCTATAGTTGATCGCCATGCCCGGCGCACACAAAAAAGGCCCGCAATTACTTGCAGGCCTTTCATATAATTCAAATAATACTATTTAGCATTTTTTTTCTCAGTAACCTCAGTACGGATATCCTGAGCAAGTCCTTTTAGATCTTGCATTGCTTTACGAACTCTAGTACCAGCTGCGCCATTACCTGAATTATAAAATTTGTCTGCATCTGCTTCGATTCCAGCAATAAGTTCTTTTAGTTTTGAAAATTTTTCCATGTTTTTCTTAAGTTAAGATTTTAAAATATTTGATATAACGCTCTAAAGGTAATAATTATTGGATTTGAACCAAATCAATGTTTCAGAATCCGCCATCATTTTTTCCACATTCTAGCATGATTGTTAATAAAAATGACTATAACACTACCATTTGTCCTGTTTTTACTGACTCATCGCATGCAAATGCGATCCTAAGGCTGTTTACAGCATCTTCTGTAGCATCAGTAAGATCAAGATCCTCTTGAATAGCTTTCAGAAAAAAGCGCTGCTCACGGTTACAAAGTTCCTGATGATCGGGTTCATCTTTAAGATCCACCCACTCATCTTTTCTAGCAAACTCATCATCCTTATCCAGATCAGCAAAATGAACCTTTATACCCTCTGTTTTAGTGTGTGAATCTATCGAATCAGAATTACCCGACTTTGATGCCTCTTTAGCAACAATAGATACAGCACCCTTTGGTCCAAAAACATCCTTAATAAAAAAAGCATTATCGCTAACCATTGGTCCCCACCCTGCTTCATACCAACCTACAGAACCATCTTCAAAACGAATTTGAAGCTGCCCGTAGTTATAATTCCACTCCGGTATTTCATCTGTAAGCCTTGCACCTATTGCACTTACCTGAACAGGCCTAGAGCGAGTCATCTGGCACATTACATCAATATAATGCACTGCACAATCAACTATCGGGCTTAAGCTTTTCATCAGGTTACGATGTACTGTCCATTTAGGGCCATGACTTTGCTGATTCAGGTTCATGCGCATTACAAGTGGTTTACCCATTTGCTGCGAAAGCGCTATGAATTTCTCCCATGAAGGGTGATAACGCAATATATAACCAACAACCAATTTCTTACCTGCCTTTCTAGCCGCTTCTGCAACGCGCTCTGCTCCTTCTACCGAGTCAGCCAAGGGTTTCTCTATAAACACATGACAGCCGTTCCCTAAGGCTTTAATTGCAAAAGCTTCGTGAGTATCAGGGTAAGTAGAAATGCACACAGCATCGGGCTTTGTAGCCTCTAGTGCTTCATAATAATCGCTAAACAATGGATAACCACCACCCAGCTTTTCATTCAAAACATATTTGCTTTCACCTGTAGATACAATTCCACAGATTTCAAAGCCATCAAGATTATGATAAGCAGCAGCGTGAGATTTCCCCATATTTCCGCAGCCTACTACTAAAACGCGAAGATTTACACTCCCAGACTCCATCCTGCACGATAATTACGTTTAACAAATTGATTCACTTCATCAAAGTTGGTAACCCTAAGATTTTCTTTATCCCAGATCAGCTTAATGTCTCTACCAGGGTAACTGATACCTCCATCAGCATTCCTTCTTTGAACATCAGTTCCTCTGATAGCCAAATTTCCTATCAACAAAGTTTCTGTAAGCGGACCGGCTATTTCAAAAGGAGAACTTAATTCTATCTTTCCATAACCTGCAATTGCTGCCTCAGCCCATTGTGTATAATGGCCATCCTCACCACCGGGTACTCGTATAGCTTTCTTTTTAGTACGATCTTCTGCATTTTTAGATAAAGGCAACAATCTAGGATTAGAACCGTAAACATCACAGATCATTTTTCCTTTAGTACCTTCAAATAAAACACCATTATCACCAAATGCCTCATTTGGCCCTAACTCAGCAGGACGTACTGGCTTAATACCCCCATCCATCCAGTGAAGTTGTAAATCGCCTTTAGTTTTTTTAGTTTCCTTAAAGGTCATGATTACATGACTTGATGGAGGGCAACTTTCAGGGAAATAACCTCTTTGAAATTCATCAACATAAACACTGCCTACACTGCACTGAACATCCATTGGCGTGTCTAAACCTAAAATTGTAAAAGGTGGTTCCACAAGGTGACAACCCATATCGCCAATTGCACCAGTACCGTAATCCCACCAACCTCTCCAGTTAAATGGGACCATTTTCTCGATATAAGGCTTATAAGGCGCACTGCCTAACCATAAATCCCAATCCAGTTCTTTAGGCACAACTCCGTTAGTTGAAGGCCACGAAATACCCTGAGGCCAAACCGGACGGTCAGTCCAGCAATATACTGTATGTACCTTACCTATTACACCTGCATCACACCAATCTTTCAATTGCCTTACCCCATCACCAGACGAACCCTGGTTTCCCATTTGTGTAACTACCTTATAGCGCTTTGCAGCTTCGGTTAATTGACGTGCCTCATAAATATCATGACTTAGCGGCTTCTGAACATACACATGCTTACCAAGTTGCATTGCAGCCATAGCAATCATAGCATGGTTATGATCTGGTGTTGATATCACTACACCATCAATATTTTTTGCTTCTTTATCAAGCATCTGGCGATAATCTTTATAATATTTCGCCTTTGGGAATCTTTTGACAGATCCGGCAGCTCTTCTATCATCAACATCACATAAAAATGCAATTTCTGATTTACCACCTTTGTAAACTCCCTCTAAATCACTTTCACCTTTTCCACCAACACCTACACCCGCAACCATTAACCTATCGCTTGGTGCTAAAAATCCTTTTCCACCCAACACGTGTCGGGGTACAATCATAAAACCAGCGGCTGCAAGCGCGCTGGTTTTAATAAAGTTTCGTCTAGAATTATCTGTTGATGAGTTTAACTTATCTTCAGTCATGTTTATTTTATTATTTCTTTTTAGCCGGTACTTTTTTAGCCGACTCTTTTTTACTTAAATCTTTAATTCTGATGTTTCTGAATTCTACTGGAGAACCATGTCCTAAGAAGCCAATATGACCACTGTCACGTAATAATCCCGGATGTTTTTGACCATCTGCAGCACCATTTTTTCTAGCCTCAGTAATGTCGCCATCAAGAATTACAGTGCCATTAAGGATCACTTTAATTTTAGGACCATTTACTACAACTTCTTCATAGTTCCATTCACCAAGTGGTTTAAGGAAACCTCTTTTTGCAGCTAAAGTACCATATACCGAACCATGATATTGATAAACATGAAGATCTTTGTATATAGGATCCTCATTGTCCAAAATCTGAAGTTCCATGCCTTCATAAGCAGCATCACCTTCTAAAGGTGCTCTGATACCTAATCCATTGTTAGCACCCGGAGTTAATTTGAATTCAAAACGGTAAACAAAGTCACTAAACTCTTCTTTAGTAAACAAGTTACCACCTGAACCTTTTCCTGGTTTAGGCCGAATAGCGATGTTACCATCCTCAATTGTATAATCAACAGTATTACCAGTCCAGCTGTGCATGTTTGTCCCATCAAACAATACTTTATAACCTTCTTTTTTCTCTTGTGCGCTTAACTCAAATGCTTTTGCACGAGGAATTTCTTTGATATAAAGATCACGGTAAGCAACTGGCGAACCATGTGCCTGTAATTCGATTTGCTCTTCAGCAAAAATCGGAAGATTTCTATCCCAATAGTTTTCAAGAATTACGTTATCAGTTACCAATACACCATTTAAATAAACAGTAACACGGTCACCTTTCATAATAATACGGAAGGTATTCCACTCATCAAGTTTGTTATCTGCTACTTTAAGTGGTTTGCTTTCATTGGTTTGGTTGTTATATAAACCACCAGATCCAACCTGAGCACCTACGTTTGTACGGGCATTATCCCACATTTGAACTTGTGGAGTGCCACGTAAATAAATACCGGCATCACCTTCACCTTTTTTATCATCAATGATTTTCCAGTCAACAAGCATTTCAAAATCACCATACTTTTTAACTGTAGCCAGGTTATTTCCATGACTCATGAACTGAAGCTCACCATTAACAGGTTTCCAGCTCTCTTTTGCTTCAGCATCAGCTTTTTCCTGCTCAGCAGCAAGAGTTTTAGCATCCATTTTAGAACGCTTAATTGGATCAGCAACTAAACCTTTCCAACCGGTTAAGTCAGTACCATTGTACATCGATACAAAACCTTCACCTGCTTTCATTTCAGAAATGTATTTACGCATTCCTTCTTTCTGATAACCACTATCGCCACCGGTAATTACCTGGATGGTTTTGTTCAACAAGCCTTTAACAATGTCGCCATTGTATGTACCGGCAAGTGTAATATTCATTACTGCATTTGCAGCAGCTTGTTGTAAAGCACTATCGTCTAAAAATTTACCGGCAAAAACAATTGCATTAAAACATTTAGCCTGTTGAATATCTTTTAAGATCTGCTGTTTTTGTTCAGTAGTTTGAGCAACAGCCATCGCATTACGAAGTAATAGTAACTTCTGTTCCGCAGGATAATCACCCTCTCTAACCGAACGCAGGTAACCATTAATGGCAGTATTTAGGAAAGTTGCATTTTTAGTTTCACGAGCAATAGCAATTAATTCAGGAGCAGCACCAGCATCAACCCAAGAAGACAAAGCATCTAATGCCGCTTTTTGAGTTTGCTCATTACCTGTAGCATAAGCATCGGTAACAGCTTTTAACGCTTTTTCTCCGCCTAAACTTGCAAGCACTTTGTAGTAAAGCAATTTCTTACCTTCAGAAGCTGAAGCCATTTCTTGCAATACCGCCTCAACTTGCTGAGAATTATCACCAGAACCACTTACAGCAGCAATAATAGCCTCCTGTACAGCAGTTTCCTGAGAACCTGAGCTTTCATTAAGTAAAGTAAACAACTGAGGCAAATTGTCTTTAACAACAACATGACTTAAAGCAGCATAAGCAGCTTGTTGTACTTCAGGGTTTTTACTTTTCAACTGAGTATAAACAGCGCTTAACTGTCCATTTGCAGCACGAGAAGCAAGTAAATTAATTAAAGCAACCTGTACATTAGGTTTTGCAGACGGAATAGCCGCAGCAATCTTTTCAGTTATTCCTGTTCCTTTCATTCTGTGAATTGCATCAGAAACAGCAGCTACATTAGCGGTATCACCTTTAGCAGTTAACTTAAGTAAATCACCAAGAACCTGGTCCTGACCAATATTAACAGCAGCATTTATAGCCGCCAACTTAACATTCTGATCTTTATTGTTAAGCAATTTAAGTACAGCAGGCAAGGCCTCTTTAGCACCACTCTGACCAAGCATACCTAAAATACCAGCTTTAGCATCATTATCAACGCTACCTAATTTTTTAACCCATAATGCTGTTGAAGCAGAGGTTACATAAGGAACAGCGAATTTTAATGCTGCAGCACGATATTCAGCATTTTTATCACCAGCAGCATCTAAAAGAATTTGTTGGTTGTTGTCTTTATTTGCATCAACCAATACTTTTAAAGCACCGGTACGTACGCCAACTAATTCATCAGTGCTTGTTTTAGCTATTATATTTTTAGCAATCTTTTCAGCAAGTTCTTTATTGCCATTTTTAACTAATTGTTCAGCATAGATCAAGTAAACCGCTGCAGCATTCGTGTTTTCATATTTAAATCCACTTTTATCAGCAGCCGCTGCAAATACACTTTCTGACGAAGGGTCTCCAATGTAAGCAAGTGCATATAATGCAACTTTAGCAACATTCGCATCGCCATTGGCAGCTAAAGCGTTAATAGGCTGAGCAGCTTCTTTTAAACGGGCATCACCTAACGACTCTATAATCGAAAGCTGAGCAGCACCTTTTGCCTGAGCCAAACCACCTAATAAAGCAGCTTTTGAAGCTGGAGTATTGATTTTAACCAATGCTCTTGCAGCAGGATCTGCCAATTGATCATCAGTTAAATAACCTTGCAGACAAGAAACAGCATCATCCTTACCAACCAAATCAAATTGGCTAATGATGAATGATTTGTTTTGTTTGTCAGTCAATTTCTGTAAAGCTTTGCAATAAGCGCTAACGCTCATTTTTCTCCAATCTTCTTTTCCGTTCTGGGTAATGTAAGCAGAGAATCCGCCAACAGCATATTCAATTAATGAATTATTGCCTTTACCAGGAGCTACAAGCCCACTGATTAAAGTCACATAGCCCTCTTCTCCAAGATTGGCAATGTCGTTTACGTTATTTGTTAATAGTGCGGCATCACCTGCAGGCATTTGTGCCAATAAATCGGCAATGCGGGTAGTTACGGTTCGTTCGTCTTTTTTTGCCTGTCCGTTTGCTACATCTTGCAGCATTACAACCGCCAACAGGATAAAGAATATCTTTTTTATCATTATGATATATGTAAAGGTTAATCTGAATTGTTTAAAAGCTTTGTTTAATTAAATAGTGAAAGGTGCACGCATTACAGGATTAATTAATCTGTTAGCTCCTTCATCATCAATAAACTCTTGTTTTACCGGATCAAACTTTAATGAACGGCCAAGTCTCAAAGCAATTAATCCGATGTTAACGATATTACATGAACGGTGTCCGTTTTCTTCATTTAATGCAAACTTCTGTCTGGTCTTAACAGATTCAACAAAGTCAGTCATTTGAGGAGTTGGATCAGGGAAAGCGGCTAATTTTCTTTCCAAATCAGGAATATCCGATTTAAAGCCTGGGTATAATTTACCTTTAGGTCCTTCAATATAAGGCACATTAGTATCCTTACCTTCTCCATCTAAAATGATCTGGCAACCATCAGCATAAGTATAAGTTATCCTTCTCCAGGTTCCAACTGCATCAGTATGTTGTTGTGGAGCATCAATTTCAACAGAAACCGGACTGGTATCATCTTTACCCAAAAAGTACTGGATCGGATCAATATAATGTTGTCCCATATCACTTAAACCACCACCATCATAATCCCAGTATCCACGGAAAGTTTGGTGAACTCTATGTGCATTATATGGTTTATAAGGTGCAGGGCCTAACCATCTGTCGTAATCCAATTCAGGAGGTACCGGTTGAGGCTCAAGATTGTCTTTACCTACCCAATAAAATTTCCAATCGTAACCAGTGTGTTTACCTACAGTAACTTTTAAAGGCCAACCTAGCAACCCACTATCAACCAATTTTTTAATCGGCTTCACAGTAGTTCCCATTCCATAAAAAGTATCTTTAAAGCGGAACCAGGTATTTAAACGGAACATACGACCGTGTTTTTGTACGGCTTCCATTACACGTTTACCTTCGCCAATAGTGTGTGTCATTGGTTTTTCACACCAAACATCTTTACCGGCATTTGCAGCATCTACCGACATAATACCATGCCAATGAGGAGGTGTAGCAATGTGCACAATATCAACTTCAGGAAGTTTAATCAGTTCACGATAATCGTTAAATGTTTTAACGCCTTTATCCAACATCGATGTTGCAAGATCAAGGTGTCTTTTATCAACATCACAAACAGCAACTACTTGAGTGCCATCATATTCAAAATGGCCACGTCCCATAGAGCCAACGCCTATTACAGCCTTGGTCAGCTTGTCACTTGGTGCAATAAATCCTGTTCCTCCAAGTACGTATCTTGGAACGATGGTAAATGCGGCCAGTCCTACCGCAGATTTTTTAATAAAATCTCTTCTGGTGTTTTGTTCTTGTGGTTCTTTAGGTTTCATATAAGTGGTTGTATTAGGATTCATCCAATAATACCTGCAATGGCATCACCGAATCGAATACTTGCATTGTTAATATTAGGGAGAAATTGTCAAAAACGCAAAACATTGTTAATTTATTTACGTATTAAAAATACTTTTATAATTTTTTAATATAAGTTCTCTATATTTAACGAAATAGAGTAATTAAAGCCATGGATCTTCATCTATTAAATAACATAACCAAATCTACACGCGATAAGCAACTGGTTTTGAAATACCAGCTTGTTAAACACCTTTTTAATTTAGGTCCTTGTTCAGTTTCCAGCTTATGCCATACCATGAATATGAGTACCCCGAGTATTCTAAAACTCATCACTAACTTAATTGATGAAGATTGGATAGAAAAGAAAGGCTACGGAATATCTATGGGAGGCAGAAAACCTGATTTATACGGTTTAAAGGATAAAAAAATTCTGATTGTTTGTATTGATATACAATTGTTCCATACCAAAATAGCCGTTATGGATAATAACTATAACTATATAGTTGATGCTAAAACCATCGCTCTGCCTATTTCAAAAAGCAGCAGATCCGATTTCTTTAGCATTTTAAATACTAATGTACAGGATGTCCTCAAAACTCAAAACATTACCAACGACCAGTTAATTGGATGCAGTGTAGGTTTACCTGGGCTAATTGATTCGGAAATGGGTAAAAGCTATAGTTATTTCCTCAGTGATCAGGAAAACACCTCTTTAACCGAAGCATTTGAAAAAATGCTGAAACTACCTGTCGTAATACAGAACGATGTAAACGGATCGACAATGGCAGAGTTTACCCATGGCATGGCAAAAGGCAAACAAAATGCTTTAGTATTGTTAATGGATTGGGGTGTTGGACTAGGAATTATAATGGATGGCAAATTAAGAAAAGGCGCCTGTGGTTTTTCAGGAGAATTAGGCCATATTCCCTTTGTAGAAAATGGCGCATTGTGTTATTGTGGCAAACATGGTTGTCTGGAAACTGTTGCCTCAGGCAATGCTTTATCAGAAATGGCTAAAGAAGGAATTTTATCAGGCAAAAACTCTATGCTCAATAAACTCTCTAACGAAGAACTCCAAAGAATTGAACCTCCGGTCATTATCGAAGCCGCAAATAAAGGAGATCAATATGCCATCCAGTTGCTATCTAATATTGGCACCTATATGGGTAAAGGGATCGCTGTGCTAATCCAGCTCTTTAACCCTGAACTTATAATTTTAAGTGGAAAAGTTGCCGAAGCAAAGCAATACATCACCCTACCGATGCAACAAGCTATCAACACTTATTGCATGACCCAAATCAGAGAGAAAACAACAATCATATCTTCAGATCTAGGCGAAAACTCAAGACTTTTAGGTTATGCCACAACAGGTATTGATCACTTTTTAGATATCAGCCTTAAAAAAGCAGGAAAGTCAAAGTCCAGAGTGCACGCATAGCAATGATGATCGCTTATTGTTTTACATGAGCCAACCTTTTTATGCTTTAGTTTGTTATAGATAAAACACAACCAATATGGCATTTATAGATTACTACAAAACTCTTGGGCTCGACAAAAGTGCCACACAGGATGATGTTAAAAAAGCCTTTAGAAAACTGGCCCGAAAATACCACCCCGACCTAAATCCTAATGATAAAGATGCCAACAAACTATTTCAGCAAATTAATGAGGCAAACGAAGCATTAAGCGATCCTGAAAAACGTAAGAAATACGACGAATACGGAGAACACTGGAAAAATGCTGACCAGTTTGAACAGACAAAACAATCGCAGCGACAAGGCCCAAACGCATATTCAGGAGCTGGTCAACAAGGTGGCTATAGTGGCGGTGCTTTCAGCGGCACTGATTTTAACAGCGATGATTTTGGCGCTGGAGGAGGTTTTAGTAGCGGAGGCGATTATTCCGATTTCTTTGAATCCTTATTTGGAAATGCAAGTGGACAATCAAAACGAGGAAGTCGTAAATTTAAAGGACATGATTATCAGGCCGAAATTAACATATCGCTCCGCGATGCCTACAATACACACAAGCAAACACTGGCTGTAAACGATAAAAACCTCAGGATAACCATTCCGGCGGGTATCGCCAATGGGCAAACAGTTAAACTAAGCGGTCAGGGCGCACTGGGTGCCAATGGCGGCCCTAATGGCGATTTGTATATTACTTTCAACATTAGTGAGGACCCTCACTTTAAAAGACTTAAAGACGACTTGTACACCCATACAGAAATAGACCTATATACTGCAATACTTGGCGGCGAAGCAACAATAACCACATTGGATAGCAAAGTAAAACTAAAAATAGCTCCCGGAACTCAAAATGGCACTAAAGTAAGGTTAAAAGGCAAAGGATTCCCCGTGTATAAAAAGGAAGGAGAATTTGGAAACCTCTTTGTAACATATGCGGTTGAAATACCAACAAACCTTACCGATAAGCAGAAAGAACTGTTTAATGAATTAAAAAATCTCAGCTAAAGCTATCCCTAAAATTAGGTAACCATGGAAATAGAATTAATAACCATAAAAGAATATTGCTACAGATATGATATTGAGCCTTCATTTATAGTATCACTAGAAGACTCAGGAATCATTACATTAACAATTGTCGATTCAGAGAAATACATCCATATCAAGCAATTCGGAGAGTTGGACAGGTATATCCACCTGCACTACGATTTACAAATCAATATAGAAGGTATAGATGCAATTAGGCACTTGCTACAAAAAGTAGATCATATGCAACAAGAAATCCAGGACCTAAAAAACCAATTACATCTGCATCAATAATATTCCCTTTTAAAATTTCATCAATTGTCAAACACCACGGTCTTGTTTTTATAAACAAACACCCTGTCGCTCAAAACAAGCCTCATTGCTTTTGCTAAAACTGCAGTTTCAATCTCTTTACCTGATTTAACCATATCAGCGGCAGTAAACGAGTGATTTACGGGGATGATCTGCTGGGCAATAATCGGTCCTTCGTCCAAATCGTTAGTTACAAAGTGTGCTGTAGCACCAATCAGCTTTACCCCTCTTTCAAAAGCTTGTCTATAAGGGCTTGCACCGGCAAAAGCAGGTAAAAACGAATGATGAATATTAATGATTCTATCTGCAAAACTAGCTACAAAGCGAGGAGAAAGAATCCGCATAAACTTGGCAAGAATTACATAATCAGGATTATAGCTATTGATTTGGTCAATCATTTCCTGCTCGGGATCACTACTTCCATCATTATATGAAATCAAAGAAAAAGGAATTTCAAAGCGATCGCAAATCTTCTGCAGGATATCATGATTACCTATAACACCAACAACAGTAGCACCTAAAGTACCAAAGTTATTGCGCACCAAAATGTCGGCAAGGCAATGATACTCTTTAGTAACCAATACCACAATCCTCTTTTCAGAAACAGGATTAACATGAATAAGCGCACCTTCCGGTAAAATCCTACGCATACTTTCGGTAAGTATGCCTTCATCAGAATACCCATCTACATCAAGGCGCATAAAAAACATACTTTCGGCCTTATCTACGTGTTCCCTCATGGAAACGATATTGAGTTTTGCTTCAGATAATATCTGCGAAATATCGGCAACCAGCCCTATCTGATCCTTACACTGTATTATTATTATCATCGATTGTTAAAATAGGAAAGCAAGATAATAATATTTATCACAAGCAGAACAAGGGAGCACAACCAGAACTATTTAAAATATCTTCCTAAATGCTATTAACGGACACGCCACAGTAGTAAGGTACAAAGGGTTTTGCCTGTAATCCGATTTATTAAAACACTCATAAGGCGCTGCATACACCCCTCCTTTACGATAGTCGTTCTCCTTTAAATCGGCAATAAACTCATTGGCAAGCTTCAATGCCGATTGCTTATCATCCTTACTAATTGCATAACAAACCCAACCGGTCGGCGTACCCCAATAGGCACCATTCTGATACACATCCTTTTGTGCCATAGAGATTTCCCATGCAGTTTGATCAGAAAAATCATCAGTTGTAAGAATATGGCGAATATTACCTTTATAACTCAGAGATCCCGCTTTATAAGCAGTATTTAAAAAACGACTTGTCTTTTCAAGGCCCTTACCCTCCAAAATCCCCAAATAAACAGCCAAAGCAGTTGCCCAGACGTCAGGTTGATTACTTTTATCTGTTGAGGCCAGCAACATCCCCCTATTGTCCATAAACATACCGGGCAAAGCCTTCTTTATTGATAAGGCGATTGCACTATACTGCTCCCCAGAATTACTTCCAAGCAACTGAAGTAATTCTGCCAGTTCATTGGCCGCGCGATATTTCAAGATAGAAGCAAAACTTAGCTTCCCCGTAATCTTAATTGCATCGCGAAAACCAAAATCAACTCCCCTAACGGTCTCACTCGCATACACCATCCGACTATCCTTGTCTTCAGGAGGCATGTGAAACGCAGCTTTCAAACGGTCAATCAACCGTGTCCCGTTTATTTCCTTTACCAATATTTTCCTATCACCAGTGCTTTTAACATAGTAATAAGCCATATGCACAAAAAAGAACTCATCGCAATATGGCGGAAGCGTTCCCCATTCCGCTGTACCCTGATCTTCATAACTGTAAGTACCCGGAAAATAAATGGGCTTGCTATTATCAATCCTGATATGGTCGGCAACCGCACCAAAAGAAACCAGACTGCCACCTTTGGTAACCCACGACTGGTCGCATTGTGTTGACGCAGTCAATAGCAACATATGCTGTTGTTCCTTTTTGGAGATAAAACCCGTTTCTAACGACATTGCGTAGTCCCTGATCCAAAAAGATGGATAAGCATCTCTCCCACCGGGTCTAATCAACATCCCTCCTGTGTTATTGGCACCAAACTCTTTAGAAATAAACTGTCCAGGATAAATGCGCGAAGCCTCCAAAACATCCTTAGTCATGCCTTCCAGAAAAGAAAGATTCTCCTGCGGAATAAATGAAGTCTCCTTCTGAGCAAAAACTATAGACCTCTGAGCAGAAACAACAATCAAACAGATAATCAATATTTTAATAAACCTCATTACTTTTAAACTTCTAATACCCCATGATCTTAAGACCTAATCTATTTCTACTAAAGTATATAAGAATTAGTTATAAACTGTACTTTTTAAAAAGTAAAACACTGTTAAATAGGCGCTAAACTTTATAGTGACTTAACATTGCAATGATATTTTTGTTAAAAGCAAAAATACCATGAACTCAGTATTCAATTTTTTTAGCCCTAAAGACAAAACATTCCAACCTTTGTTCGAACAGGCAAGTGCCAACCTTGTGCTAATCGCCGAAACACTGGTTGTCGCAGTAAACACTCCTGATCAGGAAAAAAGAAAGACACATATTAGGGAAATTGAAAGACTGGAACAAGTTGGCGATGATATTACACATACCATATTTCTGGGCCTGGGCAAAACATTTATCACGCCGTTCGACCGTGAAGACATTCATGCTCTGGTAAGTGCTTTAGATGATATCGCTGATTATATCTATGCTTCGGCTATGAATATGGAGTTGTTTAATATAAAGGTCATCACAAAACCTATGATAGATCTGGCAGCTGTACTTTTACAAATGTGTAAGGATTTGAATATTGCCATTTCAGAGCTTCGGAACTTTAAAAACACCAGGCTTATTGCCGAAATATGTATTAGAATAAACAAAAGTGAAAGTGTTGCGGATCAAATATGTAATAATGCGCTGGCTAATTTATTTGATGATGAACTAGATGCAATTGAATTGATTAAACACAAAGAGGTATTGCAAACTATGGAAATCGCTTCAGATAAATGTGATGATGTAGCGAACGTGTTGGAGAGTATTTTGATTAAGAATGCATAGTATTAAATTGTTCATCATCCTGCAAATTCAGGATGATGAACAATCTATTATCTCCTACTTACTAAACTTGTAAATAGATGTAGTCTTATAAACCTGTCCTGGATTTAATACCGTACTCGGAAATGCCGGCTGATTCGGAGAATCAGGGAAATGCTGAGTTTCCAAAGCAATTGCTGTTCTGAAATCATCCTTTGCACCACCTTTAAACACATTTTTGCTTTGCATAAAGTTACCGCTGTAAAACTGTAAACCCGGTTCCTGAGTATAAATATCCATTATCACACCCGATTTATCACCTTTTACAGTAGCAGCATGAGTCATGCCCATCGCTTTAGTGCCATTCAACACAAAGTTATGATCGTAACCTTTACCTGCTTTTAGCTGATCATTTGCTTCTTCAATACGTTTACCAATAGTGGTCGAAGTAGTAAAATCAAATGGAGTACCTTTTACAGTTACATTTTTGCCCAACGGAATCAAAGTAGTATCAACAGGAGTATAAAGATCAGCATACACTGTAAGGTCGTGGTTTAAAATATTACCACTACCCTCACCGTTCAAGTTAAAGAAAGCATGATTAGTTAAGTTAACCACAGTTTTTTTATCAGTAGTAGCTTCATAATCCATTTTCAACTCATTCTCATCATTCAAGCTATAAGTTACTTTTACCTTCAAATTACCAGGGTACCCCTCTTCCATATCTTTCGACAAGTAAGTAAGTACCAAAGTTTGCGCATCAGGCATTGCGGCATCCCAAACTACTGCCTGAAATCCCTTTTTACCACCATGCAACGTATTCTGACCATTATTTGTAGCCAAAGTATATTGTTTGCCATCAAGGCTGAACTTACCTTTTGCAATCCTATTGCCATAACGACCAATAGTAGCACCAAAATAAGGCTCAGTAGAATTCACAAACCCATCAACACTATCAAAGCCAACTACTACATCAACAAGTTTACCTTCATTATTAGGAACAAGTAAGCTCACCAATCTACCACCATAATTGGTAAAGGCAGCCTGCACGTTGTTTTTATTTTTCAGCACATAAAGATTGGTCTTTTTACCATCAATTTCTTTCTGAAATTTAGTGCTATCCAACTGAACTACCGCAGCACTATCAGTAACTGTTACTGAACTGTCAGTTGCTGCCGATAAATTAACTTTTTTTGGTTCATTACATGCCGTAATTGCAAGTAAAAGCATTGCAGCTAAGCCTGGGTTTAATGTTTGCTTCATTTAATATTTGGTTTAATTAGATTGTGTTGTATTAATTTTTATAAGCCTAAATTAATGTATTATTTCAAAAGCGTCCCCATACCTACGTTATTTTTCAATTATTTCTGCTCAAATAGCTACTGCTAGCCGATTTTTTTCTATCGGTAGTCCCATCCGAGAAAATGAACAAAATACTGAAGAGGATATATGATCGTCCAACAATGCCGGTAAAATTTGCGTCCGTTGGCATCAGCATTTATACCTTTTTCCGGATTAAGTAACCTTACCGTAGTAAATGGAACGGCCTCGTCTGTTCTTTCATTTATGATTCTGCCTGTTACTTGCTTTTGGGCATATACAGTGGTAAAAGAAAATACCAGTACCGTGAATAAACAGTAGTTGAGAGCTTTCATACGATCACTGATAATTTGGTATCTCCAACCTAAGAAATATTAATTAAAGGAGAAATGTGTATTTACAATATTACATACAATCGGTCTTGACCGTGTTTCTTTTTAATCGCATTTCAATCTGTTGCAAAAAAACAGTTAAAGCATGTCATTTTTGCTATTGTTTTTCTTTTTAGCAACCAGGGAATAAACCATAGGGATTTTGTTCTCTAAATGTTCTATTCTATACTTTTTAGGTTCAAATTCAATTGTTCTGTTGAAACAGTTATAAGGTGAATAATCGAATTCGTTAAAGGAAGTGATTTCTAACCCGTTGTTTATCAAACCGCCAACAACTTCACTTAAACCATGATTCCACATCACATACTCTTGAGTTATGTCGGCAGTTTTGTCTGCATATGTTCCACTTTCTGTTTCCACAATTGCACCTGAATTGAAATAATTATATCCGATTTTATCGAAATTATCGTCGAACATCCAAACCACTGGATGGAACTCTACAAACACGAACTGTCCATCTGGTTTTAGATATTTAGAAACTATTTTGGCCCACTTTTCTAAGTCGGGCAGCCAGCCAATTGTTCCATAACTGGTAAAAACAATATCAAACTGTTCCTCTAAATGATTTGGTAAATCGTAAATATTACAGCAAATAAATTTTGTATTTGATTCGGTGTCTCTTGCAATTTGTTTGGCACTCTCGATTGCCTTGTCTGATAAATCAACACCTGTAACCTCTCCTCCAAGCCTGCTCAACGAAATAGTATCTTGTCCGAAATGGCATTGTAAGTGTAAAATTGATTTTCCTTTTATATCGCCAAGTAAGTTTAACTCAATGCTATTTAAGGAAGTTTTCCCTTTCATAAAACCGTCAAAATCGTAAAATTCCGATTTCAAATGTGCATCGGTTCTGTTGTTCCACGATTGGCGGTTTATTTCTAGGTAATTTAATTCGGCACTCATTTTCTAATATTTTTTGTCGTGTTTTAGAATAACCCAGGATGAGATAGCTAATATGCGTCTAATGCTGGGGTTTGCATCTGGTGCTAAAATAGCATATTTGCTATAATCTCTTCATAAATCGCTTTGAAATTCCTTTCTTTATGGTGGTATCCAAATCTGCTTTACTGTACCAAGTTCCATTTCTAAAAACAGACCTTAGCGCAATCGTAGTTGAAATTTCACTCTGGTAGTTAATTAACGAGTAGAATTAATATTAGACTGGCTGGACAAACCACTTAATTAGTTAACGCCTAGCCATTATTTAATAAAAAAAAGGGGTTTACAAAAAGGGGTTAATTACTATTTAATTATGCCCATCGTCATCCTGAATTTATTCCAGGACCTCGTTTAAGCGGGTTTTGAATAGCAATTGCGAGATTCTGAAATAAATTCAGAATGACGAACTTACCCTTTTTGCACAGCCCCAATTATAAAACAGGGATTAAAAAAACTAACTAGTTATAACCCGGGTTTTGATACATCTTAACCGGGTCCAATTTCACTTCATCAAAAGGAATCGGATAGAAACGATCTTTTGTTGTTACGTTAGATAGTTTCGCTATTCCATAAGTAGCCTGAGGTTTAGCTCTTAAATAAGTAACCAACTCTTCAGCTGTGAAATTTCTGATTAAATCAAACCATCTTTGGTGTTCAAAAGCAAATTCAACACGTCTTTCGTGTAGGATGGCCAACTTCATCGTCGGGAATTTTGTAGCATAATCAGGATTTGTTTTTGCAACAGTATAAAGTGGTTGGCCTGCTCTTGCTCTTACCATATCCAAATATTGTGTAGCCAATGCATCATTACCTTGAAGATTAGCAACTTCTGCGAGCATCAAAATTACATCAGCATAACGCATCAATATACAATCGTTACCCCCATAACCATTAATAGAGGCCGTAGTACTTGCATCACGAAATTTAGTAACAAACCAATCTTTTACGTCTTTATCGTTGGCAAATTTTACCGAGAAATCCATACGCAAATCTCCTGTTTCGTACTCATCAATTAAATCCTGTTTAACGTTACCACCAATACCTGTAGTAACTTTTAATGAGTTAATGGTTTCGCCTTTTGGCTGATTGTTAGCTGCAATATTTGAACTGTAATTTACATCACCTTGTTTATACACAATCTGGAAAATTAATTCTTTACAAGTTGTCTTTTTAGCCACATCGAAAACATCTGCATAAGGAATTTCAGATAAACTTCCGAAGCTGCGCATATTGTATGCAGCCATCAGATAAGTATTTGCACTAGCTAAATTCTCAGTTTTATTTGCAGGAAGTGTTGCCGCCATAGTTAAATAAACCTTACCTAAATATGCATTTATAGCTGCTTTAGATGTACGACCTATACCTGAAACAGGCTGAAAGTTTGGCAGATCACTATTTAAAGCATCTTTAAAATCTGTCACAATTTGCGCATAAACATCAGCCTCAGGCACACGAAATGTACTTGCAGTAACCTCTTCGGCCGTTAAAAGTTGCTTGGTTACCAATGGTACCGACCCCCATTTTCTAACCAACTCAAAATACATAATTGCCCTGATAAACTTGGCTTCGGCACTGTAAATGTTTTTGTTTGCAGGTTTAGTAAACGCAGCTTTATCAATATTTGAAAGGATAACGTTACTTCTGGTTATCGATTGATAAAGTGACTGCCAATGAGCTCTTAAATACGAATTACTTGGTAATAAAGAGAAATCATTAAACTGAAACGGTTCTCCGGCATTACTCTGGTTATCATTACGACCTGCATCATCAGAACGCTCATCGGTAAACAAGCCGCTGCCCTCGCCCATGGTGTTGCCGCTTCTTAACGATTGATAAGCGCCATTTACGGCAAGTAAAACATCGTTTTCGGTTTTAAAATAATTGTCAACCGTTATTGCATTCGGGTTGGTTTGTTGCAAAAAATCTTTTTTACATGAGCTAAAAGCAATAACAACACTTAAAGCTGAAATTAATGTATATCTTTTCATTGTAGTAAATTCTAGAAGGTTAGTTTAAGGCCAAGGTTATAAGCTCTTGCCAATGGATAATTTCCGTAATCAACACCCGGTGTTAAGTTATTACCGCCGCTGTAATCAACCTCAGGGTTGTATCCTTTGTAATCGGTAATGGTGAAAGCATTATCAACACTTGCATAAACACGAACGTTACTTACTTTTAATGTATTTGCTAAAGATTTCGGGAAAGTATAGCCTAAAGTAATGTTGGTACATCTGAAATATGAACCATCCTGAATGTAGAATGAAGACAAACGCGTGCTGTTACTTTGTGTACCTGCACGAGATGCACGATAGTTTAAACCACTTCCAGGATTAGCTTCATTTCTGTAGCGATTTGCAACTTCTGCATATTGGTTTCCTGATCCTTCGAAATTGTACAGGTAATAATCCTGACCATCTAACACCTGATTGCCGTATGAACCATTAAATGACGCTCTTAAATCGATGGTTTTATAAGATGTGTTTAAAGCAAATCCGTAAGTAAATTTAGCATATGGAGTACCAATAACCGTTTTATCTGCATCGTTAACAATTCCATTTCCATCTGTATCCTGGAAATATAAATCGCCGATTTTTGCAGGATTGGTAGTTGAGGCAGATGGTGCAACTTTGCCTACATTATCGGCTGTTAAACGACCTAATACTTTAAATCCGTAGAACATACCAACCGGTTGTCCTTGTTGCGTAATGTGTGTTATGTATGAGCGTTCAGCACCATTAGTTAAGATGGTACTTGAGCCACCCATATTTAAAACTTCATTTCTGTTTACCGCGATGTTACCGCTTAAACCAAATGTGAAGTCTTCTTTCTGAATGATTCTTCCATCAACCTGTAAATCAAAACCTCTATTGCGAATTTTACTATCCTTAAGGTTAGTTAAAATAGATGAAGTGCCCGAAATTGCAGAAATAGATTGGTTGAACAATAAGTTATACGAATAACTTAAATAGTAATTGGCAATAACAGACAAACGATTCCCGAATAAACCGATATCAGTACCAAAGTTATATTGCGATGTAGATTCCCATCCTAAATGACCATCCTGAATTGCGTTAGGCCAAATTGCAGTAGAAATTACATTTCCAAAAACCACACCACCAGGTGCACTCATTTGCTGTTGTGTTCTGTAGTTTGGAATGTTGTTGTTACCACTTAAACCCCAGCTGGCTCTTAGCTTAACGGATGATTGCTCGCCTAAAAAGTTATTGTAAAAATCTTCTTCAGATAAGCTCCAACCAGCCGCAACAGACGGGAAATTACCATATTTATTTAAAGGACCAAATCTTGATGAACCATCGCGACGGAATGAACCTGTTAAGAAATACTTACCTGCATAATTATAGTTGAAACGACCAAAATAAGAAAGTAAGGTATTAGTAGATTTGGCTGCATTATCTAAAGCAAAGAAAGCTGCTTCAGCACCCTTATCTGTAATCTCACCAATGTTATCATTCTGAAATCCTTTTGCAGAAACACGAATTAAATCGCTAGTTCCTTTTTGAGCTGAATAACCAGCCAAAACATCTATTTTGTGTTTGCCTAGTGTTTTGTTGTAATTTAAGGTAAACTCGGCCAATTGGTCTATTTGTTTTAAGTTTTGTGCAATTGCTGTTGCTGCTGCCAGTGATGCTGTAGAATATGGCGGATTGTTTCCATTACTTAAACTTGTAGGCAAATAGAAATCATATTTCTCACTGTAAATTTGCATACCAAGGTTGGCTTTAAAGCTTAAGCCCTCTAATATTTTATAGGCAGCATTTGCATTGTAGGTACTTCTATCGCCTTTTCTTGCAATCTTAATCTGTTCAACTGTTGCCAATGGATTTTCAGGATTCTGAATACCATAGTCGGAAGACAATGCAGCCATACCGAATTGTATAGGATTGCCGTTTGCATCTCTTGCCGGTAGGTAAGGTAAATACAATAAGGCCGACATCATCGGGCTTAAATCGTAACGACCTTCGCGAACCTCACGGTTATTGTTTTGAGTGTACGACATGTTTCCACCAATATGCAAACGCTCGCTCACGTTTCCATCTATGTTTGCTCTGAAATTAATGACCTTTTGGTTGGTGTTACTTACAATACCATCATTATTTTGATAACCTCCGCTCATGAAATATTTCATGTCTTTATTGCCTCCTGAGAAGGAAAGATTATGACGTTGGAAAGCAGCATTTCTATACAGCTCATCTTGCCAATCGGTATTGTATTTTGCAGGAATTGCCTTTTGATTAGCGAAATCGTATAAATCAGTTGGAATTTTTACACTGCTTCCATTCTTTACATTGGCCATACGAGTATCGTTGTCATCACTGAACATGGTATCGTTCCATGTTTTACCTAAGCCTACCCATAAATCTTTGTAAGCATTGTTTCTGCCATCAATAAGCAGTTGAATAAACTGATTGGCATCTAATAAATCAATCTTTTTTGCCAATTGAGAAACACCACCCTGAACATCATATTCAAAATGTCCTTTTCCTTCTTTACCCCTTTTGGTTGTAATTAAAACTACACCACCTGATGCTCTTGAACCATAAATAGCAGCTGAAGCCGCATCTTTTAGGATATCTATACTTTCGATATCCTCTGGATTTATAGAAACATTATTTCCTGCAGGATAACCATCAATTACATATAAAGGATCTGAACTTGCATTAATTGAGCCAATACCACGAACCCTGATTTTTGTACCAGCGTAAGGTGCACCGCTAGTTTGNGAAACTTGTACCCCGGCAACCTTACCTACNAGCGCCTGGCCAATGGTGGGTGATGTTAGGTTAAGCTCTGATGCTTTAACACTACTAATGGCACCTGTTANATCTGATTTTCTGATTTTTTGATAACCAATTGCAACTACCTCATCCAGCTGGTTGCTGCTTTCCTTTAACGTTATATTTAAAGTTTTTGAGGCAGTTACCAGTACCTCTTGAGATTCGAAACCCATGAATGAAAAAACCAAAGTTGATCCTTCTTCAAGTGAAATTGAATATTTACCATTACCATCTGTGGCAGTGGATTTTTTGGTCTTTTTATCGTAAACACTTACACCCGGAAGTGGTTGTTGCTTATCGTCGGTTACGGTACCGCTGATGGTAAAAATTGCTTTATTTTTTAGGATAGACGTATGAACACTATATCTGCTTGAAGCCATTGCTGGCGAATTGCAAATTGCAAATAGTCCTATTGGCAAAAGCAATTTTTTACAGGTACTTTTAATACTTGCATTGAAAAAAAATGATGTCATCTTTTGTTGTTAGTAAAAATTTCTTAAATAATTTCTAGTTTTTAATGTTTAAATAGTGGGGAGTTTCTCATTCACATAGGGGGACTGCTTTAAATTTTTAAATCGGTTTAATAGCGCAAAATTAAGTGTGTACATTTAACACTATGTGTCGACAATATTAAGTCTTACAACCGATGTCTTATCCCATTATTGCTATACTCATGAAGTGAATCCCACATCACCCTGATTATTTTTAAAAAATACTATGAAATACAATGTGACTTACTTAACTTTGAATTACAAAGTACTTTTACTAACCTCTAAAACTCAATAGGATGAAAATTTCAAGAACTAGATTCGTTATTCTCTTCCTCGTTTCGGGGTTTGCCTTTCAGATTATCACTAATTTACTCTTGGCACCCGTAAACGGCGATTGGTTCCCTGGAACTGACTCAGCAATAGCCTGGAAACACACCCTAGCCGCAATCATATATCCTGTAAAAATTGTTTTGATAGGTCCCTTGGCACCAATATTTAATGATCCGGACCCGGCACCCCCTATTCGGATGCTTGCCTGTGCTTTATATTGGACTGTAATAGCATTAGTTCTTCATTTTCTCCTCAGTAAAATAATCACTCGCAAAAAACATGAATCGTATTGAGGANATATATTACGAGGCAAAGTCCGACAAGTGGTTTAACAGCTTTGCCGTTTTTTGTCGCATNGCNCTAGCAGCNAGCTTTATTCCGGCAGGCTACATTAAAATTATGGGCGAACGGTTTGCAGCCGGCCTGCCCTCTAATAACCCTTTAGGACATTACTTTGATGCCTTACATCAAACAGGATATTACTATACCTTTATTGGAATTGCACAAATCATAACGGCAATATTCTTACTGATTCCGAGAACTTCACTTCTTGGTGCATTGATGTATTTTCCCATCATCCTAAATATTTGTGTGCTTACTTATGCTACCCGTTTTGAAGGTACCCGAATCGTTACCATAATGGTATTGGCAAGCTTGTTTTTATTAATTTGGGATTATGACCGTTTAAAACACATTTTGCCATTTAAGCAACACAATGCAGATCCTCCTGTGCTAAAAAAGCCCTTGGGTATTCGCCTTCGGATCATCTTTTTTGGAGGTTCATTTGCAGTTATAGCCTTTATCATTATCGGCACTTTTTATTTACATGAGATGCGGCCGGGTAACTCCGAAGCTGAGTGCAGAAATCAATGTGCTGCGAGTAAAAACCCAGAGGCTTGCCAAAAATTCTGCGACTGCATTTATAGTGAAGGTAAACCGCTGGATAGTTGTTTGGCAACTTTTAATAAGGCGAAAGATGTTCGAAAATCTGGGGCGAAGTAGTCAATTTTTGTCTCCTACTTAGATTTCGTTAAAGCAACAACTCAAACACTTTGGACCGTTGGGAATAATTTTTTATTATTTATGATTTCGTGGTCGGGAAATTTTTGTAACAATTTACTGTCAGAGATCAACAGACTGGTAAACTTAATCTGCTCGCCGTTTTTAAAGGTGATAATAACTATTTCACATTCTTGCCAGAGGCTTCGGGAGTTGCGTACTCCATATGTGCTAATCTTAACTATATCCTGCTTGTTGTATAACTTTTTGTTGTCTATTGTACCATACACAAATTCATCGTGACCTCTTGAAATTTGGATGTAATAGTTTTTATCGGCCGATAGGTAATTGAAAAAGAAATAAATCAATGGGCTCGAAATGAAGAGTAAAAGCAACACCATTGCTACAGCAGCATTTAAACTAAAGCTCTCCGGACGCTCAAGATATTTTAGCCAGCACATGAAAAAAATGAGTGGCGCCATGATGATAGGAAACCTGAAAAAACTTAGGACAGCTTTTGTGTTAATGGTATATTCAAAAGGATTGGTTAGGAAATGAGCTGAGGGTTTGATTGTAAAACCATACTTCTCAAAGCCCTGAAGCTTTCCCTCTTGCTCGAAATATGTTTTTATCGATACGCAGACGTCCTCTAGCGTGTTGGCAATNTTAAGATAAACCCTGTTATTGGTATTAAGGTAATAGAGTGAAAACTTNCCCGAAAAGTAAGGGCCAACTTTCAGGTAGGTGCCAATAGGATGCTCAANTGTTACTGAAGGACAGGTGAGTTCTATTGGNGCCAGGCTTCGTTCTGTACTCCAGGGATAATTTAGAATTAACGAAATGGTGTCGTCAAGATTGCGTTCTGCAACTTCATGAAATTCGCCTTTTTCGCTTCTTTTAAATTGAACTTTTGAAATTAATGAGG
>Ga0065714_10064680_pt1 | contig 23947 bp, 16 predicted proteins | sample MisRhiReplicate2_FD_59101 | JGI IMG/M metagenome (GOLD analysis project Ga0065714, IMG submission 59101) | Miscanthus rhizosphere microbial communities from Kellogg Biological Station, MSU, sample Rhizosphere Soil Replicate 2: eDNA_1 v2... | ecosystem: Host-associated > Plants > Roots >... | reverse complement strand
AATTTTTTATCCACATAAAAGTGATTTACAGATTAAAAATGAGAAATTTGCGCCTATTTATTTTACCATCGTGATATTAACTCCGCTTGAAATTATCCTGCTCTCGATATTGGCTTTTTGCCTTTTGGTTCAGCTCTATTATGTCCTTTTTGTTCATTTAAAGCTGGCCAGGGTTAGGATTGAAGAAGTACCCTTATCGGCTCGTAAACCAATAAGTGTTATTGTGTGTGCCCGGAATGAAATTGTAAATTTAGAGCAGTATCTTCCCTCGTTATTTAGTCAAAATTACCCTGAATTTGAGGTGGTGGTGGTTAATGATCGCTCGTGGGATGGAACTGAAGAATTTTTAGAGCAACTGGATAAAAGGTATTCCAACCTTAAGGTGGTAAAGATTTTAGATAACGATAAGTTTATTGCAGGCAAAAAATTTGCCGTAACCATGGGTATAAAAGCTGCCAAATATGATTGGTTGGTTTTTACCGATGCCGATTGTACGCCTGCTTCTGAACATTGGTTGATGGACATGCAACAGCCGGCCGATGAAAATACAGAAATTGTATTGGGTTATTCTCCTTATATTAAAAAAAGAAGCCTGTTGAATGCACTTATCCGTTTCGAAACCTTTTTTACGGCAGTAAATTATTTGTCTTTTGCGCTAAAAGGAATGCCGTACATGGGCGTTGGACGCAATATGGCCTATAAAAAAGCACTATTTTTCAAAAATAAAGGCTTTGCGGCGCATATGCATATCCCATCAGGAGATGATGATTTATTCGTAAATGCACATGCCAATAAATATAATACCGAGATTCGTTTACATCGCGATAGCCATGTTTGGAGCGAACCGAATAGTACATGGAGAGGTTATCTGAGGCAGAAAAAACGTCATTTCGGCGCAGGAAAACTCTATAAATCGAAACATAAGTTTATTTTAAGTCTTCAGATTGTTTTTCAGTTTTTGTTTTATGCATTCTTTGCTGCATGTATGTTTTTTAGCCGTGAGACCCAATATGTAGCCTTAGCAATTCTCGGATTAAGTATCATCATCAGGTGTTTTATTTATCCAAAATTGCTGAAACGCTTAAACTATAGCGATTTGCGTTGGTGGTTCCCGATTTTAGACATACTTTTGTTTCTATTTTTAACCCTGAACGGATTTTTAGCCTTGTTTGGCAAGAAAAAAGCAAACTGGAAATAATTTAATAATCTTTTAGTAATCACAATATGCTTGACGTAAAGCCTGATATCATTTTAAAATATTTTCCTGATCTAAGTGAAAAACAAATTGCTCAATTTTCTCAATTGTTCGATTTATATAGCTTTTGGAACGCACAGATTAACGTAATTTCGAGAAAGGATATCGAAGAGTTATATGAGCGCCATGTATTGCACTCGTTAGGGATAGCTAAGGTGTGTACTTTTAAAGCCGGCGAATCAGTTTTAGATGTAGGTACAGGTGGCGGTTTTCCGGGCATTCCATTGGCCATTTTGTTTCCTGAAACGGAGTTTTATCTGGTTGATTCTATTGGAAAAAAGATTAAAGTGGTAAAAGAAGTGGCATCGGCATTAGGTTTGGAGAATTTAAGGGCCGACCATTTAAGAGCAGAACAGATTAAAGAGAAATTTAACTTTGTGGTATCGAGAGCGGTTACGCGTTTGGGCGAATTTTATCCATGGATACAGGGTAAATTTAAAAAAGATGCTTTAAATGCCATTCCAAATGGGATTTTGTATTTAAAAGGCGGTGATTTGGCACAAGAGATCAAAGAATCAAGACTGAAAGCAGAATTATATCCGCTTTCAGCTTATTTTGAGGAAGATTTTTTTGAGACTAAATATGTTGTTTACGTGCCGCAGTAGTTAATCTTTTATATCGATTGTACCTCGTTTATTCTTAATGGTTCTCCTGTAATTTTCATGAAATACTGGTATGGGCCCGTTGGTAGATCAGAAACAAAATTGCCATAGTTACCCCGTTTTCCGTTCCAATCATTTTTATAATCCGTTGTATTATAAACTACCTTACCGGACTTATTATAGATTGTTAATTTCTTGATTTCATAGTCCGAATCTGGAATAACTAACAGCTCACTTCTCGATCTATCTAAGGTTAGTTTCGGAAATGGGAGTGGTGTTGGAAATTTATCAATCGTTTTAATATTATTGCCAATAATTTCAATGGCACCATTTTTAGCTTTATCGCCATATTTTTTAACTGCATCCAATTTACTTAACAGCCTTACCGATTCCGCATTTTGCACTCCTACAAACAGTTTATTATCCTCAAGACCCTGACCATTCAAAACGATAAAACGTGGATCTGCTTTAATGACTTTACCCTTGTAATAGGTATTTCTTGCATAAAAGTATGTTTGAGGAAGATTGCTAATTTGATCTGTTTTTGTAGAAACTTGTTTCTTTTTAACCTTTGGCGCAGGCTCAATAGTAGGTGGAGGAGATAAAATTATAATTTTTTGTGATGAATTGGCAGGTAATTTTACTTTCGGTGGAGTACCTATAATTTCGGGATTTGAACTAAAAATCTCTATAGCACCAAAGTTGCCTTTTTTGCCATATTTTGCTTTTGCAGTTGTTTCATCGAGTGTAATCATATGCTTTATATTTTTCACCCCTCCACTGGTGCCAGCTTTTAATTCTTTACCGTTTAATAATATTAATTTTTTTGTATAAGTGGTTAGTTTTTTTGTTTTCGGATCGGTACGCAAAGCTAAATACAATGCGTTAGGATTTGGTACATGTATACCATCTTTTGTGTCGAATGGTTTTTTTACAGTATCTTGTTGTATAGATGGCTTACTGAGGGAAGAGCCAAGCTCCACAAATCCGTAATCTTTTGTAAAAGCCATGGTAGAAATACATAAAATTCCTGCCGTAATGGGTAGTACCATTAGCAATTTGAGCATTGCCCAACGTGCTGATTTCTTTTGATTTAGCATGCTAATTCTCTTTTTTAATATGGATGAGCTGAATATTTGGTTAGTTAAAGTTAAGTTTTGGATGCCTGTTGAATTTTGGATCAAAAACATCGCATAATGATATTTTTCTACATCGCACTTGGTTGTTTCTTCATCGGCCAGATACTCATGGATTAACTTAATGTCTTTTTTAATGAGATAAACGATTGGGTTAAACCAATTGATGATCTGGATGATTTCGAATAATAACACATCCAGACTGTGTTTTTGTTTAATGTGGACCAGCTCGTGTTTGAGTATGGTGTTTTTTTCTGCCAACTGTGGATCTAAAAATAGCATGTTGAAGAATGAAAAAGCTATTTTAGAATCCTTTAAATCAATTAGTTTCACTCCATTATCCAATTTAACAGATGGTAGTTTACGCATGCTGATAATTTTGGATAAGTTAAAGAGCATTTTAAGCAGAAATGCAATGGTTATTAGACCATAAATCGCAATTATCGTATTATCGATAGTGAAGATACTGGGTTGGTAAGTTTCCAGTGGTAGGTTTTCTATAACCATCAGCTGGCTAGCAACCCCTTCCGTTGTAGGTGTTATTGTAATCTGTTCGATTACAGGTGCTTTTAAGAACCCCAGCTGAAAAAATGGAAGTACAAAAGCCAGTATCGAACTGAAAATCAGGTAATACCTGTTTAATCCGTAAAAGGTTTCCTTGTGGAGAAATAATCTATAAAATCCATAAAATAGGATTAGGTATAGATTTGCTTCGAGTAAATAATATAACCAGCTCATCACTTGTCTTTTTTAAGTTTCTCTGCCAATTGAATAATTTCATTGAGTTCTTCATTACTCATACTTTTTTCTTTAACCAGAAAAGAAACCAGACTCTCATAAGAGTTTTCAAAGTAATTGTTCATCACTTTATCTATTGCAAAACGTTTATAATCAGTTTCTTTAATGATAGGGAAGTAGATGTGTGTATTCCCGATGGCCTTATGATCAACAAAACCTTTTCCTTCCAAAACCCTGATTACGGTAGAGACTGTGTTGTAAGCGGGCTTGGGTTCTTTCATTTTATCGATAACATCTTTTACCAGGGCTTCGCCCATTTCCCAAAGAATGAGCATTACCTGTTCTTCTGCTTTTGTGAGTTCTTTTATCATAGCAACTATTTTTGTAGTTTGGTTAATTAAAGTTACTACTATAAAAATAGTTTGCAAACTATTTTTATAGTATAATTATTAATGTATTGATAATCAGTATTATAATTTTTAATTTCAGCAATAGAATGCATAAAAAAACCTGCCGGATAGAGCAGGTTTCAATTTATTTTTATAATTTTTTAGAATCTTTCTGATTTTCTTGGATTGTCCATCATGATCATTTTATCTTTTAGTAACAGCTGTAAGCCTGTTTGTTTATCAATGTTTTTTACAACATCTAATACGGCACTTGCTGCATTGCTGAAAAATGGTTTTGTGATGGTCGAATATTCGTCGGTTGCTTTGTGATAATCTTTGTGGTCTTCAACACCGAAGTATAAAAAGGGGACATTTTTAGCATTAAATGCGCCCTGGTCGCTCTGGTTGGTCCAGTCATCATGCCCTTGTTTTGGGTCGTCGTGACCAAAAAGTACTTTGATATTGGTTTTAGTGGTATCTACATATTTCTTTAAATCAGGATATTTGAAAGTCCCGCATACATAGAGTTCACCTTTATCACTATGGCTGATCATGTCCATATTCAGATCAATGGCAATAGTGTTAATGGGTACAGGTGGATTGCCCACAAATGCCTTTGCACCCTGTAAGCCCATTTCTTCCGCATCGAAAGCCGCGAAGATGATTGTGTTATTCGGTTTGTTTTTAGCAAAATAGGTGGCAATTTTTAATAATCCTGCAGTTCCTGAGGCATTATCGTCCGCACCATTGTAAACTTCGTCTTTTATTACGCCTAAATGGTCGTAATGGGCTGATACTACAATGGCATTGTTACCTTTTCCGGGAATGTAACCAATAATGTTGGTTCCGTTTACTTTAGTGCTGTTTCTGCTATTAAAGGTAAATTCCTGGGCATAGTTTACATGTTGCGGATAGGATTTTAAACCCAGTTTCTGAAAACGTGCGATAATATAAGCCCGCGCCATTTCTGCACCTTTGGTACCTGTTTTCCGGCCCTGATAGGCATCTGAAGACAGCACTTCTACATCTTTAAGCAATTGTGTATCGAGCTTTTCGTTACTTGTTGTACTTTGGTTCTTTACTGATGAACAGCAGCTTAGCATCATGGCTAAGGGAATGATATAGAGGATTTTCATGATATTTGTAATAAGTTAGCGTCGTCATATCGACTGGAGCATTGCGGAATGGAGAGATCTGTTGATGTAGATTTCTCGACTGCATTGCACTTCGCTCGAAAGGACAATTAATCGCTTAAATTTTCCTAAAGATATTAATTATTAGGATATAGAAATGAAAACGCTGTTTGATTTACTGTATTGCGTTTCTAAACCTGATGGGAGCGGCAGCTTTCAACATAAAATTGGGACTATAGTACAATAGGACTGTGGACTACCAAAGGCTGTTGCCATCATTTTCGAATTGGAAAAAATGTAAATAAAAGATTGCTTCGTCGCTTGAAAAGCCTCCTCGCAATGACGAAAATACCGAGCTAAGCCGCTACCTCCCTCAAATCTACGGCTACCACCCTCGAAACCCCTTGCTCTACCATGGTTACGCCATAAATAATATCTGTACTGGCAATGGTTCGTTTGTTATGTGATACAATAATAAACTGCGACTGATCAGAAAATTTGCGGATAATATTGTTGAATTTATCGATGTTGGTATCATCTAATGGGGCATCAACCTCGTCGAAAATACAGAAAGGCGCAGGTTTTAACAAATACAGTGAAAACAATAGGGCAGTAGCCGTTAATGTTTTTTCTCCACCAGATAGTTGATTGATGGATAAAGGCCTCTTCCCTTTCGGGCGGGCAACAATATCAATATCAGCCTCTAAAGGATTATTGATATCTGATAAAATCAGATCGCAGCTATCTTCTTCGTTAAATAAAGAACGGAAAACCACGATAAAATGTTCGCGGGCCTGCGTAAAAGCCTGCATGAATTTATCTTTTGCAGTATCGTCTATTTCTTTTATGGTTTGTAAAAGATCGGTTTTGGCGACGTTAAGGTCTTTTTTCTGGTTCTGGATAAAGGTGTAACGCTCTTCCATTTCTTTAAAAGCCTCCATGGCCATGGAGTTGATGGCGCCAAACTCATCCAACTGACGCTTCATTTTTTCTACTTTCTGGCGTAGTTCGAACTCGCTTTCCAGCGCCTCAATTTCAGTCTCGGTTTCTAAAAGATCATTGATGTCGATGTTGAATTCGACGGCTAAACGCTCTTTTAAGGCGTTTAAGTCGATTTTTAAAGCATTCTTTTTATCCTTGATTTCGGTTAATAAGAAATCGGTATCTTCGCGGTTTTTGCGGATATTGGTTAAATCGGTTTCAACCTGATTAATACTACCTTTAATTTCGAAATACTCTTTTTCGGCTTCAGCAAGCCCTTTTTCCATCTCTTCACGTTGTTGATACATTTCTAAAAGTGTATCGTCGTTAAGATCGGTATGTTGTAACGTTGCCGTAATTTGGATTAGTGTTTCCTGTAATTCTTTATCGTTTTGAGTAATGCGCTTATTTAAGGCTTCTTCCTGTACAAAACGGTAATCTAAATCTTTTTCTAAGCCCGATAACTTATTTTGTTGTTGGTGGAAACGGATATTATCCTGGTTGTACTTACCCGCACTTTCGTTTACCTGATCGGCAATTTCCTGATAATTAAGCTGCTGTTCCTGTAAGTTAACATGTGCATCTTGCTGGTTTTTTTGCAGTTGAACCAATGCGGGTAACTTCTCCGACAAGGCTTTTTCTATCGATACGATCTTTTGCGCGATATCCGTTTTGCGGTTCTCACTGGTGGTGATAAATTCCTGGTATTGATCGCGTCGCGTTTGAACAGAAATGTGTTCGTTGTTTAAACGGTTCATTTCCTGTTGTAAAGCGTTGATCTGATTAATTTTTGAAGCCTCTTTTAGGTTAAATATGTTTTCTGTTTCGGCTTTTATAGCAGCATTATACTGATTGATCAGTGATTCTGAAACTTTAATTTCTTTAGCCAGATTTTCTAAATTCTTAGCGCGACCAATCCTTTTACCTTCAAACAGTCCTACAGAACCACCTGCCAAGGTAAATTTGGTTTGGGCATATTTTCCATTTTTGGCCAAAATAGTTAAACTATCTGTTGGTGTTTCTTTAAATAGGTTTTCCTGCTCGGCTATTGCGATATACACATTTTGTAAAAGCAGGTTGCAGAGGTGCTGGAATTTTTTGTCAACTTCAATAACCGATAAAGCAGGAATGAGGCCTTCATGAGCGCCAATAATAGGGTTTTTATCGGGAACATTTTCTAAAATAAAGAAATTCGCTCTTCCACGGCTGGCATCCGTTAAAAGATTGATGGCCTGAACTGCATCTGCATACCGATCAACAACATAATGGTTCATTACCGGTTCGAGGTAATTTTCTATGGCGATGCGGTAATCTTCATTACAGAATAAAATATCAGAAAGGAGCAGGGCGCTTTTGGCAAAAGCATTGTTTTTCTTTAAAAAACGGATCGATTCTGGAAAGCCTTCCAGACTGTCAACCAGCGATTTGGTGAGGTTATATTCATTTTGCTTAGCGTCTTTTTTACGGTTTTCGGCCGTAAGTTTTTCTTTGTTTGAATTCAGGTTGATTTCTGAAGCAACTAATTTTTCTTTTAAAAGTTCTTCAGCTTCGGTTAGGTTTTTAATATTGGCCTGCTTTTCCCTTACCTGAATATCAAGTTCGGCCAAAGCATGATCAAAAGCCTTTAACTCTAAAGTTTTAGTTTCGGTATCATCTACATTCCGGTTGGTTTCCTGTACGAGGGCATCTTTCTGAATATTCAGGATATCAATTTCTTTTTGCGACTGGTATACTTGGTTTTGTAGGTCGTTAACCGATTTAATCAGGTTATCGATCCGGTTTTTTTCAATCTGCTGCTGCTCGCGCAAGGTATCCAGCGTCGATTTTAGCTGTTTTAAGTCAGATTCCAAACGGTTAAATACCTCGGTTTCTGTTACCACTTCTTCATTTAAACGTTTGATGTTATATTTGATGTGGTTAGCCTGGTTTTTATCTTTTTCAAGTTCGCCGGATAAACGTGTTTCTTTTTCCTGCAAAAAACGCATCTGCTCGTTTTTTATTTTTTTCTCACTTTCGTAAGCGCGGATTTTGGAAACAAACTCGTTTGTAGCTTTTTGTTGTACGGAAAGGTTCTTCTCCTGACTGATGCTGCCTAGTTTAAGCTTTTGCAGTTCGGCTTCGCCTGTATCTATTTTGGTGCTCAGCTCAGTACGGTTTAGCATTTGCTGCTGCTCCTGAGCTTCGAGCGCGCTTAAATCGGTACGAAAAAAGGCAATGCGGTGCGTGGCCAGTTGTACACTTAACTCGCGGTATTGTTCTTTTAGTTTATAATAACGTTCTGCCTTACGCGCCTGGTTTTCTAAAGTTTTAAGGTTTTTTTCGATCTCGAAAAGTAAATCCTCCACACGTTCTAAATCAGCTTCTGTGTCTTTTAATTTGCTGAAAGTCTGTTTTTTACGTAATTTGTATTTTGAGATCCCTGATGCTTCTTCAAATAAGGAACGACGACTATGTTCTTTATTCGTAATAATTTCATCAACCATTTTAAGCTCAATAATAGAATAACTATCAGAGCCAATCCCGGTATCTAAAAAAAGATCGGTAATGTCTTTTAACCTGCATTGAACATCGTTTAGCCGGTATTCGCTGTCGCCATTTCTATAGAGTTTACGTGTAACGGTAACCTGCGAATAAGCGGTAGGAAGGATGTTTTTTGTATTATCAAAGCTTAGTGAAACCTCAGCAAGCTGTGCTTGTTTACGGTTTTTTGTTCCGTTGAAAATGATGTTCTCCATTTTTTCAGAACGTAAGGCTTTGGTGCTCTGCTCGCCCAAAACCCAGCGCATGGCATCAATTACATTAGATTTTCCGCAACCATTCGGGCCAACGATAGCCGTAACCCCTTCATTAAAATTGATGGTTACTTTATCGCCGAAGCTCTTAAAACCTTTAATTTCTAACCTTGTAAGTTGCATGGTTTGTAATCGGGGGGAACCGACTTCAATAATAAGGATAATTCGTGGTTTTTCAAATTTTAACCATGGTGTTTTTAGCCGCAAAGAACGCTGAAAGAAAAGTGCAGGGGGCCCTGCGTTGGACGTGATTTTCAATGGCACTCATCATGCTGAACTTGATTCATCATCTATTATATTAATCTATTAAAGATCCTGATCCCGATGTAAAATCGGGACAGGATGACGAATCTTCATTATTTCCGTGCCTCTGAGTTTTCGTGGATAAATAGAAATCTGCGTTTACTTCACAATCATCAATTTTGCAAACTTAAGGAGCAGCTGTTTATTGCCTAAGCCCTGAAAAAATACAGTGGCTTTTACATCTGGTAAAGTGCCTTCTAAACTGATAATTTTTCCAAAACCGAATTTTTCGTGCTCAACTTCCATACCGCCCTGAAATTCATGTGGTTGTGATGGGGTAAAACCAGGGGTTGGTATGTGTGCTTTTGCCAGTAATGATGTTGTTTTCGGACGTACAGGCGGGGCAGAAGTGGTTGCGCCGGCAGCTGGTTTGGGTTTGCTAAAGAAATCACGCGGCTGCGAAGTCCATGTTTTCCGCTCATCGTCAAAACTACCTTCAAAACTGTTTGACTTAGCCGGTTTAACATCCAATTCTAAAAATTTCGGGCTAATTTCGTTAATGAAACGGCTTGGTTCGCAATTGGTTAAGGTTCCCCAGCGGTAACGTGAAGTAGCATAGGTAAGTGTTAATTTTACTTCAGCACGGGTAATGGCCACATAAAACAAACGGCGCTCCTCTTCTAAATCAGTACGGTTGGTTAACGACATTTGCGATGGAAACAAATTTTCTTCCAGTCCAACAATAAACACGTTTTTAAACTCCAGACCCTTAGCCGAGTGGATCGTCATTAAAGAAACCGTATCCTTATTTTTATCACCATCTTTATCATCATTGGTTAAGAGGGCAACATCCTGCATAAAAATATCAAGGCCTTTTTCTTCAATATCTTCGCGCTCTGCAAACTCCTTAATCCCATTTAATAATTCCTGAATGTTTTCGTATCTCGCACGTCCTTCAACGCTATCATCAGTGTATAGCTCTTTTAAAATACCTGCATGCTGAGCAATAAACAAAGCTGTATCATAAGCATCAAGCTTTTTCGCTTCTGCCTGGAAGCTTTGCACCATCGTGGCAAAATCGTTCAATTGATTGGCTAAACGCCCGTCTACATATTCGTGCGCGTTCGAAATTACATCCCACATGGTTTTTCCATGCTGATCTGCCGCAACTATAATTTTATCAATAGATGTATCGCCAATACCACGTTTAGGGTAATTAATAACACGTTTTATAGCCTCTTCATCTTTCGGATTAAAAGTTAAACGGAAATACGCAATTAAATCTTTAATCTCTTTGCGTTGGTAAAAAGATTGACCGCCGTATATCCGGTAAGGAATATTTAGTTTACGTAAACCTTCCTCCATCGCCCTGCTTTGCGCATTGGTACGATACAAAATGGCAAAATCGTTGTGTTGATAGCCTTTTGTACTGCGCTCTTGAATAATGGCCTCGGCAACTAATTTACCCTCTTCGTTATCAGTAAAAGCCCGCGAAACTTTAATTCTTTCTCCTTCTGCATTTTCTGAGAAAACATTCTTTTCGAGCTGGTTTTTGTTGTTGGCAATAATACTGCTTGCAGCATCAACAATATTTTGGGTAGAACGGTAATTCTGTTCTAATTTATAAACCTTTAAATCAGGATAATCGCGTTCGAAATTTAAAATGTTCTGGATATTTGCACCACGGAAAGCATAAATACTTTGTGCATCATCACCCACCACGCAAATGTTCTGATAAGCAGCTGCCAGTTTTTTCACAATCGTATACTGTGAAAAGTTGGTATCCTGGTACTCATCAACCATCAGGTATCTGAATTTTTGCTGGTATTTATTTAAAACATCCGGATGTTCTTTTAATAGGATGTTGGTTTTGAACAATAAATCGTCGAAATCCATTGCCCCAGCTCTAAAACAACGTTTGGCATAGGTTTCGTAAATCTGGCCCAACAGCGGGCGTTTGTTCTGAATATCTTCAGCCTGGATTTGGTCATTAGCCTGGTATTCTCCCCATGATATCAGGTTGTTTTTTGCAGAAGAAATCCGGCCGTACACGAAATTTGGAGCATATAATTTATCATCCAGTTGCATTTCTTTCAAAATGGCACGGATTACACTTTTACTGTCGTCGGTATCGTAAATGGTAAAATTGTTCGGATAACCGATTTTTTCCGCCTCTACGCGTAAAATTTTTGCAAAAACAGAGTGAAAAGTACCCATCCAAATGTTTTTTGCCTCTGCACCAACCACTTTACTGATACGCTCTCGCATATCCTTACTCGCTTTGTTGGTAAAGGTTAAAACCAGGATGTTAAATGGATCGGTACCGGTTTGGATCAGGTGGGCTACACGAAAAGTAATTACCCTGGTTTTGCCCGAACCTGCACCTGCAACAATCATTACCGGTCCTTTTGTGTTCTCTACTGCTGCTCTTTGTTGTGGGTTTAATCCTGCTAAATAATCCAAATCGGCTCCTGTTTTTTTGAGGTTCAAAAATAACAATTCTCGGGGCTTTTTGCCAAAGGTGTTGGTAATTAGTTAAAAATCCAATGGCTCATGCAAATCATTCGTCATTCTGAACTTGTTTTATTAGCTGTTCGTATTGTTTTTTAGGTCTAATAGCTACTTCGTGGTCAGAATCTTTCCTTTATTGGGTATGGTTGAATAATATAAAAAGATCGTGAGATTAAATTTGGGTATGAATTGCCCCTTAGGGAATTTAGGGGAAAGCCAAACCTGTATTTCATAGGGTTGTATAGCCCTTTGCTTTGCTCATACGCCTGCAGGCCTTACACCCAGGCCGGTATCCGCTTCGCCAAGGTTTATTTTAAATGGGATTGTGCTGCTATTGAGGGTTTAAAACCCATAGTTTTATTTCATCAGTCGTCATTCTGAACTTGTTTCAGAATCTATCCGGTTTGCTTATATGGCCCTTATCTATCTCATATAGTAAAATGGATCTTGTTTTTATTCTACCGTTTCGACACATCTTTTTTAAGTAGTTTTAGGCATTTTGCTAACCAACTTTAATGAAAGCACGGATTTTAACCAAGGACGCTGTCAATCCCAAGAGCCGGGGAAATCAAAAAAACAGTTGCACAACAGTAAAAATGGCACTAACAAACCTGAAACGAAGTGGTTTTGTGTTCATACGATGATTTAATTTTAAAAATATCGAACACAAAACGAAGTGCCACTGTTTTTTTGATGCGCATGGGATTGTGCAAAAGGCTCATTGCTGGATTGACGAAGCGCTTTGGGTACTTTGGCGCTCCAAAGTACCATGCCACCGCGGCATAGAGCGGCAGAAAAATATTATAATTAATTGTTTCCATACGATAGTTGTTTTTATTTGGGGCTAATATAGCTATGGTAAATCTGCCCTTTTGGTTTTTAGAAAAGGCAAACCTGCATCTCATGGCATTCTGCAGCCCTTTGCTTTGCTCATACGCCTGCAGGCCTTACGCACCAGGCCAGTGCCCGCTTCGCCAAGGTTTAGTTACGTGGGTTTGTGCTGCTATTAAAGGTTCAAAACCCAAATTGATATTTATTTCAATCGAATAACTGTGTATACTGTCAGAATTTCATACTGATTTTTTAGGTATAGAATTTGAGATGGTACAATAATGGAAGAGAAAAAAACAAATAAGGATATTGAGTTTACCGATATCCCGGAAGGGGCCAGCCAAGATATTTATGTGAATTTGAAAGAGAAATTGGAAAGCGTTGAAAAATTTCCGGGTGTTTACCATTTTAAATTTATCATTACCGGAGGTTTAGATAAAATACAGGAGTTACGTGCCATTTTACCTGATGACGAGTTTATCGAGCAACCTTCGAAAACAGGGAAATATGTTTCCATCACGGTAAAAAAGCCTGTGCAAAATGCTGATGAGGTAATTGCTGTTTATAAGCAGGCTGGAAATATCAAAGGAATTATGATACTTTAGGCCATTTCGATGTATAGATGCGTTTTTCATTGTCAAGGTTGCCGTTTGCAGCTACGCTGTTCGTAAACCTGATGGCAGCGGCAGCCCCGAAGCATGAGGGCTACAGCGAACAGCAGGACTGCAGCTTCCTATGAAAAACCGTCCTTTCATTTTCAATCAATAAAAAGAATGTATCGCCTAATGATCAATTACACATAAAGCCATCATGCTAAACTTGTTTCATGATCTACCCTGTATTGGCTTATATGTACTTTATGTGTCTTAAATGGTAAAATGAGCCAAAGTTTTACTCAAATCCTCATTTTGTCTATAATGAGGTTAAACAGAACCATTTTTAACGGCCCAATCTACCATTGAATCCAATACCTGAAAAAGATCCTGCCCTGATTTGGTGAGACTGTAAGTCACTACGGGCGGAATAACGGCTTGCGCATCCCGATGAACAAGGTCGTCATTTTGCAATTGCTTTAAGTGTTGTATCAGCATTTTTTCTGTAATCTGTGGTATGGCTCGTTTTAGCTCACTATAGCGTTTTGGCCCGCTCATCAAATGAAAGATAATAATCGGTTTCCAATAACCACCAATTTTTTCCATTACAAAAGTAACAGGGCAGCTGGTTAGCGCTACGCCTTTATTGAAATTACGGGTCGAACTTTCTTTAACAGCAGTCATGGTTACATACTTTGGGGTAAGTACTTGTATAAAAGTAAGCACAAATATAGCTTTGTACTCAGTAATTAAAAATAAAAAAACATGAAAATAACATTAACAGGCTCAACCGGTAATATTACAAAGCCGCTGGCCAAAATATTGGTGGCTAAAGGCCATGAAGTAAAAGTGATCAGCAGTAATGCCGATAGAGCCGAAGAAATTAAAGCCCTGGGCGCCATACCCTTAATTGGTAGTGTAGACGATACTGAATTTTTAAAGAATGCTTTCGAAGGGGCTGACGCCATTTACACCATGGTTCCGCCAAATTTTGCTGCGCCAAAATTTCGGGAATATATAAAAGGTATCGGCGAAAACTATGCTGCTGCCATAAAAAATTCAGGGGTTAAAAAAGTGGTGAATTTAAGCAGCGTGGGTGCAGATCTGCCTGATGGAACCGGTCCGATTGCCGGCTTGCACGACGTAGAAAATATTTTTGCCGAATTAAATGGGGTAGATGTTAAACATTTGCGTGCCGGTTACTTTTACATCAACTTTTTAGCCAACATCGATATGGTTAAACATGCAAATATACTGGGCTCTAATTTTGGCGCTGATGCCAGACTTGTTTTGGTACACCCTGTTGATATTGCAGCGGTAGCCGCCGAAGTATTGGAAAGCAATTTTACAGGCAAAACCATCCAATATGTAGCCAGTGATGATGAAAGTACGCCAGCTGATGTTGCAAAAGCGTTGGGTGCGGCCGTTGTTAAGCCAGCATTACCATGGGTTGAATTTAGCGATGAAGAGGCCTTGAAAGGAATGGTAGGAGCAGGTTTACCTGAAGAAATAGCCAAAAATTATGTAGAAATGGGCGATGCGATCAGAAGTAATAAACTGTTTGTAGATTATTACAAAAACAGACCTGTTTTAGGTAACATTAAACTTGAAGATTTCGCTGTAGATTTTGCTGCGGCATATCACAATTAATTAAAGCATAACCGTTGTTCGGCTTAGCAGCTGGATAACGGTTTGATCACATCCAACTTTCATTCCTATTTTCAACCTGGTATAGCCAATAATTAACAAGCTGTTTAATTTCGGTGTAATTGCCATACTTAAAGTGAATCTGACCTGCGGCGGTATGTAAAGTGAGGTGGCCAACATCCACGCTTTTATGCCAGGGGTATTGAAAGGTAGTAATGGACTGAATTTTATTCGGCATTACAATTTCATTAGCAATGTCCCAGATGCCGCTGGTTTTAACAATAAAATCCTGACTTACTGAAATCCGGTGCCGGCGGTAACTGATATAAATCATCAATATACCGATAATTAGATAGGCAATTGAAAAGCCAATATAAGGTTTCAGTTCTGGTACATTAAAGGTAATGATCAAAAAGATTGATACAGGTACAATCAGTTTAAAGAAAATAGGCAGATTTAAAAAACGCCAGTCGGGAATAAAGGTTTTTTCCTTTAATGGCACCTTGCCCAAGATCATTTTCAGCAATTCATCGCGTTCGGCAGCATTACACCCCGGAATTTCTAAGGTGTTTCCCTGCATTTCATGTCCTTTTTTACTCTGACCAAAATGAGCCTGCTTTAAACTCAAATTCAGCATGTTCAGTTTTTTCTGAAAATAATTCTGGCTGTATTTTGTAATCTGAACTTTAGTTGGACTAACGAGGGTGTTTTTCTTGGCAATTAATCCCGATGAGAGCAAGAGGGTATTGGAATGTTCGCTAATTTCGAGTTCAAAATACTTGTAAAAAGTTCTAACCAGGTTAACAATCAACAGTACAATTAACAGGCACGCAACTAAGATAAAAATGGTAACGATGGTCAGCATCCCGGTTACTGTGCTCTGAATTTGATCTTTGTTAATTTTAAAAGCATCAAGTAATTGCCTGCCCTCATAAATAACGGTATAAAAAAAAGCAACAATTAAAGCTAAACTTTGCCCATAGTTAGAGGTTAATCCAACTTTAAACAGTGTCCAGGAACTTATTTTTAAAAATGGTGCTTCTGCTGTCTTTTCGTTGTCAAGTTCAATTTTCCCTTCTGTTGCAGTTATGGTTTCTCTATTTAACAGATGCTCTTTAAGGATATAGGCCGAGGTTTCATCGATGGCTTTTATACTTACTTCCTCTCCATGGGCACCAGCCGTGTCGATTTTTAGCCCATAAACACCTATAATTTTTTGCAAAATGTTCTGGTTAATGTTAACCTGCTGTATTTTGTCAAGCTGAATAATGACCTGATCGCGGTTGAATATGCCTTTATTTACCACAAATTCCTGCTTTTCTTGATCTAAAAAGAACGTGAATTTTAGGTACCATAAATATGCAAATATAAAACTGAATACGATTATTGCAGCAATACCCAACATGAGGTAGGCGAAAGAAGTGCCCGACATCTTTACGAAGGCAATAACGAATAGGAAAAAAGTTGCCTTGCCAATTTTCAGCATCATGTGCGCACCCATGATGACGATACCCAAAGCCGATTCGCGCTGTGGTTTGCTAAAATTGTTGTCCATTACGCTTCTGTTTCAGTTGTTGGGTTTTCGAGCAGTTCTAATTTTTTCAAAAGTAAGTCCCTGATGTTTTTTGCCTCGTCAATAGCAATGCCCGAAATATGGATATGCCCCGTTTGGCCGCCTGCGGTAAACAGCTGTAATGATCCTAACTTGTACATCCTGGAAAACAGGCCTTCATTTAATTCGATATGTTGAATCCTGTTTAGGGGTACTATTGTAGTCGATTCAGCAATAACCCCACTTTTGTAAATCACATCGTGTGTACGGATCGCATAACCCCGTTTTTTGAAACTTAAACGGAAAAGCAGAAAAAAAACAGCGGTCAGGATGAAATAGAGCGGGACAATCCAAACCGCATTTGGCTTTATTTCATTCACAAACAATAAAAGCGAGCCAGTACCGATTCCCAGTAGCACAAAAAAAATCACCAGGTTGATGCAGATAATTTTCCAGTAACTGGAATGAGGTTGTTTTAGTAAAACTTCTTCATACTTTGGAAGATGTTCAAGATTTACTGTTTCGTTTGTAAAAGATATATCGGAGGACATAATTAAAATGATAACGCGTATGAATCAAATATCTGACTAATATTTAATGCTTTTGTTACCTCGCTACAATAAACTTTTTGGTTGTGTTGTATTGGCCAGAATCAGAAGAAATTTTAAAAAAATAAATACCAGGAACAAAAGTAGAGGTATTGATTTCTAAAGTATGTTTGCCTACATTGAGGTATTCATTTACCACTGTTTTCACCAACCGGCCCATTAAATCATAGATCTGGACGTTTATTTTATCTGTTTCAGGCAAAACGAGATCGATAAATGTTTGCATGGCTGCAGGATTTGGGTAATTCTGCGTAACGGTAAATTTCAGGAATTTATCAAAAATCGCCTTGTTAATAGCGTCGAAAATAACATAACTGATCAATCTGTAACCGCGTGCATTTGGATGAAACGGATCCTGATAAAGCGAAAAATCACGTCTCATCGCCGCATTTACATCAGCCAGATATATTTTATATTCTGTTGCTAATTTTCTGTATGCTGCATTCAGGGTCCTGATGTTGGTATTTACAGCAACATAACTTTTAATGGTTCTGTCATCAACAAACTGTAGCGTGCACAAAATAGGAACTAATTTTTGTTTAAGGCTAGTCGTAATTAAAGACCGCATATTGGCCACTGTTTCGGCTATACTTCCTTTGCCTGTAGATATCGCAAGCGCATCATTAATACCCATATCAATTACGATAAAACCTGTTCTGTTTGCTATGGCGTTGTCTATTCTGAGCAATCCCTGGAAAGTAGTCTGGCCACCAATACCATGATTGGTAATGTCTACTGTTTTGTTGGCGTAACAATTTATAAAATTGTTCTGGAGCATGGTCTGGAAACCAATACCCTTTACGCCCTCTACAGTGCTGGCGCCAAAAGTTACAATATTGATACTGTCTTTTGAATAATATTGCGCTGCTTCCGGGCAACTTACCCGGGTAGGAGGAGGAGTTCCCTGTGCGAACGACGAAATGCGAATGACAAGAAGCAGCAGCAGAGTTAGAAATACTTTCGTGCTAAACTTCATTGTTAAAATTCTTTCGTACAGGATTTAAAGGATATTTGGCGCAATTTACAAAAAAGTAAATATAAATAATATTTGTACAATTCTTTTTTACAAACATAAAACGATTTGTATAGTTTGAAATACGGTTTTATGGCTTTTACATCACCAAGTGATTTTGCATACAGATCATTATCTGTGGGTCAACCTATCGGCTGGAAGCTAAGTTTCGTTTTTGCATGGATGATAATTTAATCGTTTACTGTGCCTTTTATCTGGTAAAGCCTATATTTGCCCAAACTAATTTTGTTATGCAAGAGATTAAAAAATACGTAGAAACGCACAAACAACGTTTTTTAGATGAATTGTTTGAGTTATTGCGTTTTCCATCGGTTAGTGCCGATCCTAAATACAAAGCTGATGTTTTAAAAACTGCCGATTATGTAGCACAAAAATTGAAGGATGCAGGAGCTGATCACGTAGAAATCTGTCCAACAGCCGGATATCCGATTGTTTACGGTGAGAAAATTATCGATGCTGCTCTGCCAACTGTTTTAATATATGGCCATTATGATGTTCAGCCTGCTGATCCGTTGGAACTTTGGCATACCCCGCCATTTGAGCCAACCGTGCGCGATGGTAAAATTTATGCCCGCGGCGCCTGCGATGATAAAGGCCAGTTTTATATGCACGTAAAAGCATTTGAACTGATGATGCAAACCAATACCTTGGCTTGCAATGTTAAATTCATGATTGAGGGCGAAGAAGAAGTAGGATCTGCCAATCTGGGTATTTTTGTAAATGAAAACAAAGATCGATTAAAAGCAGATGTAGTTTTAATTTCTGATACCTCGATGATCAGTATGGAGCATCCTTCTATCGAAACCGGTTTACGTGGTTTGGCTTATATGGAAGTTGAAGTAGTGGGACCGAACCGTGATTTGCACTCTGGCGTTTACGGTGGTGCAGTGGCTAATCCGGCTACTATTCTTTGTAAAATGATTGCTTCTCTACACGATGACAATAACCACATTACCATCCCTGCTTTTTACGATAAAGTGGTAGAACTATCAGATGAAGAGAAAAAAGCATTAAATGCTGCTCCTTATGATGAGGCAGAATACAAAAAAGATCTTGATATTGAAGAAGTTTGGGGCGAAAAAGGTTACTCTACTTTAGAGCGTACCGGTACACGGCCAACTTTAGAAGTAAACGGAATCTGGAGCGGTTATATTGGTGAAGGTGCCAAAACCGTATTGCCAAGTAAAGCCAATGCCAAAATTTCGATGCGTTTGGTGCCTAACCAAAGCTCAGAAGAAATTGCAGAGATTTTTACCAGACATTTCGAAAGCATTGCGCCAAAAAATGTAAAGGTAAAAGTTACGCCGCACCACGGTGGCGAGCCTGTGGTAACGCCAACAGACAGTATTGCTTATAAAGCTGCAGAAAAAGCCATTGAAGATAGCTTCGGCAAAACCGCTATTCCAACCCGTGGCGGAGGCAGTATTCCTATTGTGGCTTTGTTTGAAGATGTATTGGGCATTAAATCTGTACTTTTTGGTTTCGGTTTAGATAGCGATGCGCTACACTCGCCAAATGAGAAATATGATATTTACAACTATTATAAAGGAATAGAAACTTTGCCGCTGTTCCACAAGTATTTCGCAGAGTTGAGCAAATAAAGCAACAGATCGTCATTTCGAGCGGAGTGCAACGCAGTCGAGAAATCTATTTTAACAGATTTCTCTCCGGGAAGTTCGGGTTTACGTTTCGACTGAAATGACGATTTTTTTTGAAAACAAGCGTTTAGTATTCTATAGCTCCTGTAAGTCCCGCCATTCGCTTATAGTCCTCATTTCGCTTCGCTCCATTCCGGGCTATCCGCTGCTGTCGGGTTTATTTAACGTCGGGCCGTTCTTCGAAGTCAAGCCTGTCCCTGCATTCGCTATAAAACTTTAATCCTATTACCAGCCGTGCCACCTAAACCTGACCGAAGTGAAAAACCCGCAGGCCGAATTATGAGGCCAAGGATTTGGAACGAAGGGCAGGACTGCTTTAACTGAATTGCTACAGGTTTTGCTTTCCAAAGCAACTAGATAATTTCAACTTTTATGGCTAGTTTGAGCCTGGTTCGTGTGTCAGTCTGAGCGGAGTCGAAGACCATCCTTGCCTAAAATGCATAAAAAGGGTATTTTTTTGAAAACGAACGTTCTGTTTTTCATAGGTGCTTTCGTCCCGCCATTCGCTTATAGTCCTCATTTCGCTGCGCTCCATTCCGGGCTATTTAGCTTTGTCGGGTTTATTTAACAGTGGCCTGTTCTGATAAGCAAGGCCTGTTCCTGGCATTTGCTTAAAACGTTAATAGTCTTGCTATTCCTCGCCACCTAAACCCGATCTTAGTGGATGCTCCCGATTCTTCATCGGAGCAGGAACGGGAGCGGGGCTGCCGAACCCGATAAGCACTGTAATTGCTTTCCGAAAACATTATAAACAAGAAACTCAGCGTTCTTTGCATCTTTTCTTATCGTGCTTTGCGGTTAAACCGTCCTTTATGGCCAAACTCAGTTTTCTCTGTGTCTCGTCTCAGTTTTCTCCGTGGTTAAAACAATATGCGCCCAACTTCGCGTTCTTTGCGCCTTTTCTTATCGCGTTTTGCGGTTAAACCGATCACCAAATTTTAAAAACACATATTTTTTTCTAAATTGTACCCATGAAATATTTATTCTCATCTCTTTTATTTGTATCTGCACTTGCTTCTTTTGCACAGGATACTAAAACGATTAAGCAATCTGGAAATCCAATATTTCCGGGATGGTATGCAGACCCTGAAGCCGCTGTTTTCAATAATAAATACTGGGTTTACCCAACTTACTCTGCCAAGTATAAAGAACAGGTTTTTTTGGATGCTTTTTCTTCTGATGACCTGGTAAAATGGAAAAAACACCCTCATGTTTTAGATACGGCCGCGGTAAAGTGGGCCAATAAAGCCATGTGGGCACCAGCCATCGTTCAAAAAGATAAAAAATACTATCTGTTTTTCGGTGCTAACGATATCCAGAGCGATAATGAGATCGGTGGAATTGGTGTGGCGGTAGCCGATAAACCAGAAGGTCCGTTTAAAGATCATTTGGGTAAACCATTGGTAGATAAATTTCATAATGGTGCACAACCGATTGATCAGTTTGTGTTTAAAGATAAAGACGGACAGTATTATCTAATTTATGGCGGATGGAAACACTGTAATATCGCCAAACTGAATAACGATTTTACCGGCTTTTTGCCTTTTGATGATGGGAAAATCTTTAAAGAAATCACGCCCGATAATTATGTAGAAGGCCCTTATATGTTCATCAGAAATGGTAAATATTATTTCATGTGGAGCGAGGGCGGCTGGACCGGACCTGATTATTCTGTAGCCTACGCGGTAAGCGATTCGCCATTTGGTCCGTTTAAAAGGGTAGGTAAAATTTTGCAGCAAGATGCCACTATTGCCAGGGGGGCGGGGCACCACTCTTTAATCATCAATGAGAAGAAAAATAAATACTACATTGTTTACCACCGCAGGCCATTAACCGAAACTGATGGAAACCATCGTGAAACCTGTATCGATGAAATGAAATTTGATGCAGATGGAATGATTTTACCGGTAAAAATTACTAAAGAAGGCGTTAAGGCACAGAAATTTAAATAGCCGTAATTTCCAATTGTCAGTTTGTAGTTTACAGTTAGCAGATGGTTAACTGTAAACTAATTTGTTTCCAATACCGTTTGTTGCCGGCGTTTATCTATCACGCTAAAACCATAGGCACAAAGCAATAAAATACAGGCTAACCCAAACCAGAGCCAATTGTAACCCAGGTGTTTGGCGATATAAAAACCAGCCAGTGGGCCAACCACTTGTGCGCAAGACCAGCTTAAAGTATAACCCGCTGCATATAAACCCCGGTTGTGTTCATTGCTTCTGCTAATAACCACGGTATTAATAAACGGGAGCACAAACATTTCGCCAACCGTAAAGGTTACAATGGTTAACACAGCCGATATCACATGAAAAATAATCGGTGCACTTAGCACCAGGTAAGATACTGCAAAGAAGATTGAACCAATAATGATGAAAAATATGGGCGATCTTTTCTTTTCAATCTTATTGATCATAATCATTTCAAACAGCGCAATGATCGCACCGTTTAAGCCAATAATAATGCCGATGGCAAATTCATCAATATGCCATTCCTCTTTAAAAAATACGGGTACAACCCTGAACATTAAAAAGGCGCAGGTAATAAAAAGGGTAGTTAAAAGAATAAATTTTACGTAAAAAACATCTTGCCAGGGTTTTAAAATCACCATCGTGCTGCGGCTTTCTTTTGCTTTTTTAATAAAATCCTGCACTTTAGGGAGTAAAAGCAAGATCGACAGTCCGACGATTATACTCACCGAACCCTCTACGATAAACAAAAGCTTGTAGTTAATGGAGGCAATGATCCCCGCCATACTAATCCCGGCAGACCAACCGATATTTACCGCCAGCCGGTTAAGTGAATAGGAGCGGGTAATCGTTCCTTCCTTTGCATAATGCGCCACAGCGGTGAAATTGGCCGGCCTAAAGGCCTCAGAAAAGAAACTGATCACTACAGCCAATACACATAGGGTGGTAAAATGGCTGATGGTTGAGAAAAAGATAAACAATAATCCGCCAATAATAGAAGAAAGAATTTGTACCGGCCTGAAGCCGATGATGTCTGTTAGCTTCCCACCGGTTGCAGAACCTAAAATAGAGCCCACACCAAATAAGGTAATGATTAAACCGGCATCCATTTCAGACCGATGCAGGCTTTGGGTAACGTATAAACCCATAAACGGAACCGCCATGCTGCCACAACGGTTAAACATCATTACGATACTTAAAAGCCAGGTTTCTTTGCTTAATCCGCTGAATGATGTTTTGTAAGTGTTGAAAATTAGTTTGAACATGGTGGGTTTAGATGGGGTAAAAATACCAAAAGCCAGGTGTTATTTAATCATTTTAATTCAATTCTTTCACTTGGTTTTGCCTTATTATTTGCTGTCATCCTGAGCGCAGCGAAGGATCTTTTAATCGACGTTATCGCGAAAAATCCGTCATTTCGACCGTAGCGCCTGCCCGTACAGGCGGGGAGAAATCTTTTAAGTTAGGTTAATAGTACATTCTCTGCCCTTTGCTCTGTCTTGCCTCGGTTAGCCATCGAAGGGCTTTTACTTTTTCCTTGATGAAAAAGGGACCAACCTGAGCGCAGCGAAAGCATGCCTGCCATTAAAAACAATAAACACCAAGGCGTAACTGAAAGGCTTGCATCGTTTTTTATACTTGCTTCGGCTCGCCGCCGCCGAATGGCTCTTTCTTTTGGCTTGGCCCAAAAGAAACAAACCTGAGCACAGCGAAAGAATGACAACCGATAAAAACAACCGATAAAAGGTCATAAACCCAAGGCTTGCATCCTTCCTTGTAAAAACCTACGGAAATCTTGATAGCGGCAGCATCGAGGCTCTCAGCCTATCTTATCCCAACGCTCCCGCTTTGATCCTGCCTTGGGCTTTGGGGTATGAAGTGGGGGTGCAAAGATTTCCGTGCTTTTTCCGGCGGAAATCTGCTAGGCCGGTAGCGTGGTGCAGATAGCGTGATGTATAGGGATAGTTTCTAATACGGTCGTCATTCCCGCGCAGGCGGGAACCTTAAAGCGGTTGCTATTTTTTACCTCAGGCTCGGGCTTGCCCCGGCTCACCGCCGCCGAAGCGCTCTTTCTTTTGGCTTGGCCCAAAAGAAACAAACCTGAGCACAGCGAAAGCATGACAACCGATAAAAACAAACGATAAAAGGTCATAAACCCAAGGCTTGCATCGTTTTTTATCTGATAATATTGTTTTTATAGGTATAAAAGATTGCTGCGCAATTCCTTGTAAAAACCTACGGAAATCTTGATAGCGGCAGCATCGAGGCTCTCAGC
>Ga0065714_10064679_pt1 | contig 23971 bp, 24 predicted proteins | sample MisRhiReplicate2_FD_59101 | JGI IMG/M metagenome (GOLD analysis project Ga0065714, IMG submission 59101) | Miscanthus rhizosphere microbial communities from Kellogg Biological Station, MSU, sample Rhizosphere Soil Replicate 2: eDNA_1 v2... | ecosystem: Host-associated > Plants > Roots >... | reverse complement strand
CGTGGTGTTCCTGGTCAGCGTGTGCACCCTGGTGACGGTGTTCGGCACCTTGATGTACGTGATCGAAGGCCCCGAGCATGGCTTTACCAGCATCCCCAAGGGCATCTATTGGGCTATCGTGACCCTGACCACCGTGGGCTTTGGCGACATCGTGCCCAAGACGCCGCTGGGCCAGGTGATTTCGTCGTTGGTGATGATCACGGGTTACTCGATCATCGCCGTACCCACCGGTATTTTCACCGCCGAACTGGCCAGTGCGATGCGCGGTGAACAACTGCAAGCCGACTGCCCGGTGTGCAAGAAAAACAGCCATGAGCCGAACGCGGCCTTTTGTTCGCGCTGCGGCAATGCTCTGTTCAAGAAAATGGAATAAGCAAAGTGCGTTTTAATCTTTAAACGTCTATGCGCTGCCAGCTATAGTCGCTGGCAAAATGCCCCCACTCAATCGACAACCCTCTCGAACAACAAGGAATGAGCAGTGAAAAAATTCGTTAGCGCCTCTCTCCTGGCCGCCGGCCTTGCTCTGACGGGCGCCGTCCAGGCGGCCCCCGTCACACTGCTCAACGTCTCCTACGACGTGATGCGCGACTTCTACAAGGACTATAACGCCGCCTTCCAGAAACATTGGGAAGCCGAGCACCCGAACGACAAGCTGACCTTGCAGATGTCCTTCGGCGGCTCCAGCAAACAAGCACGCTCGGTGATCGATGGCCTGCCGGCTGACGTGATTACCATGAACATGGCCACTGACATCAACGCCCTGGTCGACAACGGCAAACTGGTGCCGGACAACTGGGTCACCCGTCTGCCGAACAACAGCGCGCCGTTCACCTCCGCCACTGTGTTTATCGTGCGCAAAGGCAACCCGAAAGCGCTGAAGGACTGGCCGGACCTGCTCAAGGATGGCGTGCAGGTGATCGTGCCCAACCCGAAAACCTCGGGTAACGGCCGCTACACCTACTTGTCGGCCTGGGGTTATGTGCTGAAGAACGGCGGTGATGAAGAAAAGGCCAAGACCTTTGTCGGCAAGCTGTTCAAGCAAGCACCGGTGCTCGATACCGGTGGCCGCGCCGCCACCACGACCTTCATGACCAACCAGATCGGCGACGTGCTGGTGACCTTCGAGAACGAAGCAGAGATGATCGCCCGTGAGTTCGGCCGTGATCAGTTCGAGGTGATATACCCAAGCGTGTCCGCGGAAGCCGAGCCGCCCGTGTCGGTGGTCGACAAAGTAGTCGACAAGAAAGGTACCCGCGTGGCTGCCGAAGACTACCTGAAGTACCTGTGGTCGCCGCAAGGCCAGGAAATCGCCGCCAACAACTACCTGCGTCCACGTGACCCGAACGTGCTGGCCAAATACACCGACCGCTTCCCGAAAGTCGACTTCCTCTCGGTAGAGAAGACCTTTGGTGACTGGCGCACGGTGCAGAAGACGCACTTCAACGATGGCGGTGTTTTCGACCAGATCTATTCCGGTCAGTAAGGGAACAAACGCGGTCAGTGTGGGAGCAGGCAAGCCAGCTCCCACATTTTTTTGTCCGGCGACTACATCGGAGGGGTCACGCCATCCTTCCCGGCCGAGATCGCCTGCGCGGTAATCGTCCCGTCCGCCCCCTTCGCCGCAAACATCACCACCTTCACCCCTGGCTTGAGCAAGCTGCGATCGCCCGGCTCCAGGTTGACGATCGGCACGTCCTCCGGCACCACGATCTTCTGTTCGCCACCTTTGTATTTCACCGTCAACGTGCGCCCGTTGCTGACCACCAGGTCGCCGACGGTGCCGTTGGTCATGCTGCTGCCTTCTTTCAAGTCAAACGCGCGATGCCCGTCGCCCGTGCCGGCCATGGCCGGAGGGAACACGTGCACCTCAAGCGCCGTCAGGCTGCCGTCGGCGTTGGGCATGGCGGCGGAGCCGATGTAGCTGCCCGGCTTGATCTCGTCGATCTTGGCGAGGGTGACCGCGCGTACCTGGGTGTCCGGGTTCAGGTGCACGATGACGTCTTCGCCACTGTTGACCTTGACGTGCATCGCATCGCCCTCCATCGCCGTGATAGCGCCGCGTACGCCCACACGCGGGGCGTCGGCAGCCTGGGCCAGGCCCACCGCCATGGCGGCGGCAAGGGTGGAAGCCAGGAGCATCTTGTTCAACGTGATTTTCATGACGATCAATTTCCTGTTTCGGCAGTTGTGTCTGAATGTATCATCACCCCTCGCGCAGAAAGTTAACGATTCACTCATCATTACCGGGCATGAGTGTTATCACTGCCAGCGGCCTACCCGGGCTACGGTGTTGTCTTTAGGCTCGCCCCACTTTCCTTCGCTTTTATGAGAACACCATGAACGCTACTTCCCACGCTACAAGCACCATGACCCGGAGCATGGTGATGCTGTTTGCGTTTTGCTGCGGCGCCATCGTTGCCAACATCTACTATGCGCAACCGATCATCGAGCTGATCGCCCCGGACATTGGGCTGACGCCAGCGATGGCAAGCCTGATCGTCTCGTTGACGCAAATCGGCTACGCCCTGGGCCTGTTTTTCCTGGTGCCTCTGGGCGACCTGCTGGAAAACCGCAAGCTGATGATTGCCACCACCGTACTCGCTATCGCCAGCCTGCTGGGTGCAGCGTTTACCGAGCAGCCGAACCTGTTCCTGCTGGTGTCGTTGCTGATCGGCTTCAGCTCGGTGTCGGTGCAGATCCTGATTCCGCTGGCCGCGCACCTGGCGCCCGCCGAGTCCCGTGGCCGCGTGGTCGGCAGCATCATGGGCGGCCTGCTGCTGGGCATCCTGCTGGCGCGGCCGGTGTCCAGCGTGGTGGCGGACCACTTCGGCTGGCGCGCGATGTTCATGGCGGCGGCGGCGTTGATGGCGTTTATCAGCGTGGTATTGATGCTGACCATTCCCAAGCGTCAGCCGGATCACTCCGCCAGCTATGGGCAACTGCTGGGCTCACTGGGCACCTTGCTGCGCAAGCAACCGGTCTTGCGCCAACGAGCGTTCTACCAAGGCTGCATGTTCGCCACCTTCAGCCTGTTCTGGACCGCCGCGCCGCTGGAACTGGCGCGCAACCACGGCCTGAGCCAGAGCGAAATCGCGCTGTTCGCCCTGGTCGGCGCACTGGGAGCCATCGCCGCGCCTATCGCCGGGCGCCTGGCCGATGCCGGCCACACCCACCGCGCTTCACTGCTGGCGATGCTGTTCGCCGCGCTGAGCTTCCTGCCAGCCTTCGTGCACCCGCTGTACAGCGTGATCGGCCTGGCCGTGACAGGCGTGGTCCTCGACTTCTGCGTACAGATGAACATGGTGTTGGGCCAGCGTGCCATCTACGCCCTCGACGCCAACAGCCGCAGCCGCCTGAACGCGCTGTACATGACCAGCATCTTCATCGGCGGCGCCTTCGGTTCGGCGATTGCCAGCAGCGTGTATGAACACGGTGGCTGGCTGGGGGTGATGCTGGTGGGCAGTGCCTTCCCATTGCTGGCACTGCTGCGGTTCTTGAGCGCATCGCGCCGGGGTGCCGCAGTCATAGCCTAGCTCCCACAGGGTTCGGCTCAGGAACGCACCCACGTCTGCAACGCCGCGTCCGCCAGAAATGAGGAGCGGCGCTCGACCTTGTGCTCGCGCACATACCGGTCGCTGCGCTGGATGACATAACCGGGCAAGGGCACATTGACCTTCTCGGTTGTGCCCATTCCAACCACGCATAAATCCTATGCCCCCCACCCCGCTTCCAGCCCCTCACCGGCGCGCCCATCATCCCCTCCAGCCAGCCCGGCTGATCACCCGAGGGAATACCACCATGACACTTCAAGCCACGCTCGATGCCTTGCGCGCCGACTTCAAGGCCGGCAAGCCGCCTTACAACGCCCCGGCGCATATTCATCCGATCATGGAACGCGCCACTGCCGAGCTGATTGCTTCCGGCGCGGCGCAACGTGCGCTGAAGCTGGGCGACAAGGCGCCGCTGTTCAGCCTCAAGGACGCCGACGGCACGCTGGTTTCCTCGGCCGAGTTGTTGGCAAAAGGCCCACTGGTGCTGACCTTCTACCGAGGCGCATGGTGCCCGTACTGCAATCTGGAACTGCAGGCGCTGCAAGCCTTTCTGCCTGCGCTTGAAGCCGCCGGCGCCCACCTGCTGGCACTGTCACCGCAGACCGCCGCCAACAGTCGCAAGTCCACACGCCTTACCGGCCTGCAATTCCCGATCCTCAGCGACACCCACAGCGACGTCGCCGATGCGTTTGGCTTGCGCTTTGAACTGCCGGATTACCTGGTCCAATTGTACAAGGCACTGGGCAACAACCTGCCGTTGATCAACGATGACCCGGCCTGGACCCTGCCCATGCCCGCCCGCTATGTGATCGGCCAGGACAGCGTGATCCGTTACGCCGAGGTCAACCCGGATTACACTCAACGCCCAGAACCGTCAGCGATGCTCGACGCCCTCACCCGCTAACCCAAGGACAACCGATGGACCGCCTTAGCGCCATGGAAACCTTCGTCCACGTTGTCGAAACCGGCTCGTTCTCGGCGGCCGCCAAGCGCTTGGGTATCGGCCAACCCGCCGTCTCCAAAAGCATCGCGCAGTTGGAAGCGCGCCTGGCAGTGCGGTTGCTGTTGCGCTCGACCCGGGGCCTGACGCCGACCGAAGCGGGCCTGGCATTTTTTGATAAAGCCAGGCGTGCCATCGATGAGGCCAACGAGGCAGACGAGGCCGCCCGTGGCGCTGGTGCCGGGCTGTCGGGCAACCTGCGTATCAGCGCGGCGGTGACCTTCGCCCGCATGCATATCATTCCTCGCCTGGGACCGTTCCTGGAGCAGTACCCGAATGTGAACATCGAGGTGGTGCTGGATGACCGGAACCTCAACCTGGTGGAGGACGGTATCGACGTTGGCCTGCGCATGGGCAACCTGAATGACTCCAGCCTCACCGCGCGCAAGATCGGTGAATCGCCTCGCGTGATCCTCGCTACCCCGACCTACTTCGAACGCTTCGGCGAACCCGCCACCCCGGCGGATTTGCTGCAACACCAGGCGATCATCTACACCCGTGGCGAAGGCTCGCACTGGAGCTTCACCCAGGGCGACACGCACCACCCCATCGTCGCCCACGGTCGCCTGCGCGTCACCGCAGCCGAAGGTGTCCGCGCAGGCGTGCTCAGCCATATGGGACTGACCCTGTCATCCACCTGGATGTTCGCCCCGGAGCTGGCCAGTGGCGAGGTCAAGACCGTGCTGACCGACTGGAAGTTGCCGCCCAGGGCCCTATGGGCGGTGTTCCCCACCGGACGCATGGCGAGTGCGAAAGCGCGGGCGTTCGTGGAGTATGTGGAAGGGTTACTGAAGAGCTAGGCATGCGATTCTCTGGCAACCCCATGCATTACATCGAACAATGCAAGGGGTACAGAGTGGCCAGATTCTATGTCTTTAATTCAAGAGACCAGCCCAATCACATCTTCAGGTTTGATGAGGTGATGACTCTTGACCAGGAAATCCGTTTGGCGATTCCCCGTCAGGTCCACGCCAACGAAGTATCGACCGGTCTGTCGGTTGAACTTCAAGACTGTATCGCCGATACGACCCGTGTAGGAGCCGACGAGTTGTAACTGTCCATTCGCCTCTCGCTTGATTGCGCTCAGGTCGATTTTGTCCCTGCCACTGACAAAGTCCATGATCAGATCAGCCTGGAGGGAAGTCGAGTCACTCGCCTTGCCGTAGGCGTACGTATTAGCACCGCCCACTCCCCAAAAAATATCTGCGCCTGCGCCGCCTTTGAGTACATTGTCCGCAAGGTTGCCAATCACCAGATCATTCCCAGAGCCACCGACGGCATTTTCTATAACAACACCTTTTGCTATTACCACATTGTTGAACAAATCGCCCACACTGGACGCTGCCCCCGCCCGTAGATCAATACGCTGGTTTTGCTTGAAACCGGAGAAGTCCAGTGTGTCATTGCCGCCAGGATCCTGGATTGTAAACCTTGGCGATCTGCTGAAAGGACTCAGGCTGACGGCAGGATTGCCCGTGTTGGAATTGAAGCCATAGACGGTGTCCGAATTGCCCGGCGTCGGATCAGGTCTCGGAACCACAGGATCCAGGCTTTTACCCGTGACAAGGTCGGCAGGTTGGATAAGCCCCTTGGCTTTAATGAAAACGTCCGCTTTGGCGTTACCGGTCAGGTCGAGACTCAGGCTTGCCTGTCCGGTTCGATGGTCGTAGCCCAGAACCACCTCTCCCGCCGAGCCGGTGAACAGCTCCACCACCTTAACGTTAGAAACCCTGGCAGCTTTGAGCACACCCGAAACATCAATCTTGTCTGTTCCACTTTCAAAATCCAGTATTTCGTCCGGCCTCAAAAGTGTCGAGTCGCTCAGGCTATCGAAAACAAATACATCCGAGCCACCACCGCCGCGCAACATGTCCGCACCGCCACCGCCCTTGATTCTGTTGTGAGTGTCATTACCTGTCAGATCATCGTCGCCAGCGCCGCCTATTGCATTTTCAACGACCACTCCGCTGGCAATCGACACGTTCCCTTTTAATCCGCCGACATCAGAAAATGTTTCAGGGTTCAGGTTGATAACCTGACGCTGCTTAAACCCAGAAAAATCCAGGGTGTCGTTACCACCGCCATCCCAAACGCAAAAGAGGGGCGCATCATTGGAAGAGGTAAGACTAAGATCTTCACGTTGCGTGTTGGAATTGAAACCGTAAGTGGTATCCGTATTACGTGTATCGCGATTACGACCATATTTCCCCTGTACGGAAGCTATATCGTCCAAGAGTGGCCCGGCACTTGAACGCCCATTGAAATCATGACCAGGCTGATGGGTTTCCCTCCAATAACTCATCACGGTTCGAGCTTTGGTATCTTGTGCATAGCGTGCATTCCCCTCGTAACCTCCCTCAAGGCTGTCATAGTCACCAGGGTGTTGAAGACCGATGGCATGGCCAATCTCATGAATGACGGTTGTCATGAAATGGTTACCCCGCCCGGGCGAGTCACTCACGTTTTTAGTTCCTATTTTCGCCCAAACATCACCACTGTAATAGCTAGGGAATTGCGCGACGCCGCCAGCTAACGTTGAGTCTTTAATAAAATTTATTGTTCCATCAACCTGAGTCGAATTTTCCTTGAACCTGATATTTGTGACGTCTTGCCAGGCTTGTAGTGCCTGGCGGATTCGAGCCTGCTGCCCTGCAGAGAAGCCCGCATCTATCGTGAAGGACAACTCGATTCTTCCATCGCCATTGCGATCGCGGTGATTCCAGCCTCCTCGCGCAATGTGCTTGCCCGCATCCTCCGTACTAAGGGATGGTTTCGCATTGACAGGTGGTCGCGCGTCGTTGTTCGAGAAAGAAGAGGGTTTTCCCTGCAACGTAGGAACAGCCCTGAGCGCTGGCGTGTTATTCGACAGTATTCCAGTGTTCATAAATAGCTATATCTCTTTCATATCAATCACTGCCCCCAAACATTTGGCGAGCACTGGCAAAGCCCTTTTGCCGACCCGACAAAAGTCGCATACAAAGAGATAACTAACCAACGCGAAAATTTTTCAAAAAAAAACCATCATAGGCGAAACAAACACGGTGCAAACACCCTGTATCAATGTCGACAGCCCTTAACGGTGCGTGCTTCTTTCTTTGCGTGAAAAAGCACGCTGTTACTGCCTAAACGGCCTGACTAAATAGCCATCACGGAATAAACAAACGCCAAATCTCTTCTAACAACTTGGCCATATCCCGTTCCTTCGCAGATAACTCACTTACACGTTAAATCGTACCGTCGTCCACACGTTCTGATGACTGCGCCAAAGCAAAACAGGATCGGCTACAACACACATCCATCCCTGCCCACGGTGACATTACGCGGCAGACTCGACCTATGCACCAGCAACCACGCATCCAGCGTATGCCCCACGTGGGTCAGTACGCCCACCTGCGCGCCAGTGTCCTCGATGCTCTGCAACGCCAGCGTCAGGTCATTGTGATTGCGCGGTGCCTGCGGCTGCGGCGGCATGGAGCAATCCAGCACCAGCACGTCCAGCGGGTCGCGTTGCAGCCAGGCCAGGGTCGCCGGCGGCAGGCCGACGGTGTCGGTGAGGTAGGCGATGCGCCGCCCCTCGCCTTCCAGCAGGAAACCGAGGGTCGGTTTGGAATGTTGCAACGGCAACGCCGTGACGCTCAGTGCGCCAAACTGGCGGGTTTCGAATTCGCTGAATGGCTGGCTGAAATCCAGGATGCCCGGATGCTTGTAGAGGTCGGACAAACCCTCCGGATCCGCCGGCCCGTGTACCGGAATCACCAGCCCTTGCCCCCAGCGCAGGTGCAGCAGGCCCTGGGCATGGTCGGCGTGATAGTGGGTCTGGAAAATCCCGTTGAAACTGCGTGGCGGGAAGCGTTCGGTGAGGTCGGGCAGGCCGCTGTCGATCAACCAGCGCTGGTCGCCGCATTCGATCAGTGCGCTGCACGGGCGCCGGCGCAAGGTGGCATCGCTGCGCGCCAACCCGCACGCAGCACACTCGCAGCCATACACCGGGACTTGCCGCGCGTCGCCGGTGCCCAGCAGGGTCAGGCGCATGCCGAGTGCCCGTGGTCCAGGCAGCACAGCAGGCGTTCGACCGTATGTGCCAGCGGCCCGGAGTTGTCCAGTACAAACAACCCCGCGCCGTTACCGGCGATCAAGTCAGCCGTGAACCGCGCATTGCGTGCCAGGCGCGCCTCGATGTCCACCAACGCCTCGCGCCCGCGTGCGATCAAGCGCTGGCGCAACACAGCCTGATCGACCGTGAGCAGTAACACCAACGACGTGGGGTAACGTTCACGCGTCTGGGCCAGGTGCGCCCGGGAGCCGTTGACCAGCACGTCATCCCCCGCCGCCAGCCAGTCGTCGATCGCCTTGGGAATGCCGTAGGACAAGCCGTTCGCCTGCCAGCTGAGGGCAAATGCGCCGTCGGCCTGCAACGCGGCAAACTGCTCCGGGCTCACTCCCTGCGCCGCCTCGCCCACCGCTTCCGCCGAGCGGGTGATGACGCGGTGCACGATGCGGCAACCGCGCTCGGCCAGACGGGGACGTGCGGCATCCAGCAGGCTGTCCTTGCCCGAGCCGGAGGGCCCGATGAGATAGATCAACCTGCCTGCCATCAAAACACCCTCTTCGCTTGTCGCCATACTTGTTGCACCACCGGGAGCCCTTCGCGGCTGCGGGCCTGGACCAGGTCGGCGCGCAGGCCAATCGCAATTTCTCCGCGATCCTCGAGGCCGGCCGCTTGCGCGGGCGCCAGGCTGATCATCTTGACCGCTCGCGACAGGTCGCCGCCGTCCTGCTGGTCGGCCAGCACAAACGCAGCCTGCAACAGGCTGGCCGGGTAGTAGTCGCTGGAAAGTATATCCAGCAATCCCTCGGCTGCCAGGCCCGCGGCGGCCACATTACCCGAGTGCGACCCACCGCGCACCACGTTCGGCGCGCCCATCAAGACTTTCATGTTCAGTGCCTGGCAGCCCTTCGCGGCTTCCAGGGTGGTGGGGAATTCGGCAATGGTCATGCCGTAGCGCGCCGACTCTTGCACATGCGCGAGGGTTGCGTCGTCATGGCTGGCCACCGACAGGCCGCGCGCCAGGCAATGCTCGACGATGGCCGCCCGGTAGCGGTCGCTGTACGCCAGCGAGTTGGCCTTTTGCAGCACGATGAACGCGTCCATGGTTTCGTCGTTCAGGTGGTACTTGCCCATGTAGTACTCACGGTACTTGGATTCGAGCACGAACTGGCGCTGGCCCGGCGAATGGTCCATCACCGACACCAGTTGCACCAGCGGGTTTTCCACCAGGTCGCGGAACACACTCAGGGTGTCCGGGTGACACAACTCACAGCGCAGGTGCAGGTGGTGCTCGGCGCGGGTCAGGCCGGCGCCTTCCGCCTGGGCGATAGCGTCGAGCATCGCCGGCAGCTTCTTCATGCGGTTGCCCTTGGGGTTCACGTCGCCGATGGACACCGCGTCGAAGACCGTGGTGATACCGGCCGCGATGATCTGTGCATCGTGGCTGAGCACCGCCGAAGTCGACGGCCAGTCCACGCCGGGACGCGGGGTCATGTGTTTTTCCAGGTTGTCGGTGTGCAACTCCACCAGGCCCGGCAGCAGGTAATCACCGCCCAGGTCCTGGGCCTGGGGCAACTGGCTGCGGCCTTCGGCGATGTCGACGATCTTGCCGTCGCGCAGTACCACGGCCCCCAGGAACATGCGATCCGCCGTGACGATCTGGGCATTACTGAGGATCTGTTCAGCGGGCATGGGCGTATTCCTCTGGTGCAACAGGCGTTGGGGTCATGTCGAAATGGCGGTCGGCGACGGCTTCACGAACTGCGCGGTCGTGGAAGATGCCGATCAGCGCGGCACCGCCGGCCTTGGCTTCGTTCATCAGTTCCAGCACCACCTGGCGGTTGTTGTCGTCCAGGGATGCAGTGGGTTCATCCAGCAACATCACCGGCCAATCGACCATGAAGCCGCGAGCGATGTTGACGCGCTGTTGCTCACCACCGGAGAAGGTGCCGGGCGCCAGTTGCCAGAGGCGCCGGGGGATGTTCAGGCGGGTCAGCAGGTGTTCGGCGCGCGACTGCGCATTCGCCTTGGACCAGCCACGGGCCAGGGCCGGCTCCATCACCACATCCAGGCAGGCGACACGGGGGATCACGCGCAGGAATTGGCTGACGTAACCGAGGGTCTGTTGGCGCACCTGGAGAATTTCGCGGGGTTCGGCGCCGACCAACTCCAGCCACTCGCCGGCATGTTGCACACGAATGCTGCCACCCGCCGGCAGATAGTTGCCGTACAAGGTGCGCAGCAAGGTGCTTTTACCCGCGCCGGACTGGCCGTGCAGCACCAGGCATTCGGCGCCCCGCACACTGAACTCAACCCCACGCAGCACGTTGAGCACCACGCCGCTCTGCTGGTGCAGGGTGAAGGTTTTCGAGAGGTCACGGACCTCGATCAAGGCATTCATCATGGCTGCAATACCGAAGACACCAGCAGTTGAGAGTAAGGGTGCTGTGGATCGTCGAGGATCTGGTCGGTGAGCCCGGTCTCCACCACCCGCGAGCGACGCATCACCATCAGGCGGTCGGCCAGCAGGCGTGCAACGGCCAGGTCGTGGGTGACGATCACCACCGCCAGATCCAGCTCACGCACCAGGCCGCGCAGCAGGTCTAGCAGGCGGGCTTGCACCGACACGTCCAGGCCGCCGGTGGGCTCGTCCATAAACACCAGGCGTGGGCTGGAGACGAGGTTGCGGGCGATCTGCAGGCGCTGCTGCATGCCGCCGGAGAAGGTGCGCGGCAAGTCATCGATGCGTTGCGGGTCGATTTCCACCTGGCCCAACCAGTCGAGGCCGGCGCCGCGCAGTTGCTGGTAATTGCGCACGCCCTGGGCCATCAGGCGCTCGCCGATATTCGCACCGGCCGACACGCCCATGCGCAACCCATCGCGGGGGTTCTGCTCGACGAAGCCCCACTCGGTGCGCAGCAAGGTGCGGCGCTCGGCTTCACTGGCGCTGTAGAGGTCGAGCCATTCGCCGTCCTTGCTGCGGTAGCCGATGCTGCCGGCCTGCGGTGGCAGGCGCCCGCTCAACAGCGAGAGCAAGGTGGATTTGCCCGAGCCGGACTCGCCGACGATACCCAGTACTTCGCCGGGGTACAGGTCGAAGCTGACGCCTTGGCAACCCTTCTCCGGGCCATAGAGCAACGACAGGTCACGCACGTGTAGCAAAGGCTGGCTCACTGGGTTTTCTCCTTGACGCGTTGCGCGCAGTACCACGTGTCGGAGCAGACAAAACTCTGGGCCCCGGCGTCGTCGAGAATCAGCTCATCGAGGAACGATTCGTGGCTGCCGCAGATGGCGCAGTTGTGTTCCCACTTCTGCACGGCGAACGGGTGGTCTTCAAAGTCGAGGCTGGTGACTTCGGTGTAGGGCGGCACGGCGTACAGACGCTTTTCGCGACCGGCGCCGAACAGCATCAGCGCCGGGCTCATGTCGAGCTTGGGGTTGTCGAATTTGGGAATCGGCGACGGGTCCATCACGTAGCGCTCGTCGACCATCACCGGGTAGGCGTAGCTGGTGGCGATATGGCCGAAGGTGGCGATGTCCTCGTAGAGCTTCACGTGCATCACCCCGTAGTCGTTGAGCGCATGCATGGTGCGGGTCTCGGTTTCCGAGGGCTCGATGAAGCGCAGCGGCTCCGGGATCGGCACCTGGTAGACCATGATCTGGTTGGCCTGCAACGGCGTCTCCGGGATACGGTGGCGGGTCTGGATCACCGTCGCTTGCGGGGTCGCATCGGTCGTGGCGATACCTGCGGTGCGGGCGAAGAACCGACGGATGGAGACCGCATTGGTGGTGTCGTCCGCCCCCTGGTCGATGACCTTGAGCACGTCGTCCGCCCCCAGGATGGCGGCCGTCAATTGCATGCCGCCAGTGCCCCAGCCGTAGGGCAATGGCATCTCGCGGCCCCCGAACGGCACCTGGTAACCGGGGATCGCCACGGCCTTGAGCAAGGCGCGGCGGATCATGCGTTTGGTCTGTTCGTCGAGGTAGGCGAAGTTGTAGGCCGTGTCATTCATGGCTTGGGCCCTCGGCCGGTTGGCGCAGTTTGCGGATCAGTTCCAGTTCGGACTGGAAGTCCACGTAGTGCGGTAATTTGAGGTGCGAGACGAAGCCTGCGGCCTCGACGTTGTCGCAGTGAGCCAGCACGAACTCCTCGCGCTGGGCCGGCGAGACAATCTCTTCGTTGTATTCCCCGGCGCGTAGCGAGCGGTCGACCAATGCCATGCCCATGGCCTTGCGCTCGGCATGCCCGAACGCCAGGCCGTAGCCGCGGGTGAACTGCGCCAGCTCGGTGGCCGAGCCGACGAACTGGTTGACCATCTCGCATTCGGTCACTTCGATGCTGCCCAGGCAGATGGGGAAACCCAGCTCTTCGGGCTCGATCCACACGTCCACCTCGCCGATGCGGATCTCGCCGGCAAACGGGTGGTTGCGGCCGTAGCCACGCTGGGTCGAGTAGCCCAACGCCAACAGGAAACCTTCATCGCCACGGGCCAGCGCTTGCAGGCGCTCGGCGCGGCTGGCGGGGTATTCCAGCGGGTCACGGGTGATGTCGGCGACGCTGGCGTTGTCGTCGGCTTCGTTCTTGATCAGGCCTTCTTTGGCGAGTAGACCCAGTACGCGTGGGCAGGCTTCCAACGCCGCGCCCGGCGTGGTCTGCGGGCCGGGGTGCTGGCCCTCGGCGAGCAGCGCAAAATCCAGCAGGCGATGGGTGTAGTCGAAGGTCGGGCCGAGCAGTTGGCCGCCGGGCACGTCCTTGAACGTAGCCGACAGACGCCGGCTCAACGACATCTGCGCAGTGTCGATCGGCAGGCTCGGGCTGAAGCGCGGCAGCGTGGTGCGGTAGGCGCGCAGCAGGAAGATCGCTTCCACCAGGTCCCCCGCCGCTTGCTTGATCGCGAGCGCGGCGAGCTCTTCGTCGAACAGCGAACCTTCGGTCATCACCCGCGCCACGGCCAGGGGCAATTGCTCGCGGATTTGCGTCACGCTCAGTTCAGGAATCGCCGTATCGCCACGGCGCTTTTTTGCCAGCAGGCGGTGGGCATTGTCGATGGCCTGTTCGCCACCTTTGACGGCTACGTACATCAGGCGTGCTCCTCTGCGATGCGGCTGCTGCGCGGCAGCCCGATCAGGTGATGGCCGGCGGCAAACAGCACATCCAGGCCACGGGGGAAGGCTTCGCGGCGCCGGCGCTCGTGCCAGAAGGCGGGTGGCACCGGCAGGTGCACCTGGCGCTGGGCCTTGATGCCCGGGCCGCGCCAGATCAGGCCGCGACCGGCTTCCAGGTCGGTGAGCTGCACGAGCAAGGTGCAGGATTGATCGGGGTAGCGGTCATTGCCGTGGTCAAAGCCGCTGAGGTCGAGCAGGTCCTGTTCATCGAGCAGCGCGAACGCGGCGTCTTCACGGTTTTGCGTTAGCGGGCAGCCGCAGTGGAAGGCCAGGTTGGCGCGGATCAGCGGCGTGTCGAAACGGGGTGCCAGCCACAGCGGCGTGTCGCCATCCAGCAGCGCCAGGCATAAGGCGTACGTGGCGGGCGCCAGGCCGTCGAGGCACGGCGCAGACGGCAGGTGCTGGATCAGGCCCGGTTCGGCCAAGGCTTTGAGCGCAGCGCGAAAACCGCGTTGGGCATCGAGTACCGGGTCGACAAACGCCGGTTGCAACAGCTGAGCATTCATCAGTTTTCTCCTCGCACCAGGGTGAAGAACTCGACCTTGGTGGCCGCGGTGTCGGCGTCTTTTTGCGCCCGCCGTTGTGCTTGGGTATTGGCCAGCGCGGTGATCAGGTCGCTGAGCCAAGTGCTTGGATGAGCGCCTTGCAGATGGGCATCCGCCAGGGCGGCCAGCTCGGCATGGACCTTGTCGCGCCCGGCCAGGTAGCTGTAGCCGGTGCGCCCATCAGCCAGGCGCACCACGCAACGGGTCACGCTCATTTCGCCGACGTTGAACGGCGCGCCATTACCGCCCATGCGGCCACGCACCAGGGTCATGCCGATTTCCGGGGCGCGGATCAGCTGATATTCGGCATCCTTCAATGCCGCTTCGTGAGGTTGCAATTCATTGAGCTGGGCGCGGGCAAGCACACCGATCCAATGTTGACGCTGGGACAGGCTCATCAAAGGCTCCATCAAGTCACCACCTGGTACTGGAAGCGGTCCGAACGGCTGGTGGACTGCGCCAGCTCCACCGGGCGGCCGTCGTGATCGCAGGAAAGGGTAAAGACGGTGAGGGCCGGCAAGTGCCGGGGCATCAGCAGCAGCGCGGCTTCATCACGGTTGGGCAAACGCGCGCCGATCAGGCTTTGGGTGCGCGTCAACGGCAGGTCGCGCTCACGCAAGTACTGGCGCAAGGAACCACCGTTGTAGTCGGCCAGCAGCGGCGCACGGCTGGCGCAGTAACGATGGCGGATCAGGCTGACGGGCTGGTGGTCGAGCTTGCGCAGGGTTTGCAGCTCGATCATGGGCGCCATCTCGGCAATGCCCAGGTGCTTCGCTTCGTCGCGACTGGCGTAGCAATAGCGGCGCTTGAGCAACACGGCCTGAACACCCACGCCCTGGGCGGACAATGACTGGCTGTAGGAGGTCTCGGCGCCCATCGCGTAAATCAGCGGGCGGTCGAGCACCTGGGTGCCCTTGCCCTGGCGACGCAACAGGCTGCCTTCGAACACCAACTCGTCGATGGCGCGGCGCAACGTATGGCGGTTGACGCCAAAGCGCTCGGCCATGTGCACTTCGCCGGGCAGGAAGTCGCCGGCCTGGTAGCTGCTCAGTTCACGGCGCAGGATATCCGCGAGTTCGCGGTACACCGGCTCATCTTGTCTAGACAACTGCATGTTTAAAAAAAGCGCCGCGCGGGCACCCCTCCGATGTCAGATGAACCGCTTGCGCAGGCGTTGGGACAGCACGTCGATCAAGCTCACCACCACGATGATCACCAGCAGCACCGCGCAGGTTTGGACGAACTGGAAAGCGCGGATGTTTTCCCACAGGATCACGCCGATCCCGCCCGCGCCGACCATGCCCACCACCGTGGCCGAACGCACGTTGGCTTCGAAGCGGTACAGCGCGTAGCTCACCCACAGCGGCATCACCTGGGGGATCACACCGTAGATCACTTCCTGCAAGGCACTCGCGCCGGTGGCACGTACGCCTTCCACCGGGCCTGGGTCGATGGCCTCGACGGCTTCGGCAAACAGCTTGGCAAGCACGCCGGTGGTGCTGATCCACAGGGCCAATACCCCGGCAAAGGGACCAAGGCCGACGGCGACCACGAACAACATCGCGAAGACCATTTCGTTGATGGAACGGAAGGCGTCCATCACGCGGCGCAGCGGTTGGTGGATCCACCATGGGGTGATGTTGTCGGCGCACAAGATGCCCAGCGGCACCGAGCAGACGATGGCCAGCACCGTGCCCCAGAGGGCGATTTGCACGGTGACGATCATCTCCTTGAGGTAGGCGCGCCATTCGTGGAAATCTGGCGGGAAGAAGTCGGCGGCGAAGGTCGCCATGTTTCCGGAATCGCGGTACAACGCCAGCGGGTTCATCTCAGCGCCATGCCAGGCCCAGGCCAGCAGGACCAGGAACAGGCCCCAGCCAAGGTACTGCGGCCAGGTGCGTTTGCCGACGGCTTCAGCGTGCAAGGTAGTCATTGGATCGCCTTAATCTCAGTGTGGGAGCGGGCTTGCCTGCGATAGCGGTCTGCCAGGTACACCGGTGTTGGCTGATGCACCGCAATCGCGGGCAAGCCCGCTCCCACGGGGGTTAGCCGTTGGCTGCGGTTTTTTTGTCCAGCTCGGAGATGCGCTGTTGCAGCTTGGCCAGGTCGGCATCGATGTCGGCGAGCTTCTTGGCCTTGTCAGCCGCTTCCAGCTTGTCGTCGGCGCTGATGGTGGTGCGCTGCTTGAACAGCTCCAGTTGGCGGATTGGCAACAGCTGGTCGTCGTTGGAAGCGAGGAATTTGCCCAATTGCATGTTCTTGAGCACGGCCTTCTCTTCATCGGTGTCGCCGTAGTGGGCGAAGAAGTCGCGGATCTTGGTCTTCTCGCTGTCGCTCAGCGCCTTGCTCCACACCATCGGGTCGGCGGGGATCAATGGCGATTTCCAGATCACCTTGAGCATGGCGGCCTTGTCAGGCTGGGTGACCTCAAGACGGTCCCAGCTCTCGGTGTTGAAGGTGGCCACGTCCAACTGCCCCTTGGCCACACTCAACGCGTTGACTTCATGGCTGGAGTTCAGCGTGCGTTTGAACGCCGTGGCGGCATCCACATTGTTCTTGGCGAACACGTAGTAGCCCGGCACCAGGTAGCCCGAGGTGGAGTTCGGGTCGCCGTTGCCGAAGGTCAGGTTCTTGGCGTTCTTGAGCATGTCTTCGACGTTGTTGATCGGGCTGTCCTTGCGCACGATCAGCACGCTCCAGTATCCGGCAGCACCGTTGGCGGCGGCGGTCTGGGCGAAGATCTCGCCGTTGGAACGGTCCACCGCCTCCATCGCCGCCTTGTTGCCGAGCCAGGCCACGTCGACCTTGTTGAAACGCATGCCCTGGATCAGGCCAGCGTAGTCAGAGGCGAACGTGGCGTTGATGGTCAGGCCGGTCTTCTTGTGCATGTCATCCAGGAACGGCTGCCAGATGCTCTTGAGGTTCTGCGAGGACTCGGTGGACATGATGCCGAAGTTGATGGCTTTGTCGGCGGCCTGGGCATTGCCCATCGCGACGCTGGCCAGCAGCACGGCAGACAGAAACACGTGGCCGATACGGTTGAACATGGACGGGACTCCTGTGGGTCGTGAGTAGGGTTTCAAGCGCGCGCCAGGGCCAGCCGAGGGGTGACGGTGGTGTGGCGGGCCTGGTCGGAAAACATCAGGCTGGTGTCGACGTCGGCACCGTACAAATCATTGAGGAACTGGCTGCTCATCGCGCTTCCCTGCCCGTCGAAATGAATACGCCCGCCCTTGAGCGCCACGGCCCGTGGGCAATAACGCATGGCGTAATCGACTTGATGCAGGGTCACCACCACGGTCTTGCCGTCGCGGCGGTTGATGTCGGCGAGGATCTCCATGACCTTGCGCGCCGACTCCGGGTCGAGGGAGGCGATGGGTTCATCGGCCAGGATCACCTCGGCGCGCTGGGTCAACGCGCGGGCAATCGCCACGCGCTGCTGCTGGCCGCCAGACAAGGTAGACGCACGTTGTGCAGCCAGATCGGCCAGGCCAACGCGTGCCAGGGATTCGAGGGCAAAAGCCTTCTCTTCGGCATTGAACAACCCCAGGTTGCCACGCCAGCGCGGCATGCGGCCCAGGCAACCGAGCAGCACGTTGTCGAGCACACTCAAGCGATTGACCAGGTTGAACTGCTGGAAGATGTAGCCGATGTCCGCCCGCAACCGCCGCACCTTGCCATTCAAGCGCCCACTGGCCTGCACTTCCCGGCCCAGCACCTTGACGCTGCCGCCGTTGCTCTTGTCGCAACAGGCCAGGCCCGCCAAGTGACGCAACAACGTGGACTTGCCGGAACCGGAAGCGCCAATCAGCGCGACCATCTCACCCGAGGCAATGGTGAGTTCGAGGTCAACCAATGCGGACTTCTTCGCAAAGGTCTTGTTCAAGTGATCGACATGGATAGCGTGAGTCATGGGCTTCTCTGTCTTGTTTGAACAGCCAGGGGATGGCTGCGGTTGAGTTCAAACGACAGTAGGCGCGGGAGGTGTCAGTGCTATTACTTGCACATGACTGGAGGGGGTCGGTTGGATGAAGGTTTTGTGAAAGGTTGAACGTGCCGGAAATCAGCTTGACCCTGCGGTGACTCACCCTGTGGCGAGCAGGCTAGCCACAGGGATTGCCGCGTATTCAGATATCCTGCGTTCAGGACCCGCCCTACACTGTTTTCGGGTCGCGTCCGAGTAACCTCGCCGCCAACCTTCGCAGGTCGCTGCAAAATCAGAGAGCAGATGATTGAGATTGCACAGTTGTGGGTGAATGAAGCACTGAACCGGGAGTGCCCGGTAGACTGACAGCCGATGAGGTCTCCTGTAAGAGCTGGCTTGTCGGATCGCCGCACCGCTGCGATGGCGGTATCCCTGTAATCGATTCGGCGCCTGATACGCCGCCATCGCGGGCAAGCCCGGCTCCCACGGGGTGCTTCATTTGGTTGGATAGCGCGTTTCACCGGCATGAAAAAGGCGACCCGAAGGTCGCCTTTTTTCATTGTGCGTACTGCTTGCTCAGCCCCGGCGGCACGCCCTGCACGTCGGTCTCTTCCCAGGGCCCGTTCGGGCTGATGGAGCGGCTCCAGCCGTTGCTCCAGCGGTAATAGGTGCGCTGGCGGTAGAAAGTGTCGGGCTGTTCTTCCAGCACGTACACCTGCATCTTGCCGTCCCAGTGGCTGGCGGCGCCCGGTGGTGGGGCGAAAGTCGGCGATTTGGTCGGCACAGGTTTCGGCGCTGGAGTCACCGGGCCCGAGGGCTTGGTGCTCGGCTGGGTCGACGGTCCCGAGGGCGGGATGGTCGGGCCGGTGGGTGCCGCAGGCGGGCGGTGGACCGCACAAGCGCTCAGGCCCAATACCAGGCTGAGCAAGGTGATGCGTGCAAATGCGGTCATAGGCGTTTCCTCGATTTACGGGTCCGGACTGTCGATGGTCAGCTGCTGCAAGGCAGTGGTGGTGCTGGCCAAGGGTTGGCTGCGGCCGATCCACTCGCCAGCGGTTGGAATACCTGCCCGGGATATGCGCGCAACCAGTTGGACTTCGGGGAAGTTCGACAGTTTCAACTGCGGCATCATCGCGTCGGCATCGCCCAGTTCGACGGTGATCGGCAGCTCGGCAACGGTGACGCGCTTGGCCGCCAATGGCGCCGGTGGGCCGGAGACGGCACGGGCGAAGATGAACACGCTGTCGGTTGGCAGGGCGTTGGCTTTCGCCTCGGCAGACAGGTCCACACGGACTTTCATCACTGCCTTCTGCGCGACGGTGCCGCCGCTTTCCTTGAGTTTTTCCGCAGCGCGGTCGATGCCGCCCTGCAGGGCTGCGCGAGAATTGTCTTCGGGGGGTAACTGGGCCAGCAGGCGATTCCAGTAGTCGATCGCCTCCTGATAACGCTGGCCTTCAAAGGCAGCGATACCGAGCAGGCCCAGGCTGGTGACTTCTTTCGGGTCGAGCTTCAGCGCTTCATCCGTCAGAGCCTGGACCTTGGGCGACCACTGCTTATTGTCGGCAAAATACTGCGCCTGGGCCCACTGGCCGAGCAGTTCCGGCTGGCGCCCGGCCAGGGCCACCGTGCGTTCGAAAACCTTGGCGGCATCGGCGGAGCGATACTGGGCCATGTAGGCGCGACCGAGGAAGTACAGGCCTTCCGGCGAATCCGGCTGGGCGGCGGCCGCGCGTTCCAGGCGGTGGGTCATGTCCTCCATGGACACCGGCGGCTGGGAGAATTCGCGGGTCAGTTCGACCTTGTCGCTCGCCCCATAGTGCAGGTACAGCGCGACACCCAGGACCGGCACCAGAAACGCCGCCAAAAAAGGCAGCGGCTTGCCCAGACGCGACTCACGTGGTTGTTCCACGCCTTCGGTGTCGGCCAGTAATTCACGGGCGGCTTCGGCGCGACCGGTGTCGAGTTGCGCGGCATTCAGCACGCCTTCGTCCTGCTGCACTTGCAGCTCGGCGACGCGTTCCTGGTACAGCGCCACGTTCAACGCGGTGCGGTCTTCTTCACGCTGGGCGCGGCGACCGCGCAGTACAGGGATCAGCAGGAAACTCAGGGCAATCAGAAGCAGCAAGCCGGCTGCGAGCCAGAAATCAATCATCAGTCTTGGTGTCCAGCAATTGGTCGAGGCGTTTACGCTCTTCAGGGGACAGCGCGTCCGAACCGTCGGTAGGCGCGGCGCGGCGACGGCGGACGATCACGGCCATCACCACCACTCCCGCCAGCAACAGCCCGGCGGGGCCGAACCAGAGTAGCGCGGTCTTGCCGGTGAGGGCCGGTTTGTAGCGCACGAAATCACCGTAGCGGTCGACCATGAAGTCGATGATCTGCTGGTTGTCCTTGCCCTCCCCCAGCATCCGGAAGATCTCTTTGCGCAAGTCGGCAGCGATGGGCGCGTTGGAGTCGGCGATGTCCTGGTTCTGGCACTTGGGGCAGCGCAGTTCCTTGGTCAGTTCGCGGAAACGCTCGCGGTCGCCGTCCTTGGCGAATTCATAAGTGTCGATGGCGGCGTGGGCCATTCCGGCCAGCCCAAACGCCAGGACCGCAGCGGCTAGTAGACGCTTCATGGCGTGGCCTCATCGACCAGCGCCTGGTACTTGGCGGCCAGTTGCTCGCGCCAGACCACCTCGTCGATCACACCGACGTACTTGTCACGGATTACGCCCTTGGCATCGATGAAGAAGGTTTCCGGGGCGCCGTAGACGCCGAGGTTCAGGCCGAGGTTGCCGTCTTCATCGCGGATATCCAGCTGGTACGGGTTGTGGAACTCGGCCAGCCACTTCAAGGCTGCGGCGTTGTCGTCCTTGTAGTTGATGCCGTAGATCACCACGCCCTTCTCGGCCAGTGTGTTCAGCACCGGGTGTTCGACACGGCAGGAGATGCACCAGGTGCCCCACACGTTGACCAAGGCAGGCTTGCCGAGCAGATCGGCCTGGGTCAGGGTTTTATCGCCCTGCACCGTCGGCAGCGAAAACGCCGGGAACGGTTTGCCGATCATCGCCGAGGGCAACTCGGCCGGGTCCAGGTACAAGCCGCGATACAAGAACACGGCCACCACCAGAAACATCGCCAGCGGGACGACCATCAACCAACGTTTCATACCGCCGCTCCTTGCAGGCCGAGGGCTTCACGCACCCGGCTCTTGACCTTGACCCGATAACGACGGTCCAGCGCCGCCAGCAAACCGCCAAAACCGGTAAGCAAACCGCCGAACCAGATCCAGCGCACGAACGGCTTCACATGCACGCGTACCGCCCAGGCGCCCTCGCCCAGCGGTTCACCCAGCGCCACGTAGAGGTCACGGGTGAAACCAGCGTCGATGCCGGCCTCGGTCATCATCGAACTCTGCACGGTGTACAGGCGTTTTTCCGGGTGCAGCACGGCGATCTCTTTACCGTTACGGACGACGCGCACCGTGCCTTTGTCTGACGTGAAGTTCGGCCCTTCGAAGTGCTTGGCGCCTTCGAAAATGAAGTGGTAACCAGCCAGGTCCATGGACTCGCCCGGTGCCAGGCGCAGGTCGCGCTCGGCGCTGTTCTGGCTGGACAGGACTACGCCAAGGGCGCACACGGCGATGCCGATGTGGGCGATCTGCATGCCCCAGTAACTGCGGGTCAGGGTCGGCAAGCCTTTGACCAGGCCTTTGTGGCGGGTCTTGTCGACGATGTCGCGCACGCCCGCCAGCAATACCCAGGCGGCGAGCAGGAAGGTCGCGAGTACTGCCCAATTGAAGTCGCCATAAGCGATACCGGCGATCACCGCCAAGGCCACGCTGCCGAGCAGCACCGGCATCAGCATGCCGGCCAGCCATTTGACCGGGGTGTCTTTCCAGCGCACCAGCACACCGACCGCCATCACCACCATCAACAGGCCCATCAATGGGATAAACAATGCGTTGAAATACGGCGGGCCGACGGACAGTTTGGCGCCGCTCAAGGCGTCCAGCACCAATGGGTACAGGGTGCCCAGCAGGATCATCGACGCGGCGACCACCAGCACCAGGTTATTGCCCAGCAACAGGGTTTCCCGTGACCACAGGTTGAAGCCGACCTGGCTCTTGACCACTGGCGCGCGCAGGGCGAACAGGGTCAGGGAGCCGCCGACCACGAACAGCAGGAAGATCAGGATGAACACGCCACGCTCAGGGTCGGACGCAAATGCATGCACCGAGGTCAGCACACCGGAACGCACAAGGAATGTGCCGAGCAGGCTGAGGGAAAATGCGGCAATCGCCAGCAGCACGGTCCAGCTTTTGAACACGCCGCGTTTTTCGGTGACGGCCAGCGAGTGGATCAACGCCGTACCCACCAGCCAGGGCATGAAGGAAGCGTTTTCCACCGGGTCCCAGAACCACCAGCCCCCCCAACCGAGTTCGTAGTAGGCCCACCACGACCCCAAGGTGATACCAATGCCGAGGAAGGCCCAGGCCACAATGGTCCACGGCCGCGACCAGCGTGCCCACGCTGCATCCAGGCGCCCGCCGAGCAAGGCGGCGATGGCGAAGGCGAAGGCCACCGAGAAACCCACGTAGCCCATGTAGAGCATCGGCGGGTGCACGATCAGGCCGATATCTTGCAGCAATGGGTTGAGGTCATGCCCGTCCACCGGGATCTGCGGCAGGATGCGGCTGAACGGGTTGGAGGTCATGATCAGGAACAGCAGGAAGCCGATGCTGATCATGCCCATCACCGCCAGCACGCGAGCCAGCATGACTTGCGGCAGTTGGCGCGAGAACACCGAGACGGCAAAGGTCCAGCCGCCGAGGATCAACGCCCACAGCAGCAACGACCCCTCATGGGCGCCCCACACGGCGCTGAACTTGTAGTACCAGGGCAAGGCACTGTTGGAGTTATTTGCCACATAAGCGACGGAGAAGTCGTCGGTCATAAAGGCGTAGGTCAAGCAACCGAAGGCGAACAGTAGGAACGCGAACTGGCCCCAGGCCGCCGGTTGCGCCAGGCTCATCCACAGGCGATCACCACGCCAGGCGCCGAGCAACGGCACCACCGCCTGGACGACGGCAAAACACAGCGCGAGGATCATCGCCAGTTGGCCCAACTCCGGAATAAACAGTGCGGACGTCATCACTTAGCCCTCCTTGGCAGGCTGTGAATTAGCGGTTGGGGCCGACTGGCCGCTGTCTTTCAAAGCCTTGGTCACTTCCGGCGGCATGTATTTCTCATCGTGCTTGGCCAGCACTTCATCGGCCACCACCACGCCGTCGGCGTTGAGTTTGCCCAGGGCAACGATGCCCTGGCCTTCGCGGAACAGGTCCGGAAGGATGCCGCGGTAGGTGATGGTCACGGCCTTGTTGAAGTCGGTGACCACAAAGGTAACGTCGAGGGAGTCGGAAGAGCGTTTCAGCGAGCCCTTCTCCACCATGCCGCCAGCACGGATGCGTGTATCGACAGGCGCCTCGCCATTGGCGATCTGGGTCGGGGTGTAGAACAGGTTGATGTTCTGCTGCAGGGCGCTCAAGGCCAGGGCCACGGCAATGCCGACGCCGGCCAGGATGGCAAGGATGATCAACAGACGCTTTCTACGCAGCGGATTCACTTATCGGTCTCCCGGCGCAGACGACGCGCCTCTTGTTGCAGGTAACGCTTGCGGGCCAGGATCGGCGCGGCGACGTTGAGGGCCAGCACCGCCAGGCAGATGCCATAGGCCGTCCAGACATAGAGGCCG
>Ga0065714_10002542_pt1 | contig 24070 bp, 17 predicted proteins | sample MisRhiReplicate2_FD_59101 | JGI IMG/M metagenome (GOLD analysis project Ga0065714, IMG submission 59101) | Miscanthus rhizosphere microbial communities from Kellogg Biological Station, MSU, sample Rhizosphere Soil Replicate 2: eDNA_1 v2... | ecosystem: Host-associated > Plants > Roots >... | reverse complement strand
ATTATTTTATAAGAATGAAAAACCGAAAGAATTCAAATTTGCTTCTAAAGAAACACAGCGAACTGATTCCATTTTCAGCATATTAATCGATAATGAGCTTGTAAAATTAAAAGAAAAAAGTTCACCTGAAAATGAACAAATTATTAATGACGCATTAAAACAAATGAAAGTTTTTGATGCTGACTATCAAAAAATTATCAATGAACTGCAAAAGAATGGCGAAAACAAACAAATCATTTACGCCATGATAAGCAATCTGCAGACGCGTATCTCTTTTTTGCAAACCGTTTTAAAAAGAATTGAAGAAAACGAAAATCTAAAAAACACCACAGATGAAAAAACATTATAAATTACTTATTCTATTCATTTTGATTCCTTTTCTCGGATTTTCAAATGATGATACCTTTATTTCGAAACAAAAAAGTATTAAAAAAACCTATATCGTAAATTCTAATGCAGGGATTGATGTTGACAATAAATACGGAAGCATTTCTGTATCAACCTGGGATGAAGATAAAATTGATATTGACATTTCTATAAAAGTTACCGGGCCTAATGAAAACTGGGTAAACGAAAGATTAAATAGCATTGATGTCGATATTACAGCATTGAAATCTATGGTTACCGCCGTGACAAAACTTGGAAATTCTTCACTAAAAAGTAAAGGAAGCAACAACAGTTTTGAAATTAATTATGTGATTAAAATTCCGAAAAACGGAACTGTAAAGCTTATGAATAAATACGGAAACATCACGGTTTTAAATTTAGAAGGAGCCAGCGATATTACTTGTAAATACGGAAAAGTTACAGTGGGAAAATTGAATAACACAAATAATAGATTTACTATAGAATATTGTCAAAACTCTAGTATTGATTATATTAAAAACGGAATTGTTGAAGCGCGCTATTCAGGCCTGAAAATCAATGATTCCGGAAATTTAAACCTTGATACTAATTATACTGATTTAATTGTTAGTGACGGACAAAACATCAAATATGATTGTAACTATGGAACTTTAAAATTTCAGAAATTAAACTCGTTTTCAGGATCTGGAAACTACCTTACTATTTCTATTGCCGAAATTTCAAACAGTATAAATGTGGATGCAAATTATAGTAAAATAAATATTTCTACAATAACAAGCAAAGCTAACAATGTAAATATAACCTCCGGATATACCGATGTCTCTTTAGGATACGACACAAATTATGCTTTTGATTTTGATATTAATACAAAATATGGGAATATAAAAAATGATAACTCTTTAGAGGTGTCTGTTAGTGAGAGTAAAAGTACAAGCAAAAGAATCAGCGGATTCAATAAGAAAAAAGGTCAAAATAGAATGTCAATAAATTCTAATTACGGAAACGTTACACTAATCAAAAAACAATAATCTTAAAATTTATAACAATGAAAAAAATAATACAATTAGTAGTTTGTGGTGCATTTTTAATTGTTTCAGCAGCAAATGCTCAAGTAAAAATTAACGGAAATGGCAAAGTAGTTTCTCAAACAAGAACAACATCCGGATATGATGCAATTAAAATCTCAGGCTTTTTTGATGTAGCTTTAGTGGCAGGAAAAGAAGGAAAGATTACAATTAAAGGCGAAGAAAATATTCTATCCTCAATTATTATTGAAGTTGCAGATAATGCTTTAAAAATTCATGCAAAAAAAGGAACAAATTTACGTCCGGGTATAGGACAAAAAGTAGAAATAACAATTCCGTTTGAAAAAATATCAGAGCTTAGCCTTTCCGGTTCAGGCGATATTATCTCTAAATCTCCAATCAAAAATGACAAATTTTCAGCAAAATTATCAGGATCAGGTGATATTGATTTAGATGTTGTGACAAATTCTTTTGATTTTAACCTAAGTGGCTCAGGGGATATTAAATTAAAAGGAAATTCAGACACCTTAGTTATCAAACTTTCTGGTTCAGGAGATATTGAAGCTGCAAATTTGAAATCTAAAAATGCCAATATAACCGTTTCTGGTTCTGGAGATGTTAATGTAAACTGCAATGAAAGCTTAACTGCCAGAGTTTCCGGTTCAGGAGACATTAAATATATTGGAAATCCGGAGAAACGTGATGTAAAAGTTTCGGGTTCAGGAAGCATTTCAAAGGTATAAATTATATAAAAGCTCAATAATAAAAAAAACTCAAGAAAATCATCTAATCAAAATCAAAAAATGAACAGAATTACGTTTCTTCTATTATTGGGCTTCTCTATTTCTATCTTTAGTCAGGAAAAACAAAATAGCTTTTCCGAAAAAAAAATCCTTGCAGCCATTACACAAACCGCAAACAGTTTATTAAAAGATTCAAAAGCACATTCAGTCTCTATTGCAGTAGTTCAAAATAATAAATCTTATACGCGCCATTTTGGAACAATTGATAATAATAAAGAAAATAAGGCCAACGATAATACCTTATTTGAAATTGCATCTGTAACCAAAGTTTTTACCGGAACCTTAATGGCGAATGCTGTACTGGAAAAGAAAATTAAACTTGATGATGATATTAGAATTTACCTGAATGAAGCTTTCCTTAATCTGGAATATAAAGGAAACCCGATTCGAATTAAAGACTTGCTTACACACCGTAGTGGTATTTTAACCCCTTTTCCGGATACCAAAGAAATTCGTCAGAAATATAGTCCGGATAGTTTTTTAGTTCATAAAAACAGACTTGACAAAACCTATACTAAAAGTGATTTTTTTAATGCGCTAAGAAAAGTAAAAGTTGACACATTACCTGGAACAACCTTTAAATATGGAGCTTTAGGCCCAGAATTATGTGCTCATATATTGGAAAACGTTTATAAAAAAGATTACGAAGAGCAATTGCAACAAGTCATTTTTGATAAGCTGAAGCTGAATTCAACAAAAATNAAACTGAACNANAATGATATAGTCGCAAATGGTTACAATGAAAATGAATTATTAATGGTTCCNCTTTCTACCAATCTTTGGGGCGCCTCAAAAATGCTTAAATCAACGATTGGTGATTTGACAAAATTTATCAAATTTGAATTAGATCCGAATAACAGAATAGTTTTAGAGTCACATCGAAAAATTGCCTCAAATCCTGATATGGGATATTTTTGGGAAATCCAAACAGACAGCAACGGAAATGTAAGTTATACAAAAGATGGTGGCTCAAACGGCACACAAAACATATTAAAAGTATACCCTCAATCTAACTTTGGCTTTGTTATTCTTATGAATCAAAGCGATAAAAATTCTGGTGCTTATCTGGAATCGGCAGTAAATAATTTGTTGAATAATTTAAAGTCTGCCGGTATTACAATAAAGTAAATAACCTTTATTTAAAATCAACTTTTAAAATCAAAAATATGAGACGGATAATTCTAATTTTCCTTCTGGCTCTTTCTTGTGCCTTAACTTTTGCTCAAAACATAAACGATTCAGAGAAATTTACCGCTAAAATTGCAACTTTAGACAGTTTAAAATCTGGCACCATACAAATGATGTCTCAATACAATTTAAAAGGACTAAGCGTTGCCGTTTTTGAAAATTATAAAATTATATGGACGAATCAATGGGGAATTAAAGCTTCGGATTCTGAAGAGAAAATTGATCCAAATACCGCATTTTCTACGGCATCAATTTCAAAACCTATTACAGCAATTGTTTGTGCAATATTGGAAGAAAAAGGTTTAATTAATTTGGATGATCCGATAGAAAATTATCTTAAAAGATGGAAACTTCCTAAAAGTAATTTTACAAAGGATATTAATGTAACATGGAAGCAGCTTTTGTCTCATACAGCCGGAACAAGCCAAGGCGGTTTTGAAGATTACTATGAAGGAGATTCTATCCCTACAATTGCAGAAAGTCTACAAGGAAAATTATTACCTCGTTCTAAAAAACCTATTGAATTTCTTTTTAAACCCGGAACAAATTGGGAATACAGCGGCGGCGGTTATGTCATTATTCAATGCGCACTCGAAGATCATTTTAAAAAGCCATTTTCAGCAATAATAAAAGAAAATTTGCTTGATCCTTTACAATTACAAAACTCAACGATGATCCAGCCTAACGAAAGTGGCTTTTTAATTAATATTGCAAAAGTACACAATAGCAAAGGTGAAATTATAAAAACCGGAATTCCAATTACTCCGCAGGTTGCGCCATCGGGTTTATGGTCGACACCTACTGATTTAGCTTTAATAGCAATCGAAATGCAAAAAGCTTTAAGAGGAAAAGACAATAAAGTAATTTCAACTGCAGTTGCTAAAAAAATAACCGATATCGTAACGATGAATGGTTCACGAGGCTGGAGTTATGGCTGGCAAAGAAGCATCGGTTTTGGAAATCTGGAATGGTTTTCGCACGACGGATCCAATACAGGAACTGGAGGTGATCTATTAGCAACAATGGAGAATGGCAACGGAATTGCAGTTCTGGCAAATGGTGATAAACCAAATCGATTGCCGGTAATGGCATATATCGAAAAAGAAATTATCACTAAACTCAAATGGGACCATCCACTTGGAAATGCTTCTGAAAAACAAATTCCGCCAGCGTTAAGGAAATCAATAAAAGGGTATTATACCGAGATTTTATATGGCTATAACCGTCTAGGAAGCACTAGAGTTTTTGAAGAAAAAAATCAGCTCTATCTTAACTCTCCAGTTTTAAAAGAAAGTTTTGGTACTGAAAAAAGCAGGATGTTATATACAGGAAATAATACTTTTAAAATTGAAAATTATCCGAACCTAATTCAGTTTAATCTCGATGAACAAAGTAAACTTAAAGGAATAACAATTTCACGTCCTGATTATACTTCAAAGAAACTTGAATTAAATTTAAGTCAGGTCAGAACGCCACAAACAGAATTGGTGGAGATCTTTACCGAAAATAAGTTTGAAAAAGCCCGTTCNCTATTTAAAAAATTNAAGCTTATGTATCCTGATTATAATTTTGAAGAAAACCTGAATACATTAGGATATCATTTCTATAATAAAAAGNAAACAGCTCTTTCTCTTCAGNTTTTTGNTCTTAACTGNTCTGAATATCCGAGATCAGCAAATGTTTATGATAGTTTAGGAGAAATTTATGAAGCGACAGAAAACTTAGACTTAGCAAAGCAAAATTATCAAAAGTCACTTGATTTAAATCCCAAAAATGAAAATGCCAGACAAATGATTTCAAAAATCAATGCCCGGCTTAACATAAGATAAATTATATTGATTATCCGAAAATGTCTTACTAACTAAACAATCTCTTTTTTATGAACTCTTCTTAATAGAAAAATAGCAGTAACAAAGAAAACTCCCAAAATTACAATTGCTGCACGCGGACTTCCTGTTATTTGATCTATAATTCCATAAACGCACATACCTATTACAATTCCGATTTTCTCTGCGACATCATAAAAACTAAAAAAAGAAGCGGTGTCTTCAGTTTCCGGTAATAATTTTGAATACGTAGATCGTGAAAGTGCCTGAATTCCACCCATAACAAATCCTGCTACAGTAGCCATAACGTAGAAATGTATTGGTAAAGTAATAAAAAATGCCAACGCACAAAAAATAGCCCAAATTATATTAATAACAATCAAACTTGGGATATTACCAAATTTAGCAGAAGCTCGCGAAGTTAAAACTGCACCAACAACTGCTACTAATTGTATGATTAAAATACAGATGATTAAACCAATCGTGCCTTCTTCTTTTGATGACCATTGAATTTCCTGAGCTCCAAAGTAAGTTGCTACAAGCATCACGGTTTGTACAGCCATACTAGAGACAAAAAAACCTCCTAAATATCTTTTCAATGGAATATTTTCCTGTAATAAAGCCCAAACTTTTTTCAATTCTTTGAAGCCATTAAAGATCACATCATTAGTTAATTTCTGACCATTCTCTTTACTCCCTTTTGGTAAATAATAGTATGTATATTGACTGAACAATACCCACCAAACACCAACCATAATAAACGAATAACGCATTGCCTTCATCGCAGCTTCTCCATCTGTTCCTGTGATTCCAAAAAGTTTTGGTTTCATGATCATGGCTAAATTGACAATCAATAGAATCACACTTCCAATATAACCTAATGAATATCCTTTGGCACTAATTTTATCTTGTTGCTCTTCAAATGCAATATCTGGCAGATAAGAATTATAAAAAACCAAACTTCCCCAATATCCAATCAATCCCAGGAAATAAAAAGCCAGTCCGATATAAATATTATCAAGATCAAACCAATATAATCCCATACAGGATAATGCTCCCAGATAGCAGAAAAATTTCATGAAAGACTTTTTATTCCCAACATAATCTGCAATTCCTGACAATAAAGGGGAAATAAAAGAAACTACCAAAAAAGCAAAAGCAGTTGTAAAACTTATTAAAGCAGAATTCTTTAGATGCATGCCAAAAACATCAATGTAATGATTATCCTTTGAGAATAAAGCTTCATAAAATATTGGAAATACTGCAGAAGCAATTGTAAGTGTATAAACGGAATTGGCCCAATCATAAAATGCCCAGGCATTTAATAATTTCTTATCTCCTTTTTGTAGGTTTTTCATCGAAATGGTTTTGTTAATGCGCTACGAATTTATCTAATTTTTATGATAATCAAATAGATTTTTATCTATTTCGTATATTAATAAATTATAAACAATTCATTTTTTTGCATAAAAAAAGCCACTCTAAAAATTAGAATGGCTTACATATTTTTAAAATTGAATCTATCTTATTGTACCTACTTTAAGAGCAGTTGCTTTTGCCTCAGGTATTAATTTTTTTAGATTAGCAATTCTGGTAGCATCTGATGGGTGTGTACTCATAAATTCCGGTGTTCCACCAGCGCCTGATTTAGCAGACATTCTGCTCCAAAAAGCAATGGCATCATCTGGATTATAACCTGCAATTGCCATAAGTGTAAGGCCAATTTTATCAGCCTCACTTTCGTTGCTTCTGCTAAAGGGAAGCATTACTCCAACCTCAGAACCAACTCCATACGCTTGTGAAAAAATTTGTCTTGTTGACTCAGATTTGTTGCTTGTTGCAGCATCCAGGGCAACGCCTCCTATTTGTTGCAATTGTGCTGCAGACATTCTTTGTGCTCCATGGTTTGCTAATGCATGCGAAACTTCATGTCCCATAACAGTCGCTAATCCTGCTTCATCTTGCGTTACCGGCAAAATTCCGGAATACACTACAATTTTACCTCCAGGTAAACACCACGCATTTACTTCTTTATTATCAACCAGTTTATATTCCCAACGATAATCTTTCAAATATTGGGTCTGACCTAAGTAGGTAAGATATCTTTCGGCTGCTGCTTTAATTTTACTACCAACAAGGTCCACTCTTTTAGCATCAGCTGTACCTGTTATAACTTTATTCTCAGCTATAAAAGAATTGTATTGTTGAAATGAAGTCGGAAACAATTCACTATTTGATACAAAATTTAAATTCTGTTTTCCTGTAATCGGATTTGTTGCACAGCCGATTAAAACAGCTACACAAACCCCTAATATTAGATATTTTTTCATGATTTTTGATATTTTACTACACAAAAATACAATTAATATTAACTTTTTCTTTTATATAATTTTTCACAAACGTATCAGAATTTACCTATTCGCCAACAAGATGGAGTTCATTAAACTCTTTATCAACAATTAAGAAATGATTTTCTTCAAAAGCAATTTTATCAAATGCTATTATTTCATTGTCTATTTCAATTTCGGTAACTTTAAAAGGCAGACCAATAAGGTTAATTTTATATTTACTATAGGGAGTATCGTATTTTCCTTCCTTATGTAACTGAATGATTAATTCTTTTTCTTTTCCAATTGTTCTAAAGGATAAGTAACTATAACGGCCTTTTTTGTAATCATAACCATCTTGTGCGTCTTCATATACAAAAGATTGCTCTTTTCCGATTTTGAAGTACAAATCAAGTGTTAATTCATCAAATTCAATTTCGCCCACATATTGCTGAACCGGATATTTTGGAATGATTGAACCTGCTTTTACAAAAACAGGAATCTCATCAAATCGGGTATCAACCCAAACTTCTCTTCCTCCTATTGCAAATTCATTTGTCCAATAGTTATACCACTCACCTCTTGGAATATACATACGTCTACCTACAGCATTAGGTTCAAGAATAGGACAAACCAATATTTGATTTCCAAAGATAAATTCATCATTACGATAATGCGTTTGTATATCTTCCTGATCATAATAAACCAATGGTTTTAACATCGGAACACCTTCTTCTATATACTGCCAGAACATAGTATATAAATACGGCAGTAACTGATAACGAAGACTGACAAACTTTCTGGTAATATTGATAACTTCCTCATCGAAAGCCCAGGGTTCCTGATTGCCATGATCACCTGAAGAATGCGTTCTGCAGAAAGGGTGAAAAACACCTAGCTGAATCCAACGCGCATATAATTCTCCTGTGGGCTGCTCTGCAAATCCTCCGATATCAGAACCAGTGAATCCCATTCCTGAAATGCACATACGCTGTACCTGAATATTGGCGATCCATAAATGTTCCCAGGTTGCCACGTTATCACCCGTCCAGGACGATGTATAACGCTGTGCACCAGAGTAGGCAGATCTTGTAATTACAAAGGGACGTTTAGGATATGCAAAACGTTTTACGCCGTGATAGGTCGCCCTTGCCATTTGTGTACCATAAATATTATGTGCTTTTCTGTGACTGCAGGGATTTCCATCATACGAGTGACGAACATCCATTGGGAATGTTTTATTTGGAACCTCCATAACGGCTGGTTCATTCATATCGTTCCATACTCCTTTTACACCGATATCTGAAATTAATTCTTTAAATAATCCTGCCCACCATTCTCTGACTACGGGATTTGTATAATCTGGAAAATTACATTCTCCTGGCCATACTTTTCCCTTCATATAAGGTCCGTCTGCTCTTTTGCAGAAATAATCTTTTTCTAAAGCTTCCTGGTACACCCAGTAATCTTTGTCAATTTTAATTCCCGGATCAATGATTACGACTGTTTTAAAACCATCTTCGGCCAATTCAGCGACCATCTTTTTTGGATCAGGAAAATATTCTTTATTCCAGGTAAAACATCGAAAACCTTCCATATAATCAATATCCAGATAGATGGCATCACACGGAATTTTAAGTTCTCTAAATTTTGAGGTGATTTCTTTTACTTTGCTTTCCGGATAATAACTCCATTTACATTGGTGATATCCTAAAACCCAAAGTGGCGGCAATTCGGGTTTACCCGTTAAATCTGTATAAGTGGTTACAACGTCCTGCATCTGTGGACCGTAAATGAAATAATAATTCATTTCTCCTCCTTCAGCCCAAAAACTGGCTACATTTCTTCTTTCCTGACAGAAATCAAAAAAGGTCCTAAAAGTGTTATCAAAGAAAATCCCGTACGATTGTTTATTATGTAAGCCAATGTAAAATGGAACTACTTTATACAAAGGTTCCTGATCTTTTTGATAAGCATATTGGTCTGTAGCAAAATTCTCCAGTCTTTTGCCTTTTAAATTCATTTGCGTGGCCTTGTCTCCAAGACCGTAAAAGCACTCTCCATCTTTAGAAGATTTACTCATTTTTACGATATTCCCGCCATATTCATAGCTTTCTTCCCAGTGAAAACCGAGCTCATCTTCCAGAATTAAAAGATCATTTAAATCGTAAATTGACAAACGAAGATCACGTTTTTGTATTTTACATTTTACTTTGCTGGTTCTAATCTGAAAATAAGTTTCTTCTTCTGTAAGTTCTAAAAAATTATAACCATGCAGCTGTGTTTTATCAATAGCATAAGAAAAGTCATTGCTAAAATATCCTTTTGTAGTAAAACGAAAACGAATTAAACTGTCTCTAAGAATAGTAACTTTTAAGATTACTTTATTATCTGTATTAAAAAAAATAGAATCGCCCTCCTGTTCATACGAAACGATTTTTGATGGATATAAATCGCCTTTATATTCTAATGATGTATTTGTAATCATATCGCTAATGCTTTAATTATTCTAACTAGATCGCCATTCAAACATACAAAAAAACTATATAAAGCCCTATGAATATGAGGTTTATTCACGAAAACGTTTTTTCTGTACGAGTAACAAATTACATCTCTTAAAATCAACAATTCGGTAAAATTAGAATCAAAAAATGATAAATTGGCATTCCTTAAATTAATATAGAAATTTTATGCGAATGAATAAACAGTCACACTCAATGGTGGCAAAGTTAATTCTACAGAATAATCTCTTCCATCATAAGGTGATCCTTCAATTTTTAAGGCAGCTGAATTTTCGACCCCACTTCCTCCGTACATTTTAGCATCGGTATTAAATATTTCAATCAGTTTTCCTTTTTGCGAAATCCCGATACGATACTTCTCACGAATTACCTGCGTAAAATTCCCCACAATAACTAAATTTTCTTTTGGATTATTTCCTTTTCGGATATAAGACAAAACGGCATTTTGATGATCAGAATAATTAATCCATTCAAAACCTTCTCCTGTAAATTGTTTTTCATACAAAGCGGGCTGTGATTTATACAACTGATTCAGATCTGTAATTATTTTTTTAATTCCGGAATGATAATCATACTGAAGTAAATGCCAATCTAAACTTTTCTCAAAATTCCATTCATCGCTTTGACCGAATTCAGAACCCATAAACAATAATTTGGTTCCTGGATGTGTAAACATATAGCCGTATAGCAATCTTAGGTTGGCAAATTTCTGCCATTCATCCCCTGGCATCTTATTGGCAATCGATTTTTTTCCATACACGACTTCATCATGTGAAAACGGAAGCATAAAATTTTCCGTAAAAGCATAGGTCATCGAAAAAGTCAAATCGTTTTGATGGTATTTGCGATATACAGTCTCTTTTTGAAAGTACTTTAAAGTATCGTGCATCCAGCCCATCATCCATTTCATTCCAAAACCTAAACCTCCTGTAAAAGTTGGTCTGGAAACCATAGGAAATGAAGTACTTTCTTCGGCAATTGTCTGAACTCCATCAAAATTAGCGTAGATAACTTCATTAAACTCTTTAAGAAAACTTATGGTATCTAAATTCTCTCTTCCTCCATAAATATTCGGTTCCCACTCCCCTTCTTCCCGAGAATAATCCAAATATAACATTGAAGCTACGGCATCGACTCTCAAACCATCAGCATGATAATGCTGCAGCCAAAAAACGGCATTACTGATTAAAAAGGCCCTGACTTCATTACGTCCGTAATTAAAAACCAGACTTTTCCAGTCAGGATGATATCCTTTTCGGCGATCCGGATGTTCGTATAAATGTGAACCGTCAAAGAAACCTAAACCGTGCGCATCATCAGGAAAATGTGATGGAACCCAATCCAGAATAACACCAATACCAGCCTGATGCAATTTATCAACCAGGATCATAAAGTCCTGCGGTTTTCCAAAACGGGAGGTTGGTGCAAAATATCCTGTTAACTGATATCCCCAGGATGGATCATATGGATATTCCATAATCGGCATAAATTCAACATGAGTGAAACCGGTTTCCTTTACGTATGAAACCAAATCATCTGCCAATTCTAAATACGTCAAAAATCTATTATGGTCTCCGCGTTTCCACGAACCTAAATGAACTTCATATACCGAATAGGGTTTATCTAATGCAGTTGTTTCCTTTCTGGATTGCATCCAATTCTCATCCTTCCACTTATAATCTAAATCCCATACTACAGAAGCCGTATGAGGTGGTTTTTCACAATATAAAGCAAATGGATCTGCTTTTTCAGTTACAATACTATTAATATTAGATTGAATTTTATACTTATAAAGTGCACCTTTTGTAATTTCTGGAATAAAGCCTTCCCAAATTCCGGAAGAATCCCAACGAACTTGTAATTGATGTTCGTTTCCTGTCCAATAATTAAAATCGCCAACGACAGAAACAGATTGTGCAGTTGGAGCCCAAACGGCAAAATAAACACCTTTTACTCCGTTAACTTCAACTAAATGCGCTCCTAACTTTTCATGTAATTTGAAGTGTTTTCCTGCTTTGAACAAATCGATATCAAAATCAGTAAATAAAGAATGCGTGATTACTTTAGACATATTTGGTTTTTAAGGCAATAATTAATTTTTATGCTTTTACTCAATTCTGAAATTATCCGAGAGAATTGCTCCTTTTTTAATTACCACAATACCATCTTTTATACTGTATAATTCATTAGTAAAATTATCTAAATGCTTACCACCGCTAATATGAACGTTATTTCCAATACGTACATTTTTATCTATTAAGGCATTTTGTATAAAACAGTTTTCGCCAATTCCAACATGAATTTTGTTATTATTTGCTTCGTGATTTAATTCATCAAGGTCCTGATAAAAATCGTTCCCCATAACATAACAGTTTTCAAGTACGGTTCCCTCTCCAATTCTGGAACGAATTCCGATTACTGATCTCTTGATTTCTTTAGCATTAATAATGCAGCCTTCAGAAATTAAGGATTGATTGATAATTGAAGTCCTGAATTTTGACGGAGGAAGCAATCTTGGTCGTGTGAAGATTTTATTATCATTATCAAACAAATTAAACTCTGGAATGTCAGCGGTTAAACCAATATTTGCTTCAAAAAATGATTCAATATTTCCAATATCTGTCCAGTATCCTTCGTACTGATAACTTAGGATTTTATGTTTTCCAACAGCTTGCGGAATAATTTCTTTTCCAAAATCTTTTGTATGCGGATCGGCCATTAAATCTACCAATAATTGACGATTGAAAATATAAATTCCCATTGAAGCCAAATATTTTTTGCCTTTTTCCTGCATTTGCTCGCTTACTTCGGATTCCCATTGGGGTAGTAAAGAAGCATCAGGTTTCTCTATAAAAGCTTCGATACAACTTTCGTGATTCGTTTTAAGAATTCCAAACTCAGGTGCATCTTTTGCATTTACTGGTAAGGTAGCAATAGAAATTGCTGCATCGGCTGCAATATGTGCTTCCAGCATTTCATTAAAATCCATCTGATACAATTGGTCACCAGATAAAATTAAGGCATGATCAAATTCATGTTTAAGAAAATGCGACATACATTGTCGAACAGCATCTGCGGTTCCCTGAAACCATGTTGGATTATCAGGAGTTTGTTCTGCTGCCAAAATATCAACAAATGACTGGCTGAAAATACTAAAATTGAAAGTGTTTTTGATGTGGGCATTCAATGATGCTGAGTTAAACTGTGTTAAAACGAATATTTTAAAAATATCAGAATTAATACAATTTGAAATTGGAATATCAACCAATCGATATTTTCCACCAATGGGTACTGCAGGTTTAGATCTTGTTTCGGTTAACGGAAACAATCGTGACCCTTGCCCTCCTCCTAAAATAATAGCAACAACATTTTTCTTTTTAAATTTCATTTTTCTCAATTATTAGGTTGTATATCTCAATGTACTCTTGGCAAACTCTTTCCCAGGAATGATCAGTAGTCATTCCTTTTTTTACTATTTTATTGAAATTAGATTTATCGGTATATAATTTCACGGCCCGATTTATAGAATAACAAATATCTCCAACAGAAGCCTGATCATGGCAAATTCCGTTTCCGTTATCACCAAAATCAATTATTGTATCACGCAAACCTCCAGTTCTTCTCACAATTGGAACCGTTCCATAACGTAACGCGTACATTTGGTTTAATCCGCAAGGCTCCACTCTTGAAGGCATCAAAATATAATCGGAACCCGCATAAATCAAATGCGCTAATTCTTCATTATATCCAATAAAGACATTGTAATTTCCTTTATAATCATTTCGCAATTGTACTAACTGCTCTTCAATTATGGCATTTCCTGATCCTAAAATTAAAATATTGATACTTTCAAAATTTTCAGATAAAGCCAAAGCCGATGCCTGAGGTAATAAATCCCCTCCTTTTTCTTCAAATAAGCGCCCAATAAAACTAAACAATGGTTTTGTTGCATCTAAGTCGAACTGTCCACAAAGTTTTTCCTTATTTCTCTGTTTACCTGGTTCAAAAGTTTCAACTGAATAATTTTCGATAATCATCTGATCTTTAAAAGGATCCCAAACTTCAAAATCAATACCGTTTAAAATCCCTTTAGATTTACTTCTAACAGATTTAAATAAATCCTCTAAACCATTTGCAGCAATATTTATTTCATTCAGGTAACTAGGAGAAACAGTGGTAACGGCATGCGCACATTTCACACCCACAGCCAATGAATTGAGTGAATTATTCCATTCTAAAAATCCAACGTGAATCAAGTCAAATTCCGGTAAATAATGTAATTTATCAAACCCAAACCAACCCTGATATAAACCATTATGAATGGTAATTACTGTCCTGATACTTCTTAGAGCTTCGTATTTATTGGCATATTTAATCATGAAGGGAATTACACCGGTATGATGATCATGGCAATTAATTACATTTGGAACGGTTTGCCGTCCTGCAATCCAATCTAAAGTTGCAATTTGAAAAGATAAAAATCGCTCTATATCATCTTCATAACCGTACACATTTGGTCTGTCAAATAATTCTTTTATTTCTATCAGATATAATTCATAACCAAGTTTACCCGTTGTTTCCTTTAAAACACTAAAAGGAAAATTAAAATTTCCCAACTTAACATTCCCCCAATGAACGCATTCAAAATTATTTTCTTTTTTAAACTTTGTATCATAACAAGGAACAACAACACGAACATGATGACCAGCATTTGTCTGATACTTGGGTAATGCNCCNACAACATCGGCCAAACCGCCAACTTTTGCCATAGGATAACATTCTGCACTGATATGAAATATTTCCATTTTAGAAATTTATAAACATCTATTTATTGTACTACATTTATGTTTCCTAAATTTAGGAAAAAATAAACAACATTCAGCCCACATAAAAAATTTATTAATATGGCAAAAAAGGAAACAAATCCTACTAAATCATTAAAAATTCCACAGTTTATAATTTTATCTGCTAAGATATGTGCCTTTATTTCAACCAAATTAGTTACATCATATGCCGCAAAACTTTTTACAACTCCTATAAAACATAAGATTCCAAAAAGAGAATTTGAAATGGAACATAAAAGTGCCCAGCAGTTACTATATATTCCTGCAATTAATAAAAGCATTGTAACCTATGAATATGGAAAAAGCAACAGTAAAATTTTACTTGTTCATGGTTGGTCAGGAAGAGGTACACAATTGTTTAAAATAGCCGACGAACTTGTAAAGCTTGGGTATTCAACGGTTAGTTTTGATGCTCCGGCCCACGGAAAATCTACTGGAAAAACAACCATCATGTCTGAATTTATACATTCAGTATTGGAGATTGACAAGCAATACGGTCCTTTTGAAATTGCAATTGGCCATTCCTTAGGAGGAATGTCTGTTTTAAATGCAATCAAAGACGGATTAAATGTTAATAAAGCCATTATAATTGGCAGCGGGGACATAGTCCAGGATATCTTGGACGAATTTATCTCGAAATTAGGATTAAAACAAGAAATTAGTGAACGCTTGCGAGATTTTTTTGAAAGTAAGTACCAGGTTAAAATGGATGAATTCTCTGCTTATAAAGCTGCTCAAAAAGTAAAAATTCCGGTTTTAGTTATACATGATTATGATGATCCTGAAGTTTCTGTTAAAGCAGGAATTCACATTCACAAACAACTGGAAAACGGAACGTTATATTTGACAGAAGGCTTAGGACATCGTAAGATACTTGGGAATCACAATGTTATTAAAAAAACTATAGATTTCATTAAAAGTACTTAATTTTGTTATAGTGGTATTTTTGTTTAATTCTAACTAAAACTAAAATGGATTTATTTGGGGAAGCATCAGATTGGGAAACAAAATTAAAGCCGATTTTAAAAAAATACAAAGGAAAAAAACATCCTTTAGAATATCAAAACACCTATCAATTATTAATGATGGTAGTTTTGTCTGCACAGGATTCTGATGCCAACATCAATAAAATTGCACCCGCTTTATTTGAAGAATTCCCAACACTTAAAAGTCTATCTCAGGCAACTCCTGAAACATTTATACCTTATATTAATAAAGTTCGAAACTATCCAACAAAGGCACAATGGCTTTTAGAAATTGCTACAACCATNAAAAAGGATGAAGACATTCCCCTAAACATGAAGGACCTGACAGCTCTAAAAGGAATTGGAAGAAAATCTGCCAATGTTATTTTAAGAGAAACTCATAAACCAGCTGAAGGCATTATTGCTGATTTACATGTTATTCGTGTTGCCCCAAGAATTGGAATTATTAAAGAAAGTAAAGACGGAAACAAGGTTGAGAAAGATCTTATGCAGGTTTTACCAAAAAAAATCTGGTCGGAAATTGGAATGGCAATTTCATTTCATGGAAGGGAAACCTGCAGACCAAAACCTAAATGTGAGGAATGTCCTTTAACAGATATTTGCCTATATTATGCAACTTACGTAATATAAATGTAAATCATTTTCTTCTTGTATCTATCAGATAGATAATTTTCCAGGAATCTTTCTCTTTAAATAAAGTAAAAGTATTTACTCCTGAATGACTTAATTTATCATTTAAATAAAACTGATAAGGCGCCCAGACATGTGCCATTGTGCCGTCAATTTGAATATTATAACTTAAAATCTTCTCCTGAAACTTCATCGAAGAAGGAATTGTCGCAATAGATTTATAAAAATCTTTTGCATTCTCATTTGATAATTTATTGCCCTGTACATTACTCTCACTTATAGATTGCAAAATCATTTTATCAGAGCAAACCGATTTTATTTTCACTGTATCTTTTTGATGAAATCCATCAAAAAAAATCTCAATACTGTGTTGCACATCCTGTCGCTGTGCCTGAACTGACATCGATATTAAAATAAAAAATAACCCTATACACTTTTTCATAGCATAATGTTTAAACTCAAAAATTACAATTAGTTTGTATTCTGTATTAATGTTATTTATTGAAAAAAAAATTAGCTTGACATTCTTCTAATCAGCTGCACAGGCTTTGTTATAACTTCGGCTTCTTCAATGATCTGAACTTCATTAGTTTTACTATTCAATTTTTTAATCAGCACTTCTACTACTTTAGTGCCCATTAAATTTGGAAATTGTTCAATGGTAGTTATCGACGGCCTGATGATTTCAGTTCTTACGTCGTTTGAATAACCAACAATTTTTAATTTTTCAGGTACAGGAATATTGTGTTCCCTGGCAAACTCCAACGCTGCAATGGCGCTAACGTCATTGGATGCAAAAACAGCATCAGGCTTTATTTCGCCTTCAAATATTTTTTCCATCGCTATACGGGCATTTTCATGTGTCAGTTCCTGATAAAAAATCAAATCCTCATTAATTGGGATATTGAATTGTGTCAGGGCTTTTTTATAACCCATTGACCGGCCAATATAAATATTCGAAATTAATGGTCCTGAAATATGGACAATTCTTTTACAGCCCAATTCCAGTAAATGATGAGTAGCCAAATAACCACCTCTCAAATCATCTCCTCTAATTATTGAGGCATTGTAAGGTTTTGTTGGAACACGATCATAAAATACGAGTGGTATATTATTATTTACAAATACATCAAAATGACTAAAATCGTCGGTTTCAAGTGTACAAGCCACAATCACAGCATCTACTCTGGAAGAAAACATTGTCTCTGCCGCTTCTTTTTCCAGCTCCAAACTGTCATTAGACTGGCAGATAATCAATTTATACCCAAGTTTATGTAATTCATTTTGTATTGTAGTAATTACTTCAGCATGAAAAAACATCGATATGCGAGGTACAATCATACCTATTGTATTCGTTTTATTGCTCCTTAAACTGGATGCCATCACATTGCGACGGTATCCAAGTTTTTCAGCCATTTCCAATACTCTTTTCCTGGTTTCTGCTTTCACATAAGTGCCATTGTTTAGCGCTCTTGAAATCGTTGCAGGCGAAAGTTTCAGGGCATCTGCGATATCAAGTATGGTATTGTCTTGCTGCTTTTTTTCTTTTGGCATAATTGTTAACAAATTGATTTTAAAAATATTGAATTACTTCTTCAAAGCTTACAGTATTAATCTTCAAAAAGTACTAAAATAAACTATATTTTTAAATAACTGTGTTTTTAATGTAAAACGTTTTTATATTAATAATTTCGTTATTTTCTTAATAATGATAATTTTATGGTGTTAATACTCAACCTTATAATCCTTTTTAAAAGGCTGATTATTCCATGCTTTTTTAGAGGTCCAGTCTGCAGCAGGACCAGTCCAAAATATATTATTTTCCGGAAGNCCTAATGTTAAAAATCCTAACGTAGCCATATACAAGCTNCCGGTCGAAGTGTATTGATCTGCAATCATGGGCTGATGTCCGCAGAATCCAAGGTACAGCCATCCTTTTTCGTCAAAATTATTACACTCATCATACATTCTATGCATAACGGCTGTCAAGGCACAACGTACTTGTTCAGGTGAAATATGACTCGGTAATTTCTCCATCAATGCTGTTTGCGCCAAAGCCTGAAAAGCGGCAGTCCGATAAGTGATCGAACGGCCAAATGGAGGATAAGTTCCTTCAGGAGAAATTACACGTTCTAAAAACTCCGAATATCGAACCATTCTTTTTAGAGCTGTTTCGTACTCTTCCGGCTTAATTTTATTCTTTTCTGCGAGTACTTTTAAAAAGTCGACCATCATCGGGTGAATGACATAACTATTGTAATAATCCATACTGAAAAGGGCACCATCACTATACCAGCTATCCCCCACGTACCATTCAATCATTTTTTTTCTGGCAAAATCAATGCGTACCGGATCTGGCTGCTCCCCTACGCTAAGCAAAAATGCCTCATTGATACCGGCAAACAGTAACCAATTGTTATAGGCACCCGATCTGGTTCTCAATGTCTTAAACTCTTCTATGATTCTATTTTTTGTAACAGCATCTAATGGATCCCATAAGGCCTTTGGAGCGCGAAGAAAGGCTTGGGCCATGTAAGCTGCATCAACAATAGGCTGCTGCTCAGTTCTAAAATTCAAATAATCCGGGCTATTTGGATCTACCGCATGCGTTAATCCTTTTAATAATTCGTCACGAAGTTTTTTACGCATAATACCTTCTTTAGTATTATCATCAGGAAGTGCCAGCCAGGGAGCAATCCCTGCCATAGTGCGTCCCACTGCTTCGAGATAGGTTACTTTTTTTACCTGAAGATAATAATCAGGCCCTACTTCTAAAGGCATGTTTTTTTTCAGGGTTTCTTCAGCAAGGTTATGAACTACCGGATAAGAAATTTTATACAATAGTTGAGACCAATACTCACGATCTTGTTTACCGCTTACAGCAACTGATTGGTTTTCTTTTAATTGGTTAGTTTTTTTTTGAGCTGATATATCTGTTACAGACAAACATCCTGCTAATAATAGGATTACAGCTATACTATTGGAAAACCTTCTTTTTTTATCATTTTTCATACTTTATTGTGATTTACATGTGTCGTTATTATTTCCATTCCCTGGTTTAACAAAGTGTTTCAATTAAAAAATTACAAATACCATTTTTTATACCTCAGTAATGCCTCTAAAAAATAATAATCTGCATACGTAAGTGGTACATCAACTTCAGAATTAAATGGCAAAGCCCCGACACTATGCATTAAAAGGAACCCACCATTTTCGCCTAATTTAGCACGATATTTATCTGAAGCAAGCGACTGAATCATTTTTTCTGCGACTGAAACATACTCTTTTTGCTCCTTTTTAGTGGAATATTGCCCCAATTCTAATAATGCTGAAGCCATCAGTGCACCCGCTGAAGCATCTCGCAAAGCATTTGGTATGTTTGGGGCATTAAAATCCCAGTATGGAATTTTATCATCAGGTAAATTAGGGTTTTTGAGTATAAAACTGGCAATATTTTTTGCCTGTTGTAAATATCTTTTGTCTTTTGTAAAACGATACATCATTGTATAACCATATAAACCCCATCCTTGTCCACGGGACCATGCTGAAGAATCTGCGGCTCCCTGCCATGTCACCTTTCTCAAAACTTTGCCCGTCTCCAGATCATAATCCAGCACATGATACGAGCTGTAATCAGGCCTGAAATGATTTTCAATTGTGGTGTTTGCATGCGTAATGGCTATCTCTTTAAATTTGGGGTCAGCTCCGTTATCACTCGCCCAACTCAATAATTCCAAATTCATCATATTATCAATAATCACCGGACATTTGAAATTTTTGCTGCTATCCCAGCTTTGAATCGCTTTGATGGAAGGGCGATATCGAGTGGCTAATGAAGATGCCGAGGTAGTAATAACAAGTTTGTCTTCGGGTTTACCAAAAAGTCTGTACGCATTACCAAAACTGCAATACATCATAAAACCAAGGTCATGATTTCCTGTGTAGTGTTTTTCTTTTTCCAGAATTGACAGGCGTTTTTCGGCTTCATTCTTTATTTCAGAATCTTTTGTATATTCATAGATGTATAATAGTGTACCAGGGAAAAAACCACTGCACCACCATTTAGTGTCACTCGTTGTTACCTTATTTTCTTTTTCATTAAATGTTACAGGCATTACATCTGCAGCAACATTGTTACTTAAAACCTTATATTGCTGCACTGCAAAATTGAATTGCTCATCAATAAGCACCGCCATTTTATTTTTAGTTGACCTTTCAGTTGATTTGCGTTGTGCCAGGATAGTATTTGACATCAGCAGACATAAGACTGCTATAAATACAAACTCTTTTTTCGGTAATTGTTTCATGCTATTTTGATAGATTAAGTTTTTTACAATTAGGATTAGTGGTTCTTAACAAATATAAAAACGTTTTCATAAAAATGCTTCTTTTTAATTTTTATTTGTTTCAACAATTCTGAATTGATAAGTATTGGCCAACATTTTTTTCTTATCCGTCAGGATGATTCGATATAATTTATCTTGCTTCCAGGAACTCAGTAATCTTTTATCAGTAAGAATTAGCTCTTCTATCTTTACATCAAAAAGTATTTCAGGATAATAAAAGAAGATACTTTTCCCACCTTTATCTTTCAGTTTTATCTTACCGTCTTTTTCGACTATTGGAAGTTCGGTAACAATAAAATGTTGTTTTGATTCACCTTTGAGTTCCTTTAATTGAAATTGTTCTTCAATTATTAATTCGGGTTGGGACGCTCTTTTTAAAGTATAATTCCTAAACCAAAATTTACACGAGGCTTCCTCCGGATAAGCCTTTGCCAGATTTAAATTAAAGTTAAGTTGCGATTTGGTATTTTTAAACGATACGTTTGAGGCCTTGAAATTTTTTCCATACGACTGAGAAAAACCATTAATCAGTGGTACATTATGATAATCAGACTGCATTGTCCAAATTTCATATCGGTCAGGACCAAAGGTTTTTGCTGAATAAGTTTCGACTCCAATATCCACTAAGAGAGGGACACCTTCATGATAAAGTATAAAAGTTCCTATGTCGTTATGATTGTGACTTTCTTCATTGTAACCACCTTTTGCAGCAAAGAAAAAACCTTTTGAAGCCTCTTTGTTTGTCCTGCCTCCGGCAACTTCCGTACCATTATACCAAAACGACATTACGGTAGACTCGATAGCAGGAGTTTTTTTTATTACAGAATAAATCTCAATATTATGCAAGGCATTATCTAAAGAACCTTTTGTAGGTTTTAAATAAAAATCGTCATTTTTAGCCAAAATAGATCCAAATTGTTTTAATGATTCATCATTTACATAGGTGCCATATCGAAAAACTACACCAGGATAGGTGCTTAATCTTACGGAAGAATCGGCAAAATTTATATAATAGTCGTTATATATATGGGCATTTAGGATATATTTCCCCATGTTTTTTATTATAGTGGCATCCGATAATGCGATATTTCCACCCGAATAAACTTTAAGCAGTTCTAAATATTCCATCATTTTGGCCGCTGCATGACTCCAATAGGCCGGCCCCTCTTCGCAAGCGCCATCTTCTTTATAATAATTTATAAATTTATCAACAGATTTCATGCTCTTTACAATAAGCTGCTGACGCTCCTTTGATGGTACTACGTCTCCCAATAGCAACGTACTTAGTACGACATTATAATTACACCATGGATTCCAGTTATTTACAAAATTTTCGTTTTTAAAACTCATCCACCAAAAATCATCACGTAAAATATAGGGCTCAATAATTCTATGTTTAATTTCATAAGGAATTCGTGCTTTTAAAAAAGGAGAAATTTTTTCAAAATCATCTTTAAAAAAATAATATACCCACGCAAGCGTAGTAGCTGTTTCCCCAGCTCCCAAATCGATTATTGGATCGTTTATATTTGGAATTCCTGCACCGCCTTTCTGAACAGATAAATGAGCTGATAAAACCCAGGAAGATTGTTCACAAACCGCCCAACTGCCATTAATTATAGCGTCCAAAAAATTCCCTTTTCCCTCAAGAATCTCAGCCAGAACCAGTTTCTTCAAAACATCAAGTCCATCAGACCAGTATTTTTCCATTCTCACACGATCACCATTACGTTTATAATCAAGATAAGAAGTTACCGGAATAGCAGGCCAATTATATGCCAAAGCTTCCTTCGCTTCAGCGACTATTTTTTGCTGCACATCGTGAGGCAAATCTGTAAGAAGAGTATGTAGTTGTTTTTTTTCAAATGGTCTATATTGTAGTGAATCAAGTGTTTCTATTGTTCCTCTTTGTAATATTCCGGTGAGTAGATCTCTTTTCTCCTGAGCATTTGAAACAATAAAAAAAAATAAAAAAAGTCCAAAAATAATCCATTCAAAAAACTTGATATTGCATTTCTCCATTTTGAAGGAGATTAAAAAAAGAGACATCATACTACCTGTTTTAAGTAACTAATTGTATAAAATTTTTGCTCTTACTTAAAAATAATAGCTGTTTAATTTTATATAAACAGCTATTTATCTATAAAATAATTACCATCCCGGATTTTGCTTCAGATTGGGATTAAGTGCCAATTCATTAATAGGAAATGGCCAAAGATAATCTCTCGCAGGGTCAAATTTTCTAACAGTCCCTTTTTGCGCGATGATGTAATTTTGATCATTCAATAAAGGCAGGACAGAAGTTCCAAATTCATCAAAAAAATAACTTCCTAAAACATCTTTTGGCAGTTCAGTTTCTGCCGTTTTCCATCTAATTAGGTCCCAATAACGAAGACCTTCCAGCGCAAGCTCTACTCTTCGTTCTCTTCTAATTTCAGCTCGCATGTCTAAATTATTAGCGACTACAAATGCATTCGTTAATTTAGGCATATTAACTGAAGCTCTTTCCCGTAACAAATTAATAGATATATTAAGATCAGTATCGCTTATACTACCTTCAAGTTCGTACGTTGCTTCGGCATAGATTAATAAGACTTCAGCATATCTTGTTATGGGTAAATCTATATAGGATCGTTGTGCGGTCCAGTCCGCTATATTAGCATAACACCTATTAGCATAGCCTGTTTTTACAAAACTTAAAGGAGCAACGGTAAATTGCGGTGCTGATCCGGTATAGGGATCTCCCTTCTTAAAGAAGCGGTCACCCATTCTTGGATCTCTGTTTTTAAAAACTTCAATTGCTTTTGTTGGCTTTACATATAACGGAGAAATGTCGATAGGTAAACCATCAGTCATTAAATAGGAATCTGCCAATGCTTTTGTTGGATTTGCTATTCCGGTTTCTAAGTTTCTTTGAGTAGCGTGACTAAGAGTTGACTCAGTTATATTCTTACCATACTGTTTAACCAAAATATTCTCTTTATTAGAGAAGCCCTCTCCTTCATATTGCAATAATTGAAAATAATTTTTAAAAAGACTATGTTCTCCTGAAAGCATTACTTTTTTAGAAGCTTCTTTTGCAATTATAAGATGTTGGGTTGGATTCCCATATCCATGAAATTTAGCACGTGTTCCTTCAAATAAAGCTACCTGTGCTTTTAGGGTCAAAGCCGCAGTTTTTGAAACTCGCCCATAATCTGCAGCCCC
>Ga0065714_10002710_pt1 | contig 24080 bp, 22 predicted proteins | sample MisRhiReplicate2_FD_59101 | JGI IMG/M metagenome (GOLD analysis project Ga0065714, IMG submission 59101) | Miscanthus rhizosphere microbial communities from Kellogg Biological Station, MSU, sample Rhizosphere Soil Replicate 2: eDNA_1 v2... | ecosystem: Host-associated > Plants > Roots >... | reverse complement strand
AGCTTGTGCCGAATGGCTGCACCAGCAGGTGCGCAAAGACTATTGGGGCTATGCCCAGGACGAGAGCCTGGACAACGACGCCCTGATCAAGGAGCAGTACACCGGCATCCGCCCTGCCCCTGGCTACCCGGCCTGCCCGGACCACACCGAGAAGGCCACCCTGTTCCGCCTGCTCGACCCCGAGGCCAGCGAACTGAAGGCCGGGCGCAGCGGTGTGTTCCTCACCGAACACTACGCCATGTTCCCGGCAGCAGCGGTCAGCGGCTGGTATTTCGCCCACCCCCAGGCGCAATACTTCGCCGTGGGCAAGATCGACAAGGACCAGGTCCAGAGCTACACCGCCCGCAAGGGCCAGGACCTGAGCGTGACGGAGCGCTGGCTGTCGCCAAACCTGGGTTACGACAACTGAGTGCGCAGCAATTGGCTATGCTCTCTACATACGACCTTGTGTATGGAGAGCATCATGGACGAACCAACCGAAAATAAGCCGCCCACCCTCTGGCAAATGCTCCACAGCGTGGGAGCGGCGGCCTTCGGCGTGCAAAGCGGAAAAAACCGCGCCCGCGACTTCACCCATGGCAAGCCGAGCCACTTCATCATCCTCGGCATCCTGTTTACGGTGATTTTCGGGTTGACGTTGTATGGGATCGTCAATCTGGTGTTGTACTTTGCGGACGTATAGAACGTCTGCACAGTATGGAAACAGCTCTCTTGCGAACCGAAACAGCCATATCGCCCATCTCGATCTGAGCCGCTCTAGCGCCGCCCCAGTGCATCGAGCGAAAAGGCATAACGCTCGCCATCCGGGTGGGACACCAGGCTGAAGCGCTTGAAGTCCAGGCGATAGTCCTTGGCCGGATTCATGTTCAACCACGCGCGGGCACGGGCCGGATCGAGCGATTGCATCAGGTCGATCTGCTGGTTGTAGCCGCCATGACGCGCGAGGTCGACGCCCCGGGCGTGATCATGGAGCAGCACCATGGCCCACCCTCCCAAGCTGAAATGCCCGGTGAACAGCACGCTCAAGCGCCCGTCGATGCGGGCCTGGAGCGCCGCCCTGGAGCTGTTCATGGCGCTGAACAACACATCCTTGCCCGGTTGGCGACCCGCTTCCTCGAACGCCTGCATGGCGCCCAGGGCCATTTCATCATTGGCCGACCAGACCAGCGCGGTCTGCGGATAGCGCTTGATCAACTGGCTTGCCTGCTCATGAGCCCGTTCGCGATTCCACTCGCCATAGACCAACTGGCGCAGATGCACTTGCGGGTGCTCGGCCAGCGCCCGGAGCAGGCCTTTCTCGCGCAGTTGCGCCGAAGGGGTGAGTTTCTTCCCGGAAAAAGCCAGCAGATCGAGCGTCTGCCCAGGCGCCAACGGTCCGTATTGTCGCAACAGTTCCTTGAGCATCAGGTAACCGCTGCGCTCATCATTGGGCACCAGGCTGCCGAGCAACTCGGGAGGTGGGGCACCGTTCTCTGTCAGCAGGCGAGTCTGATCGCTGGTCAACGTGTTGTTCACCAGGAACAGCTTGACCCCACTGCCCTGCGCCAACTGCAGGATCCGCGGGGCGACATACTGCTCGTTGACCAACACCAGATAGTCCGGACGGTCCTTGGCCGTGACGGCCTCGCGCGCTTGGCGAATCATCCGCTGGGGATCGCGCTCGGCATACTCCACGCGCAGCCGCAAGCCCAGTTTGCTTGCCGCCGCTTGCATGAATTCGGTGTAGCTGACCCAGAAGGGCTCGGTGGAGTACCCCGGGTTAAGGAACACGACTGAAGGAGCAGCCGAACTGCCAGGCAACGCCTCGGACGAAGAAGAAACCACATGGGCGGCCTGGGCCTGGGCCCAGAATGACAGGCATAACAGCCCCAGTAGCCTACAGATAAACTTCGACATCCCGCCCGCCCCAAATAATACGCCACCCAGTATAACGACCCGGGTGGCGAACGGGCACATGAACGCGCGACCTTCATGTGGCCTGCAACGGCTCGAACTTATTGATGACTGACCCAGAACACTGCGGTGCCCACCACCAGGATAATCAGGAACAAAATGGCCCAGGCATCAACAGTACTGTCGCTTTTCCTTGCTTTGGTCGGATTGCTCATTGCATCGCCTCTTGTCGGTTTTGTAGGTGATTGCATAGGGACTCGACCACAGTTAAGACGATGATTGCCCGTACGACAAATGTGGGTTAGGCAATAATCAATCTCATTAGTCGATTTGGTTCTTTACATATACTCAAACATCACTTTTGCGCATAACTCAAAACAGGTATCTTGCACCGGCTCCTCTAGGAGTGCGCGGCCGTGCGCGCAGAATTGCCGAGGCAGAACCCGATTCCAGCGAGCCAACATGCAGCTGTTTCTGATCGGCCCAAGCCTGAGACCGAGACTTATATGTACGTATATGACGAGTACGATCAGCGGATCATCGAGGACCGCGTCAAGCAGTTCCGTGATCAGACCCGACGCTATCTGGCAGGCGAGCTGAGCGAAGAAGAATTCCGCCCTCTGCGCTTGCAGAATGGCTTGTATATCCAGCGCTTCGCCCCGATGCTGCGCGTGGCTGTGCCTTATGGCCAACTGACCTCGCGCCAGGTGCGCAAGCTGGCGAAAATTGCCCGCGACTACGACAAGGGCTACGCCCACATCAGTACCCGGCAGAACGTCCAGTACAACTGGCCAGCCCTGGAAGATGTGCCCGAGATCCTCGCCGAACTGGCCACCGTGCAGATGCACGCGATCCAGACCAGCGGCAACTGCCTGCGCAACGTCACCACCGACCAGTTCGCCGGTGTCGCAGCCGACGAGTTGATCGACCCGCGCCCGTGGTGCGAAATTGTCCGCCAGTGGACGACTTTCCACCCGGAATTCGCCTACCTGCCGCGCAAGTTCAAGATCGCCATCAACGGCTCGACCTCGGACCGTGCGGCCATCGAAGTCCACGACATCGGCCTGGAAACGGTCTACAACGCGGCCGGCGAGCTGGGCTTCCGTGTACTGGTCGGCGGTGGCCTGGGGCGTACGCCGGTGGTCGGCGCGTTCATCAACGAGTTCCTGCCGTGGCAGGACCTGCTGAGCTACCTCGACGCCATCCTGCGGGTATACAACCGCTACGGCCGTCGCGACAACAAATACAAGGCGCGGATCAAGATCCTGGTCAAGGCCCTGACGCCTGAAGTGTTCGCCGAGAAGGTCGAAGCCGAGATGGCTCACCTGCGTGGCGGCCAGACCACCCTGACCGAAGCCGAAGTGCATCGCGTTGCCAAGCACTTTGTCGACCCGCAGTACAAGGCGCTGGGTAATCAGGACGCCGAACTGGCAGCCCTCGACAAGGAACACCCAGGCTTCGCCCGCTGGCGCACCCGCAACACCCTGGCCCACAAGAAGCCGGGTTATGTCGCGGTGACCCTGTCCCTGAAGCCGACCGGCGTCGCGCCAGGCGACATCACCGACAAGCAACTGGACGCCGTGGCCGACCTGGCCGAGCGCTACAGCTTCGGCCAGCTGCGCACCTCCCACGAACAGAACATCATCCTGGCGGACGTTGAACAGAGCCAGTTGTTCACCCTGTGGGGCGAGCTGCGCGAGCAAGGTTTCGCCACCCCGAACATCGGCCTGCTGACCGACATGATCTGCTGCCCGGGCGGCGATTTCTGCTCGCTGGCCAACGCCAAGTCGATCCCTATCGCCGAATCGATCCAGCGTCGTTTCGACGACCTGGACTACCTGTTCGACATCGGCGAGCTGGACCTGAACATTTCCGGCTGCATGAACGCCTGTGGTCACCACCACGTCGGCCACATCGGCATCCTGGGCGTGGACAAGAAAGGCGAAGAGTTCTACCAGGTCTCCCTGGGCGGCAGCGGTAGCCGCGACGCCAGCCTGGGCAAGATCCTCGGCCCGTCGTTTGCCCAGGACGACATGCCTGACGTGATCGAGAAGCTGATCGACGTGTACATCGAACAACGTACCGAAGACGAGCGCTTCATCGACACTTACCAACGTATTGGCATCGACCTCTTCAAGGAACGCGTCTATGCAGCGAATCATTAAGAACAACGAGGTTGTCGACGAAACCTGGCACCTGCTGCCCAAGGACGCGACCCTCGATGGCATCTCCAACTGTGACGACCTGATCGTGCCCCTGGCCCTGTGGCGCGATCATGCCCACGCCCTCAAGGCCCGCGACGGCGGCCTGGGCGTGTGGCTGGACGCCGACGAGGAAGCCGAGGAAATCGGCGAGGACGCCAACCAGTTGCAGGTCATCGCCTTGAACTTCCCGGCCTTCACCGACGGGCGCAGCTACTCCAACGCCCGCCTGCTGCGTGACCGCTATGGTTTCAAGGGTGAATTGCGGGCGATTGGCGACGTACTGCGCGACCAGTTGTTCTACATGCGCCGCTGCGGCTTCGACGCCTTTGCCTTGCGCGCCGACAAAGATCCCTACGAAGCCCTCGAAAGCCTCAAGGACTTCTCGGTGACCTACCAGGCAGCCACTGACGAGCCGCTGCCGCTGTTCCGTCGTCGCTGAGAAAGCCCTATGAAAAAGCCCTGAGCCGGGTGTACCGGTTCAGGGCTTTTTTGTTTCTGAATGATCAATGCCCAGCTCCCCCCCGAACCACTGTGGGAGCGAGCTTGCTCGCGATGGCGGTGTGTCTGGACAGAGGATGTTGGCTGTGCCGCCGCTATCGCGAGCAAGCTCGCTCCCACAGGGAATTGGCGGTTCTGCCCCCGAATTACCAGAACCGCTGCTGGGTCAGGCGGCTCCACCAACTGAGCAGCACGCGATCCACCGAGCCGCTGGCCGCCATGCCGATGCGTTCCTGCAGGCTTTTGCGTTCGGCGTAGTGCAGGTGGTACAGCTCGGCACCCTTGGCGCGTTCGGCCAGGTATTCATCGCTGGTTTTCAGCTCGTCCACCAAGCCCTTGCCCTGCGCCGCGACACCCAGCCAGACCTCACCGGTCGCCACTTCATCGATGGCCAGTTGCGGGCGGTAGTTGGACACGAAGTTCTTGAACAGCTCATGGGTGATGTCCAGGTCTTCCTGGAATTTCTCCCGGCCCTTCTCGGTATTTTCGCCGAACACCGTCAACGTGCGTTTGTATTCCCCGGCCGTCAACACTTCGAAATCGATGTCGTGTTTCTTCAGCAGCCGATTGACGTTGGGCAATTGCGCGACGACGCCGATGGAGCCCAGGATCGCGAAGGGAGCGCTGATGATCTTCTCGCCGATGCACGCCATCATGTAGCCGCCGCTGGCCGCGACCTTGTCGATGCAGACTGTCAACGGCACGCCGGCCTGACGGATCCGCGCCAGTTGCGACGAGGCCAAGCCGTAGCTGTGGACCATGCCGCCGCCACTTTCCAGGCGCAGCACCACTTCATCCTTCGGCGTCGCCAGGGTCAGCAGCGCAGTGATTTCATGACGCAGGCTCTCGGTGGCCGAGGCCTTGATGTCACCGTCGAAATCCAGCACGAACACCCGGGGCTTGGCCGCCGGCTTGTCCTTGTTTTTCTTCCCGGCCTTTTCAGCCTTGCCTTCGGCCTTGCGCAGGGCCTTGAGCTGATCCTTGTCCAGCAGCGTCTGTTCCAGGCGCTCACGCAGCCCCTTGTAGAAATCGTTGAGTTTGCTCACCTGCAACTGGCCGGTCGACTTACGTCGCCCCTTGCTGCGCAGCGCCGCAAAACTGGCCAGCACCACCAGGATGGCGATCACCAACGTCACGGTCTTGGCCAGGAAACCGGCGTACTCGATGAAAAACTCCACAGCAACTCCTTAAATGCAATGCGCCACTGAACGCAGGCGCGTAACGGTCCCAGCATACCCATGCGCCTGCGTCGCGACCAGTCATGAAACCGCTGGTTACCTTAACGCGAGCGAGGCAGGACAAGGCTGCAACGGGCATTTCAAACAAGCGTATGTTTTTTCATTGACAGCTCACCGCCATCCCCATAACCTCGCCAAACCTTCAACGTACCGGGATGACGCGGACGTGGGCAGTATCTATCTGATTCGACATGGCCAGGCCTCCTTTGGTGCGGACGACTACGATGTCCTTTCACCCAATGGCGTGCGCCAGGCGCAAGTGCTCGGCGGTCACCTGGCGGAGCTCGGTGTCGTATTCGATCGCTGCCTCTCGGGTGACCTGCGTCGCCAACAGGATACCGCCATCGGTGCGCTGGGCCAGATGTCCGCCGCCGGGTTGCCGGTTCCCGAGCTGGAAATCGACGCCGCGTTCAACGAGTTCGATGCCGACGCGGTCATTCGCGCCCTGCTGCCGGACATGCTTCCCCAAGAGCCCGAGGCGCTGCATATCCTGCGCAACGCTGCGCAGAACCGCGCCGAATTCCAGCGCATCTTCGCACTGATCGTCGAACGCTGGCTCAGCGGCCAGTATGACCCGCCGGGCCTGGAAAGCTGGCTGGGTTTTGTCGAGCGGGTCCAGGCGGGCCTGCACCGCATCCTGGAGCAAGCCGACAACACCCATAAAATCGCCGTGTTCACCTCCGGCGGCACCATCACCGCCCTGCTCCACCTGATCACCCGGATACCGGCCCGACAGGCCTTCGAATTGAACTGGCAAATCGTCAACACCTCGCTCAACCACCTGAAATTCAGGGGCCGCGAGGTGGCCCTGGCTTCCTTCAACAGCCATGCCCACCTGCAACTGCTGAAGGCCCCGGACCTCATCACCTTTCGCTGAGTCCGGATTACTGTAGACCCTTGCTGTACCACCCAAATAAGGATCGAAACCATGACCTCCGTAGCCGACGCCGTACAAGCCATGAAAGCCAAGTTCAACCCAGCCGCCGCTGCCGGCCTGGACCTGGTATTCGGTTTCCGCATCGACGATACCAAGAACTTCTCGCTGGTCGTCAAGGACAGCACCTGCGAACTGCAGGAAGGTGAAAACCCGGACGCCCAGGTGACCCTGGTGATGGACGGCGAAACCCTGCAAGGCATCGTCGACGGCAGCACCGACGGCATGCAAGCGTTCATGGGCGGCAAGCTGCGCGCCGAAGGCGACATGATGCTGGCCATGAAACTGTCCGAGCTGTTCCCAGGCTGAGACTGCGCTCGCGTTCTTCGCGGGCCTTTGATTGCAGACGAATCCCGCCCCCGTGGCGGGATTCGTGTTTTTGCCCTCCCCTGATCCCGCGTTGCACTCACAACCTTGATCCCTGTCAGTTGTCGCTCTTCCCCCAGCCGCTAACGTAGCGCTTCCATCAAGCCAGGGACGGCTCATCGGGAGCCGGCGCCTGCTCATCTCACGGAAGAGACTCATGCCCACACTGAAGATCATTTTGCTGTCGAGTGCCTTCAACGGCCTGACCCAACGCGCCTGGCTGGATCTGCGCGAGGCCGGCTATCACCCCAGCGTCGTGCTGTTCACCGATCCGGCCTCGGTCTGCCGGCAAATCGAAGAAAGCGGCGCCCACCTGGTGATCTGCCCGTTCCTCAAGGACCGCGTACCCGAGCAGTTATGGCGCAACCCGCGGCGCCCGGTGGTGATCATTCATCCCGGAATTGTCGGCGACCGCGGCGCCAGCGCCCTGGACTGGGCGATCACTCGGCAGCCCGAACGCTGGGGTGTCACGGCGTTGCAGGCGGTAGAGGAAATGGACGCCGGGCCAGTCTGGGCCACTTGCGAATTCGACCTGCCCCAAGGCCTGCGCAAATCCGAGCTGTATAACGGCCCGGTCAGCGATGCGGCCATTCGTTGCATCCGCGAGGTCGTGGAAAAATACCTCGACGGTTTCATCCCGGTGCCACTGGACTATGACCGTCATGACGTGGTCGGACGCCTGCAACCGAACATGACCCAGGCCCATCGCACCTTCAGCTGGCACGACAGCACCGGCTTCATCAAACGCTGCATCGATGCCGCCGACGGTCAACCCGGAGTGCTGGCAAGCCTGGCCGGCGAGCAGTTTTACCTGTACGACGCCCATCCGGACGTTCGTCACGGCCTGCCCGGCGAACTGCTGGCCGTGCGTGACGATGCGGTGCTGGTGGCGACAGGGGATGCAAGCCTGTGGATCGGCGCCCTGCGCCGCAAGCCGCAGCCCGGCGAACAGACCTTCAAGCGTCCGGCGCGCCACGTATTGTCGAACCGGCTCGAAGGCGTCCCGATGCTCGACGGTTCCCTGGCTCGCCAGCCGTTCAGCGATGAGCCTTACCANCCCATTCGCTATCGGGAATGCGGCCATGTGGGAGAGCTGACGTTCGAGNTCTATAACGGGGCGATGAGCACTGAGCAATGCCAACGGCTGGTGGCGGCATTGCGCTGGGCCAAGTCCCGGGACACNCAGGTGCTGTTGNTCCGCGGCGGGCGCGGCAGCTTTTCCAACGGTGTGCACCTGAACGTTATCCAGGCCGCCGCCGAACCCGGCCTGGAGGCCTGGGCCAACATCCAGGCCATCGATGACGTTTGCCTTGAGTTGTTCAGCGCACGGCAACTGGTGGTCAGCGGCCTGACGGGTAACGCCGGGGCCGGCGGTGTGATGTTGGCTCTGGCGGCCGATATCGTGCTGGCGCGCCGTGACATCGTGCTCAACCCGCACTACGCGACCATGGGCCTGTACGGCTCCGAATACTGGACCTACAGCCTGCCCCGCGCGGTCGGCCCGGACATGGCCTGGAAACTCACCCAGGACTGCCTGCCGATCAGCGCCCTCCAGGCGTTGCGCTACGGCATGGTCCAGGAGATCGGACCACGCTGCCCCGACGAGTTCGGCCTGTGGCTGCTGCAGCGAGCCAACAGTGCGCTGCTCGATCCGAACTATGAAAGCATCCGGGTTCGCAAGGCCGAGCGGAGCCTGTCAGCGATCCAGGCGTGCCGCGATGGCGAACTCGCGCAGATGCGACATGACATGGTGGACAATCGCCACGGCTTCGCCGACAAGTGCCGTGGGTTCGTCTTCAAGCACAAGGCCTGCCGCACACCAGAACGCCTGGTCGCCCCTTGGGCGCGAACAGCACAGGCCCAAGCCGTCCAATAATGCCCGGTATCGGCGAGGCGCGGCAGCTCTTACAATGCCCGCTTCCCCCGTATCGGCCTGAACATGGACATCGACCTCGCCCGCACCTTCCTGGAAATCGTCCGCCACGGCAGCCTCGCTGCTGCGGCCGAAAAGCTGCACGTGACCCAGACGGCGATCACCGCCCGGGTGCAGAAGCTCGAAAGCCAGCTCGGCTGCGCGCTGTTCGTGCGCAACCGTGCCGGCGCGCGCTTGACCAGCGACGGCGAGGCGTTTGTGGTCTACGCCAACCAGCTCGTGCAGACCTGGGAAGCAGCCCGCCGGGACCTGCCACTGCCCGAGGGTTATCGCAACGTCTTGCACCTGGGAGGCGAGGTCAGCCTGTGCAATCCCTTGATGCTCGCCTGGGCCGGCGAACTGCGCCAGAAAATTCCCGGCCATGCCCTGCGCATGGACATCCGCGACGGCGAGAAACTGCTGCAACAGCTGGAGCTGGGGCTGCTGGACGCGGCGGTGGTGTATCAACCCGAATACTGGCCGCGCCTGCAGGTAGAACAGCTGCTGGAAGAAAAACTCATCCTGGTACGCCTGGCCGCCCGTCCCGAACCCTACGTGTACATCGACTGGAGTGCTGACTTCCGCCGCCAACACGACACCGCGCTACCGGACAAGGCCAAGGCCGCCGTGACCTTCAACCTCGGTCCCCTGGCCTTGCAGTACATCCTGGAAAACGGCGGCAGCGGTTACTTCCGCACCCGGGTCGTGCAGAGCTACCTGGACAGCGGCATCCTGGAACGGGTGCCCAAGGCACCGGAATTCAACTACCCCACTTACCTGGTCTACTCCCGCGATCGGGATTCAGCAGCGTTGCAGCAGGCATTCGAGGTGTTGCGAGAGATCGTCAAGACCGGCAGCGACTGGTCGCAGCGCTGGGATCCATTGACCTGAGTTTATGAGAGTGAGGGCCTCGCCCAAAAAGCCCTTCGCAACACGAAGGGCCTTCACAGGTTCGGTCCCGAGGCTAGCGCTGCATCTGAGCCACGATCTCGTCCTTGACCAGCAATCGCTTCTTCTTGAGCGTCTCCAAAGCATCGTCGGACAGCGCGCCGGAGGACGGTTTCTCGGCTTCGACCACCTCGGCATCAAGTTGGGAGTATTTTTGAATTAACGAGTCGAGCCTTGGATTCTCGCTGCGTTTTTGCTGGATGTGGTCTTTTGTGCATTTGAGATCCTGGCACAAATCGTGGGACACCGGCATGGAGCACCTCCTTCGATGGGTCGGTGGCAGGCGCCCTTGCGGCACCCGTCGATTATCAGGATGGCCTCCTCGACAGGGTTCTGTCGACCGCCAATCCGACCAGCGGTGACCGTTCGTCGTACCGGATCGCTTGGCGATCAAACCTTTGCCTGTACCCCACCCTCCATTGCTCAGAGACGACAAGAGTCGCTCGTTCAACTTGTGTGGAGACTTACCTATGGACAGATTTACCCTGCGTCAACTCGGCCTGGCAGTTGCCCTGAGTACCAGCATGGGCATGGCATGGGCCGCGACTTCCAACGACTTTGTCGACAACGCGGCGGCCGGCGGCATTGCAGAAATCGAGACCAGCAAACTGGCCTTGGAAAAAAGCCAATCGGCGGACATCAAGGCGTTCGCCAACAAGATGATCACCGACCACACCAAGGCCAACGAAGAGCTGAAAGCCCTGGCGCAAAAACATGACATCGAAGTACCCGACGACACCACGCTGATGAAAAAAGCCAAGGCGAAGATTCTCGACGTGCGCGATGAGTCTTTTGATGCGGCCTACGCCAACAACCAGGTCAAGGCCCACGAAGAAACCATCGCCCTGTTCAAGAAAGAAGCCGAAACCGTTACCGACGACAAGAAGGCTGGCAATACCGAACTCAAGGCGTTCGCCCAGAAGATGCTGCCAGACCTGCAACATCACCTGGATGCCGCCAAGAAACTTCAGGCTGCGCATCCAAGCAAGTAGAGCGAGACACTGCTCACTCAAGGAAAAACGGCGCCTCCCTTGGAAGGGAAGCGCCGTTTTCTCGAAGCGCCCCCCTGTGGGAGCGAGCTTGCTCGCGATAGCGGTGTTTCAGTCACAGGGATGGCGAATTTGCCACAGTCATCGCGAGCAAGCTCGCTCCCACAATGGCTCGGTGTCGCACATCCTTCAGGGGCTAGCCACCATCGGTGTCGATATCAGCGTCAGTATCCTCGCCAGATTTCGGCCGATCCGGTTCAGGCTTGAAGCCGGGACTGAAGGTGTTGTCATTGTCCTGATGATGATGCTTCTGATCGACCTCAGTGGCGCCGCTTTGGGCCTGGTCCGTTCCGGCAGGGCTGACTGGCTGGGCGCTCGCAGGCTTGTCCGGGACTTGGGGGTCGATGGCCGGATCGTTACGGGGGGACGGTGTCTGCGCCTGGCCTTGTTGCTGGGTGGTTGCGGGATCGTCGTTCATGGGCACCTCGTTCATGGCAGGGCCGGATGGATGACCGGTCTTGAACATTCGAAGGTGACGCGACGGCTTCGGTTCCATTTGTTTGCAGCGCCGCGATCAGCCGCCCAGCACACTCCTCACCATCCGGGTCAGCGCGTCCGGGCCGTAGGGTTTGCTCAATAAATGGGTATCGGGGCTCAGTTGATGGTTCCGGGAGATGATGTCCCGGGTGTGTCCCGAGGTGAACAGCACCGGAACCGGCGGGTTCTGCACCTTGGCCCAGGCGGCCAGGTCGGAACTCTTGATCAAGCCGGGCATGACCACGTCGGTGAAGATCAAGTCGACCGAGATGCCTTCCAGCAGCAGCTTCATCGCCTCATCACCGTTGGCGGCCGTGAGGGTCCGATAACCAGACTGTTCCAACAGTTCCACCGACGCGCTGCGCACCTCTTCGTTGTCCTCCACCACCAGGATCGTCTCTTGCCTGCCGGACTGAAGCACGTCGTGTTGCTCGGTTTCCCCCGCTTCGGGCGCAAGGCTTCGAGGGAAATACATCCGTACCCGCGTGCCCTCGCCCAGGTCGCTGGAGATCTCGATATGGCCGCCACTTTGCTTGACGAACCCGAACACCATGCTCAGTCCAAGCCCGGTGCCCTGGCCATCGGTCTTGGTGGTGAAAAACGGTTCGAACACCTGCTTCAGGATGTCGGGCGGCATGCCGGCACCGCGGTCGATCACCGACAGCCGGACGTAGTCGCCGGCCGGGATCCCCTTGCCGGCACAGAACGCTTCATCGAGTCCGATGTTCTCACCGATCAGGCGGATGGTGCCCTCGCCGCCCATGGCATCGCGAGCATTGATCGCCAGGTTCAACAGGGCGTTTTCCAGTTGATTGCGATCGACGTGGATGCACCAGGGCTCCTGGGGCAGGCTCACTTCAATCTGGATGGTTTCGCCCAAGGCCCGCTGCAGCAGTTCACCCATGCCATCGTAGATGCGTCGTGGGTTGTAGACCGCCGGTGACAATGGCTGGCGCCGGGCAAAAGCCAGCAACTGCGATGACAACTTGGCCCCCCGTTCCACGGCTTCGATGGAGGCACTGACCCGCCGTTGCACGTTGGCGTTGTCCCGCTCGTGGCGGGCCAGCAAGTGCAGATTGCCGGCAATCACTTGCAGCAGGTTGTTGAAGTCATGGGCCACGCCGCCAGTGAGACCGCCAATGGCCTCGAGCTTTTGCGACTGACGCAACTGCTCTTCTGCCGCCAGCCGCGCCTGCACCTCATCGGCGACCCGCTGTTCCAGGTCGCGGGTGAATTTGAGCAGCGAAGCTTCGGCTGTCTTGCGTTCATTGATGTCAATCAGCACACCTGGAAAACGCAGGGGCTTGCCCGTGGCATCGAATTCGCAGCGACCGCTGGCCAGCACCCACAGGTAATCACCGCCCACGCGGCGCACTCGATATTCAGCGCTGTAGGGGATGCCCGTGCGCAAGGTCAGTTCGACCCGCTGGTTGACCTCTTCGAGGTCATCGGCGTGGATGCGCTTGCGGGCAATTTCGATGGGCAGTGCGTCCAGCGAACAGTCTGGCGGGTAGTTGAAGGTACGGGCGAAACGCTCATCGCCCGACAGGGTGTCGGCCTGGATATCCCAGACGAACGACCCCAGCAATGGTCCGGCCGAGAGGGCCAACTGGATGCGCTCATTGACGGCCCGGTAACTGCGTTCGGCCTCTTGCCGGGCGCGCTCGGTCAACACGAGCTCGGTGGTCTCCACCACAATCGCCAGCACGCCCGCCGGGGACTGGTCGTCATCGGGCACCGGGCTGTAATAGAGGTCCATCCACACATCTTCAGGCTTGCCATCGCGCAGCAGGACCAACTCTTTGCTGCGGTAGGACAAGGTGCCGCCGGCCAGGCAGACGTCCAGCACATGCCGATTGAATTCGGCGACCTCCGGCCAACCCAACTCCACCGCGCACCCCAGCAGGTAGGGATGACGGCCACCGGCGAACTCGGCATAGGCATCGTTGTAGATCATGAAGCCCTGGCGGCCCCACAACATCACCATCGGCAAGGGCGAAGCCAGCAACAACTGAACGGCACTGCGCAGGCTGGCGGACCAGTGCTCGATGGCGCCCAACTCGGTCCGGCTCCAATCGAACGCCCGGATACGCCCGGCCATTTCACCGCCCCATCCAGGGCACCCGTGATTTTGGGATAGAAACTGCATGGTCGATTCTGAACCTCAAAATGCCTGCAGGGAGTCGGCATTACACAAATCCCTTGCGATCAGTGCTTCGAGCGCTGGGTTGGCGTTTGGTTTCATGGGAGGATCCTGTTTGCGGATTCAGCGGAAATCACGGCTATGCACCTGGATACCCGCCAACAACTCGGTCAGGTCGCTCAGGCGCCCGGCGATCAAGTGGCGGACCTCGCCGACGCTTTCCCAGCGCCCGTCGACCCTGAGCAATTGCGAGCCCACCAAGGTCTTGCGCTGGCGTTCGGCCAAGTCGCGCCAGACCACCACGTTGAGGTTGCCGAATTCATCTTCCAGGGTGACGAAGGTTACACCGCTGGCCGTGCCCGGGCGTTGGCGGCCGGTGACCAACCCGGCGACGCTGACATTGCGCCCATGCTCCACATCCTGCAACTCCCGTGAACTGCGGCAGCGCCGGGCGCGCAGTTCGGGACGCAGCAGGGCCAGTGGATGAGGGCCCAGTGTCGTGCCGAGCGTGGTGTAATCGGCAAACAGGTTTTCCCCCAGCGTGGGTTTTGGCAGGGCCACGGGTGGTTCCTCCTGACTGGGCAAACCGGCGAACAAGCCCAGTTGCTTCTGCACCCCGGCCACTTCCCAGCGGGCACGATGGCGATCACCGGCCAAACCCTGCAAGGCACCGGCGTCGGCCAGTTGCGCCAGGGCCCGGGCATCGAGCTGCGCGCGCTCGCCCAAGTCGGCCACGTCGCTGAAGGGCCGATGCCGGCGGGCCGCTTCGATACGGCGGGCATCCTCTTCGCGAAAGCCCTTGACCATGCGCAGCCCCATGCGAATCGCCGGTTGTCGGCCTTCCATGGGCTCGAGGCTGCAATCCCAATCGCTGGCACGCACGTCCACCGGGCGGATCGACAGTTGATGCCGGCGGGCATCCTGGAGGATCTGGTCCGGGCTGTAGAACCCCATGGGCCAACTGTTGATCAGGGCACAAGCGAACGCGGCCGGTTCGTGGCATTTGAGCCAACTGCTGGCGTAGGTCAGCAAGGCGAAACTGGCGGCATGGGATTCGGGAAAACCGTAATTGCCGAAGCCTTTGATCTGTTCGAAGATTTGCGCGGCGAATTCAGCGGTGTAGCCGTTTTTCTTCATCCCCTGCGCCAGGCGTTCCCGATGGGGCTCCAACCCACCGTGACGTTTCCAGGCAGCCATGGAGCGACGCAATTGGTCTGCTTCACCCGGGGTGTAATCGGCCGCAACGATGGCGATCTGCATGACCTGCTCCTGGAACAAGGGAACACCCAGGGTGCGGTTGAGCACTTGCTTCAACGCTTCAGAGGGATAAGTCACCGCCTCTTCTTTGTTTCTGCGCCGCAGGTACGGATGCACCATCCCACCCTGGATCGGCCCGGGCCGTACAATCGCCACTTCGATGACCAAATCGTAGAACGTCTTGGGCCTCAGCCGGGGCAACATCGACATCTGCGCCCGGGACTCGATCTGGAACACACCGATAGTATCGGCGCGGCTGATCATTTCGTAGGTCGCCCGATCATTCTGGGGCAGCGACGCCAGGGCGTAGCGCTGGCCCCGGTAGTGCTCGATCAAATCGAAACAGCGACGAATCGCACTGAGCATGCCCAGGGCCAGGATGTCCACCTTGAGCAGCCCGACCGCATCCAGGTCGTCCTTGTCCCACTGGATGATGGTGCGTTCGGCCATGGCGGCGTTTTCCACCGGCACCAGGGTGTCCAGGGGCTGCTCGGAAATCACGAAGCCGCCAGGGTGCTGGGACAAATGCCGAGGGAAACCGATCAATTGCTGGGTCAGGCTCAGGACCCGGCGCAACACCGGGCTGTCCGGGTCGAAGCCGCCTTCACGCAGGCGCTCCACTGGCGGCGCCTCGTCGCTCCAGCGGCCACAGCAATCGGCCAGGGCGCTGACCTGGTCCGGCGGCAGCCCCAGGGCCTTGGCCACATCGCGCACCGCGCCGGCGCCGTGGTAACTGCTGACCACCGCCGTCAATGCCGCACGATGACGACCGTAGCGCTGGAACACGTACTGCAGCACTTCCTCGCGACGATCGTGTTCAAAATCGACGTCAATGTCCGGCGGCTCGTTGCGCTCCCGGGACAGGAAGCGTTCAAACAACAGGCTGGTAAGGCTGGGGTCGATTTCGGTGATACCCAGGGCGTAGCACACTGCCGAGTTGGCCGCCGAACCACGCCCCTGGCAAAGGATATGGCGGCTGCGGGCGAAGCTGACGATGTCCTGTACGGTGAGGAAATAACTGTCATAGCCCAGCTCGGCGATCAGGCTCAGCTCCTTGTCGATCTGTGCCCGCACTTTGTCTGTCGCGCCATCCTTCCACCGCTCGCGCATGCCGCGCTCAGTCAGTTCCCGCAGCCAGGACGCCGGGTCATGCCCCTCGGGCACCAGCTCGCGGGGGTATTGGTAACGCAGTTGGCCAAGATCGAAGGTGCAACGCCGGGCGATGTTCAGGGTTTCGTCGAGCAAGGCCAGCGGGTAGAGATCGGCCAGATCCTTGCGGCTGCGCAGGTGGTGCTCGCCGTTGGGGTGCAGGCGCTGGCCAGCCTCGGCCACCGTGACGTGGTGGCGGATGGCGGTCATGGTGTCCTGCAGGGCACGACGGCCGCGCACGTGCATGTGCACATCGCCACTGGCCACAACTGGAAGATCCAAGCGCTCGGCCAGCGCCAACGAGTCTGCCAACCGACGGCGGTCGTCCTGTCCACAATGCAACTGGACCGTCAGCCACAGGCGCCCGGCAAAGATCGACTGGAGCCAACGGCCATGTTCCTCGGCGTCTTTGCCCTCGGCTATCCACAACGCCAGCAGCCCCGACAAGGGCTGGTCGAAGTCCTCTCGCACAATGCGATAGTGACCCTTCTCGCTGCGACGTCGGGCGCGGGTGATCAGCCGGCACAAGGCTTGATAGCCCTCCAGGTTTTCCACCAGCAACACCAGCTTCGGGCCGTTCTCGACCTGGATTTCGCTGCCGACGATCAGTTGCAGTTCCAGTTCCTTGGCCGCCTGCCAGGCCCGGACGATTCCAGCCAGTGTGCATTCATCGGTGATCGCCAGGGCCTGGTAGCCCTCTTGCCTGGCCCGACGACACAGCTCCAGGGCACTGGAGGCGCCGCGTTGGAAGCTGAAGTTCGACAGGCAATGCAGCTCTGCATACTCGACGCTCATGCGAACCAGCCCTGCAGCCACAACGGCCCGCCCTCGCCCACCGTTCGATAGGCCCAGCCACGTTGTCCGCTGCGGGTTTCGATCAGGTAGTAGTCACGGCGTACGTCGGCGCCGTCCCACCAACCGGTCTCGATGCGTTCCGGGCCCATGAGGATTCGCGCCTGGCTGTCCTGCAGCAGCTGGGCTTCATTCAGCAGCCAGCCGGGACGCTGCACGCCAGCGCGCACCGGACAGGCCTGGGGCCGGGGTTGCGGTGTCATTTGCCAGGCGCATTCAGGTCGATGGTCATCGCGAAACCCCAGGCCCTGCACCGCGTCATCCCCCAGCCGCGCCCGCAGGCGTTCGCGCAGTTGCTCCCAGGGCAAGGACTGTTGCGGGCGCTCGTCGAACAGCTCCAGGCGCTGGGGCACGAAACTCGGCAGGTCCTCGGCACACAAGCGAAAACCCCGCACTGGGGCCGCGACCTGCACCTGTTCCAAGCGACCGCGGGCCAGTTCGAAGAGCATCGCAGGGTCCCGTTCGGCGCTGAGCAAGCCGACCTTGATCAGCGTGTCCGGCAAACCGGCGTGCTCCAGGTGCAGGTCGAAGCGCTGCACGCCGCTGTCGCGACCGCACAGGAAGGCCGACAAGTCACCGGTCAGCCGGCGCAACGGAAACAGCAGCGCCTGATGGGACTGAACGTCGTAGTTGAGTTCGATGCGCACATCGAAACGGTCTGGCGGCAGGTAGAACGACAGCGCCAGGGTGCGACTGCCCGTCAGCGCGTCGAGGTGCTTGAGCACCTGGGCCTCGAAGCGCCGAGCCAGGGTCTGCCGGGGCAAGGCCTGGACCTGGCTCAGACGGCGCAGGCCCATGCGCGACAGCGCCGTGGCGACCTCGGGTTCCAGGCCGATCCGCTCCACGGGCATGTCTCCCAGGCATTGTTGCAAGGTCTCGGCGTCGGGCACCACCAGGGCGTCATAGGCATTGGCCAACACCCGCGCCGCCACCGGATTGGGCGCGGCGACGATGCGATGACGAAAACCCAGCTCGGTCAGCTCGGTCCGCAAGCGCGCCTCGAACACCGGCCAGGGGCCAAACAGGCCCAGGCTCGACTCGATCTCGAACAGCAGCGTACGCGGGTAATGCACGCTGACCTGGGAGCTGAAACGGTAGGCCCAGGCCGCCAGGAACTGTTGCCAGTGTTCGATTTGCGCCGCGTCGTATTCGGCGGTGGCAAAGCCTTTGCTCAAGGCCTGGGCGGCGGTCATGGTCTGGCCGGGACGCAAGCCCAGGGCCCGTGCCGGCGCATTCACCGCTTGCAGCACCCGACGCTGTGCCGGACCGGTCAGCAATGCCAGGGGCTGGTCGGGATCGGGGCGCTGACGCAGCGCGGCGTCCAGCGCCAATTGCGGGAAGAGAATACAGACCCAGCGCATCGCAACCTCAATGCCCGGTTTGTGGGGCGAGCGTGGCAAAGGCAATCGGCGCCGAACGAGCCACCCCGCCGCGGCATTTGAGCACGCGCAACTGCGCCGGCCGGGTATCGATGGCGATGCGCAGCGCCGCCGGCGACGGGTTGATGGCCTCCTGGATCGAGCGCCAGGCGAATGCCAGGGTCTGGCCGGTTTCCGCCGCCACTTGCAAACGGCGCAAGGCCCGGTCGTCCGCCTGGCGGGGCCAGCACAGGACCGCGCCACAACTGCCCGAACGCAAGCACTGTTCGGTGGCCCACAGGGCATCGCGCTCATCGGCGCGGATCACCGACAACTGTTGCAGGTCGACGCCAGCGTTCTGCCAGGCCTGGGGATAGGGCACGAACGGTGGCGCCACCAGCACGATCCGCTCCCCCGCCGCCGACAGCCGCGCCAGGGTCGGCCACACCAGTTGCAACTCACCCACGCCCGGCGCGGCGATAAGCAGTTCCGTCAACGCCGCCTCCGGCCAGCCACCACTGGGCAACGCCGCATCCAGCGCCGCATGGCCGGTGGGTTGCGGGCTGGCGGCTGGCGGCGCAGGCCGACCCTTCCAGACCTGGCCGCCGTTGAACAGCGTGTCCAGCGCAACGACGGCGCCCATCAGCCTTGCCTCACCAAGCCACAGAACACCCCTTCTATCGCCAGGTCCTGATCGGCCTCGACGATGATCGGCTGGTAGGCCGGGTTGCGCGGCAACAAACGCACCCGCTCGCCAATGCGCTCGAAGCGCTTGATGGTGACTTCACCGTCCAGACGCGCCACGACAATCTGGCCGTTGGCGGCCTGCGGTGTGCGCTGCACGCCCACCAGGTCACCGTCGAGAATGCCGTCCTCGATCATCGAATCGCCCTGGACCCGCAGCAGGTAATCCGGCGCCTTGGTAAAAATCGCCGGGTCCAGCATCAGGCGGCTGTGGACCTCGGCATCGGCACCAATCGGCAGCCCGGCGGCCACTCGCCCCAGCACCGGCACGTCCAGCAACTCGGGTCGTGGTGGCTGGTTCAGCAAGCGAATGCCCCGGGCCTGGTGCGGATTGACCTCGATGAAACCGGCTTCGGTCAGCGCCAGCACATGCTTGCGCGCCACACTGCGGGAGGCAAAACCAAACGCCTCGCTGATTTCAGCGAGGCTGGGAGGCTGGCCCTGATCGGCGATGCGTTCGCGGATGAAAGTCAGGATGGCGGTACGGCGGGGAGTGAGAGTCGTCATGGAGTACATTTGTACTCTTTAAGGATTTTTCTGACAAGCGCCGCCAGTCAGTTCACAGCGGGAGCAATCTCTGGCCACAGGTATCAACACTTTTCCTCAAGTGAACAGCATTACCTTGTGGGAGCGAGCCTGCTCGCGAAGGCATCAGGCCATTCGACATCCATGGAGGCTGACCCACCGCCATCGCGAGCAAGCTTTGCTCCCACAGTTGGATCGAGGTACGGCTGCAGAACCAGGCCGACTGTCAGGTCGCTTCTCACACGGCTTGAGAAATACTGTTTGGACATATCCTTAGAGCCGGGCGTCGGCGCTCTCGTTGCGAAATGCGCTCGGGCTCATGCCTGTCCAGCGTCGGAACGCCCGGCGAAAACTGCGCACATCGCTATAGCCGACTTCTTCAGTGATGCGCTCGATGGACAGTCCAGGGTTGGCCAACAGGTTCAGGGTCCGGCCACGGCGCACTTGTTCGAGCAAGGCCTCGAAGGTCAGGTTGTGTTCGGTCAGGCGCCGACGCAGGGTGCGGCTGCTCATGTTGAGATCGCTGGCGATTTTCTCGATATGGCTGCCCCGGGTCAGGTCCCGGGCAATCGCCCGTTCCACGGTCTGGATCAGATCGATTTTCTGGTGTACCTCGGTGGCCTCCTGCTCCAGCAAGGCCAATGCCTGGCGCAGGGCCAACGGGTGGTGATTGGGCAAACGCATATCCAGCCAGCGCACGTCGATCAGCATGCGATTGTGTCGGCAACCGAAGTGCACATCCGGTCCCAAAATCCGCTGGTATTGCTGGGCATAGGACGGCGCGGCGTGCATGAACTCCACGGCCTGGGGCTTGAAGTCGGGCCCCGCCAGCGCCCGGCCATAGACCATCAGGCTGGCGAAGAACTCTTCCACGGCAAACACCTGGATCTCGGCGAAAGGCAGGCGGCAGATCGCCTCGACCATGATCCGGTCAGTGGCTTCTTCGACGCTGGCCACGGCGATGCCGCCGCTAGTGTGCTGGTAACGGACGCCCAGGGCGAAGGCATCGCGCAGGGTTTCGCACAGCGATAAGACGTGGCCCAACAGGCCGAGGGTGCCAAGCACGTTGCGGTCGCCCACCCACAACCCCAGCCCCTGGTCGGGTAACAGCTTGAGCGCCCGTTGAATCATGACCACGGCCTGGCGGTAGGAAATGCGCTGGGCGGGATCTTGCAGATCATCGAGGCCGAACCCCAGGCCGCGACACAGGCTGGCGGCATCGAAGCCTTTGTCCGCCACCACTTCGGCCAGGGTCTGCAGCAGGAATGGCGATACCAGCGCCAATTCATAGGTCGGGTCGATGACTTTCATCTGCATGGGGCGGGTTCCGGAGCACGTTAGGTGGCGTTTTTGTAACCGGTTGTTTCACAAAGTTAGCATGCCCCAGCGGATCGAGGGGCACAAAAATCTGGCCGCCCAAGTCCCCTGTATGGCCGCCAATACCCTGCCCTGTTGGCGGCGAACGGCTTATTTGTATGGCTCGGACTTTCGGTGCATCACCAACAATAATAATGAGCCCCCACATGAACCCGATCCGCACGACACTCGCCTTGCAATTGACCCTCGGCCTGGCCTGCGCCAGTGCCTTGCCGGCCCTGGCTACCGAAGCCGGGGTCGACAACATCGGCCCCGGTACAGATGGCTTCTTCATGCTGCCGCTGGAGGTCGACAGCCTTCCGGACAACATGGTTGCGTTCAACGTCTACTACAACCACTACAAGGCCCGGAAGCTCAACATCAGTTCGTTGGGCGGCGAAGTGCCGAATGTCGAAATCGAATCCACGGCGGTGATCCCGCGCATCGATTACTTGAGCCCGTTGCGGGTGGCCGGTGGGCGCCTGGGGATCTACATCGCCCAGCCGTGGCTCAAGCAGGAAGTCTCGGTGTTCGGCCTGCATGACACCCGCGAGGGCATGGGCGACACCACGATTTCGCCCATCGTGCTCTGGGACATGGGCAAGAACCTGACCCTGGCCGCGGCGGTGGAAATCACCGTGCCGACCGGCGAATACAGCACTGATCGACTGGCCAATACCAGCAACAATTTCTACACCTACAAGCCGCTGTTTTCCTTCACCTGGCTGCCCACGGAAAACACCGAGGTGTCGATGAAAACCACCTACAGCTTCAACCGCAAGAACAAGGACACCGACTACCGTTCGGGGCAGATTTTCCACTTCGATTATTCCGCCAGCTACCGCCTGACCGACAACGTGATGCTGGGGCTCAACGGCTACTACCTCAAACAGACCACCGACGACAAACAGTACGGCCGCACCGTGCAATTCGCCGGGCAGGACGTCGACGATGGTGTGCGCGGCCAGGTCTTCGCCATCGGCCCGGCGCTGCACCTGACCTTCCTCAAGTACGCCAGCGCCGAAATCCGCTGGGCCAAGGAATTTGCAGTGGAGAACCGCACCGAGGGCGAAATGCTCTGGGCCAAGGTCAGTATTCCGTTTGCGTTTTGAATGGATGCAGCCATACCGCTTGTTTTGTCATAAGACCGAGTCGCCTGCTTCGCGAGCAGGCTCGCTCCCACAGGTTCTTCCTTCAGCTCAAACCCAGAATCGATGAAAGATGCCCATTGAGGAACTTGCCGCTGGGGTCCAGCGCCTGACGCACCTCGGTGAATTCCGTCCAGCGCGGGTACAGCGCCTGGAGCGCCTTGGCGTTCAGGGAATGCAATTTCCCCCAATGCGGACGACCCTGGTATTTCCAGAAGATCGGCTCGATGGCGGCAAAGAAATTGTGATGGTCCATCTGGTAATGCTGGTGCACCGAGATCGAGCAACTGTCCCGGCCTTCAAACATGCTCAAGGCAATGTCGTCGGCCTTCACGTAGCGGTATTCGATGGGAAACCAGGTGCGCAGGTCCTTGTCGCGGATCAGCGCCAGAATCTCCCGCAGGCACGCCGGTCCGTGTTCGGCCGGCACCGAGTACTCCATCTCGTTGAAGCGCACGGTGCGAGCGTTGGCATAGATGTCATGGGAGTCACCGACCCGGTCGTCGAAATCGGCCACCAGCCGCAGGCTGTTGAGCAGCGCTCGCCGGATCGCTGGAAAGTCGCTGCCGTACTTGTCGAGGTTTTCGATCAGGCTGACGAATTCGTTGCCACCCTCCTCCTCGGGGCTGATCGGCGGCGTGGCCGGATCGGTGGTTTCGTTCAGGGCGATCGACAACGCATAGTCGGAATGGGTGACGACCTGCATTTCCCAGTGCTGGTTGTCCCGGGTGTTGGTGTCCACGTCTTCGAGCAACTCCTCGGTTTTCGCCACCCATTGGTGCTCGCGCAAGCGATAGGCGGCGCGGTTCTGCAGGCGCACGCGGGTCACCAGCCCCAGCGCGCCAAGGGACACCCGAGCGGCCTTGAACACTTCAGGATGACGCTGGGCATCACAATCGAGGACCGCGCCGCTGGCCGTCACCAGTTGCAGGCCGACCACTTGGGACGCGTACGAGCCGAAGGCCTTGCCAGTGCCGTGGGTCGAGGTGGCGATGGCACCGGCCAGGGTCTGGTAATCCACGTCGGCCATGTTCGGCAGTGCCTGGCCGATGGCCTTGAGCGCCGGGCCCATGCGGGACATGGGCGTGCCGCCGCCGAACTCGGCTTGCAGGCTGGCTGCATCATGAGCCAACAGGCCGCTGAAAAAACTCAGCGACAACAAGGTGCCGTCAGTGGGCACCAGGGCACTGAAGGAATGCCCGGAACCCACCGGACGAATCCGCCCTTCGGCGCGTCTCACCACGCTCACCAGTTCATCGAGGTCCTTGGGGGCCAGGCGCGCCGCCGGCAGGCAACTCTGCGCACCGGACCAGTTGCGCCATGGAATCAGCCGCGGCGCGCGCATCAGCTCGGCCAGGGCGCCCTGGCTGCCCAGGGCCGTAAAGGCTGCGACAACACCGGCCTGTTGCAGCAACCGGCGCCGTGAGGAGTCCATCGTCATGCCGTAGTACCCGTAGTTATTATTGGAAGTGTTGGCCGGACATGAAGGCGATCAGGGCCAGGAACTGCTCTTCGGAACAGTGCATGCACAGGCCCATCGGCGGCATGCCGTTGTAGCCGTTGATCGCGTGGTCCAGCAGGGTGTCGGCGCCCTGGGCCACCCGTGGCGCCCAGGCGTTCGTATCGCCGGTCAACGGCGCCCCGGCAGCGGGGTTGGCGTGGCAGAGCTTGCAGCTGCTGTCGTAGACCTGGGCCAGCGCCGCATCGCTGGGCATGGCCGTGAACACCGTGGGCGCGGGCGGCTTGGCCTCTTCGCCGCACCCTGTGAGCAGGGTGCCGAGCAGCACGATGAAGGCTGAGTGGAACACGGTTGAAGGCGTGGTAGCCGGCATAGAGGCCCTCTCGGCGGCGCTTTTGTTGTGGGTCAACACTAAGGCACGCCACTGCATCGGCTTGAGGTCATTGGGGGCCATAAAAGGGGGCTTGGGCGGCCAGGACATATGCACCCTGGCGAGGGAGCTTGCTCAGGGCAACAGCAGCCCCTGCTCACGCTCGCACAACTGCACCACGTAATCCCACAGCACCCGCA
>Ga0065714_10002376_pt1 | contig 24092 bp, 15 predicted proteins | sample MisRhiReplicate2_FD_59101 | JGI IMG/M metagenome (GOLD analysis project Ga0065714, IMG submission 59101) | Miscanthus rhizosphere microbial communities from Kellogg Biological Station, MSU, sample Rhizosphere Soil Replicate 2: eDNA_1 v2... | ecosystem: Host-associated > Plants > Roots >... | reverse complement strand
GGCTTCGGCGGGGCTTTCTGGCTGAATATCCTGCTGACGTTGTTGGGTTATATCCCTGGCATCGTGCATGCGGTGTACATCATCGCCAAGCGCTGAATTCATCGGTTATAGAACTCCCTGTGGGAGCGAGCTTGCTCGCGATAGCGGTGTGTCAGTCCACGGAAATGTCGACTGGACTACTGCTATCGCGAGCAAGCTCGCTCCCACAGTTTTTTGCGTCCTACAGGTCGCTATCCATCACCTTGCGATAGAACAACCACTCATGCTCCAGCGCATGGGCCTGGTTCGCGGCCTTGCGAAAACCGTGGCGTTCATCGGGATAGTAGTGCGCCTCGACCGCCACGCCGTTGGCCTGTAAAGCGTTGACCATGTCGCGGGTTTGCTGCGGCACGACCACGGCGTCCAGTTCACCCTGGAAAAAGATCACCGGCACGCGAATGTTCCCGGCGTGCAGCAGCGGGGTACGGGCGCGGTAACGTTCGACGTCTTGTTGCGGATCGCCGATCAGCCAGTCCAGGTAATCACCTTCGAACTTGTGCGTAGCACGGGCCAGGGCGACAGGATCGCTCACGCCATAGAGGCTGGCGCCGGCGCGGAATACATCATGGAATGCCAGGGCGCAGAGCGTCGTGTAGCCACCGGCACTGCCGCCTCGAATGAACGCACGTCGGCCATCGACCAGGCCTTGTTCGTCCAGATACGCGACCACCGCGCAGGCGTCCTCGACATCCACCACGCCCCAATTCAAATGCAACGCCTGCCGATAGGCCCGGCCATAGCCGCTGCTGCCGCGGTAGTTGAGATCGGCGACGGCAAAGCCACGCTGGGTCCAATACTGGATACGCGGGTCGAACAGGGGATAACAGGCCGAGGTGGGGCCGCCGTGAATGAACACCACCAATGGTGGCTTTGCGGGTGCGTTCATGGCCGGGTAGAAGAACCCGTGGGCCTCGCCTGACGCGGATGGATAGCGCAGGGTTCGAGGACGGCTGATCTGCTCGATAGGCAAGGGCGTGACGCCGCCGGCCAGCACGGCCACTTCGTGGCTATGCCGCTCAATGGCAATGACCGCCGATGGCCGGGTCGGCGAGGCTGCAACGGCGTAGATGAACCGTTCATCCAGCGCCAGGCTGCGAAAGCGGGTGTAGGGGCCGGTGAAGTCTTCATCGACATCGTCACCGTGGCATAGACCCAGGCGCCCGAAACCTGCTTCGGTCCAACTGGCCAGGTACGTGTGTTCGCCCAGCGGCAGCCAGGTGCAGCCAGCCAGTTGCCACGGCGCTGGGGCGTGATCGGCTTGGGCGGCAGGCAGCTGTTCCAGGCCCTGGGCCGACTCCACCCAAGGCTGCCAATAACCGCCGCGATCAGTCAGGCAATAAAGACGACTGGTCGCATCGAAGCGCGGTTGCTGGATGGACTCTTCTTCACCGTTGCCCGCGACACAGCGCGGCGCACCCCAACCCGTAGCGTTGAGCTCGGCCAGCATCAACCGCGTTGCGGTCCAGGGTTGATGCGGACGGCTCCACTCGATCCAAGCGAGCCGTTGACCGTCCGGGCTCAGGGTCGGCGAAGCATAGAAATCTGCACCTTCGGCCAGCAGATGCCGCTGATGATCCGCCAAGCCGATCGACACCAGCCGATGCTGGTTGGCCTGTTCTTCCACCACCAATACCTGGCCGTCGGCGAAGCCTAGATCTCCATAACGGCAGTCACCCGAGGTCAGCGCCACGGGGTGTTCGTCGTTCAGGGATTGGTGGTACAGCTGCTGGTCGGCCTCATTGACGAACAGCACACCGTCGTGGCTCAGGCAGAATGATCCACCGCCGTATTCATAGACCCGGCTGCGCGCGCTGAACCCGTCCGGTGTCAGGCAGCGGGGCATGGCGTCTTGCCAATGCCAGATCCGGCAGGCGCCGTCTGCGGGGCGGTATTCATTCCAGAACAGGCCCAACGGCCCGAGCTGCAGTTCGGCGAAGTCGGTGCCGGCGGCGACGGCCTGGGCGGCGCTGAAAGGCTCAGCCTTTGGCGATGAGGCGCGAGTTTCGTTCATTGCGAAAGGCCAATTGTTCAATGGTTTGCGTAGCGTGCTCGGCGTCTTCCCGCGCCTTGAGAATCACACCGTGATGTTCGGACTTGCTGCACACCGGGTCGGCGTTGCTGGCGTCGCCTGTGAGCATGAACGCCTGGCAGCGGCAGCCGCCGAAGTCCTTTTCTTTTTCATCGCAGGAGCGGCACGGTTCGCGCATCCAGTCATAACCGCGGAAGCGGTTGAAGCCGAACGAGTCGTACCAGATGTGCTGCATGCTGTGGTCGCGCACGTTGGGAAATTGCACCGGCAGCTGGCGGGCACCGTGACAGGGCAATGCCGTGCCGTCCGGCGTGACGGTGAGGAAAATGCTGCCCCAGCCATTCATGCAGCCCTTGGGGCGTTCTTCGTAGTAGTCCGGCGTGACGAAGATCAGCTTGCACGGGTTGCCTTGCGCTTCCAGCTTGGCGCGGTATTCGTTGGTGACACGCTCGGCGCGTACCAGTTGTTCCCGGGTGGGCAGCAGGCCAACGCGGTTGAGCTGCGCCCAGCCGTAGAACTGGCATGTGGCGAGCTCGACGAAGTCGGCTTCCAGGGCGATGCACAGCTCGATGATGCGATCGATCTTGTCGATGTTGTGCCGATGGGTCACGAAGTTCAGCACCATCGGATAACCGTGGGCCTTTACCGCCCGGGCCATTTCCAGTTTTTGCGCGAAGGCTTTCTTCGAGCCTGCCAGGAGGTTGTTCACCTGCTCGTCGCTGGCTTGGAAACTGATCTGGATATGGTCCAGGCCGGCCTTCTTGAAGTCGCTGATTTTCTGCTCGGTCAAGCCGATGCCGGAGGTGATCAGGTTGGTATAGAAACCCAGCCGGCGTGCCTCGCCGATCAACTCGGCCAGGTCTTGGCGCACCAACGGCTCGCCGCCGGAAAAACCCAGCTGCGCGGCGCCCATCTCGCGGGCTTCGCGAAAGACCTTGAACCACTGCTCGGTGCTCAGCTCCTGGCCTTGCTCGGCGAAGTCCAGCGGGTTGGAGCAATAGGGGCATTGCAGCGGGCAGCGATAGGTCAGCTCCGCCAGCAACCACAGCGGCAGGCCGACTTCAGGCTTGGGCGGCAGACCGGTGGTGTCAGGCAAGTTCGATCCAATGCTGTGCAAGGGCGACCTCCATGAATTGCTCGATGTCGTCACCGAGTTCCGGCACGTCGGGAAACTGCTTCGCCAACGCGCCGATGATGGCCGCGACATCCCGTTCACCGTCGATCAGGCCACCGATCAGCGAAGCGCTGTCGTTCAGCTTGATCATGCCTTCAGGATAGAGCAGCACGTGGCCTTTCTGGGCCGGTTCGTACTGGAAGCGATAGCCGGGGCGCCAGCGCGGGGTTTTGCTGCGATCGAAACTCATAAGGTGATCCCTTTGTGCCACACCCGTTGCCCGGTAACGCTGTGGTAGGGCGGGCGGTTCAATTCGTAGGCCATGCTCATGGCGTCGAGCATGCTCCAGAGGATGTCCAGTTTGAACTGGAGAATCTCCAACATGCGCTCCTGACCTGCGCGAGTGGTGTAGTGCTGCAAGGTGATCGCCAGGCCATGTTCCACATCACGCCGGGCCTGGCCCAGGCGGGTGCGGAAGTATTCATAGCCGGTCGGGTCTATCCATGGGTAATGCTGGGGCCAACTGTCCAGGCGCGACTGGTGGATCTGCGGGGCGAACAGTTCGGTCAACGAGCTGCTGGCGGCTTCTTGCCAGCAGGCCCGGCGGGCGAAGTTGACGTAGGCATCCACCGCAAAACGCACCCCGGGCAGCACCAGCTCCTGGGAGCGCAGTTGATCGGGGTCCAGGCCCACCGCCTGGCCCAGCCGCAACCAGGCTTCGATGCCGCCGTCTTCGCCGGGAGCGCCGTCGTGGTCGAGCAGGCGCTGGATCCACTCGCGGCGGATTTCCCGGTCCGGGCAGTTGGCCAGGATCGCGGCATCCTTGAGCGGGATATTCACCTGGTAGTAAAAACGGTTCGCGACCCAGCCCTGGATCTGCTCGCGAGTCGCGCGGCCTTCATACATCGCCACGTGATACGGGTGATGGATGTGGTAATACGCGCCCTTGGCACGCAGGGCTGCTTCGAACTCGGCGGGGGACAGGGGGATGTCAGTCATTTTGGTTCTCCGGGAAATGCCCGTGGGTTCTGTGGCGTCAGGGCTGGCCCCATCGTCGGATCGCCGCCCGGAGCAAGCTCGCTCCCACAATCGTTCCGCCCTTCTTACAACTCAATACTCATTCCGTCGTAAGACACTTCAATCTTTCGACGTACAAGTTCAGCCCGCTCGGGCGAGTCTTCGTCCAGGATCGGGTTGGTGTTGTTGATATGGATAAGGACCTTGCGCGGCCCAGGTACTTGTTCCAGTACTTCCAGCATACCGCCGGGGCCATTCTGGGCCAGGTGGCCCATTTCCCTGCCAGTGCGGGTGCCGACGCCACGGCGCTGCATTTCATCGTCGTCCCACATCGTACCGTCCACCAGCAGGCAATCGCTGCCGGCCATGATCTCCAACAACGACTCGTCGACCTTGCCCAGGCCCGGGGCATAGAACAGCTTGCCACCTGTGCGCAGGTCTTCGACGATCAACCCAATGTTGTCGCCCGGATGCGGGTCGAAGCGATGCGGTGAATAGGGCGGTGCGGCGCTGCGCAGGGGCAGCGGGGTGAAGCGCAGGTTCGGGCAGGCGGCGATGGTGAAGCTCTGGTCGAGTTCGATGCGATTCCAGCTCAACCCGCCGTTCCAGTGGGTCAGCATGTTGAACAGCGGAAAGCCCGTGCTCAGGTCTTCATGGACCATGTCGGTGCACCAGACTTGATGTGGGCAACCTTCACGCAGGCTGAGCAGGCCGGTGGTGTGGTCGATCTGGCTGTCCATCAGGATGATCGCGCCAATGCCCGTGTCGCGCAGGGCCCGGCCCGGTTGCATCGGGGCGAACGCCTGGAGCTGGGCGCGAATGTCCGGGGAGGCGTTGCACAGCACCCAGTTCACACCGTCATCGGACAGGGCGATGGACGATTGGGTGCGTGCCTGGGCCCGCAGGCTGCCGTCGCGAAAACCTGCGCAATTGGCGCAGTTGCAGTTCCACTGGGGGAAACCGCCACCGGCGGCAGAACCTAGAATCTGGACGAACATGGCTGCTCCATCTGCAAACCGAAATAAAAACGCCTCGGCTGGCCGAGGCGTAGTGCTGCGTGCTTAACCGCCTGCAGCATTCAACGGCTGGCGAAGTACATGGTGACTTCGAAACCGATACGCAGGTCGATATATGCGGGTTTGGACCAAGACATGGGAATACTCCTTTGGTTGGGATGCTTTCGTTAGATAGAACGGTTGAGACCTATACATATAGTCCACCTCCGTTCGGAGATGTTCAGATGCTTAGGCGCCTATGTTACTAAATCTGACATCTTCGTTCGCCGCGATTCTCGAAGAAAGCTCATTACGGCCCCTGCAATGATCATTGCGCCGCTTGCCAGCGCTCTCCCGGGCAGGCTCCGTTGCTCAGGCAATACCATCCCCCTTCAGCCTCGATCAGGCGTTGGGCGGCCATTTGTAGCTGGGTGCGATCCAGGCACACGATGGCAGCGGACAGTTGCTCAAGATAATCCGACGGGCGGCCGGCCAGCTTGCCCTGCCAGAGCAGTTCGGCGGCCTGGGCGCAGGGCAGGGCGGTGCTCTGGAGTTGGGCGGCAAGCGCCTGCTGCTGGCCGGTCAGGGAGACATCATCGAGCTGCTGGAGCAATGCTGGTAACCCGAGCAGGAACTGTTCGATGTGGACGCTCAGTTGCGTCGCAGACAGGCTGGGTGATTGGACGCCGAACAACACCCCGGTTTGCCCGTCGATCTGCTTCAACCCACTGAACACCGCATAACCCAACTGCAACTCCACGCGCAGGCGCTGGTAGAACGGCGTCTGACACAGCTGTGCTAGCAGCCGCCAGGTGGCTTCGTCGGCCAGCGTCGGGGTGGCTGTCGGGCAAAACAACAGCACGGCAGGTTCTTCGCCGTGAGTCTGGAGCTCATGCCAGAGGCGTTGCCCGCGAGGCGCCGGCGCCAGGTCGGCTTCATCGCTGGCGGTGCCCGGCACCCGGGCCAACGCTGGGCCCAACGCCCCTTGGGTGGCCGCCGACAGGCCGATGGACAACCCGTCCCATCGTGCCGTGATCCACACACTTTGGTCGCTGTCGGGCACTGGTAACGCCGACGCTTGCCGGTTGTGACGGCAGTGATCTGGCAGCTCCTTCAACAGATGCCGAATCGGCATCGGCGGGGTTTCGTGGCTGGCCAGGGCCAGGGCCATTGGCAGCGGTTGCGCAAGCTTCGTCAGAACGTGTTCGAGCACCAACGGTATCGGCGTCTGTAAGCCAACCAGTTTCAGTAGCCATTGATGACCGGAGGGCTCGAAGCTGACGTCCACGCCGGCCTGGCGAGCATCCTCTCGCACATCCTGCAGGTGTCGGTCGAGCCTGGATTGAAAGTCGAGCGGTGCCTGGGTTGTCAGTTGCCAACGCAGGTACACCGCGCCTTCACGACCGTTGTCTGGCAGCGCCTGGCTGAACTGCATGGGCGAGCGTTCCCGGCGACCCCGGGAGCGATCCTGGGCGAAGGTTCGCAAGCCGCGATGGGCGCTGGTCTGGCCGCGTATCAGCCCGGCGCGGGGCGCTTCGCTTGATGTTTGCAGGAACGGATTGGGCGCGGGCAGTTGCCATTGCCCCGCTACGTTATCGGCAGGGTGCAGTTGCGTGAGGATTTCCCTGAGCCTCAGGAGATCGTTTGCCAACAGCGGCCTGTCACGTCCTTCACAATCCCAGCGGGCCAACTGCAAGGCCGATCCTGTCTCCTTCCGGCGCAGCAACAGTGCGGTGAACTCCTGGCGCAACGGCGCCCAGTCGTCCTGGGCGGCAAAGAACCCCAGCCAGTCGTGCAGCAACGGCTGGATCTGCGCCGCTGTCTGAGCGTTGGCGTGCTTGAATCCGATGTGCAGCAGCGCCTGCCCGGCAAACTCATACAGCGCGGTGGCCTTGAGGCTGTCAGCCAGGCCGCGCTGACGCAACGTGGCGAGCAAGCCGCCCGGTTTGCTGGAGTTCAGCCACGTACACAGAAAATCCAGGGCTTGAGGCGAGGCGGCAGGCAAGTCTTCGAAGGCGAACAGCAGATCAAGGCAACCCTCGCGGGCCTGTTGATAACTCGTCTGGGACGATGCCATCAGTTTTGGCGGTGCCGGCCTGGCAAGCGCTTCGCCGGCAGGTATGTGGTTGTCGAACTGATCAGCCAGCGTTTTCAAGGCGTCGATGCTTTGCGGGCCGGCCAGGCTCAGGATCATCTGGCCGCTCTGGTAAAAGCGGCGATAGAAGTCGTGCAATGCGCTTTGGAATTCGGCTCGCGTCACCGCCAGGCTATCGCGATTGCCGGCGTGAAAACCCCGCAGCGGATGGGGCGCCGACAGGCCGTCATGCAAGGCAAGCTGTCGCTGGGCTGCAGCATCCTGGGACCAGGCGATGAACTCGGCGTGCAGCACTTCCCGTTCGCGCAACTGATCGGCCTCATCCAGGCGTGGGTGAGCGAGCATGTCCCCCAGTCGTTCCAGTCCGTCGGCGAAGGTTGCGGGTGGCAATTCGAAGAAAAAATCCGTGGTGCGTTCGCTGGTACGCGCGTTGACCTGGCCGCCGTGCCGCTGCACGTAGGCCATCAGGTTCTCCCCAGCGGGAAAACGCTCGGTGCCGAGAAAGAACAGATGTTCGAGCAAGTGCGCCAATCCCGGCCAGGCCAGGGGCGCGTCATGGCTGCCAGCCGCGACTCGCAGTACTGCAGCGCTGCGCTTGAGGCCTGGGACGTGACGCAATGTCACCTGCAAGCCGTTGGCCAGGGTTTCAGTGTGGGGGCGGAGGGAGTCGGGGGCCGGCATGAGCGCTTCCAGAACAAAGATGCGCTCATGCTAGCGGATTAGGCCGCGTTCTCAATCCTCAATCAGTGTTTGTGCAGATCGTCGTAAAGCTCTGGGCGGCGATCGTGCAGGTAGTTGTAGGCCGCGCGGGAGTCTTCCATCAGTTGTCTATCCAGTTCTCCGACGATCAAGGCCTCATCCAGCCCCGCAAGGGCCGGGCGGCTGCCATTCGGTGCGGCGATACTGCTTTGGCCGCAGTACTGCAATTCACCTTCGTGGCCGCAGTAGTTGGCGTACGCCACGAAACACTGGTTCTCGATGGCCCGGGCTCGCACGGTGACGTCGGCGATGAACTCGTAGGGTTGCATGTTGGCGGTCGGCACCAGGATCAGCTCGGTACCGGCCAGGGCCAAGCGGCGGGCATTTTCCGGAAATTCCAGGTCGTAGCAGATCAGGAGGCCGAGCTTCCAGCCGTTGAGCTCCACGATGGGCAATGCGGCGTCGCCGGCGCTGAACATGGCGTGATCGAGGTCACCGAACAGGTGGCTCTTGCGGTAGTTGGCCAGGCGCTCGCCCTGGGCGTCGATCAGCTGCACGGCGTTGTAGATCTGCCCGTCTTCGCCGCGTTCAGGGTAGCCGTAGACAATCGCCAGGCCGGCGGCCTTGGCAATGCGGGCGATCTGTTGCGCCCATTCGCCGTTGTAGACCTCGGCCAATACATTCACCGCGTCGACGCCGATGTTGTAGCCGGTCATGAACATCTCCGGCAGCACCAGCACATCGGCGCCCCTGGCTTCCAGCGCCACCTGGTGCAGGCGTTGCAGGTTGCCGGCCGGATCCAGTGGCAGCGGTGGGCATTGGTAGAGGGCTACACGCATCGAAAACTCCTTTTATTCGGGCAGGGCGATCGGACCGATCTCGTGGAACACATCACCTGGACCCGGGTTCTCGGCGTGAGTTTCACCGCCGAAGTGTTTCATGATCCCCCACACGGCATTGAGTGAGGTCTGTACCGCGCCTTCGACCCAGGCCGGTGTCCATGAGACGTCATCACCAGCGATAAAGATCCCGCGTTGTTCGGCCGGCATGTCGTCCTGCATGAAATGCGCATACATGCGCTGGTTGTAACGATAGTGGCCGGGCAGGGCGCCCTTGAATGCGCCGAGGAAATGCGGGTCGGCTTCCCAGGACACGGTGATCGGATCGCCGATGATCCGGGCGGCGATGTCCACCTTGGGATAGATTTTCTTCAGGGCATCGAGGGCCAGCTTCACGCGTTTTTCCACCGGGTGCGGCAGCATTTTCAGCGCGTCGCTCATCCAGGAATACGAGAGGCAAATCACCCCTGGCTTGTCGTCCCCGTTGTCGAACAGATAGGTGCCACGGGTAAGACGGTCGGTCAGGGTCATGCTCATCAGGTCGCGGCCGGTCTCCGGGTCCTTGTCCTTCCAGAATGGCCGGTCGACCATCACGAAGGTCTTCGACGATTGCATGTAGCGGGTGCGGTCCAGGGCCATCCACATTTTTTGCGAGAACAGCGCTTCTTCACATTCGATCTGGGTGGTCAGCAGCCAGCTCTGGCAGGTGACCAGCACCGCGGCGTACTCGCGGGTGTTGTCCCAGACGTCGGTCACGCTGAATCGGCCATCAGCCGCACGGGCGATGCGCTTCACGCCGCTGCGTGGGGCGCCCAGGTGCAACGAATTCAGGCTGGTCCCTTGCGGCCAGTGCACGCAGCGTTCCGGCACGTGGTTCCAGATGCCGTGGGGCACCTGCTCGACGCCGCCGACCACCAAATGCTGGTGGTCGTCGCAGTTGGTCATCACGACACGGAAGATTTCCAGCATCGAATTGGGGAAGTCCGAATCCCAGCCGCCGGTGCCGAAACCGACCTGGCCGAACACTTCGCGGTGCTGGAAAGAGAGCTTGGCAAAGGCCTTGGAGGTGGCGACGAAGTCGTAGAAGGTGCGGTCGTCCCACAGTGGCACCAAGGTGTTCCACAGCTCCTTGAGGCGTGGCACGTCGCGGTCGCGGATCGCCTGCTGGATGTCGCCGAAGCGCGAGCCATCCTCCAGCGCATCGGCCCAGGCGTCGGCAACTTCCTGGAACAGTGCGGGAAGGTCCGCCAGTTTCTGCGCGTAGTAGGTCTGGCCTTCCAGGTCGATGACAGTGCTGCCGGACGCCGGGGTCAGCGGGTTGGGGAACGGTTTGGTCTCCAGGCCCAGCTTGTCGACGTAATGGTAGAACGCGGTGGAGGACACCGGAAAACGCATGCCGCCCAGCTCGGCGATCACCCCCTCGGCGCCATTGAATGCTTGTGAGCGCAGGCGCCCACCCATCTTCGACGCCTCGTAGACCACGGGCTTGAGACCCAGCTTCATCAGCTCGTACGCCGCCACCAGACCGGCGATCCCGGCCCCGACGATCGCCACTTCGGTACCGTGGTTGTGGGCGGGAATGCTGCCCAGGCCAGCCGGATGCTCGATCCAGTCGTCAAAGGCGAAAGGAAAGTCCGGCCCGAAAATGGTGATGGGCTTCTTACCGTCTGCTGGGTGGCGATTGTTCTTGTTCATGGCTGACCTTGATGGGCGACTCGACGCGGTGTTCGCGTCTGAGTATAGGAAAGATGCCAGCCATTCTAGGGAGGGTGGAACACGTTAATAAGACACAATATGTCGTCGTTTTGAGCATGAGTCAGTCATTTTGACCTATTCGTAAATCATAATGACGAAACCGGTCCCACAGGTTAAGTGACGCAGGGCTTAGACTGGCTGGCCTCGATCGATCTTGCTGCTGAGGATGATCGAGGTGGTGGTCTTCTCCACGCCGTCCACGCTGCCGATCTGGTCCAGCAACTGGTCCAGCTGTTCCGGCGAGTCCGTGCGCAACCAGGCGACATAGTCGAACTCACCGCTGACCGCGCACAGCTGCTGTACCTGGGCCATGGCGCTCAAGCGCCGCAACACGTCCTTGCCGGAACGCGGCTGGACCTTGATGCCGACGTAAGCCTGCAAGCCGCCGTCAATCACTCGTTGCCCCAGGCGCACGCCATACCCGGTAATCACCTTGGTCTTTTCCAGGCGTGCCAGCCGCGAGGTCACGGTCGTGCGGGCGATACCCAGTTGCCGGGCGAGCATGGCGACGCTTTCCCGGGCGTTGATTTGCAGCGCCGCGATCAGCTGCCGGTCGATTTCGTCGAGGACGGGAGGGCGGGTGTCAGTCAAAGTGGGCTCCGGCGCAGGCATTCGATGGCGAGCATGTTACAGGCTCTCACGTGCGAAATAGCCAATGGCAGGCAAAGCCAGTGCGCGCCAGGCGGAGGCCAGGTGTATCTGTGAAGTCCTGAACCAGAAACCGTCCTGGCAAACCAGCTGTTCGGTGGGCAACTGCAACAAGAGATGCAGTGAGAACGACTGCACTGAGCCTGGGTCGTCATCATCTTGCGCTTCCCAATCGCGCTCGAAACACCGTACATGCAGCTGCCCGGCGTCGAAGCTTTCAAACAGCGGCCGGTTGCCCAGCCACTGCGGATGCACCCGCAACGTGTGTTCCTGGACATCCAGGAGCAGTAATTGCCAGCCTCGATAACTTCCACACTGTTCTGTCACATCGGTTGCCATACAGGTCAGGGCCAGGTAACGGCTATCCGTCGACCAGATCATCGACGGTGCCAGGTCGACCAACGCGCAGCCTGAGGCTGTCAGCAAATGGCCTCCGAGCCGGGGCGTCTGCGCACGCACCCAACTGTCGGCATATTCCGTTTCGCTGCCGAACAGCCAGGCGGCGTCCTGATGGTCGGGGGCGGGCTGGATGAAGTCACCGTCGGCGTTGGCCACTTGTGGACAATCCACCAGGCGCCAGGGAGCAACGCGGTGCAGTTGTGAGTCGGTCACCTGCAGGTCCACAGTGTTGTAGAACAGCCGGGATTGCTCGTTGGGATGAAAGAACGAAGGGTCGCTGCCGATCGGCGGCGCAGGGATGTTGAAGCGTTGCAGCGCGCTGCTGTCCAGGTCGTGATCAAGACGACCGGCCACCACTGCCAGACTCAACCGACCGTCACGAAAATCGAGTATTCGTTCCACCCACATGGCAGGCCCTTCCAGCAGGCGTCGATCCCTCACATCTGCAATGACCGCATGGGTGGCCACTGTCGTTGAGTCTGCAAAGGGCAGCAGTGCCAGGTAACGCCCGCAGTCAGAGATGCGATGATCCAGCAGCCAACTGCCTGGCAAGTGCCAATCACCAATCTGGCTGCGATAACCGCCAAGCCCCTCGCGATTGTCGCAAAGCCAGATGAGCTGAGCGCATGCGCCACCCAGCATCGGTTGCGTCTCGATGTACGAGTCACCGCGCAGGCCTCGGCTGTCCAACGGCATCACAATGGCCGTGCGGGTCAGTGTGAATTCAGCGACGTTTACCCGACCCTGGGCGTCGTGACCGGCCTGGGTTTCGGTGTCGCTATGAATGCTGTCCAGACGGTAGCCATACCGGCCGGAACCCGGTCGCGGATAGTCGAGGTACGCGCCGATATGCACATGGTGCGCGTCGAGGCTCAGCAACTCATGCCAGTAGAAGGACGGTTCAGTCGCACTTTTCACCCACGGCAACGGCAAGGCGCGCCAGCCTTTGTCGAGCTGCCACAACCAATACTGGTCGCCATCTGCTTGAGGATTACGCGCCTGGGCCAGGCACACCAGGGCGCGTTGATCGGTGCTCCACACCAACGGTGCGTCTGCCGCCATCAGCAGGTTGGAGGTTTGTCCGTTGACGCTGACGGTATAGCGTGGCGAAAGCAGGGGATCCAGTGGCTGGGCCAGGTCACGAAAGGTCGAGGGCAAAAAAATATTGCCCTGTAGGCATTGCCGGCCATCAACGGAGCGTCGTTCGAAGGTTTGCTCAGGGTGACAATCGGACTCCAGCCACAGATCGCCGACAGGCACCAGGGGGGTGACGCTGGCCGTTTGCAACAGCTCATCGAGCCGGGTTTCGCGAACGCTGTTATCCACCAGTGGGCTATGGCGTCCGCTTAACAGGTCGAGGTCAAAAGCGTCCAACTCCCAGAGTTCGCTGTCGGCGCAGCGGTACAACTGGCGTTGCTGACGGTCGAGCACCACCAATCCCCATGCCTGCCGGGACGGTACCGGTGCCGCGAAATAGCGCCCGTCGCTGGAGAACACGGCCGAAGAGCCCAGGCCTTGCAGGAGCACGCCGTCGGGGAACAGATAGTCGCAATAAGTCGGGCCGCCCATGGCGATTTCGCCGTGGTTGAACGCTCGGATCGGCTCGCCTTCAGGGGTCAGCAGCGGTTCGTTTCCGCCCCAGGCACTCGGCCCTTTGCTGGAAATGGGTGTCAACCCAAGGCGCCTCTCCCAGCTACTGACGCAGGCGAGCCCGACCATGATGCCGACGATCGCTACCAAGATGCCCCACCACTCAGGCAACGCCCGGCCCAGGCTGAAACCCAGGCCAAACACAGCGCCGACCGTCAGCCGGGCGATGCCTCGGCCCATCGCCAAAAAGCTCAGGCGGGCGGCAAGCCCCATCAGCAGCCCGAGGCATACCACCGCCAGCAAAGCCAATGGGGGCGGCAGCAAGGTGACGAAAAAGGCTGGCGCCAGCAGGATGCCGAGTTGCCAGAACAGTTCAAGAAACAGTCGAGAGAGGCTGGGGCTGGCGATGATGGGCGTCTCAGTGAGGAAGCTGCAAGGGCTTAGGCGTGGGGAGGGTGAACCTCACAGAGTATTACTACAGGTGAGTACAGGGGCAAGGGCGGGGAGCGGTTGGTTGCCAGAGTTGCTATGGCGATCAAAAAAACGTCAGTCTTCAAAGCTGAATTCGACAAAAAACCAGACCTTGATGGGTCTGGTTTTAGGGGCGGGCGGCATCTAGACAACTCGAGTGCTCACGCCTCGGCACTGTACGAGTGGCGATTAAAAATCGAAGAACACCGTTTCTGATTCACCCTGCACATGAATGTCGAACCGGTAAACCAACTTGCCATCCAGCGTGGAGCGCTTGGCAATCAGGGATTCGCGACGCGGCGACTGCTCGATCAGACCCAGGATGGGGTCCACGGCGTTCGCCTCGGATTCATCGTCGAAATACAGGCGGGTCTGCAAGTGAATGTTGATCCCGCGAGCAAACAGGGAAACGTTGATATGCGGGGCCATGGGAAAACCTGCGGCGTTCTTCACTGTGCCGGGTTTTACGGTCTTGATGATCCACGTTCCGTCTTCGGCGGTGGCAGTACGGCCAAAACAGTTGAAGGGCTTTTCCAGATCGTATGCGCTGTCGTAGACGCCTTGCGGATTCGCCTGCCAGAACTCCAGAAACGCGTCACGAATCAAATGGCCGTTGCCGTCATGAACGTGGCCCATCAGTACGATGTGCTCACCTGGCGCGCCAGGCTTGGCCATTTCATTCCAGATTTCCTGTTCTCGCGGCGGATTACCAGCCGCCTCCAGCGCCAAGCCGATATGCACATAAGGGCCGGCAGTTTGCGAAGGGGTTTCAGGTAGAAGTTGAATGGACATGCGCATGCCTCCTCAGCGGTTTTCGAAGTGGGTCTTGCGCTGTCCGCGCAGAACAATATCAAAGCGGTAAGCCAGGCAATCCATAGGATTGGCCATGCTCATATCAAGCTTGGCGATCAAGCTCTGCACCGCCTCCTGATTCGCGATCGTCTTGACGATCGGACACATGGGAATGAGCGGATCGCCTTCGAAATACAGTTGAGTTATCAAGCGCGTGGAAATGGACGGACCACTGATGGAGACATGGATGTGTGCCGGCCGCCAGTCATTGGGGCCGTTGCGCCATGGGTAGGGACCCGGTTTGACCGTGCGGAAACTGTAGTTGCCGTCACGGTCAGTCAGCGCGCGGCCGACCCCACCGAAATTGGGATCAAGCGGCGCCAGATAACTGTCTTTCTTATGCCGGTAACGCCCACCCGCATTGGCTTGCCACATTTCCACCAAGGTATGGGGAACCGGTTTGCCGAATTGGTCACAGACCCGGCCCGCGACGATGATGCGTTCGCCGATGGGCAAGCCGCCGTGATTGAAATTGAGCAGCAGATCGTTATCGTGCTGGCCCATTTTCAGATGGGAAAAATCCGGCCCGCTGGTTTCCGACAGCGACTGGGGAATACTCACCAGGGCCTGGCGCGGTGATCGCAGGATCGAAGTCTTGTAGTCAGGTGTCAGGGCTTTGGGGTGCCAATTACGGTCACGAATGACGAAGCGGCTGTCATGCGCATCAGACATGTCGATTTTTCCTATTGTTATGGTTTGGCAAAGGCAAGCGCTGCGTTGGCAGCGACTGGTAGCCCAGTTTCCTCTTGCGCGGCCCAACCAAAAATTGAAAAAACCGACTTGATCCATATCCAAATGGTTATGGATATTTTCCTTCGAGGTATTCCTGCCCGACTTCGCGAAGAACCTCCATGCACCACTGTGCCTGGGGTGTCACCGGCAACGCGGGATTGGTGCACAGCCCCACGGAACCGCCTGGTTCCCGTGCCCCTAATTCCAGCTCCACCAAAGCGCCTTGTTTCAAGTCCTGCCGGACCGCGTCGAAAGGCGCAACCCAGATGGCCTGGCTGCATTGTACGTAGCGTCGACTCAACGCGACCGATAGGGTTTCAAGGCGTTGGCGTGATGGGGTAATGCCGTGCTGAACAAACAGGGCGTCGGCGAATTTACGGATGGTCGTCCCCGCCAATGGAAGCACCCAGGGATAGTCTTCGAGATTCCTGTGCCCCTGTGGATTCGCGAGCACAGGATGGTTGTTACACACCACCAGGGTCATGGACTCGCTGTAGAGGTGTTCGAACGCCAGCCCATGAATCAATGGGCTATCGGTCATTCTGCCAACCACCAGGTCCAGTTCACCGACGCGCAGTTGCGATAGCAAATGCGCACTGGGGCCGGTCACCACGCTGATAACCAGGGCCGGATGTCGAGCATGCAGTCGACAGACAACCTCAGGGACCAACAGGCTTTCAACCGTGGACAGCACGCCAACGCTGATGGCAACGGGCTCGTGGACACCAGCGCGCAGGCTGTTGACCCCCTCGCGCAGCGCTTGCACGCTCGGCCCCGCATATCGCAGAAAAGCTGCGCCGGCTTCCGTCAGCGTCGCCCCCTTCTTGCTTCGTTCGAACAGCACGGCGGCCAGCAACGTTTCCAACTCCTTCAATGTCTTGGAAAGTGCCGGTTGGCTGATTGTCAGTTTGTCTGCCGCACGGGCCAGGCTTCCCTGGCGCGCCACTTCGAGAAAACACACCAGATGACGGAATTTGATGCGTGTGTCGATGTTCAATCGGGTCGCTGCCTTCAAGGGACTTGGGATGCGCAGTGTTTGTGCTGCGGGTTGCAACGCCTGAAGGCGACAGTGGGAGGCTCGTCGGGGACTACCTGTTTGCAGAGCCGTTTATGAAAACTTTCGCCTGGTGCGCAAAGTCCACAGTCTCAAAAACGACAAAGCCGCGCAATGCGCGGCTTTCGAATTGGTGGGCCCACACGGACTCGAACCGTGGACCAAAGGATTATGAGTCCTCTGCTCTAACCAACTGAGCTATAGGCCCTCAGTAGGCCGCGGATTATAACGACGGTTTCTCGGCTGTGCTATCCGAAAAATCCGAAACGGTCATGCGAAGAAACGTTGCGGCAAACTCATCGGCGCACAGAGGCAGGCTGACGATGTAGCCCTGGATCTGTTCGCAACCTTCTTCGGTCAGGAATTGCTGCTGGGCCAGGGTTTCGACGCCCTCGGCGATGACGGTGAATTGCATGCTGCGGCCCAGGGCGATGATTGCCCGCACGATGGCCGCGTCGTGGGGGTCGTCGGGCAGGCCGCGGACGAAGGATTGGTCGATCTTGAGGATGTCCAGTGGCAGGCGCTTGAGGTAACTCAGAGAGGAATAGCCCGTGCCGAAGTCGTCGATGGCCAATTGCACGCCGAGTTTTTTCAGTTGGTGCAGCACCGTCAGGGCCTCTTCGGCCTGGCTCATGATGAAGTTTTCGGTAATTTCCAGTTGCAATAAGCCGGGTTCGAGCTGGTTCTCGCGCAGCAGTTGTTCGATGCGCCCCAGTAGATTGGGTTGGCGCAGTTGGGCCCCGGCCAGATTGACCGAAAGGGGGCCGAGGCTGTCGTAGGCGTCATTCCATTCGCACAACTGCCGGCAGGCGCGCTCCAGCACCCAGTCGCCGATTTGCAGGATCATGCCGTTTTCTTCCGCCAGAGGGATGAAGTGTTCCGGCGGCACGTCGCCGAACGTGGGGTGCGTCCAGCGGATCAATGCTTCGGCACCCACCAGTTGGTTGTCGATGAGGCTGATTTTGGGTTGGAAGGACAATGACAACTCGTTGCGTTCAATCGCCCGCCGTAGCTCGTGCTCCAAGGCCACTCGCTCGCTGGCCTGGGCGGTGAGGTCGCGGGTGTAGCTTTCCACCCGGTTGCGTCCCTTGGCCTTGGAGCGGTACATCGCTGCGTCGGCATTCTTCACCAGCGTGGCGACGTCACAGCCGTCCTGCGGGTAGAGACTGGTGCCGATGCTGGCACTGATGAAGAACTCGTGCTCGCCGGCCTGGAACGGCGCGCCAAAGCAGTTCAACAGTTTTTGGGCGATGTGCTCGGCGTCGCTGGGCTGTTGCAGGCCCGGCAGCAGGATAATGAACTCGTCGCCGCCCAGGCGCGCCACGGTGTCGATGTCGCGCAACTGCTCGCGCAAGCGTACGGCAATGCCCTTGAGCAACAGGTCGCCGACCGGGTGCCCGAGACTGTCATTGATGTGCTTGAAGCGGTCCAGGTCCAGGAACAGCACGGCGCCCTGGCCACCGTTTTCCTGCTGGCCATTGAGAGCCGCCAGCAAGCGGCTTTCGAACAGCGTGCGATTTGGCAGGCCCGTCAGCGGGTCGTGGTGGGCCTGGTAGTCGAGCCGGGCCTGGGCGTGTTTGAGGCTGGAGATATCGGCGAAGACCGCGACGAAATGGGTGATCTGTCGGTCCCGATTGCGCACCGCGCTGATGGTCAGCCAACTGGGGTACAGCTCGCCGTTCTTGCGCCGGTTGGAGATCTCTCCTTGCCAGTGCCCTTCGGCCGTCAACTGGTGCCACATCGCGGCGTAAAACGCGCTGTCGTGCAGGCCGGAAGCCAACAACCGAGGTGTATGGCCCAAGGCTTCGGTTTCGCTGTAGCCGGTGATTTCGGTGAAGGCTCGGTTCACCGCGCTGATGTGCTGTTGCGTATCGGTGATCAGCACGCCTTCGGCCGTGCTTTCGAATACGGTGGCGGCCTGTTGCAGTTTCTCCTGCATGAGATGGCGTTCGGTGATGTCCCGGGCGATGGTCAGCATGCAGTCTTCGTTGCCGATGGGTAGCGGGCGACTGGAGACTTCGCAGAGCCGGATCTGCCCGTCGTTGCGACGGATATGGCAACTGAAGTCCCTGACGAAGCCGTCCCGCTTCAGCAGGTCCAGCATCTGCTTTCGCTCGTTGAGGTTGACCCAGATGCCCAGGTCCAGGGTAGAGCGGTCCACCGACAGGGCACTGTTGAAACCGGTAATGCGGCTGAAGCCTTCGTTGACTTCGATCAGCAGGCCGTCGCTTTGCCGGGACAACAACAGGCCATCGGGCGAGGCGTGGAACGCCTTGGCAAACTTCTCTTCGGATGTCTGCAATTGCTGCTGGGTTTCCTTGAGCTGGCTGATGTCCCGCACCACCACGACCAGGGCTGGCGTCGTGTCGAGATCGAAGGGCTCGGCAGAGATCAGTCCGGTGAACACCTGGCCGTTGCTACGGCGAAAGGGCATTTCCAGGTTGCGAATGCTGCCGGCCTGCAAGCGCTGCAACAGGGCCGGCCCCACGCCTTGGATGCCCCAGATATTCAGTTCGGTTGCGTTGCGTCCCACCACCTCGGCGGCACTCAGGCCGACCTGTTCTTCGAAGGCCTTGTTGACCTCCAGCAGACAACCGTCCAACAGCCGTGCAATCACCAGGATGTCCGGGCACTGGCGGAACACCGAGGCAAATTTCTGCTCCGAAAGGCGCAGTGCTTCCTCGGTGCGCTTGGCTTCGCTGATGTCGATCATCAGCCCACGCATAACCGGTTCGTGCCCGTGTTCGATCAGGCTGACAATATCGCGCACCCACAGGCAGCGGCCGTCGGCGGTGATCACGCGATAATCGATGCAGTGGTCGCGACCCGCCAGCACTTCATGATCGCAGTAGGTCTGGGCACGGATAAGGTCGGCGGGATGAATGATGTTGCGCCAGAAGCCCGGTATCAGCCAATGGGAAAGGGGATAGCCCAGCAAGTCTTCGGCGTGGGGCGACACGTAGCTGTAAGTGAAGTCGCTGACCCTTGCCTCCCAGGCGATGGCTGACAAGCTCTCTACCAGCCCACGGTAATGGTATTCGCTGCTGCGCAGTTCTTGTTCCAGCTCGACCCGCCGGGCGATTTCCGAGCTCAGTCGGCGGTTGATGCGAATCACCACCGCCAGTATGCCGACCAGGAGCAGCAACGCAGGCAGGCCGTAAAGCAGCAAGTCTGACCAGAGCTGGCGGTAGTCATGTACATTGCCAACCCATTTCTGCTGGATCTCGGCAACTTCGGCCGGGCTCATGTCCGCCATGACCTTGTCCAGGATGCCCACCAATATCTTGTTGTCTCGAGGGACGGCCATTGCCAACTGATAGCGATACGGTGTTTCCCCGCTGACATAAAGGCCTTCGAGCTTGAGTTGACGCAGGCTCCAGACACTGGAGGCCAGATCTCCCACTACCGCGTCCACCTCGTCGGTTGCCAGGGCTTGCAGGGCTGAACTGACGTTGGGCAGCGCCACGAGGTTCAGGTCGGGATGGTGGTTGCGCAGCAATTCATGGGGGGCATAGTTCTCCACCACGGCGATTTTCAGCCCGTACAGCTCCTTGAGGTTGTGCGGCTGGGCGCCACCGCGATGGGCCAGGATGACAATGGGGAAATCCAGGTAAGGCCGGGTAAACGCCAGGTAATTCTGGCGTTCCGGCGTAGACATGATGCCCGGCAAAAGGTCTATCTTTCCCTGTACGACCTGCTCCAGCACGGCGGTCCAGCTGGCTGGCTCGATGGGGGTGAGCTTGATGGCCAGCCGTTCACGAATGATCTCGACGTAGTCGGCAGCCAGGCCCTGATAGCGGCCCTGGTCGTCACGAAACTCAAACGGCGGCCATGAGGCATCGACACCCAGGCGCAGGTCTGGGTGGTCCTTGAGCCAGCGGAGCTCCTCGTCGGTGAGCGTCAACGCGCCAGCTGTTGCGGTCCAGGTCATCAATGACAGCAAAAGCGCGGCCGTCAGTCTGGGCATCACTGTCTCGACATGGCTTGGGGAGGATGATTCGAGTGTAGACGGGCAACAGGGTGCTGAGGAGCGTAACGAAGGGGATTTTATCTGTGCATAACAAAACCCCCGGCAGGGCCGGGGGTTTTGAAGGTCACTCGTCGAGGAAGGAGCGCAGATGCTCGCTTCGCGTCGGGTGGCGCAGTTTGCGCAACGCCTTGGCTTCGATCTGACGAATCCGCTCACGGGTTACATCGAACTGCTTACCGACTTCCTCAAGGGTGTGGTCGGTATTCATGTCGATGCCGAAGCGCATGCGCAGTACCTTGGCTTCACGGGCAGTGAGGCCGGAGAGTACTTCGCGAGTCGCTTCCTTGAGACTCTCGACAGTGGCNACATCGATCGGAGACTGCATGGTGGAGTCTTCGATGAAGTCCCCCAGATGGGAGTCTTCGTCATCGCCGATCGGGGTTTCCATGGAGATCGGCTCTTTGGCGATCTTCAATACCTTGCGGATCTTGTCCTCAGGCATTTCCATGCGTTCGCCCAGCTCTTCCGGCGTCGGTTCGCGACCCATTTCCTGCAGCATCTGCCGGGAAATACGGTTGAGCTTGTTGATCGTCTCGATCATGTGCACCGGGATGCGGATGGTGCGGGCCTGGTCGGCGATCGAGCGAGTGATCGCCTGACGGATCCACCAGGTGGCATAGGTCGAGAACTTGTAGCCGCGACGGTATTCGAACTTGTCCACCGCCTTCATCAGGCCAATGTTGCCTTCCTGGATCAGGTCGAGGAATTGCAGGCCGCGGTTGGTGTACTTCTTGGCGATGGAGATCACCAGACGCAAGTTCGCTTCGACCATCTCTTTTTTCGCGCGACGGGCCTTGGCCTCGCCGATCGACATGCGACGGTTGATGTCCTTGATCTCGGCGATGCTCAGGCCAGTCTCGGCCTCCAGCGCACTGAGCTTCTGCTGGCAACGAACGATGTCCGGTTGCAGGCGGGCAATGGCTTCGGCGTATTTGCTCTTGCCCTTGGCCAGTGCATCGGTCCAGCTTTCGTCGACTTCGTTGCCAGGGAACTGGCGCAGGAAATCGGCACGCGGCATGCGGGCGTCACGCACGCAAAGCTGCATGATCGCGCGCTCTTGCTGGCGCAAGCGATCCAGGGCACTGCGAACACGCTCGACCAAGCCTTCGAATTGCTTCGGTACCAGCTTGATCGGCATGAACAGCTCGGCCAGTGCCAACAGCTCGGCAATCGCCTGCTTGTTGTTGCGGCCGTGCTTTTTCAGCGCCTTGCGGGTGATTTCCATCTGGTCGGCCACAGCGCCGAAACGCTGTGCTGCGATGACCGGATCCGGACCGCTTTCGGCTTCTTCCTCGTCGTCGCTCGCTTCGGCCTCGTCGTCATCGGTGTCGTCGTCGGCCTTGACGGCTTTCGCGTCGATCGGTGGCGGCACTTCGGCGGCAGGCGGCGCAATGCCGTCGTCCGGATCGATATAGCCGCTCAAGACGTCGGACAGGCGGCCACCTTCGGTGGTGACGCGGGTGTACTCGGAGAGAATATGGTCAACCGTGCCAGGGAAGTGCGCGATTGCGCCCATCACTTCACGGATGCCTTCTTCAATACGCTTGGCGATTTCGATTTCGCCTTCACGCGTGAGGAGCTCTACCGTACCCATTTCACGCATGTACATGCGCACGGGGTCGGTGGTGCGACCAATGTCGGTCTCGACCGCTGCCAACGCTGCGGCCGCTTCTTCAGCGGCCGCCTCGTCGGTATCGGCGTCGGCCAGCATAAGGGCATCCTTATCTGGAGCAACCTCGAATACGTTGATCCCCATGTCGTTGATCATGCGGATGATGTCTTCCACCTGTTCCGGATCTGAAATATCCTCCGGCAGGTGGTCGTTGACCTCCGCGTAAGTCAGGTAGCCCTGCTCACGACCCAATAGGATCAACTCTTTGATACGAGACTGCTGTTGCGCTTTTCCGGACATAACACCCTATCCACTGAAGGTCTTGGCGGGCAAAAAACAAGCCGAGGATTATACCTGAGCTGTGACCTCACGCGCCAGTTGAGGTCGGGTTTGATGCGCAAACATTGCGGCTGAGTAAGTCGCGCAATTGGTTTTTCTCTTCGCTGGTCAACTCGCTCTGACGAGCTTTTCGCAGAAGTTGTTCCAGGTTTCGCTCGCGTTGGCGGGCGGATAAGCTAGTAATGGTGTCGAAAAACTGTTGTTCAAGGTTGTCTCCTTCAATCAGCCATTCCTTCTCGGCCAGGGCCTTCAACAGACGCCCCTGCTCGGTGCCGTGCCACCGTGCAATCAATTGGAAAGAGTTTAGCTTGGGGTTCTTCTGCACGGCTTCAAGGAGTGCAACCAGCAATTGCGTATTGCTGTGGTCCTCGGCGGCGAAGTGCCCGGCGTCCTCTACTTTTTCTGCCAGTTGCGGGTGATGCAGCAAGGTGCGCAAGGCGGCCAGTGTTGGTGGTTCGACGGCGGCCGGCACGCGCGGGGCACGTGGCTGGTCGCGATCGCCGCGCTTGCCGTTCTTGTCCCAGGGTTTCTTGTCCCATTTCTTGCCGCCACTGCCGGGTTTTTTCGGTGTCCATTCCTGCTGGGGGGCGTAATCCTGTTGGGGTTGATGATAGTCGGCGAAATCCGGCATCGCGTCGTAATCGACGCCCGGGTCATAAGCCGGTGGCGCCTCCTGGGGGGCGCTGTGCACCAATTGATTGACCGCTTCGCTGTTCAGGCCGGTGATCTCGGTCAGGCGCTGGCGCATGAGTGTGCGCAGGTTGGCACCGGGCACCTTGTCGATCAGCGGTGCCGCGAGGGTGGCCATGTGGGCCTTGCCTTCGAGGGAGCGTGGATCGGCTTCTTCGGTCAATTGCTGGAAAAAATAGTCGGCCAACGGTTGTGCGTGCTGGTTGATCCGCGCACGGAACGCGTCGGTACCTTCGGAGCGCACCAGGGTGTCCGGGTCCTCGCCCTCGGGCAGGAACAGGAAGCGTGCCCGGCGTCCGTCCTGCAGGCACGGCAAGGTGGCCTCCAGTGCGCGCCAGGCGGCGTTACGGCCGGCCTGGTCGCCGTCGAAGCAGAACAGCACGTTGGGCACCACGCGAAACAGGCGCTTCATGTGCTCTTCGCTGGTGGCCGTGCCCAGGGTCGCCACGGCGTTGCGCAGGCCTTGCTGGGCCAGGGCAATAACGTCCATGTAGCCTTCGACGACAATGATTTCATCAAGATTGCGGTTGTTCTTGCGTGCTTCGTACAGGCCATAGAGTTCCTGGCCCTTATGGAACACCGGGGTTTCCGGGGAGTTCAGGTATTTCGGCTTGTCGTCCCCCAGCACCCGGCCACCAAAGGCGATGATCCGCCCGCGTGTGTCGCGGATCGGAAACATGACCCTGTCGCGGAAGCGGTCGTAGCGCTTGCCGGTTTCGGCATTTTCAATCAGCAGGCCGGCGTCGATCATGGCGCGCTGTTGCAGCGTATCGCTGCTTAGGTGCTTGTACAGGTTGTCCCAGCCGGGCGGGGCGAAGCCGAGGCCGAAGTCCCGGGCGATTTCGCCGGTCAGGCCGCGGCCCTTGAGATAATCCACCGCAGCCTTGCGTGCCGGATGGCTTTTGAGGGCCTGGCGATAAAAGTCCGCCGCCGCTGTCAGCAGTGGGTAAAGCGGAGAATCGGTCGGTTGGCGTGGCTTGTGCTGTCGACCGCTTTCCTCGCGGGGTATTTCCATGCCGGCGGCTTTGGCCAGTTCTTCGACGGCCTGGGGGAAGTCCAGGTTGTCGTGGTCCATGATGAAACCGAGGGCATT
>Ga0065714_10064678_pt1 | contig 24115 bp, 48 predicted proteins | sample MisRhiReplicate2_FD_59101 | JGI IMG/M metagenome (GOLD analysis project Ga0065714, IMG submission 59101) | Miscanthus rhizosphere microbial communities from Kellogg Biological Station, MSU, sample Rhizosphere Soil Replicate 2: eDNA_1 v2... | ecosystem: Host-associated > Plants > Roots >... | reverse complement strand
TTCCGATCTATCAGGGAGCAAGTTAGGCCCTGACTATCACCATACCCCCCGGCATAGGAGAATCCTATCGAAAACGCGCGAATCGTTCTCATTTGCGTGGAAATTCGACCGTTCATCGCCTTTATCGCATCGAAATGCGCGAATCGTTCTCATTCAGATCGAGTTGGCACGATCGATGCAACGCCGAACGCGCATCAGCTGCGCGGACGAACGGTCATTGTGCTAGGGGTGGATCGATGGTAGCGCGAACGCGCAACCGGTGCGGATCAGCCTAGACGCGCAGCGCCTACGCCTTCGGCTGCCGTCTTGACGCTGTGGCATGGCTTGCACAGGGCCTGATGGTTAGCCCGATCCCAGAACAGCGCCTGGTTACCTCGATGGTCGACGATGTGGTCGACGACCGTGGCCTCAGTCACCTTGCCCTGCGCGTGGCACATGACGCACAGCACGTTCCTCTCAAGGAACTTCAACCTGTATCGCTGCCACTTCCCACCGTACCCACGTTGTGCAGTGGTCAGCCCTTCGCGCCATGCGTCAGGGTTCAGCATCCGCACAGCCTGCGTGCTGACCTCTTTGGCGCGGGTGGGCTGCATGGTGACGCGTGTCTTAGCCACGTGGGCCACCTGGCAGCAATGGCTTAGCGAGTACCGCGTCCAGGGCCGTGCGGCTGTTCAACCCTGTCGACCTAGCGTTAAGCGCCTGTGGTGCGATCTGAGCCTCGCTAAGCTCGGGCGGCTCGCCTTGCTTGACCAGTGCCTCTAGCGCCACGCATACGCGCTCCAGCAAAGCGTGAGTGCCGCTGTGCAGCTCAACGTCCGCACCAGGTGGCAGAACCAAGGGTTCCATGCCCAACGCTTCAGCCGTCGGCGTGATTACGGCCAGTAGGCTGTCGATCAGTTCCGCTGTCGCGGCGCCCTTCAGCTTGAGCACCAGTAATCCGTTGCTTGAGTTCTTCGAATCGTTCATTGGCTAAGTCCAGTAGTCGTTTGAGTTTGGCCCGTCGCCGGGCGCACGCAGAGCAAGCCATCATTTTGCTTCCTGAGAAAGGTTATCAGGATAATCCTTTTCGTAACCTGCGAACACCGAGGAGGGATAAGCGTCTCGTCCAGGGGTCGTTATCTGCATTACGCGCAATTCTTGCGGGTTTATCTCATTCCCTCAAATCCGCAAAAAGCTACAAAAACCCCGGATGCTACATTGCTACACTACTACACCCCTAAAGGGGGTGATGTAGTAGATGTAGCAGAACACTTAGCACCTTCCGCTACATCTACAAATAGCTAAAAATAGCATTTGTAGCAAATGTAGCAGCAATTCTTGCGTATTCGCATTCATTGCGCATTACCTTCAGCCGGCAAGGAGATCACGCCAGGCATGTTTTCACACAGCAAACCGTCATTAACTAGGGTAGTAATCGCCCTGGCCGCTACAGATTTTCGCTGGTCTCGCTCTCCTGATTTGAGGGGCATTTCAGTAATCATCGCCGCAATCAGCTCCTGTGTTGTTACTTCGCCGCCAGGGTTCAGACCGACCATGTCGTGCGCCCTATCGAAGGCCAAACGCTTGTTCTTACCAGTAATCCCTTTGTCGTTCTTCAGCTTCGCCGACACCTCACAGAACTCAACAATACAGCTCGTGATGTCGTCGCCGTCTTCGTCCTCTCCGAGCGTGACAGTGTGCAGCTTGAACCCCATTGAGGCGCCATCCTCTCCATCTTTCAACTTGGTCACCTTAATAGCCCGATCGTTTTCCTTTCGGGTGATCTCTAGCTCTACGTCAGCTGCTGCGCGGAGACCGGACCAGCCGCGGGCGCCTTTGCCGGCATCCTTACCGCTGTGGTGTACCAGAAGAACCATAGCGCCCGTTTTGACGTTGATACGCTTGCACTGTGCCAATGCTGCGCCTACATCCTTACCGCTGTTCTCGTCGGCGCCCGGCATCACCTGGGCGAAGGTATCCATGACGATCAGATCATATGGCTCTCGATCGTTGATCTCCTTTATCAAATCGGTGACGTTAGCCGGGATAGTCAAGTTGGGGATGAAATCGCTGATGTAGTCGACCTGAAAATCACCAGGAGTTACGCCTTGCTGATGGCAGTAGGCGTCGATGCGTTGCCGGAAGCCCTGTGCGCCCTCAGCGACCACAATAAGCACTCGCCCTTGGGTTACCCGCTTGCCGCACCATGTATCAAGGCCACGGGAGATCGCCGCGCAGAGGTCGTAGGCTAAGAAGGACTTACCCGAGCCCGACTCGCCATAGATAACGCCGAGAGTCGCTTTAGGCAGGAAGTTTTTTATCAGCCAAGGGATTTTCCGAAAGCTGCTGGTGAACTCAGACTGCGAACGGATGTTGTACTTTCCACCCTTAGGCATCGGCAGCACTTCAAACTCGTCGACGCTAGCTGTCTCGAAACCAGTCTCATCGCCAGCTTCGCGGATCATCTGGAGGATGGTACCCATGGTCGTGTAGTCGGCGCTGCTGTTAACCCCGAACGAACTCCAGCGCCCTTGGCAATACTCCTGCGACGTGTACTTCGGTGAATTCATCGACCATTCGTGCCAAATGTCGAATCCTTCACCTTCCGTCTCGTGGTGGACGGCCATGCCGACGTTGCGCCAGTCTTCGTAATGGAGATCGTCAGGCAGCTTATTAAGCAACTCGGTGATCTGCTCAGGCGACATGCCGAACGTCGGTTTGCCTGCACCCACGCATTCAGCCCTTACCCGCGCTGCGCGCTTGAACCGGGTTCCACAGAACGCCACGACGGCATCGCTCATAGGCGCCACCGTGTTTTCCACGCCGGTCATTTCAGTCAGCTCGGTAACGTGGCCGGTGAAGGTCACGAAGCCTTTAGCGTGGAACGTCTCAAAGCCGAACGAACCATCGGCTGGCGTACTGTCTTTGTGGTCGGGCGATTCACCCATCACGAAAGCGCGGATACCATTACCCGACGGGCTTAACTCTGCGTAGGTGCCGACGGTCAGTTCTTCGACACGCGGATCTATAGCGCCATCCTTTACACAGTTGTCGAAGTCTAGGGCGGTGATGCCGAACTCCGGCATTAAGGCCAAGCCGACGCCGGCGAAGTCGTTCTTCTCGGCGAAAGCCTTCGCCTCTTCAAACGTCACCAGGTTAGCGCGATCCGAATCGGAGCCGTGTGTGCCTGTGCGTACCTTCCCTGAAACGTAATAAGGCATCTTGGAGGGCTTGGGGCTACCCGGCTTCTGGCGCCAGTGCCATACCAGCCACCCTTTTAGATCCCGCAGCGCGTCCGGCGCACGCAGGTGCTCAAATTTCTTAGCCATCTTCGCGGCTCCCACGGCTTATACGTCTGACGGGAAGCTAGGATCGGCCAACGCGGCGGCGTACTTGGGATTCATCAGCTCAGTGCGGGGCACACCATATAGCGCCTCGATCTCGGTCACCCGGGTAAGGGGCACGTAACCCTGACTAGACCACTGCTGGACGGCCTGGTAGGAAACCCCGATTTCACGCGCCATCTGCGAGAAGCCGCCGGCCTTTACGATGGCGTGAAGCACGCCGCTGTACTTCTTGGCGCCCATGACGGCGTTTAGGAGGGTAGAGGAAACGCCGTCTTTGATCATTTGTTCGGTCAGTGCTTTGAGTCGCTTGTCCATCAGTTTTTCCCTTCGGTTTGTAGGTTGCGCGCTTTCATCATCGCGTCCGCCATCAGATAGGAGGATTCGGCAACCATGCGCATAAGATCGGCTTCCGTTGCGTACAGGTCCGACTGCTCCCACACCAAGGGCGCGATAGCAACCAGGGCGTGTCTCGCGAATTCGTCACGCAGCTTGTTTTCTTCAGGTGTACGCATTTCTTTTACCTCGTTTTGGAATGGCGCCATCCTACAACACTTGCTCAAGTGCCTGCAAGCTTGTATAAAGTTGCGACCTAGCCCAAGGTGCGCCCGGAGGATTCGCATGGGCTACCGTTCATCGGATATACTAGACAATACAAGTAACCGCTTGTATATTGAAATTACCGCACAGACAAGATAACGACGGCGTAGTACGGGCACGGACGCTACCCAATCCTTTGATTCGAGGTAGCACATCATGAAAAACTTATCAGTAGTATTTACCGACCTTGAAGAAGCCTACGGCGTAGTCGAAAACGTTTCACGGGACTTTTTCATGGTCCTGCGTGAAGAAGACGTGAACGACGTAGAGCACCTGAACAAGATCGCCGCCGAGGCCTACCAAGCGAACGGTTGGAGTATGACCAGGGGGCGTCCTGCAGCGGGCTCGACAGAGAAGCCGGCCCCGGATGTCGTCAAGCTCTACCTCTCCATCGCCCGCCGCGGCTTCTCGCTCAAACTGGACGTAAAGTCGTTCGAGACCATGTATCAGTTGAGAGAAGCGATCACTAACCTTCCCGTATCGCTAGCGGCGAACGACATCGATAAGAAGCCGGAGCAGCACCCTACCTTCGCCAAGAGCACTACCTGCATCGCCATTGGCGCACTGTGGGAGTACTTGCCGCCGGATGTGCAGGCCGAGTTCGGCAAGAAGGTCACCGGCACCCTGGGCGCAACCGCCTAAAGGTTATCCGGATAACCATTAAAACTAACCTCACTTCGGTGGGGTTTTTCTTGCCCGACGAACGGCGAAAATAGCACTAGACAATACAAGTGACTGCTTGTAATCTAGCTTCAACGCCGCTGAGACGGACCCACCAACCCTAGGAGAATCGCCATGATTACCTTACTCATTCTTGTCCTGCTGTTCTGATGTCGAGCCCGCTGAGGCGGGCTTTGTCAGTACAGACACCCGGAGATCCAACCATGTTCGCTTTGCTCATCTTCTACAGCTTCATGCTCCGCGAAAACAAACCAACGAAATTCAAACCTGTTCACCACAACCCAACGGAGTGACCAACCATGAAACGCCTTCTCGCTGTTTTACTCGCCACAACCCTGGCCGGGTGCTCGACCATCATGAACGACCGTAGGACCGACGTGCAGGTCACGTCCGAGCCAAGCGGTCAGCACTTCAGCGTTACCGACGAAGATGGTCAGCGCGTCGCTACAGGCGTCACGCCGGCTACAGTTAACCTGGACGCAGCAGCGGGTTTCTTCGACGGGCAGACCTACCAGGTTGCCTACGACAAAGGGCCGACCGTGGAACTCGACTCGCACGTTACTGGCTGGTACTGGGTCGGCTTCATTATCCTGCCAGTGGCGTCGGCTATGCTCGCCGACCCTATCTCCGGCGATATGTTTTCGCTTCCTGATAACGTGAATGGGACTTATTGAGATGGGTGAGATAGCTGATGACTGCTATTCACAGGGCCTGTCGGATTACTACGACATGCCAGATGAAGATCGTTTGGACTTCGACGATGTTTGGCGCCGGCAGGCGATCATAAACGAGCGTAGAGCACAACGCCGACGCATCGAAGAAACACGCGGTACCCGCGATATGTTCGCAAACCTTGATGACCCACCTTTCTAGGGAATCCAATCGATGAAAAAGCGCCCAGCTAAACGCAAGATGTCAAAAGTCAACACCAGCGACTGCGCCAAAGGCCAGATGCATGAAGTGGCTGCGCAGCGAATTGTTCGAACCATGCCAGGAGGATTTATAGCGTGAAGCACACGATGAAAAGCGTTATGCAGGCGGTAGAAGCTGCGAAAGTACTGCCTGTATTGACCACGAACCAATGCCACGCCCTGGCACAAGAGCTGAACAAGAATGCGTGCGTAAAATTGCCCGAGCGAAAATCTGCCGTAGATACTTTTTCCACTTACGGGCTCGGGAAGTGCGCCGGATGGAACGAATGCCTAGACGCTCTCGGCGACGCATTGTTAGGTGAATGAACATGGCCATCTACAACAGAGAAATTCAGTCTATGACGTGTAAAGCTCTTGCAGCATGCACTGTCGAAAAGCCGGCAACTGTCGAAAAGCGCATATACCTAGGTCCTAAAGATACGGGCACGATTTCCGTAACCGCCAAGCAGACTGGAGCAACGATTCGCTTTCTCTGGCGCATAGACGCGGGACGGATTTCAAAAGCGTATGCGGTGAAACTCATGCGCTACCACGATACGGTTTACCGGACCCTCGGCGCAGATATCAAAAGGGCTAATTCGTGACCCTCCAATGTCCCAAGTGCGGTAACCCGGACGTGATACGCATGAGCAGCCTGCGCATTATCCACTGCCCGGATTGCCATACGGAATCACCCTGGCCGTTGAAGGACGGCCAGAAACCTTTGATCAATACGAACCGAGGAGATCGGAAGAAATGAAAGCTAAAGACCTGAGCTACAAACAGCTTCAGTACTTAAGAGATCTTAATAAAAATCCGGATGGTTACTACGGATCTTGTACGAATTCAATCATGAACGCCCTAAAGCGACGTGGACTTACCGACATCGAGTGGTCAGAAATACCGGGGTCTTTTTACCGTCGTGGAAAATGGGTAATAACCGAAGCGGGTCAAGATCTGCTGAAACCCTAACCGTTCGTCGGACATACAAGCAATCGCAAGTTTCGTGTTGTATAGTGCAGTCACTGAAGCGAACAACACGGAGCAACACGAAATGAAAACCCAAGCGCAGATCATCAAAAACTCGGTAAACAGCATTTTCGTCAAGGGCCTGATCAAAGCGAAAGGCTGGACCGAGCAAGAAGCCGCCGAACACGTAGCAGCATGGCTTCACTGCGGTAAGGCGATCTCCTTCGGCGACTTCATGGAAGCGGCCAAATGAGACATCTAAGCGAGGCGCAGCTAAAGCGCCTCTACTTTGATTACTGCGCGTACCGAGATATCGAGTGCGGCGGTAAACCAAAAATGGGTGTAGAGGCTTTCTATGGCAAATTCAGAACACTTTACGACTGAGGTCGACACAGACTGGCTCCTCCGCGTGCGAGCGCTACTATACGACCTCGCACACGAAACCGGACGGCAAGCAGTAGAAGCAGAATGTCTAGGATCTTTCATACCGGGATTCTTGGAAAAGGATAAAGCTGATGAACCGCTTCAAACCCGAACAGACCGTCCGCATTAACGACACGCAGAGCGAGTACCACAAGTGCCTGGCGCGTGTCGTGAAGGTCGGTACGAAGAGCTACGACGTAACGGTAGGCGCCACCCGCCTGCGCGTCGTCCCCGAACAACTGCTAGGAGTACGCAAGCCGTGAATACCTACTACGACAAGATCGAATGGCTTCAGAAAGCCAATACGCTGCATCGGCAGGTAGACATTCTCTACGTGGTTGACGGGTATCAAGTAACAGTCCTCTGGGACGAGAGCCCCATTTCCGAGGCGTTCCACGGGGAGACTCTAGACAAAGCGTTAGAAGCGGCCATGGAAGGCTTCGACCTCGAAGCACCGCACGCCTATAAAGGTGACGCCAAGAAATATCCGGAAGACGCCCAGTTTGAAGCATTGATCAACTCGCTCGAAGAGTTAGCGAATGGCTACCCTGGCAACGACTGGGACGTAGGTATCAGCCAACGTTTGATCGCAGCCCGCGCGTTACTTAAGGAGTTAAAGTCATGATCACCCGCGCACAGGCTGAAGCGTTATTAACCCTGGCCGAGTCGCTGGAAGCGTGCGAGCAAAACGAAATCAATCTATGCCCAGGCAACGGCGTAGTAGAACTGTTCTACGGGCAACGCGGTGTATGGACAGAACTGCGCAGCCTTAGCGCAGCTTCGTTACGCTTGGAGATTTCAAGACTTTACCCGAAGAGCGAGACCTAACATGGACGACGCCGACTTCATGTTCCTGACCGTGCTCTGTTTAATCCTCCTCGCGTTCTACTTCGCCTAGGAGGCGCCATGCTTCAGCCGCCAGTATCTGACTTAACCCCATGGCTGCCCGGCCACTGGATCACGCAAACCGGGTACGCACTGAACGAACGCGACCTGATGGTCGGGCTACGAGACAACCCGATCGACCGAATGGATAAGCAAGCCGCTGTCTACGAAGTGGATCTGATAATGGAAAAGGTGATGCGCAAATGAGTATTCCAAAAGGTGCGACGCATACAAGCGCAGGGTATTACTATCGTAAAACATTAATGGAGTGGCTGGTGTTCAGCAGTCGAGGATGGGAGTCATCGGATTGCCATCCGGTTTGGCTTGACCATAACGCAACACCGATCTTCGATGCTGCAGAGCAAACCCGCAACGACATTATCGATCTGATATGGCGTAAATGCGGCGCTCAAGGTGACATGATCCGTCAACTGGCCGCCGTGCTAGTAGCGGAGGGTTATCGCAAATTCGAAATCGTCGAGGAAGACGTATGACCAATCTCGTACTGACGCGTAAAGCCGGCCAAGCCGTGCGGCTGATCATCGACGGCGTAGCGGAATACGTTGACATCCTCGATGTGTGCGGCGGGTTCTGCAAAATGCGGATCCTGTCCACGCTCCAGACCGAACGCGTCCGGTTCCGTGACTCCCTGCAAATTGCTGAAGGCATTTCGGTTTGCGTCGTTGACCTCGCCAAAGGTCACGCGAAGCTCAATTTCACCGCACCGAGGGAAGTACAGATCCTGCGTACCGAACTGATAAAGGAAGAAATCTGATGATCACTGAAAAGCACGTATTCGTAACGCAAGACAATTCTCAGTTTGCAACCCGCGAGGAAGCTGAACTGTACGAACTCCATAGCGAGATTGAAGAGCTGTTGGCAGAAGGTTTCGTAGAGGGAGAGTACTGCACCAAAACCGGCATGCAAGCGCTACTGGAAAAGTTTGACCTTATACGCAAACCTGAATGAAACGCTTTCCATGCCGCTGCCGGCGCTGCGCCGGCACGCTTTGCACTTGCAGCTACCCGAGAACATGCGCAACGGCTGCAAGTGCAAAGCGTGCAGGGAAGCACGAGCAAAAGGTATAGAGCCGATCGTGCATTGCGACTGCGGCGGCACGTACCGGGTAGACGTTTATCGGCTTAGGACTGAGCACAAGAAGTACGGATGCCAGTGCTCGGGATTCCCATTTGACAACGGCACCCACCGCAAAGGTAGTTCCAGCCCCTCGAACGGTTGGTACTGCATTCACAACAGGAAAGGAGAAGGACAATGAACCAATTTAAAGGCACACCAGGTCCATGGATCAAGCGGGAGATCGAAGGCGCTTTTCATAAGCAGAAGGCCTACGCGATCGATTTCAACGAAGACCAAGAGCAGGCGGTTGACTATGTCTACCGAGAGGAAGACGCCAATTTGATCGCCGCTTCGCCAAAACTGCTGAAAGCCGTTAACGATTTCCTGAACCACTTCGAGGGCGACATTCCGCTTTGGCTTTTCGAAGAGGCTGAAACCGCTGTCGCGGAAGCATTAGGTAAATAGCTACAAGCAATAGCAATTAAACTACTTGACATACCTTGTGCCGCTCTCTACCATCTGCGGCACACCTTAACCGAAAAGGAACTTGCAACATGTCGATCGACGCCCTGATCCAAAAGCATATCGAAGCGCTGAACACCAACACCGAAGCCGTCAAGCTGCTGACCCTCTCCCTAGCCGGCCGTACGCCTACAGCAGAGAAGCCTGCGAAGACTGAAAAGATCAGCAAACCCACAGACGTAACCGAAGTTATTTCGGCTGAAGACAAAAAAGCTTTCGCCGACGCCAAAGCAGCCGCGAAGGCTGAAGTTGTCGAAGAAAAAGACGACGTACCGGACTTCACCGCAGTACCTTACGAAACAGTCCGCGCATTGGTGCTCAAACTGGCCCCGACGCAGCGTGACGCGATCAAGGCGCTCAACGCCAAGCACGGTATTGCGAACCTCAAAGTGCTTCTAGATAAAGAAGACGACTTCAGCACCGTGAATGATCAGGTGAAGCTGGAAGCCGTCTACGCCGATCTGCAGGCACTGGAGGTTTAACGCCATGAAAATTCTAGAGGCGGTAGTGAGATTCGTCGAGGTCAGCGCTAACCAAGAGCAAATCGAAACAGGCGATTACCCGGAGCGGCAGATCAATTCGCTAACAAACTTTGAATTCCTTGAGCTTCTCAGTGAAGCGCTTGGCGACTTGCCACTTCTTGACGGTGAACGCTAATGGGCGCACATGCACTCTTAAGTCCTAGCGGTATGCCAGCAGCTATTCGCTGCTTGGCTAAGCCGCATCGGGAACGCGGGTTGCCCGACCAGTCGAGCAGCTTTGCGGACGAAGGCACCGCAGCGCATTTCCTGATGGAGCAGTGCCTGCTGGAAAATAAGGACGCAAAAGACTTTCAGGGTCTGCGCATCCAGGTTAAAGACGGCGTAACCGAGTTCCACACGTCCGGCCAATACCCGGTCGGACTCGACATGATCGGCCCAATGCAGAAGGCTTTGGATTACGTTCGGGCTGTCGCAGATGGTGCAACGATCTACACCGAACAGAAGCTGAGCATTGCGCACATCACCGGAGAGCACTGGCACAAGGTTACCGGCGCAGTTTGCTTCAAGAATGACGCCGGCCAGTATGTCGACTTCGACAATGGCGATCTCTACAGCGAAGACGAAGTAGAGCCGGCCACCGGCACCACTGACGTGTGGATCATAAAGGGTAGCGTTGCGCACTCGATCGATCTTAAGTGGGGCATGGGCGTGCAGGTTTACGCCGCCGATAACGAGCAGCAGGAAATGTACACCGACGCCGGTTTGCAGGAGTTCGACTTCGTAGGTGAAGTGGAACAGATCCACCTGCACATCTTGCAGCCGCGTTTGCAGCACTTCGACGAACACGTAATTACTCGGACCGAGCTTGATGCGCGTATCGAACTGATCCGCAAAGCGTCCAAGGAGATCGCGTTCACGCCAGGCGAAATGCTTCCCGCAACACCCGGGGAGAAGCAGTGCAAGTTCTGCAAGCGAGCTGCTACATGCAACGAGCGTACCGATCACACCATGGAGCTAATTGCGGGCGAGTTCGTGGATCTCGAAAAAGGATTCGTCAAGGTAGAAATGCCGCAGGCTGAAAAGCTTTTGGCGCAATCGTTCGGCGTGAAGCCGGCGGCGATCAGTTTCCATGAAGCCGAAACTTCCGATGACTTGAGCTGCTTCGTCGTCAAGAAACCAAGCATTCGGCCATCGCTGGAAGCGGCGACGGAAGCGGTAGCTACGGCTGACGATGAGCGTTTGGCGACCCTGATGGACGCTGCCGATATGATCGAAGGCTTCGCCAAAGCTGTACGCGCTGAAGTTGAGCGACGCCTCCTGGCAGGTAAGTTCACCGATGCCCGTTACAAGCTGGTCGAAGGCCGCCAGGGTGCACGTAGCTGGAAGGACGAGGCGGAAGCAGAAGCCGCATTGAAAGCGATGAGGTTGAAGGTCGACCAAATGTACGACTTCAAGCTGATCAGCCCCACAACGGCGGAGAAGGTCTTGAAGGAAGCCAACCCACGCAAGTGGAACAAGCTCCAGCCATTGATCGGGCGTAGCGATGGCAAGCCATCCGTAGCACCGGCCAGCGATAAGCGTCCTGCATTGAGCATGGCGATTGCTGAGCAGTTCGAAGAGCTGTCGGTGGAAGTAGAAGAGTTCAAAACGGCTAACGAGCAGGTCATTGAAGCGCTTGTCGCTGTAGAGCAAGAAACCGTTGTCGAAGATAACTTCGACGATCTCGTGTAAGAAATACCCAACCTAAACTGATACTGAGGATTCACCATGAAACATACTTTCCAAAACGCCCGCATTTCCTTCCCGAACATCTTCGAACCTAAGGCTTCTGAAAGCGGTTCCCTGCAATTCAGTGCGGCTTTCCTGTTCGACCCTGCACACCCAGGCATCGCCGGCCTCGATGCGGTGATCGACCAAGTGGGCAAAGCCAAGTGGGGCGACAAGTGGGGTGCGGTAAAGAAGGAACTAAAAGCTGGCGACAAGCTGCTGACCCACAACGGTGACAGCAAAGCTTCCCTGGCCGGGTACGAAGGCAACCTGTACTTCAACGCCTACAACACTGTGCGACCTACCGTCGTGGATCGCGATCGCAGCCCTTTGGTGGCCGCAGACGGCAAACCGTACTCCGGCTCTTACGTGAACGTGATCATTGACGTGTGGGCACAGGAGAATAAATACGGGAAGCGCGTCAACGCCCAGCTTCAAGGTATCCAGTTTGTGAAGGACGGGGAAGCGTTCTCCGGCGGCGGCACCTCCGCAGACGCCAGCGACTTCGAAGAGATTGCCGAAGGCGCGGACGCGGAAGACCTGGCATGAGCAAGTCGTCGAGTTCTTCCAGCGGTGCTACAACACTCGGTTTGCTCGGCGTCCTGTTCGTAGGCCTGAAGCTTACCGGTTTCATCAACTGGAGCTGGTGGTGGGTCACAGCGCCGTTCTGGGGCGGCCTAGCGTTAGTGCTCGGCTTCTTCATCGGGTGCGCTGTAGGCCTCTTACTGATCAAGCTCTACGAGTCGGTCCGTAAATAAAGGTTATCCGTATAACCATTCGAAAAGCCCGACGCAAGCCGGGCTTTTTGTTGACCGCTCGTCGGGATACGCAAGACAATACAAGTAACACGTTGTACAGTTGGCCTATCGAAACCAAACAGCAGGGAGTAACGCCAGATGGCTGAATTAATCACTTTCCTACCATGCCCTTTCTGCCTAAGCGAAGACGTGGTGCTACTGGCTGTAGATCAAACCGAAGCCGACAAGTGGAGCGCAAGCATCCACTGCGAAGGTTGCGATGTCGTAGTCTCCTCCGCTTACAGCTCAGATTCGCCTAACGAGGCTATTCGAGCGGTATCTGCCCATTGGAACATCCGCGAGGAAAACTAAAATGAACATCACATTCAGCGTCCAGTGCTACAAGAAGCTCCGCGCCAAGGGGTACAAACCCGCCGCCGCGCTCTACGCGGCCCGGTTCTACAAATCCCGTTATCCGTTCATCGTTTAGGAGGTGTTGAATGCACCCGCTAAGCCGAGGGGATGAAGCGATTCTGCGGACCAAGGGTTTCGACGAAGCGTATGACGCGTACGCCTACCTCGACGACTTGATCAATATTTTTGGTTTCAAGAAAAGCTTTGTTCTGCCGGGCACGACTCAGTACATAGCTTTTGCCGCTGACTAGGAGATCTAAAAATGCTAACCCCTATCGTTCTTAACGGTTACGTCCAGTGGGTGCATACGTGGCGCGCTGCGCAAGGTCTAGCCGCGCTTCTGTACGGTGAAGACTTCAACTCCCCATACTGCCCAATTCAGTTCGAGGTGCGCAATGACAGCGTTTGAACAAGGCTACGAGGCCTTCCTGAAAGGCTTGCAGCGCGACGAGAACCCGTTTGATGCTGAGAAGTGTTCCTTCTCCCTGAAGCGTTGGGCGGATGGTTGGAACAAGGCCTACCGCGCACGTCAGGAGAAGCAAACTTGACTTGGTACTTCGTGATCGGCGTTTTAATTCTTATCGTTGGCGTGCCTCTGATTGCCGGCGCGGCTATTCACTGGGCGGATGAAAGGGTCGAGTTATGACCGGGATAAGATTGGTAGAAGCACGGTGGGGCGTAGAGTTCTGGCAACTGGTGTCTGATTTCGCAGAGCAGGGTCTGTCCCGTTTCGATACGGCCAGGGCGTTAGGGTATTCCCCTCCAGGCTTCTGCCATCTGCTCTCCCGCCACCCAGGCAAAGACCCTTTCGAACCCTCTTCCCGCGCCTTGGCGTACTTAAGGGACACGGGAGAGAACTTGCGCGAAGCGCTGGAGCGAATGGCTAAGGAACGGCGAAGCTGGGCGTACGCAGCGCGGGTTATAGGCTATTCCGACGGGCACACGCTGAAGAAGGCGGCCCAGCACCGCGGCATAACCGTGGAAATGAATTCCAAGCACCCGGGGCGCCCGCGTATCCATTCAGTTCCGCAGAAACGCGGCGACCTCACCCTCAACTGGCCGAGCTGGGAAAAGGTTTACGAAATCGGCGGCGGCCCGGTGCCGCAGCAGCGACGGAAAAAGAAGTGCCAGAACGTTGATCAAGGACACGGACGATGAACCTCGACAAATGCATTTTCCTTGACACAGAAACCTTCTGCGAAACGCCGATCAACAACGGCACGCACCGTTATGCAGAAGGCGCTGAAATCATCATGTGGCAGTGGGCGGTCGGCGATGGGCCAGTGATCATTCGCGATGGGGATGAAGACGTGTCGGATCTGATGGAGCTACTGGCCGATCCGTCTTACGAAAAGGTGATCCAGAATTCGGCGTTTGACCGTACCGTAATGACTCATGCTATTGGCTTCACGATTCCGGTAGAGGAGACGTTCGATACGATGGTCTGCGCTATGGCGCATAGCTTGCCGGGCGCTTTGGAAAAGCTTGGGGACATTCTCGGAATCGCGAAGGACAAGGCTAAGGACAAGGCCGGCAAGGCGCTGATCCAGTTGTTTTGCAAGCCACGGCCCAAGAACCAGATCCTCCGGCGCGCTACTCGCGAAACGCATCCTGTCGAGTGGGAAGCCTTTCGCGAGTACGGGCGTCTCGACATTGAGGCCATGCGCGAGATTTACAAGAAGCTGCCGCGCTGGAACTACCGGGGTGCGGAAAAGGAATTGTGGCACCTCGACCAGCGCATCAATGAACGCGGGGTGCTGATGGATCTCGACTTGGCGCACGCTGCCATTCGTGCGTCAGACCGTGCGCAGAAGGAACTATCAAGGCAGGCCAACGAAATGACGGATGGCGCCGTGACCAGTGCCAACCAGCGAGATCGGATGCTTGAGCATATCCTGGGAGAATACGGCATTGCCCTGGCCGACATGAAGGGCAGCACTATCGAAAAGGCTTTGGCGGACGAGGATCTGCCGTGGGAACTTAAAGAGTTGCTTGTCGTGCGCGCGCAGGCCTCCAAAACGTCGGTCAGCAAGTACAAACGCGTTCTGAACGGGGTTAGCGCTGACGGCAGGCTGCGGGGGCTTCTTGCGTTCTGTGGCGCGTTGCGCACCGGCCGGTGGGCGGGTCGCCTATGGCAGCCTCAGAATCTTGCCAGGCCTACGATCAAAAACAAAGAAATTGAACAGTGGATTGAAGCCTTGAAGGCGGATGCCGAGGATTTGGTATGAACATGCTTGCGAAGCCGCCTTACGAATTGCATATCGGCGATTGCCTAACTTCACTGAAGACCATGGCGGATCAGTCGGTTAACTGCTGCGTCACGAGTCCTCCTTACTTTGGGTTGCGCGATTACGGTGTCGCCGGCCAAATGGGTTTAGAGGCTACGCCTGACGAATTCGTTAACGCACTAGTGACTGTGCTCCGTGAAGTCCGCCGCGTGCTCGCTGACGACGGTACGCTTTGGCTTAACCTCGGGGACACCATGAATAACCGCCGACGAATACGGACTTCCAGTCATCAGCCATCGTTAAATGGATTTAAGGAACCTACGTGGGCAGAAGCTACCAAAATGGGCCTGACACGGCTATCGATAGTGGATGGAGACTTAAAAGAGAAGGACACTATCGGCATACCATGGAGGGTCGCTTTCTCTCTACGGTTAGACGGATGGTTTCTTCGGCAAGAAATCATCTGGTCTAAGAATTTCGGCAAGCCCGAGCCAAGCAAAGATCGTCTTCCTAACAGGCACGAGCAGGTATTTCTTCTTTCCAAAACTAAGAAATATTATTTTGATAGGTCCTCTCTGCCGAATTTCGCAAAAGGCTCTGTATGGAGTATCCCCCCAACAGGGATAAGCGGTCATGGTGCCTCCTTTTCCGCGCGTCTTGTCGAGCCGTGCATTCTCGCCGGCTGCCCTGTAGGAGGCGTAATTCTAGATCCTTTCGGCGGAAGCGGCACGACAGCCGGCGTAGCCTTGGCACATGGCCGGAAAGCCGTTCTCTGTGAGTTAAACCCCGAGTACGCCGAGTTCATCCCGGCACGCGTTGCTTCCATCGCTACCGCGATTCATGGAGACCTGGCATGACAACCGTTATGGAAGCCTGCAGCAGTGCTACACGCGGCTGTGTGATCGCGCCCAAAGGCAAGAAGCTGGTAGTGGCCGACCTTTCCAACATCGAAGGGCGCAAGCTCGCCTGGCTGGCAGGGGAAGAGTGGAAGCTTCAAGCGTTCCGTGACTTCGATGCCGGCGAAGGGTTTGACCTTTACAAACTCGCCTACGCAAAGGCGTTCGGTATTGATCCTGTCGACGTGGACGGCGACATGCGCCAGATCGGCAAGACGATGGAACTTGCCTTGGGCTACGCCGGCGGCGTCGGTGCGTTCATAACTTTCTCGCTCGCCTTTAACATCGACCTGGAAGCCATGGCCGATAAGGCGATCAACGCTATTCCGGATAGCACTTTGCGGGAGGCGAAAGACTTCCTCGAATGGCAGTTGAGTAAAGGCAAAAGTCAATACGGACTTAGCGATTCGGCGTTCATCGTATGCGAAGCTTTTAAGCGTCTGTGGCGTGAAGCACACCCGCAGACTGTCAGCTACTGGAAGGAACTGGAGAACGCTTGCCGCGACGCGATCAACAATCCAGGTCGCACACTGACATGCCGTCGCCACAAGATCCGCCGTGATGGCGCGTGGCTGCGCGTCATGCTGCCGTCCGGTCGATATCTGTGCTACCCGTCGCCACGTGTTGAGGACGACGGGCAGATTACGTACATGGGGATCAACCAGTACAGCCGAAAATGGGAACGGCTGCGCACCTACTCGGGCAAGCTGGCGGAGAACGTGACTCAGGCCAGCGCGCGGGATGTGTTGGCCTACCGCATGTCGGATATTGAGAAAGCCGGTTACGAAATCGTGCTGACAGTCCACGACGAGATTATCAGCGAAGCGCCGGACACCGACGACTACACCCACGGACACCTGGCCGAACTGATGTCAGCGGGTTGCGACTGGACAGAAGGCCTGCCGCTCGCCGCCGCCGGCTTCGAAGCGTATCGCTACCGGAAAGGTTGACTACAAGTCGAATCTTGCATAAGCTTGCGTACAAATAGAGGAGAACTTTTATGCGATTGAAGAAAGCGGAGCGAGAGCACGTAAGACTTAAGTACGAAGGATGCTGTGCGTATTGCGGGGCGGTACTGACAGGCCGCTGGCATGCAGATCACCTTCAGCCTTTAATTCGACAGCAGGGGAAAGAAGCAGATCAGCCCGAGAATCACAACCTAGCCAATATGATGCCAGCTTGCGCCCCATGCAACATTAGTAAAGGCCGGCAGACACTAGAAGGTTGGCGCCTTTGGATCGAGGGCCATGTCAATAGCCTGAACAGCTATCACCCGATCTACAAGCTGGCTAAGGCGTACGGACTTATCGTAGAGACTGGAGCACCGGTCGTGTTCTACTTTGAGAGGATTCCAAAATGCTAGAACGCGATATCGAAACGTACCTCGTGAAGCGCTGCAAAGAGATTGGCGCCCTGGCTGATAAATTTACGAGCCCCCAGCGACGTTCGGTCCCCGATCGGCTTATCACGTTCGGCGGGCGCGTGTTGTTCGTTGAGCTGAAAGCGACCGGCAAAAAGCCTACCGAAGCTCAGGTGCGCGACCACGAGCGTCGCCGTGCTGCAGGTGCCGAAGTGATTTGGCTGGATAGCAAAGGGGCCGTGGACAAGGTGATAAAGGCGCTCGAAACGAACAATCCGGTTTCAGCAACGCTTCATTCAAATCAGGTGTACGGGTAATGGGCGCCAAAGCTGAACCGGGAAGCCCACTCGCTAAAGCGCGAATGGCGGCGCACAAAGCCTTCGATCCGAAGTGGCAAAGCGGCGGTATGTCCCGATCTGCGGCGTACCGCTGGCTTGCTAAAGAAATGGGAATGACACGGGATGAATGTCATATGTTCGAAATGAACGAAGAGCAAGCCTTGCGCGTCGTCTTCCTTTGCACCGTAGATTCGTTCGAGGTGCTAGATGGCAATTGAATATAAGCCGCACGCCTACCAAGGTTTGATCATGTCTGCGATCCACGCGACCAAGCGTTTGGCCGTGTGGGCCGGCATGGGTCTTGGGAAGAGCGTAAGCACGGCCACGGCGCTGGAAGACCTGTCGCTTACCGAGGATGTCTACCCGGTGCTGATCGTCGCGCCTTTGCGCGTAGCGCGCACCACCTGGCCGCAGGAGTACCGGAAGTGGAACCACTTGAAGCATCGCAACGTCGTGACGATCTGCGGCGCGCTCAAGGAACGGCAGGCCGCGCTGCGCATGAAGGCAGATGTTTACACGGTGAACTTTGAGCAACTGGAATGGTTGGTCGAGCACTTCGGCGACAAGTGGCCGTTTCGCACAGTGGTAGTCGACGAAGCGACCAAGCTCAAGGGCTTCCGGCTGCGCCAAGGTACGCGGCGTGCTAAAGCACTCGCCCGCGTTGCGCATACCAAGATCAAGCGAATCATTCTGCTGACCGGTACGCCGAGCCCTAACGGCCTTCAAGACCTGTGGGGGCAGATGTGGTTCGTGGATAAGGGCGATCGCCTCGGACGTACCTACGATGCCTTCAAACAACGCTGGTTCCGCGCTTCGCATACCGGGTTTGGCGTCGAGGCGACCGATCAAGCGCAGGAGCAGATTCAAAAAGCACTAGGCGACGTGTGCATCACGATCGACGCAGCCGACTGGTTTGACCTGAAAGAGCCGATCGTAAACGTGATCCGTATAGATCTGCCGCCGGCCGCGCGTGTCCTATACAAGAACATGGAAAAGCAGATGTTCATGGACCTTGAAGGGTCCCAGGTTGAAGCGCTGAATGCTGCAGCCAAGACGCAGAAGTGCATAGCGGAAGGCACTGAAATCTTGACCGACTCCGGCTGGAAACCTATTGAGAAATTCGCCCAAGGGGATCTGGTGTGGGATGGGGTCGAATGGGTAAGTGTCTACAAATTAGCTTGCCACGGTTATAAGTCTGTCGTAGATTGCTTCGGAGTCACCATGACGCCAGACCACAAGGTTCTGACGAAAAGTGGTTGGCACACAGCCGAGGAGATAAACCATGCCAATGCCAGCGGTAGATTTGACCGGAAAAGTGTTCGGTTACCTGACGGTGCTCAGGCGCTCGGGATCTACGGACACCATTGCCCGCAGAGCGCTGTGGGAAGCGCGATGCGTATGCGGGAAGATCGTAACGTGTATCGGGACCAATTTGAGGAACCCCAACAGGGGCGAGAAGAAGTCTTGCGGATGCAAGCGGCGGGAAATGCTCTTGGATGCTTGGGGCACTCATGGAATGTCGAAGCACCGGGCTTTCCACACTTGGAGCAACATGAAATCCAGGTGCAGCAACCCAAACGACAAAGATTGGCCGAACTACGGCGGCCGGGGCATTTCGGTTTGCGAACGCTGGCGCGATTCGTTCGACGCTTTTTGGGAAGACATGGGCTCGACTTATTCGGACGATCTTACGATCGAGCGCAAGGACAACAATGGCAATTATCAGGCAGACAACTGTCGATGGGCTACGGTTCGGGAGCAATCGAACAACACTCGCTTCAACGTATGGCTGAATACTCCTGCGGGGCGTATGACGGTTGCGCAGGCGGCCAGGTTCTACGATATCAAGACCGTAACGCTTCGGGCCAGGTTGAAGAAAGGATGGCCTGTTTTCAAGGCGCTCGGCTTGTCTATGACCTTATCAACGCCGGTCCAAGACACCGCTTTACCGTTCGCGGAAAAGACGGTAAGCCATTGATCGTGCACAATTGCTTACAAATTGCCAGCGGAGCGGCCTATGTAGAGGGCGGTCCGGCGTGGAAAAAGATCCACGACGAAAAGCTGAACGCGCTTGAGGAAATCCTAGAGGAGGCAGCCGGAATGCCGGTGCTCGTGGCGTATCACTTCAAGAGCGATTTGGAAAGGCTCTTATCAAGATTTCCACAAGGCCGACACCTGGACAAGAAGCCGGAGACGATCGATGCGTGGAACCGCGGCGAGATCCCGATCATGTTCGCCCATCCGGCCAGTGCAGGTCACGGTCTAAACCTGCAGGATGGTGGCAACATTCTGGTGTTCTTCTCAATTTCGTGGAATCTTGAAGAACATCAACAGATTATCGAACGTAACGGGCCAGTTCGTCAGCTTCAAGCCGGGCACAACCGCCCCGTGTTCCATCATTTTATCCTCGCATCAGACACAGTAGACGAGCTAGTGCTTGAACGCCTGCAGACCAAGCGCGAGGTACAAGATATCTTGCTTCGGGCGATGAGAGACCGAGGCTTCAATCCAATAGAGGACGCGGCATGAACGCCTTGGATTACGATTTGTTTAATAGACTGCTCTCGTACAACCCGAATACCGGCGATTTCCATTGGAAAGTGTACAGAGCCCGTACTGCGCGAGCCGGTGATTTGGCAGGCTGTCATGACTCAAAAGGTCATCGCCAGATCGTTGTTTGCGGAAAAACCTACATGGCCCACCGCTTAGCGTGGTTGGCTTTCTACGGTGAAATGCCCTTGAAGGACATCGACCATATTAACGGCGTGAAAGACGACAACCGTATATCCAACTTACGCGACGTTTCTAAATCCCTGAATTGCCAGAATGAAAAACGGGCCCGAAGAAATAACGGTTGCGGCTTCCTAGGCGTTACCGAAAAGAAATACGCTTTCCTCGCGCAGATACATGCGAACGGACAGAAGATTCACCTCGGTAGCTTCAGGACGGCTGAAGCGGCGCACCAGGCGTACCTGACAGCTAAACGTCAACTCCACCCGGGCAACACACTATGACCCAACAGAAAACTGGCGGCAGCGTCGACTATTACAAATGCCACGTCGCTGACCCCATCGACCCAAACGCCAAGCCGTACACCGCCGAGAGCATCGACATTATCGAAGCGCTCGGCATGACATTCGCAGAAGGCGAAGCGTTTAAAGCGATCTGGCGTACCTGCACTGGCCGCATGGGTGGCGCGGTAAAGGCGGACAACAAAGCGTTGTACAACGCTGAGAAAGTCGAATTCTTCGGCGCTCGCATGGTGCGGGCCGCGAAAAGGAGTGAAGCGGAATGAAATACCCATGGTTGCAGGAGCCTATGACGCTTGAATACATGGTGCTGCATTGTGTCGAAGACGCCGGCGGCTGCGTCCACCATTTCACTATGCAGCTCTTCACACAGAAAGGCATCCCCTTCACGACTCGGCAGGTAGCTGGAGCGTTACAGCGCGCTAAGAAACGCGGTCTCGTGGAGAACGTTGGGTCTTACTGGAGGATACCAAAATGAAAATTGGTATCCCGGTTCAATGCCAAAACGGGCATAAGGCGACTTGGGTTGTAGAGCTTCGAGGTCTCGAGCATTACCACCAAGGGGTGCCGGACTCCGAGAAGTGCGATTGCCCGAAACACGATTTCGGGATGGGGTATTCGGCATGTGGAGAGCCCGCTGTTATCCCGCCTGCACCAAAGGTTTGTGAGTGCGGTCCTCTGCGCAACATTACGAACGGAGGCCACTTTGCGGCCTGTACGCGCTGCAAGAGAAGAATCTAAATGAAAATCCTAGCCATGCTCTACATGCTAACCGCAAACGGCCCGGTGCCAGTGGCCGCGTACTTCACGCAGGACGCCCAGGTTATCTGCCAGGCGACAGCCGCTGCGCAAAATGCAACTGAGGAAGAGGAGTATTACTGTGAGTGATCAAGACGAGAAGTTCGAAGAGTGGATGGACGAGAAAACCCCCATGCTCTATCAAGGCAAAAGAGTAATGCTGCACAGATATGACACTATGTCAGAACCGGAAGAAAAATTGGCTCGAAGCGCTTGGGACGCGTCCGTTAAAGCAAATTCCACTCCGTCTACTTAGCGGACCGCTTCTTCAATTCCGACCGGCAGAACTGGAGATCTGCGAACTGCTGGTCGGCTGCTCGTCTGAGACGGTAATAATCTTGTCTAGCAGCAGGTTCAAGTTCTGCGGTTCCGGCACTAGTTCCGCCGGGAACGGTTCCATCGGCGCGCACTGCTGGACAACTGGCTTTGACACGCAGCCGCTTAGAGCCATCAGCAACAGCACGCTCAAGAGCACTCGTCTCATTTTCTTTACCCGCCTTGTACTCGATGAAAGTTTGCCGGATGGCTTCTGTCTGTGTGCGTGACGCGATTAGCTGTTGGTTCACCGCGTCCACGTTCGCGCTGATCGCTGTAGCGCTTGCCAAGTCGCGTTCCTGTACATCCGTCTCCCAGCGCAACCCTTGGACGTACCAAGCGCCGCCAGCGCCTACTAGAAGCGCCAGCGCGTAGCCGTAAGCTGAGTTAAAGACCATACGCTTTCATTGCGTCCGCGTAGCTCTTCGTCCACTTGGCGCGTAGCTCTTCCGGTTGCCGAGCGTAGGCGCCAGGGCGCCAGGTGCGCAGGTAGAGTTGCCACGCGGCCAATTCATCGCCCGCGTAGGGCATAGACTTCGGATCGGTGTAGTACAGAAGGCGTGCCAGTGCTGCGGCTAAGATAGGGTCGGTTTTCAACGCTTGATAGATCGATCCTTTATCAAACGTCACTTTGCGCGCCGTGCAAACTGCACGAGTCAAATCCTTAACAGCATCATGTGTCATCACTCCTTTTACGCCACCGCCTTTCTCGAACTGGTAATCGCCAACGGCCGGACCGCCAACTTGCTGAGGCAGGCGCTGAGGGTTCTCTTGACGAGACGTAGCGTAGAGCAGGACCGAAGCGTCTCCGGAGTTCATCTTAGCCGGCAACAGCGCGAGACCCGCAGCAATATCCGCTTTAAGAGTCATAGAAACATTCTCGTATTGATAGGCGGGATCATCTTCGCCACGTTACCTTTCGCCCGGATCAGTAAACCTAACACGCAGCCGAAGGCCAAGATCAGCAACGCGTGAACCATGGCCGGACCGGGCTTTACGATATGGAAAAGTATGAGGGTAAAGAGGCCGACGTTAGATGCGGCGATCCCTACGGCCAGCATAGAGACGCCCCATCGTTGTCGTGAGTGGGAACCATTGTAGACGAAGAGTATTAGGAAGGTTGCGAAATGGATCACGCACTCTACCCAAAGCAGAAGAACGTTAAGCTCCATCATTGCCACCCCGGCTTTTGAAAAATGGAATGAGACCGATGATCGTCTTAATCCACTCTGGCACTGGGCCATCTTTCTCAACCATGTACCCTAGAGCTGTGAAGACGATGGCGATAAGCGCACCGATAGCCCCGGATACGAACAAGGCTTTCTCATCGTAGGGCGGACCTCCACCGTAAAAGTAGACACCGCCCCCATAAGCCATACCCAATGAGAACAGCGTAAGCATGAAACGTTCCCTGAACGATGTAGCTTTAGGCGCCGCTAGGTAGAAGCAACAACCTATCGCCGCCCCGGCAGCCGCATAACCGTTCATCCCTGCCAGTAAGGCACACACCCAAAGGTATGCGTATGTCTCGCACTGATCCCGCATGGCGTACCCCTAATGAGTTTGCGGCAGTGTATCACGCATGTGCCACTACGGCGGAAACGCGTCATCGTCAAGGTACATACGTTCGTCGTAATTTACCGCCTTCACGCTGCACGTCCTCGTGCCCTGCGGCGACACGTCCGTAATCAGCGCAGGGAAACACCATTTCGATTCGTGCCCAAACTGGATGATCGGCGGCGTGTCGATCTGTCCGCTCAGGTCCGGCACGAAATCAAGGGTTGGGATTGTGAACGAATAATCGTCAACCCGTGTCGCAACGTACGGACCCGAGGCTGTGCCGTCCTTACGGCGCACCAACACTTTGTAGACACCCAATACGGACCAATCTAGCGGTTCTGATGATTCGAGAGTGACGGGTGGTCCTGCGGCGTAGCCGACGACTTCGGCCGATTGCCCGTAACCGGGCGTTGTTACTCCCAGGGCGACGTAATCGAAGTACGCGCTGTTCAATGCGTCTAGCTCTGTCTTGAAGCTGTACTGCCGCTGACGGTAAAGATGGCCGCGACGTCGACGCATACCCCACTGCCAAGCTTTATACCGTATGCCTATACCGTCCACTCGAAGCTTCTCTACTCGCTCCCCAGCGTCGCCTGACAGCCGGCACTCTACGGTTTCGTCTTGACGGGTGATGTGATCGTAATACTCCACATCCACGCCGTCGAAGTCGTCCGGCTGATCCGGCATCGCGAAATCGTAGGACAAGGGATCTAGCATCACTTGAGGGTTATACACGTGATCGAACGCCGGACCCCTCGGTTCATCACGCACCGGAACCAATACTCCACGGTCAATGGTCA
>Ga0065714_10002373_pt1 | contig 24157 bp, 21 predicted proteins | sample MisRhiReplicate2_FD_59101 | JGI IMG/M metagenome (GOLD analysis project Ga0065714, IMG submission 59101) | Miscanthus rhizosphere microbial communities from Kellogg Biological Station, MSU, sample Rhizosphere Soil Replicate 2: eDNA_1 v2... | ecosystem: Host-associated > Plants > Roots >... | reverse complement strand
AAGAAGCCGGTCGCGCCGGTACTGAAGAACGATGAGGGGCAGCGGGCGCTGGAGCATCCGGCGCAGGTCGCGGTCATCGCGCAGCACCGGCAGGCCGAGGTAGCGCGCATCGAAGCGCAAGCTCGCGCGCGGTTGATTGAAGCTTACCGGCCCACGAAACATCCACTCGTAGGCTTTGGCATGCGGGGGTGGAGAAAATGGAAACGCGGCATGGGACAGCGGAATGCGCGAGTCGGCAAGCCAGCATGCGTATCCGTGGATATTCCGAAACGAGCTGACGAGGCAGAACTCGCGCTGCGCCCCAAGATCCGCATGCTCATGAATCGTGAGGCAGGCCGTCGCTCCATCGACGCTGAGCTCCAGCCGGATGTCGTCGATCAGCAGCGCATAGTGCCGGCACCACCGCGACAGCGCGACATGCAAATCGGGCGAAGGCAAAGAGGCGCGGCAAAGCATGCCGTTCGCCCCATGCCGAAGCGGCCGTGAAAACCATCCGAGCGCTTCGTCGCCGAGTTCGCGCATGGCAAGGCCGGAGAACGTTTCCATCTGCCCGGCCGTCACCTTCGCGTCGCTCCGCTTCAGCTGCGACGGACGAATCCCCGCTTCATGCAGTGCATGCGTGGGATCCTTCCCATAGCGCTCGTACGCAAGCACGATGGATCGGATGAACGCCATCGGCGTCTCGGCGGGTGCCTGCTTCATGGAAGCAGTATGCCGCCGCGTTCAGAAGTTGTGCTGAATGCCGGCGCCCACGGCGCGCACCACGTCATTGGCAACGCGATCGTTCGGATCGCTTCGATCGAGGAAAGCGTACAGGTTGGTGCGTTTGCTCAGGTTGTAGAGGTAGCCCAGCTGGAATCGCTTGAGCTTGGCATCGCGATTCGTCTGGACATCCTTGGTCATGTAGTTGCCTACGACCTTCCCGTTCCCCAAGTCCCAGGACGCGCCAATGTAATGGACGTCCGTCTTGCTCCGCGACGTCGGGCCGCCCTGGGTGTTGTCGCGATTGAAGAGCACCCATGCACGGATGGCACCGAAGTCGTATGAGGCAACGGCCATCCATTTGTCCTTGACGTCGTTGACCAGGGGCCCGCCCCGCTTCTTGTTCTGTCCATAGCCCACGCCCAGACCCAGCGGCCCGCTGCCTTCGCCATAGCTGAGCGATACGTCCGCTTGCTTGTAGTCGCTCTCGAAACGCACAGGCGTGTTGGCGGCCTCCGTGATCCCATCGCCGTTGAGGTAGTAGCCAGCGCGAAACACAAAGTTGTTGACGATGGGGCTCGCATAGCCAATGGCGTTCGACTCCCGCGTCCGTGCGTTCAGGATCGAGGTGCCCACGGCGGTTGCCCCGGCATCGTGGATGACAAACTCCGTATGGCGCGTGACGAGCGCATACAACGGCGTCCTGGTCGGCGCGGCCGAGTCCAGCCGACCCACGGCGACTGCGCCGAAGCCGCCAGCCAAACCCACGTAGGAGTTCCGCAAGGCTGTTGAGGCGAGGCCCGTGTCCGAAGAAACGCTCATCTCAAGTCCGAACTGAGCCTTCAATCCATCGCCGAGATCCTCCACGCCCCGGAATCCAAGCCGCGAGGCATTGCTTGTCATCTGCGTGGAAGAGGCCGGGCCTGCCTTGACAAAGTCGATGCTGGTGTCCATTCGCCCGTAGATCGTGACAGATGATTGCGCCGCAACTGTCATGGGCACCGCCGCACCGGCGGCAATAGCGAACGCACACGCCGAATACCGTTTCATAGTTCCTCACTCCTCAAAAATATTGAACTGGCGTCGCTGGCGCAGCCGCTGCACGGTGTCCCCCGCAGCGCGGCCACCAGCGCGAGCCAGACTGGTTGCCGCTTGGATGGCTGAATCACGTTGGGTTTGTTCTCAAGGGACTTTTCACAAGGCGCTCCCGCGTCAATGGCAAAGCGATGGACAAAAGCAGTCCCGCCCGCCTGCGGATTGCGCGCAGGCGGTGGGCAGTGCGAAGGCAAAGAGGTGGAGGGCTAGCTGCTGGTCATGGCAGCCGGCAGCGGCAGCAGGGCCTGTGGTTCAGCGACGCACAGCGTGACGCTGGAGGGGTGGCTTGGCGACAGGTGCAGGGTGTTCAACGCCACGCGCTTCTCGCGCGCATCGGCGGCGGATTCGCCGCTGTTGGGGTTCACGTCGTACTTCGGAAAATTGCTGCTCGCGATGTCCAGGCGGATGCGGTGACCCCGCTTGAACAGATTGCAGGTGGCAAACGGTTCGATGGTGATCGCGTAGACCTTGTGCGGTTCGAGCAAGCTGGCCTTTTCCCAGGAGGCATGGAAGCGGCAACGGAAGATCCCGTCCGTCAGGTTCAGGGCGTAGCCCTCGGGGTAGTCGGCGCTCGGGGGATAGACGTCGATCAGCTTCGCGGTGAAGTCGGTGTCGGGGCAGTCGGAGGAAATGAACAGCCGGACGGTGACCGGACCGGCGACGGCGAGGTCCTGCTCGAGCGGCGCGGTCTGGAACACCACGACGTCGTCGCGAGACGCCAGCGGCAGCCCGGGCTGCTGTGCTCCGAAGAATCGCGGGTCTTCGCGCTGGTCGAAGCCGCCGCCCACGAACACGGGCTGGCCCGATGTCAGCGACCCGCCGATGGTGGGCACGGGACGGTGTGGGTCGGACTGATACCGGATCTGCGCGCCCTCGGTGGTCGGCAATGCGTCGTTCAGGCTGCCGTCCGCGTGCAGGTAGTAGGCCGTGGGCCGTGCTTGCGGCACTGGCCAGGCGTCGGCCTGCACCCAGGCGCCGCCATGGTCGAACCGGCCCTCGGCATTGCGCCGGCCGCTGCCGCCGCCCATGAGGAACAGCCGCACAGCCGGATCGGCCACGGTGTCCTGGGCGCGTCCTTGCAGCCATCGCTGGAACCACGCCAGACGGAAGCTCAGCCAGTGGGGCGCGATGCTGCCATCGAACGCGGCGCGGGGGCCGAACTCCGCATCGCCACTGTGGGTGGTGTTGCGGTCGCCGTGCAGCCAAGGCCCCAGGATCAGGCGAACCGGCGATTGCCGGCCGGCGGTCAGGGCCGCATGGTTCTCCAGCGTCGTTCTCACATAGGCGTCGTACCAGCTCGACATGAGCACCACGGGAATGTCGGGAATGGCGTCGTAATAGCCCTCCGCATAGATGCCCAGCTGGCGCCAGGAAGCGTCGAAGGTGTCCGCGCGCCATTGTTCGAACAGGTAGTCCTCGTACTCCGGCACCGCGGACAGCGGCGAATGGCCGGGCCGCCATGGCATGCGCGAGAACCATTGGCGGATGTCCTGTGCTTCGAGCGCTGCCAGCGTGACCGGATCCTGCTGCGCGGCCGGGCTGAGCTTGGCTTGCTTGAACGCCCATGTGGCTTGCTTGAGCTCGAACGCGCCGGACTGCCGGATGCCGCATTGGTAGCCGTTGGAAAAGCCGCCCGAGTCCAGCACCATGCACGCCAATCCCGGCGGATTCAGGCAGGCCAAGGCCAGCTGCGCGTGTGCCGCATAGGACAGCCCCATGGTGCCGATCTTTCCATTGCACCAGGGCTGCGCCAGGATCCAGCCAAGGGTGTCGAAGCCGTCCGGGCCTTCGGCAAGGTACTTGGTGAAGTGGCCCTCGGAGCCGTAGCGTCCGCGGCAATCCTGATACACCACGGCAAATCCGTGTTCGACGAAGTAGCGGGCCACTTCCGGACGGGGTACGCCGAGCCTGTCGCCGATTTGCTCGGCCCGCGAGATGCCGGACTTGTCGTAGGGCGTGCGTTCGAGAATGACCGGCAGCGGCGCATCGAGGCCCGGCCGGTAGCCGGCAGGCAGGTGCACATCGGTGGCCAGGTGCACGCCGTCGCGCATCCTCACCATCTGGTCTTGCAGCACACGGACGTCGCGGGCAAGGGAGATCGTGGCATCAGGCTGAATCATTTGGCTTCCTGGATGTACAGCATGGAGGTGCGTTCGAGCTTGTTGGCGCGAATGGTCGTGCCGTCGCGCGCAGCCCAGAAGACCACGGGGAAATACAACGGCACGATGCCGGCGTCCTTGAATCCCGTCTCTGCGGCCTGGCGCAGAAGCGCGTTCCGGACTGAGGGGTCGAACTCCACAGCGGCTTGCGCCAGCAGGCGGTCGAGTTCCGGGTTGGAGTAGCGGGCGCGGTTGAAAGCGCCGGTCCCCGCGGCCTTGTCGTACGTGGCCAGCACGTTGGTCAGTCCGTTGGTGGAGTCGCCCGTGGTGTTGCCGTACGAAAAGATGAACGCGCTGTATTGCTGCTTGCCGCTGGCGCCCGCGTAGACGTTGTAGGGCTGGGTCACCACGCCGTTGATGCGCAGCCCGGCGCGCGCCATCATTTGCGCGAGAGCCTGGGCCAGGTCGCTGTCGCTGGCAAACCGGTCGTTGGACGAGTGGATGGTCAGCCCGAAGCCTTGCGGATACCCCGCCTCGGCCAGCAGCGCGCGCGCACCGGCGAGGTCGTACGCCGGCGCCGGCAGCGTCGGTGTGTAGCCGCCCAGCCCCTCGGGGACCATCTGTCCGGCGGGTACGCCCGCGCCGCTGAGCAGACGCGTGGTGATCGGCTCGCGCATGAACATCTTTGAGATCGCCTGGCGCACGCGCACGTCCTTGAGTGGGTTGACCTGCATGGGCTTGCCCTGGGCGTCGGTCACGAAAGGGGTGACGTCGCGCGCTGAATCCAGCGCCAGGTAGATCAGGCGCGCCGACGGCGAACTGAAAAGCGTGAAGCCCCGCTTGTTCTTCAGGTTCTTCGTATCGGTGGGCGGCACGCTGTCGATCAGGTCGACGGAGCCGGACAGCAGCGCCGAGATGCGCGCCGCGTCGTTCGAGATGTAGCGGATCACCACGCGATCGAAGTCAGGCCGGGTTCCCCAGTAGCGCTCGTTGCGCTCCAGCTCGAGGCTGTCGCCGGGCTGCCAGCGCTTGAACCTGTAGGGGCCGGTGCCGACGGTCGCCGCGCCCGAGTTGAAATCCTCCGAGCGCTTGCCCTGCGCCGCGTGGCGCGACACGATGTAGACAAGGCCGATCTGCTCCATCAAGTCCGGCGTGGGCTCCTTGGTGCGAATGCGCAAGGTCAGCGGGTCCACGACCTGGATGCTGGCGATGGTGCGCACGGCCCCCGTGAAAGGCGCCGGGCTGTTGGGCACCTTGGGCGCACGGTCCAAGGAGAAAACCACGTCGTCGGCGGTGAACTGCGTGCCGTCATGGAACTGCACGCCCGGCCGCAGCCGGATTTCCCACAGCGTGGGCTCCAGCACGCGCCAGGAGAGTGCCAGGCCGGGACGCAGTTGCATGTTCTCGTCGCTCGAGACCAATCGCTCGAAGATGTTCTCGGCGGCGGCCTGGTTGTTGCCGGTACGCGAGAACAGTGGATCCATCGACGACGGCTCGCTCGAGTGGCCAATGGTCAGCAGTGGCCGCGCGAAGGCGGCCGCCGAGGCCAGCAGCGCCAGCCCCAGGGCAGCGCGCAGCGCGCAACGGATCAGTGTGGATGTGGGCTTCACGATGGAATGGCTCATGGATTCGCGCCTCGTGGCGCGTTGTCGAGGAGGTGGCACGCAGCCAGTTGACCTGCGCCGACTTCGCGCAGCAGCGGCTGCTCGGTCTTGCACCGCTCCATGGCGTGGGGACAGCGCGGGTGGAAATGGCAGCCTGCGGGCGGATTCAGCGGCGAAGGGATCTCGCCCTTGATCGCATGGAAGCGCCGTTTGCGGTTCGACAGGCGCGGCACCTCGTCCAGCAGCGCCTGTGTGTAGGGATGGCGGGGCGCCTTGAAGATCTCGGCGGTAGGACCCGACTCGACGATTCGGCCCAGGTACATGATCACGGTGCGATCGCTGATGCGCTGCACCACACCCAGGTCGTGGCTGATGAACAGGTACGTCAGCCCCAGGTCGTGGCGCAGGTCCATGAACAGGTTCAGGATCTGGGCCTGGATGGAGACATCCAGCGCCGCGATCGATTCATCGCAGATCAGGAATTTCGGCTTGACGGCCAGCGCCCGGCCAATGCCCACGCGTTGGCGTTGGCCGCCCGAGAACTGGTGCGGAAAGCGATTGCGGAAGTCGGGATCGAGCCCCACGCGCCGCATCACCTCGACCACATAGTCTTCGCAGTCGCGCCGGGCGACGATGCCGTGGGCGAGCGGCGCCTCGCCGATGATGTCGCGCACCCGCTTGCGCGGATTGAGCGACGACATCGGGTCCTGGAAGATCATCTGTGTGGCCATGCGCTGCGCGTGCGCGGCGTGCCCTGTGAGGCTGGCGAGCTCGCCGGCCGGCGTCTGGATCGTGCCCGAGGAGGCAGGCAAGATGCCGGCCAGAACCCGGCCCAGCGTGGATTTGCCGCAGCCGGACTCGCCCACCAGGCCGACGACTTCGCCCTGGTGGATGGTCAGGTCGACGCGGTCGACCGCGTGGACGGTGTGCGAAGCGACTTTGGCGCCCAGCAGTCCGGCGAGCCGTTCGGCGTAATCGGGTCGCTTAACGAACAGGCGTGACACCTGGTTGGCCTGCATCAGGATCGGCGTGCTCACAGAAGGGCTCCTGTCTGGGGATGGAAGCAGCGGTAGCTGCGGCCGCCGCCTGTGTCGATGGGCGGTTGCTCCGCGCGACAACGCTCCGAGGCATGTTCGCAACGCGGACTGAAAGCGCAGCCCTGCGGCAGCGCCAGCGGCGACGGGGCCATGCCGGGAATCTGGTAGAGCCGGTCGCCGCTGCGATCGTTGCTGGGCACCGAGCCAATGAGGCCGACGGTGTAGGGGTGGCGCGGATGGTCCAGGATGTCGTCGGTTTCACCGGCTTCGACAACGCGCCCGGCATACATGACGCACACGCGATCCGCCAGGCCGGCGACTACCGCCAAGTCGTGGCTGACCCACACCATGGCGGTCCCGGTCTCGGCGCAGAGCTTTTGCATCTCGGCGAGGATCTGGGCCTGGATCGTCACGTCCAGCGCGGTCGTCGGCTCGTCGGCGATGATCAGGTCGGGTTTGTGCAGCATCGCGATCGCAATGGCCACCCGCTGGCGCATGCCGCCTGACAGCTGGTGCGGATAGGCCTTCATGCGTTCGGCGGGCGAAGGAATGCCAACGGCAGCCAGCGTGTCGCGCGCCCGGTTCCAGGCGGCCTTGCGGCTGCATCGCTCGTGGCTGAGCACGGTCTCGACCATCTGGCTTTCGATTCGGAACACCGGGTTCAAGGTCATCATCGGATCCTGGAACACCATGGCGATGCGGTTGCCGCGCAGCTGCCGCAGTTCCTCCTTGGACAGGGTCGCCAGGTCGGTCCCCTTGAACAGGATCTGGCCGCCGTCGATGCGGCCCGGAGGATCGATCAGGCCCAGGATCGAAAAGCCGGTGATGGATTTGCCTGAGCCCGATTCACCGACCAGGCCCAGGATTTCTCCGGGATGCACATCGAAGCTGACATCGTCCACGGCGCGCACGAGGCCGGCCTGTGTGTGGAACCAGGTGCGCAGATTGCGCACCGAAAGCGTAGGGGTGGTGGTTGAAGTCACGGGGGCTTCCTATTTCTGCAGGCGCGGGTTGAGCGCCTCGCGCACGCGATCGCCCACGATGTTCATGGCGAAGACCACGGCCAGGAGCAGCACGCCGGGAAACACGCTGATCCAGTACAGCCCCGCCAGCATCTGCTGGTAGCCGTTGGCGATCAGCAGGCCCAGCGATGGCTCGGTGACGGGCAGGCCGATGCCCAGGAAGCTGAGCGTGGCCTCGGCCGAGATGGCGTTGGCGGTCTGGATCATCGCGATGACGATGATTGGCGGAACGCAGTTGGGCAGCAGTTGCGAGAAAAGCGCGCGCCGGTGGCTCAGGCCCAGGCAGAGCGCCGCTTCCATGTATTCCTTGCGGCGCTCGACAACGGCAGTGGCGCGGACGGCGCGGGCGAAGTAGGCCCACTGCACCACCACCAGCGCCAGGATCACCTTGCCCACGCCCTGGCCCAGGATGGCCAGCATCATCAGCGCCACGAGGATGGTGGGAAAGCCCAGCATCAGGTCGACCAGCCGCATGATCAGCGCGTCGACCCGTCCGCCGAAGTACGCGGCCGTCAGGCCCAGCACCGTGCCCACGACCAGCGCGAAGAGGCCGCTGAGCACACCCACGCTCAGGCTGGTGCGCAGGCCAAACATCATGGCTGACAGCATGTCGCGGCCCTGGGCGTCGGTGCCGGCCCAGTAGACCTCGCCGTACACGCCCTGGCTGCCCGGGGGCATGCGGCCGTCCAGGATGGTGATGGCGGCCAGGTCATACGGGTTCTGCGGTGCGATCCATGGCGCGAGCATCGCCGCCAGAACCAGGACCAGGAAGATGACCGCGGCAATGGTGGCGGGGCGGCTGTCGAGCACGCCGTGCACTGCCTGGCCGAAGGTGGTGTTGCGGCTGGGAATCAGCCTCTTGAAAACAGGGATGTTCATTCGGAGGCTCCCACGCGGACACGGGGATCGAGGACGGAATAGATGATGTCCACCAGCAGGTTGAGCAGGATGAACATGGCGACCACGATCAGCAGGTAGGCCACCACGACCGGGCGGTCCAGCTTCATGATGCTGTCGATGATCAGCTTGCCCACGCCCGGCCAGGCGAAGATGGTCTCGGTGACGGTGGCAAAGGCGATCAGCGAGCCGAACTCCATGCCCACGACCGTCACGATCGGAATCAGGATGTTCTTGAGCACGTGCACGTAGATCACGCGTGATTCGCGCAGCCCCTTGGCCCGCGCGAACTTCACATAGTCCAGCGGCATGGTCTCGCGCACGCCACTGCGGGTGAGGCGCACGATCAGCGCGATCTTGAACAGCGCCAGGTTGAGCGCCGGCAGGATGAGGTGGCGGATGCCGTCCCAGGACGCCAGGCTGGTGTGCACGCCCAGGATCTCTTCCGTGGCGCCGCGGCCCGTGGAGGGCAGCCAACCCAGTGTGACCGAGAAGATCAGCACCAGCATGATGCCCTGCCAGAAGTTGGGCAGGCTGAAGCCGAGAATCGAGCCCGTCATGATGCTGCGATCCAGGATCGAATCGGGCTTCAGTCCGGCCACCAGGCCCAGCGGCAGGCCCACCAGCAGCGCCAGCAGCAGCGCGACGAAGGCCAGTTCCAGCGTGGCCGGCAAGCGCTGCAGGATCAGCTGGATGGCCGGCTGGTTGAAAACGAACGAGTTGCCAAGATCGCCCTGCAGTGCGTTGGCCACGAACTTCAGATACTGCCCATGCAGCGGAAGATCCAGGCCCAGCGATTGGACGGCCTGCGCGATCTCGGCCTGCGACGCATCGGCGGGCACCAGGATCTCGATCGGATCGCCGATGGCGTACACGCCGGCAAAGACGATCAGCGAAGTCACCACCAGGATCACGAGGCTCTGGCAGAGCCGTCGGATGATGAACGCCGTCATGGCGTGCCGCGGCGACCGGCGTCGTGGCGGGGAATGGCGTGCATCTTGAATTTCTCCTTGCCGTCGTGGCCGGCATTAACTGATAGTGATGTCGGATTGATGAATGACAAAATCCGAGCTGGCCGAATAATCCCGTGATCGCGCAGAGCAGGCAACGGTATGCAGAGCCCGTATCGACCTATGTGAATTTGGAGAAGTTTGGTGTTAACCCTTGGGCTTTCGCCCCGCCGCTAGCCAGAGAACACCATGAATTTCAAGCAACTCGAGGCGTTCATCGCCTTCATGAACACCGGCTCGACCATCGAGGCCGCCCAGCGCCTGGGCACCTCGCAGCCCGCCGTCAGCCGCTTGCTGAGCCAGTTCGAGGACGACCTGGGGGTGCCGCTTTTCCTGCGCCGCAAGGGACGCCTGCATCCCACCGACCAGGCAGAAATTCTGTTGCCGGACGTACAGAGCATGGTGTTGGGCGCGGCGTCGCTGCATCGCCACGTGAACCAGCTGCGGCTGGGCGGGCGCCGTCGAACGCTGTTGCGGGTTCAGGTGCCCAGCACGGTTGCGCAAGCGGTCATGCCGGGCGTGGCCGAGGCCTTTCTCGACGCGCACCCCGGAGTGGCTCTGGAAGTGCTGGCCGGAAGCTATGAGAACGGCGAGGTCGCTCTCTTGAGCCGCGAGGTCGATCTGGCGCTGGTGAGGTCGCCGGCGATCAACACGGGCCTGACCATGATGCTCGAATTGGCCACCGAGGCGGTCTGCGTCATGCCGGCCGGGCACCCGCTGCAAGCCCTCGAGACGGTCGCCAGTGCCGATCTGATCGATATCGATCTCGTTTTGCTGGGACGCCAGCGCTCCCTGCGCCAGCAGATCGACCACGCTTTCAGGCAAGAGCGGATGATGCCGCAGATCCGCGCCGAGGTGCATTCCGTCGAGATGGCTTGCCGCTTCGTTGCTCAAGGGCTGGGCGTCTCCATCGTCAACGGCCTCTTCGCGCATCTGTGCCAGGACATGGGCGTTGTCTGCCGCCCATTTCGGCCTCGCATCGACTACTGCCTGGGCATGGCGACGCTGGCCGGCCAGGCGCCGGATCCATTGGTGCCAGAACTGGCAGCGCGCATTCTGGACGCGATGGCGCAGCGCGCAGGGCCCAACGCATTCACCTCGGTGGCATCGAACATTGGCAATGCCGCGGTTCCCGCTGGGCTTCAGCCCTGATCGAAGCACGCATCCGTTCGCCTCGCCGCTCGGCCGATGCACCCAAGGGTTGATCAGCGCTTGGCGTTGGGATTCCCCAATCCGAGCTTCTCCATGGCTTCGTGTGCATCGATGATCATCGCGGAAACCTCGGCCACGGTGATTCGGAGCTTGGTCGCGCGAGCGCGCATGTGCTCGTAAGCCTGCGTCTCGGAAAGCTGCTGGCTCTCCGACAGCAGGCGAATGGCTTTTTCAATCTGGCGGCGCGACTTGATCGTGTCTTCGAGCTTCAGAACCTTGCTCTGAAGCCGCGCCTGGAAACTCTGCGCGGAGCGTGCCAGCACCAGCGTGCTCAGCACGCCTGCCGATCGAAACGGGCGCGTGATCACGCCATGCGCGCTGGTGTCGAGCAGCAGTTTCAGGGTCGTCGGGCTCTCGTAGTCCGACAGTGCGATCAGCGTCGCGTCGATCGCGCTGGCGCTCCACGACGCGCTGCCCTGCAGCTCCTGCGACACCTGGAAAAAGATGACGTCTGCCGTCGGCGGCGTACCGGGAAACGGCCAGGCGACATGAAGCCGGCAGCCGATGCGCTTGAGCTGGTCGATCAGCACGTCGCGCTCTTCACCGGGCGGGTACACCACGGCAACGCTGATGCTGCGCAGGTCTTCGTACAGACGGCGGAGACTGCTCATAGCGTCAATCCAGCCAGAACTCGGAAAAGCCGAGCGTCGACAGGTACGGGTCTGCCTTGATCGGCTCCTTGCCCTCCCAGACGATGTCGAACTGGCCGTCGCTGCGGCACACGCCGATGCGCGGCGTCAGGGCACAGTGGTTGTTGTCGGCATCGATGGACAGCAGGCCTTCGGGCGAATCGAAGGTCACGGCATGGGCGCTCTGCACCAGGCGCGCCGTGTCGAGGCTGCCCGTGCGTTGCAGCGCGCGCGCGAAGAGGTGAACCTGGCTGTAGGCCATTTCGGACCAGGTGCTGGTGGGCCGATCGCCGAAGCGGGCGTGCCACAGTGAAACGAAGCGCTCGTTGCTCTCGTTGTCCAGCGAGTTGAAGTACGTTGCCGAAGTGATGTGGCCTTCGCACAGGTCGGCGCCGATCAGCCGGATCTCCTCCTCTGCCATGGAAAGGCTGGCGATGGGAATGCTCTTGGGATCGATCCCGTGCTTTCGGTACAAGCGATAGAACTGCCGCGCGGACTCGCCGACCAGCGTCGAGAAAACGACATTGGGCTGAAGCAGGACGATGTCGCGAATGACCTCCTCGAGCTGCGCTTCGCCGGCCTCAACCGGCAGGTAAACCTCGTCGAGGATCTCGCCGCCATGCTGCTCGACCATGTCGCGCATCACACGGTTCGATTCGCGCGGATAGATGTAGTCCGCGCCGACCAGAAAGAACCGCGACCCCTTGTTGCGCAACAGGTAGGCCGCCAGCTGCATGCTGTTCTGGTTGAGGCAGGCGCCGGTATAGATCACGTTCGGCGAATACTCGAATCCCTCGTAGAACGAGCAGTACCAGAGCAGGCCGTTGTTCCGCTCGACGACCGGCAACACCGCCTTGCGGCTCGACGACCGGGAGCAGCCGAAGATCACGTTCACTTCATCGTCGATCAGCAAGCGCGTTGCCAGGCGCCGGTACTCCGCAGAGTCGCCCTTGGGGTCATAGACCACCGGTGCCAGCTTGCGGTCGAGCACGCCGCCCATCGCGTTGATCTCCTCGATCGCCAGGGCCGTTCCAAAAAAGTGCTCCGACTCGGTCACGCCCGTCGCACCCGACCGGGAGAACAGGACGCCAATGCGCCAATCGGAGGCTGATGTACTCATGGTTGCCATCCTGGGTGATCCTAACGATCGAACAAGGCCTGCAGCGAGGCGGTGGATTGCACTGTCTGCAGCGCCAGCATCAGGAGGATCCTGGCCTTGTGCGGACTCAGGTTGTCCGCAAACGTCGCCCCGACATTCTTGAGCGTCTTGCCACCGCCTGTAAAGCCGTAGATCGGGCGTACCCGCCCGTTGGGTACGCGCGTGGAGATCACCACTGCAATGCCTGCATCGATGGCTTCCTCGATCGCCTCGTACATGGCCAGGTTGACGTTGCCCCAGCCCAGCGCCTGCACGACGATGCCCTTGGCTCCGGCGCTTGCCGCGTGGCGAATCAACGAACCGTCGGCGCCGCCGTACATCGCAACGATCGCCACGTGCGGCAGTGCCATGCCGGCCAGCGGGAGTTGCTGCCGCCGCTGCGGCTTGCGGGCGAACACCACCCGGTCGTCGTCCACGGTGCCGAGCAAGCCGAAGTCGCCGGATTTGAACGCCTCGACGTCCGACGTGTGCGACTTGGTGGCCTCGCGCGCCGCGTTGATCTGGTTGTTGAGCACCACCATCGCGCCATTTCCGCGGGCCTCCGGGGCGATGCAGACGCGTGCGGCGTTGAGCAGGTTCCGCGGTCCGTCGCCATCGGGATCCGAGGCATTGCGCTGGGCGCCCGTCAGCACCACGGGCTTGTCGCTCGCGATCGTCAGGTCCAGGAACCACGCCGTTTCTTCCAGCGTGTCGGTGCCGTGCGAAACGATGGCGCCGACCACGTCGTCCTGCGCCAGCGCTGCTTCGACCGCGCCGTGCAGCGCCGCCCACTCCGCGGGGCCCATGTAGTCGGACGGCACGTTGAGCAGGTTCTGCACGCGCAGGTCCGCGATGCGCTGGAGGCCCGGTACGCGCGCCAGCAAGTCGTCGCCGGAAAGCGCCGGCACCGGCGCATTCCCGGCCGGGTCGGTCTTCATTGCAATGGTGCCGCCGGTCGAGATGAACTGGCAAACGGGCAGCGCCGCGCGAGTGGAATTTTTCATGAGCTCAGACCCGCAGGTGATTGAAGACCTGCTCGACGGCTTCGTCGGCGCGAGCATTTCCTTCATCGACGATCTCGCCCTGCTTCAACACCACGAAGCGGTCGGCCACCTTCAATGCGAACGGAACGTTCTGCTCGACGATGAGCATGGCGGTGCCGCGCTTTTCACGCTCCCACAGCAGAGCATCGGCCAACCGGTCGATGACGGAGGGCTGCAGCCCTTCGGTGATCTCGTCCAGCAAGATCACGGACGGCCGCATCATCAGCGCACGCGCCAGCAAAAGCATTTTCTGCTCGCCGCCCGAGAGCGTACCGGCGTACTGCCTGAGACGTGTCTTGAACACCGGGAACACGGGCTCGATCTCCGTAAAGCGCTCGTCGAAGGTCGACTCCTTCACCAGCCCGAGCCGCAAGTTGTCTCGGATGCTGAGATCGGCAAAAAGCGCTTGCTCCTGCGCAGCGTAGGCAATGCCGAGGCGGGCGATCTTGTGCGGCGCAAAGCGCGTGATGTCGTCGCCCGCCAACTGGATGACGCCCGACTTTTTCGGCAGGTAGCCCATCACCGTCTTGAGCAAGGTGCTCTTGCCCATGCCGTTCTTGCCCAGCAGCGCCACGGCCTCGCCGCCGCCGATGGTGAGTGACACATTCCGGAGAACGACGGAGGCCTTGTAGCCGCTGGTCACCGCGTTCAATTGCAAGGCGGCCTGGCTCATGCAGCCTCCTTGGCGGCGTGCGCGCTGCCGGCGTAGATGGTCTTGACGAGGTCGGAGTTCACCACTTCCTGGAAGCTGCCCTGCATGACGATCGTGCCTTGATGCAGCACCACGATGCGCGTGGCAATCTCCTCGACGAAATCCAGGTCGTGTTCCACGAGCAAGCAGCACAGCCGATAGCGATGCGCGAGCGAGGAGAGCACCTTGCCGATTTGCGTGCGCTCGGTCTTGGTCAGGCCAGCGGTCGGCTCGTCCAGCAGCACGATGCGCGGCTCCAGGGCCAGCACCATCGCCAACTCCAGGGCTTGCTGCTCGCCATGCGAGAGATCCCTGGCCACCACGTTCAGCTTGCGGTCCAGCCCGGTGGTGCGCACCACGTCGAGTGCATACGGCGGAAGCCGCAGCGCACTGTCGTTGCGCAAGAGCGATGGCGATTCGAGGATGGTGCCCGCGATGCGCAGGCATTCCGCGACGGTCAGCGACTCGAACACATTCGCGTTCTGGAACTTGCGGCCCAGCCCGAAACGCACGCACGCATCGGGCGGCAACAGGCCGATGTCGTTTCCGCACAGCTCGACCGTGCCCGCGCTGCGATCGGCGCCGTCGCTCATGCAGCGCATCAGCGTCGTCTTGCCCGCACCGTTCGGGCCGATCAGGCCGACCAGTTGGCCCGCATGCGCCTCCAGGTCGATGCCTTGCAAGACCTTCAGGCTCCCGAAGCTCTTCGCCAGGCCGCGCATCGCCAACGCCGGCTTGCCCGCGTCTGCTGCCGAGGCACGGACTGGCCGTTCGACCAGCGCGAGCACCCGCGCAGGCTGCCGGCCCAGGCCCAGCGGCTTCAGAAGCAAGGGCACCAGCCCCTGTGGAAACAGCACGATGACAAGCACGAAGGCGACGCCGAGGATGAGTTGCCAGGCAAAGGGCATGCTGCCGCTCAGGTAGGCGGTCGCAACGTTGATCAGCACCGCGCCGATCAATGGTCCCCACAACGTGCCGCGCCCCCCGAGCGCCACCCAGATGATGAGCTCGGTGCCGAAGACGAAGCCTGTGAGTTCGGGTGCCACGACGCCGCTGAACGAACCGTAGCCGAAGCCGGCCAGTCCTGCGATGACGGCGGTCGCGACCAGCAGGCCGATCTTCACGACCGATGCATCGATGCCGAGGTAGGAGCAGCGCGATTCGTTGTCGCGAATCGCGGCCAGCACCCGGCCCGCGTCGCTGCCAACCACCTTCCAGGCGAGCAGGGCCGCAACCACAAGCGCCGCGCCCGACACCCAGTACCAGGCTTCCAGCGAGAGATCGAATGTCTGGTAGCCGGTGAGCCCCGAACTCGAACCCGTCCACTCGCCGCCGGTCAGCAGCAGCTGCGTCAGCACGATCGGCAGCACCAGCGAGATGACCGTTGCGAAGAACGGCGATGCACCGCGATAGAACGAAAGCCAGCCGACGAGCGCGCCCACGGCCGCCGACACCAGCACGGCCGCGCCGATGGCGAGAAACACCATCGAGGCGGAGAACCCGCCATGCGTGAACGCGAGCCCCGCCGCATAGGCGCCAATGCCGAAGAAGGCCGACTGCCCAAACGTCAGGTAGCCTGTGTAACCCCAGAGCACATCAACAGTGATGGCTGCGATGGCGAAGAAGAACGACTTGATCAGGATGTTGAGCAAATAGGTATCGAAGACCCATGGCCCGATGGCAATGAGCAAAATGCCCACCATGCCGAGCGCCAGCAGGCCACGCGCGGAGCGTGCCGGTTTTTGATCGGCTTCAGCCATGTGCGAATCCCTTCGGGCGGATGCGCAGCGTGACGGCCGCGAGAACCGCGATGGTCAGGCCGCCGAGGACCGGACTGGCATAGGTGCTGACCAGCACCTGGCAAGCGCCGAAGACCAGGCAGGTCAACCCCAGGCTCACCATCGAGTGGCCCGAAACCATGACCAGCATGAAGGCGCTGACCAGCCAGGCCATTCCCATGTTCGGATCGACGCTCGACAGCGGCGTGATCATGGTGCCGGCCAGGGTGCCCAGGCCTGCGCCGAGACTGAAGGTGACGAAGCGCACCCAGCCCGCATGAATGCCGACGCCGCTGGCCAGGTCCTCGTTCATGATCACGGCGCGGGTGCGGATGCCGAACCGCGTGCCGTTGAGCAGTCCGGTCAGCAGGAGGCACATCACGATGGCGACGGGAACCAGCAGCAGTCGGTACGCAGAGTAGTCGATGCCGAAGAGCGACCAGGTGCCCGACAGCGGCGAATCGACGAACTGCACCTCGCGGCCGAAGGCCATCACGATCAGCTGGCCGATGACGATGCCGAGTCCCCAGGTCGCAAGGATGGCGTCGAGCGGCCGCTTGTACAGCGGCCGGACGATCAGTTGCTCGACCGCCATGCCGACCACCACGCCCGCAGCGAAAGCCAGCGGCCAGCTGAGCCACGGATCGAGCTTCAGCTGCGTGACGACGTAGCTCGCGTAGCCGCCCAGCGTGAGCAGCGCTCCATGCGCGAAGTTGACGATCTTCATCACGCCGAAGATCATCATCAAGCCCGCCGTGACGACAAACAGCATGGCCGCCGTCGTCAGCAGGTCCAGTAGCAGCACCATGAATGTCTCCTGCGGCTTTCTAGCGTTGCGGCTTCAGTTGAGGTTGGGGCACTGCGCGCCCGGATCGACATTGGCGAAGGTCTGGAGGATCTTGACCGAGCCGTCCGCCTGAACCTGGCCGAGGCGCATCGACAGCGGCGTGTGGCGGCTCTTGTTCATCTGCACCGTGCCGCGCGGGCCATTGAACGACACCTCGGCCAGTGCCGGGATCACCTTGGCCGCGTCGGTCGATCCCACCTTCTCTGCTGCTGCCTTGTACAGGTAGAACGCCTCGTACTGCGGCTCGGACAGCTCGTTGGGCGTCTTCAGGTCGGCGCCGAATTTCTTCGTCATGGCAGCCACAAATTTCTTGTTCTCTGGCGTGTCGATGCTCGTCAGATACGAGGCCGACATGTACATGTCGCTGGCCGCATCGCCCATGGTCTTGGCCGTGCCTTCGTCGATGGCCAGGTTGCCGTAGGGCAGCGTCATGCCGGCACCCTTGAGCTGCTTGGCCAGCGAGACATTGGGTGCACCGCCGGCGGTCGCGCTGATCAACGCATCGGGCTTGACCGAACGGATCTTCGAGATGACCGACGTCCAGTCGCTGCCGTCGATCGGCAGGAACTCCTCGCCAATGACCTTGCCGCCCTTTTGCTCGATGTACTTCTTGGTGAAGTTCAGCATGCCGCGCCCGAACGAATAGTCGTTGCCGACCAGGAAGAAGGTCTTGGCGCCCTTGCTCGCCAGGAAGTAGTCGACCACCGGCGCCACCTGCTGCTCTGGCACCCAGCCGTTGACGTACATCGCGTTGTTGCAGGAGCGGCCTTCGTAGAACGACGTGTAGATGTAGGGCACCTTGCCCTTGCTCACGATCGGCAGCGCGGCATTGCGCGCGGCGCTGGTTTCCATGGCGATGATGGCGGCAACCTTCTTCTGGAACACCAGCGTGTCGAAGGCCTTCTGTGCGCCGACGGCGCCCGATGCGTCGTCGACGATCTCCAGTTCGACCTTGCGCCCGAGGATGCCGCCCGCTGCGTTGATCTCTTCCACCGCCAGTTGCGACGACTGAACGACGGCCGGCGCGACGACGCTGTTGGCACCGGAAAGACCGACGGCCACGCCGATCTTGATGGGGTCCGCGGCGTAGGCACCCGCGGAGATGGCGGCCATGGCGGCGACGGCGCTCAGGCGGAAAAAGCGTTGGAATGTTTGCATGACGAGACCTCGATGAGTGAAGAGAGGGTTGAATGGCGAGTGGGTGGAACGGGAAATCAGTGGCGCGGCAGTTTCCAGCCGGTGCCCAGCATGGGGTCGTAGATGTCGTCTCTGCGGTCTCGCAGAACATCGTTGAAGACGTTGAGATGTCGCGCACTGCGCGACCTCCGGAGGTTGATCGACGCATACAGAATCTCTTCGCTGTCGCGGCTGGCCGGGCCTGCGACAGGCCAGCCTTGGGCACCGACGATCAGGCTCTGGCCGATGAAGGGCTGGCCGCGCTCGGTGCCGACCCGATCGGCGCAAATGATGTTCAGGCCGTTGCTGTGCGCGTTGGCCATCGCCAACGTATTGGCCATGGCCGCATGCCCTTCGACCTGACCCGGCATCGGCACCCAGTTGGTCGGCATGCACACGAAGTCCGCGCCCTGCATGGCCAGCAGCCGGTAGACCTCCGGGAACCAACCGTCGTAGCAGATGATGGCGCCCAATCGCCCGATCTCGGTATGAAAGACCGGCAGGCCGAGGTCGCCGGACTCGAAGAAAAGATGCTCATCGCCCCAGAGATGCAGCTTGCGGTAAGTGCCGATGTAGCCGTGTGGCCCGGCCACGAGCGCGGCGTTGAATAGCCGGTCGCCGACCCGCTCCGCGATGCCCGCAACAACGTGGATCTTGCAGCGGCGCGCCACCTCGAGCCACACCTGCGAGCTCTCGCCGTCCGGCACCGATTCGGCCAGGGCAAAAGCCTCCTGCCGCGAGGCGAACACGTAGCCGGTGTTCGCCAACTCGGGCAACACGGCAACCACCGCACCCTGCCGCGCCGCCTCCTCGATGAGGTCGACCGACCTCCTGAGGTTGGCCGCCTTGTCGCCGATGCGCGGCGCCATCTGGATGCTGGCCACCTTCACGTCTGGAAAGACGTTCGCCTCTTCGGCGGTTTGAACCATCGTCATCTGAGCTCCAAAAACGAAAAAGCCCTCGACGACGCTTTCGCGTATATCGAGGGCTTTAATAGCCGGTATGTGAAGCAGCGCTGTTGCTGCCCGACAGCAAACTTAACCGGTTGCTGTCGTGAGGCTGAAGGTTAAGAAGATGATCAGCTCATGTCAATGGAATTTTGAACTCATCTGCTGGAGTAAACCCTAGAGCGACAGGAAGTGATGCACCTCGGGCCTGCCCGGCCCCGCGTGAAAGCGCATGGCTTCCGCTTGCAGGTCCGCGTCGGCATGCGACACGCGATGGTGCTGGCGCAGATGCTCGGCCCACGACTCCACGAGGAACCACTCGACGATGCGCTCGGCATCGACCGTGTGTTCGGTGATGCCCCAGGCATAGGCGCCGTCCCGGCGGCGCTCCAGCGAGAGCCGCTTCATCACGGCCAGGAACGCGGCGCGGTCCTCCTTGCGGATGCGGTACTCGACCTGGATCATCACGGGCCCGCGGTCGTGCGCCACGGGCTCGGCCACCAGCGGTTCGGGCCAGTGGTTGGAGGGCTGCAGGTCGGCCTCGCCAGCCGGCAGCTTCACGCGGTGGAACGCGAGCGCCACCGCCACGAGCCCCACCGCACCCACCACCAGAGTCGTCGGCACGCCGACTTGCTGCGCCACCAGGCCCCAGCCCAGGCTGCCGGCGGCCATGGCACCGTTGAAGACCGTGAGGTACACCGCCAACCCGCGCCCGCGCACCCAGTTCGGCAGGATGGATTGGGCCACGCCGTTGAGCGTGGTGAGGGCAATGATCCAGCCCAACCCCAGCACCAGCAGCAACAGCACCGCGAGCCACTTCGGCGGCGCGAACACGAGGCTGCCCATCACGGCTGCGGTGAGCAGCGATGCGAGCAGGATGAGCCCGTCGGCGTCGAGCCTTGCGCGCAGCCTCGGCATGACCAGCGCGCCGGCGATCGCGCCGGCGCCCACCGCACCCAGCAGCACGCCGTAGAAACCGGCCGTGCCGCCGAGCATCTGACGCGCGACCAGCGGCAGCAGCGCCCAGACCGAACTGGCGAACAGGAAGAACACGGCCGCACGCAGCAGCACCACGTGCAGCTCCTTGCTGGCGCGCGTGTAGCGCAGGCCGGCGCGGAAGGCGCCCAGGAAGTTCTCGGACAGGCCGCTGTCGACGGCGGCCGGGCGCTTCCACCACAAGAGCGCGGCAATCACGAACGCATAGCTCAGCACGTCGATCCCATAGGTGACCGCCGCACCGAAGCTCGCGAGGATCAGCCCGCCCGCGGCCGGGCCGATGGAGCGCGCGATGTTGATGCCCAGCGAGTTCAGTGCCACCGCGCCCTTGAGCTCGGCTCGCGGCACGAGCTCAGGCACGATCGACTGCCAGGTCGGCCCCATCAGCGCGGCGCCGATGCCGCCCACGAAGGTCAGTGCGATGAGGTACTCCACGGTGAGCGCGCCGGTGTGCGAGAGCACGAGCAGCGCGCCGCTGACGGCCGCGAGCACCAGCTGCACGAAGATCAGGAAGCGCCGCCGGTCGAGGATGTCCGACAGCACGCCAGCCGGAATCGCGAGCAGGAAGATCGGCAGCGTGGCCGCGGTCTGGATCAGCGCCACCGCGGTGGGGTTGGCCGAAAGATCTGTCACGAGCCACGAACTGGCCACGTCGCGCATGAAGCTGCCGATGTTGCCGAGCACGGTGGCGGCCCACAGCACCGCGAACACCGGCTGGCGCAGCGGCGCGAAGGCGCCGGGCTGCGAAGGGACGGCGGTCTTGAGAGCATCAGTCATGGGTACGTTCTTTCAGGTCATGCCAGGCCACCAGCAGAAACCCGCCGACCAGCCCCAGGTGCTCGAAGAAAGAGTTAGCCGCCATGAAGCGCTCGGGCTGCGGCATCTCCCAGAAGCGCAGCGCGACGAAGGTCGCGAGCAGCGTGAAGCCACCCAGCGCCAGCGCGCCGAGCCAGCGCAAGAAGCCCGTGAGGATCAGCGCCGAGGCGCCCAGTTCCAGGACGATGACGGCCACTGCCAGCGGCGCCGCGGGCGACAGGCCGAAGTGGTTCAACTCGGCGATGGCGGCGTTGAAATCCACGGCCTTGTTGAAGCCGCCCTGCAGGTAGGCTGCGCACAGCAGCAGCAAGGCGATCCAGCGCACCGCAGGGGTGGGTTGCCAGCGTTTCGTCATCAGACCGCCCAGCAGGCGCAGCCGAGCGCGCCCCAGAAGCTCTTGAGATCCGCGATCGGCAGTTTGCTGCCCCAGGCCGTCGCGTGCTGGTGCCCGTGCACGCTACAGTTGTTGGCGCAGGCGCAGGACAGGGCCGCATGGCGCATCGCCTTTTGCAGCGGTGCGCCCTCGGCATCGCCCCAGCCGGCGTAACCGCCGAAGGTGCGCACCGGCGACCAGTCGGGCATGGCCGGCGGCGGCGCGCCCTCGTCGTGCGACTGGAACGGCCCGGCGCCGTACACCACCTTGCCGCCCACCATGGTCAGGAGCGCCGTGGTGTCGGCAATCTCCGACTCCGGGCAGGCGAAGAAGTCGCGGTCGGGCACCACCAAGTCGGCGAGCATGCCGGCCTCGATGCGGCCCTTCTTGCCGACCTCGTTGGAAAACCAGGTGACGTTCTCGGTCCACATGCGAAGCGCCGCCTCCCGGTCCAGGCAGTTGCGCTGGGGGTAGAGCTGCATGCCGCCCACCGTCTTGCCGGTGACCAGCCACGAGAGCGAGACCCACGGGTTGTACGAGGCGACGCGCGTAGCGTCGGTACCCGCGGACACCTTCACACCCTTCTCGAGCATGCGCTTGACCGGCGGCGTGGCTTGGGCCGCGCCGGCACCGTAGCGCTCGACGAAGTATTCGCCCTGGTAGGCCATGCGGTGCTGCACCGCGATGCCGCCGCCCAGCGCGGCAATGCGGTCGATCGACTTCTCGGAGATGGTCTCGCAGTGGTCGAAGAACCAGTTCAGGCCCGCGAGTGGCGTGTCGCGGTTGACCTTCTCGAACACGCCGAGCGCGCGGTCGATGGTCTCGTCGTACGTCGCGTGCATGCGCCACGGCCACTTGTTCTGCACCAGCACACGCACCACTTCTTCGAGATCGTCTTCCATTTCTGGGGCCATGTCGGGCCGCGGCTGGCGGAAGTCCTCGAAATCGGCGGCCGAGAACACCAGCATCTCGCCCGCGCCGTTGTGGCGGAAGTAGTCGTCGCCCTGTTTGTACTTCGACGTGGCGGTCCAGTTGAGGAAGTCCTGCTTCTCCTGCTTGGGCTTTTGCGTGAAGAGGTTGTAGGCCAGGCGGATGGTGAGCTGGCCGGCATCGGCCAGCTGCTGGATCACCTGATAGTCCTCGGGAAAGTTCTGGAAGCCGCCGCCCGCGTCGATCGCGCCGGTCACGCCCAGTCGGTTGAGCTCGCGCATGAAGTGGCGCGTGGAATTGAGCTGGTATTCGAAAGGCAGCTTCGGCCCCTTGGCAAGCGTGGCGTAGAGGATGCTCGCATTGGGCTTGGCCAGCAGCAGGCCGGTCGGGTTGCCGGCCGCGTCGCGCACGATCTCGCCGCCGGGTGGCGCGGGCGTGTCCTTGGTGTAGCCCACCGCACGCAGCGCGGCGCCGTTGAGCAGTGCGCGGTCATACAGGTGCAGCAGGAACACTGGCGTGTCGGGCGCCACGGCGTTGAGCTCTTCGATGGTCGGCAGGCGCTTTTCGATGAACTGGTGTTCGGTGAAGCCGCCCACCACGCGCACCCATTGCGGCGCAGGCGTGATGGCGACCTGGCGCTTCAGCATCGCCATCGCGTCGGCCAGGCTGCGCACGCCGTCCCAGCGCAGTTCGAGGTTGAAGTTGAGGCCACCGCGAATGATGTGCAGATGGTTGTCGATCAAGCCCGGCAGCACGCGTCTGCCCTGCAGGTCGATCACGCGGGTGCCGCTGCTCGCCAGCGGCAGGATGTCTTGCGCGCGGCCCACACGGGTGAAGCGGCCGTCCTTGATGGCCACGGCATCGGCCACGGGGTTGGCACGGTCCAGCGTGGTGAAGCGGCCGTTGTGCAAGATGAGGTCGGGAGTGGTGGTGGTGCCTGCCATGTCGGGTGTCCTCGAAGGGTTGGATTGGGCCATTGCCGTACCGCCAAGGGCGGCGCCGAGCGTGCCGAGGCAGAGCCGCCGGCGCTGTTCGTCGAATGATGGATCGCTCATGCGTCTTTGCCCGGTGCGGTGGCCTGGCCGGCCTTGGCGCATTGTGGCAATTCGCCGAACACATGCGGCTTGACCTGGTGGTGGAGCCACGACGTGGCAGCAGCGGCCTCGGGCTTGAGCCAGCCCTTGACCAGGGGCGGAATCTGCTCGCCGAGCAGGATTCCGAGAAGCCCCACCAGGGCGATCACCGGCGGGGCCGGGGAGCGCACCTGAAAGAGCGCGTAGATCACGCCGACCAAAAGGCCCAGCGCAAGCGACAGGACATAGGGCTTCATCGGAATGCGCCCGCTCAGCCTTCGTGCGCGCCGAACATGGTCTTGGCGTAGGTCACGCCCAAGCCATAGGCGCCGCCGAACTTCTTCGCAATGCCGGTGGTGAGCTCGTAGGTGTCGGTGCGTGCCCAGTCGCGCTGCAGCTCGAGCAGGTATTGCAACGAGGTCATCGGCTGCGCGCCGGCCTGCACCATGCGGTCCATCGCGCGGTTGTGCGCTTCGGTGGACACGTCACCGCAGGCGTCGGCGATCACGAACACCTCAAAACCCTGGTCGAGCGCCGACAGCGCGGGGCCCACGATGCAGACGCCGGTCCACAGGCCCGACAGCACGATGCGCTTCTTGCCGATCTCGTTGACGCGGTCGATCACCGCCGCGTCTTCCCAGGTGTTCATCGAGGTGCGGTCGAGCATCTTCTGGCCCGGGAAAGCATCGGTGATCTCGCTGAACATCGGGCCCGAAAAACTCTTCTCGGCCACGGTGGTGAGGATGGTCGACACGCCGAAGCCGGCCGCCGCGTTGGCCACCAGGGCGGCGTTGTTGCGCAGGTTGACCGCGTCGATCGAGTGCGTGGCAAAAGCCATCTGCGACTGGAAGTCGATCATGACCAGCGTGTGGTCGGCGGGGGTGAGCAGCTTGGCGCCGGCGGTGGGGGTGGCTTTGATGGACATGAAGTACTCCGTTTGAAAAATTGAAGAAAGAAAGAGAGGAAGGAAGGAACAGGGAACAGGGATGCGTCGGCCGCGTCAGTGGAAGGAAGGCAGCTCGTTCGGCCGCAGGTCGAACAC
>Ga0065714_10064677_pt1 | contig 24165 bp, 18 predicted proteins | sample MisRhiReplicate2_FD_59101 | JGI IMG/M metagenome (GOLD analysis project Ga0065714, IMG submission 59101) | Miscanthus rhizosphere microbial communities from Kellogg Biological Station, MSU, sample Rhizosphere Soil Replicate 2: eDNA_1 v2... | ecosystem: Host-associated > Plants > Roots >... | reverse complement strand
GCAAGCGCGCTGCCTGTGGTGAGCGCGCCTGCCACGAGAACATCACGGACCACAGGATAATGGCGATATGCTTGGGCACACCCTCCACCCAACACGAAGCCCACCCATGTCCATCACGGATAACCTCCTCGCCTTCACCTTCGCCGCCACACTGCTGACGCTCACGCCCGGCCTCGACACGGCGGCAGAGCTTGAGTACGTGCGCACAGGTGGGCGCGCGGCACGGGACGGTGTGGTGGCGCGCTTACAGGCGGCAGGGGTTGGGCATGCAAGTTGTGTTTATCGGGAGAGCGTGGTTTAGGTGTGCTTATTGGTGAACGTTTAGAGGGGGAGTAACGGTTTAAGCGGGAGCTGTCGGCAGAAGCAGACACTCAAAAAGCGTGCTGAACGATCAATTTGTCATGTAATGAAACCATCCAGCTGTCGTACCATCCGCACGTCGACAGAACGGAGGTTGATATGAGAAATGGCCAGGGCAAACGAGTCGTTGTCATTGGTGCAGGCATCGTTGGCGCATCATTGGCGTATCACTTGGCAGGTAAAGGCGCGAATGTCACCTTGGTCGAGGCTGGAGATATAGCTTCGGGAGTCACTGGCGGCTCATTCGCTTGGCTCAATACCTCACACCCCGAACCTGACCCAATCGCGCAACTTCGCGGTTCTGCCATCAAGGAGTACCGCCGACTCGAAACGCAGCTGCCTGATCTGGAGATACGATGGACAGGTGCCTTGTCTTACAGCGTGATGGCGATTGGAGCGCTGCCGATCTCAGGTCATCAAGCTTTGGCAAACATGGTGTCTCGATCACAGATTCTCGATCTGGAACCAAATCTCAAGAACCCTCCCCAGTCTGCTATATATGCGTCTGAAGAAGGAGCGCTGGACGCAGTGGCGGCTACGTATGCGTTGATCGCAGGTGCCCAGGCGTATGGGGCGCAGATTCTCACTCAGACGCGAGTGCTCGGTTTTGTAACCCAGAGTGCAACGGTGACCGGTGTTAAAACAACAATAGGCATCATCGATGCCGATATTGTCGTACTGGCAGCCGGAACAGGCATCCCGAAGCTGACAGACATGCTTGGAATGTCCCTGCCAATAGAGGCCTCGCCTGCTATTTTCATCCGTTACAAGTCACAACCAAACCTCGTGAATACCCTCATCTCCAGCCCTGAAATGGAAGTCAGGCAAAGTTCGGATGGTGCGTTGCTGGCGGCAGAAGATTACCTGGGCGACGCTAAGGAAAATGAGCCGGCAGCGATAGCGCTTCGAACTGCCAAGACAATCCAGGATGAACTCCATGGTGTTGTTTCCATACATCCGGAACAGGCTTGTGTCGGACTCAGGCCCATGCCTGCCGATGGCATCCCCATCATTGGTTATCTACCAAAAGTGGATGGCGTCTACGTTTGTGCAATGCACCCTGGAGTTACTTTGGCGGCGATAGTAGGACGCCTGGCCAGCGAGGAGATTATCGATGACCAGGCGTCCAGTGCCCTTCGCTCGTGCCGGCCCGACCGATTTTTGCAAGCGTAGGGGATCCTCTTGTGGGGCAGCAATCGGCCATATGCGGAGGTTTGGAAGCGCCCGCTACCGGCCAAAAGCGGTCTTACGCGCAAGGCCGTTTCCAATCCGTTACGTGCGTTCACTACCGTACAGATTACCGAAGGCGAGTGGCCATATCGGGATATGTAGAAACAAGAAAGCCAGCAAGAGGAGGGCTTTCTTGTGGCCTTCCGGCCATATAGGACTTGCACTTGATAGGGCCGAGCGGAGGCGAAAGCAACCAAGCCATGAGATAAATTATTTGTATTTCAAAGACTTAAGTTGAGCTTGTTGGGAGGCAGCCACCCTTTGACCATCAGAGTGCAGCCCATGACGCGTTGAAATTAGACGGAGTATGCCGAGTTTAGGTGGCTTGCACTAGCTTGGACGGAGGGCTGAAAGCGTTCTACAAATCTAACAGGCACAGTGAGGTCAAAAATCGAATTTTTTGGTTTCTCGCTGCTGGATGGGCCCGGTCCTAAGGACACAAGTCATAGCGTTCTGATATTGTCTGACAAAATAGTTTGCTCGTTTCGCAAGCTGAAAAATGACAAAGGAATGCGTAAATGCACCTATCTAAGGTCACGCTTGTCAATTATAGAAATTTTGAGAGCGCTAAATTCGTATTTAATAAGGGCGTCAATACTATAATTGGCGAAAATGGATCAGGGAAAAGCAATCTATTTAGAGCAATTCGGTTGCTACTAGATTCAAATATCTATCGTTCGGCCTACACCATCGACGAAAATGATTTCTTTAGGAAAAAAGGAAGTTGGAAGGGGCATTGGATAATTATCAGTCTTGAGTTTGATAATATTGGTCAAGACGAAGCGATTCAATCTCTTTTTGTTCATCGTGGAGTTGTTGTCGCGGGGCAAAAGGTAGGTAAGGCGACCTATAATTTGATGTTCCGTCCAAGTCAGTCGGTTAGGGCTGAGTTGGCCGCTCTGAAACCTGGGGATCATGAGTCATTACGAAAACTTCAGGAGCGTATTTCTGTAAGCGATTATGAATCATTCTTTACAGGACGCAGCGATGCCGATTTTACGAATCCGGAGCATTACAAAGCGCTTACGGGTGATTTTGAAAAGGTTGTTTTCCCAACAGTTACTTCTCCACTTTGCGGATCACCAATTCCAAATCAGCTTTCAGTATCAAAGGAAGTATCTTTTACGTTTGTAAAAGCCCTTAGAGACGTTGTGTCGGACTTCAGTGGCAATCGACAAAATCCATTATTGAATCTACTAAAGAGAAAGAGTGAAGAGATTGACCATAATAAGTATAAGACTATCACTGATAAGGTGAAGCAGCTTAATAGCGATATTGAAGTGTTAAAAGATGTGCAGGATGTACGCGGAGATATTCGTGACACCATCGCTGAAACAGCCGGCGAGGCTTATGCACCTGCCAGTTTACATATAAAATCTGACCTCCCAAGCGAGGCTGATAAGTTATTCCAGTCGCTGAAGTTGTTCGTGGGGGAAAATGACGAAAGGTATTCTGGCGATATATCTGAGTTGAGCTTGGGTGGCGCTAACTTAATTTATCTTACGCTGAAACTGCTCGAGTTTAAGTATCAGCGACAGCGAGAAACTGCTGCAAATTTCCTGATTATTGAAGAGCCTGAAGCACATATCCACACCCACATTCAAAAAACGCTATTCGAAAATATCGATTTTGAAAATACTCAGATTATTTACTCAACGCATTCAACTCAAATTTCCGAAGTTAGTAATCTAGAAAATATCAATATTCTGGCAAGAAAGGGTGTTAAGTGTGAGTCTTATCAACCCTCAGTTGGATTGAAACCCGCAGAGATTCGACATTTGCAGCGTTATCTCGATGCGACGAGAAGCAGTTTGCTTTTTGCAAGGGGCGTAATATTAATTGAAGGTGATGCAGAAGAGATTTTAATTCCAGTTCTGATAAAAAAATCACTCGGTATAAGCTTGGATGAGCTGGGTGTTAGTTTGATTAATATAAGAAGCACAGGTTTTGAAAATGTTGCCTGTGTATTCCATAACTCAAGAATAAAACGCCGTTGCAGCATCATAACCGATTTGGATCTAGCAATAGCAGACACCGTCATTGTTGATGGTGACCTTGAACCGGTGAGAAAATACAAGAAAAAAATGGCCGGGTCACAAAAGGCTGGTTTGGCTCGTGAAACTCGATTAACTAATTTTTCTAAAGGAAATAAATATCTAAGCGTGCATTATGCAAACCACACTTTTGAAGTTGATTTTATAAAAAGTGGAAATCAGCACGAAGTAGCGGAAGTTGTTGACTCGGTGTATGAGGACGAATTGACGAAAACTAAATCTCGGAAAGAGATAGAGTCGGGAGATATTGCTGTCTATGGTAAACGGGTACTGACAATGGCAGCACATTCCGGCAAAGGCTGGTTTGCCATTATGCTTGCCGATACAATCACTCCTTGTACATCTATACCACAATATATTCTAGATGCGGTTTTCGATGCGCAAGAAGCCATGTCTGACAGTCTTCGATTAAGAATTATCAAATATAGATTAAAGACGTTTGAGAAGTATGCTTATTTTGAAGATCATAAAGCCGCTGTGGAGGAGGCCAAAGTCTACTTTGAAGAGTTTGAAGCAGGCAATATTGACTATAATGACTTATTGTCTAGCTTGGAAAATAGTTTTCCGAGCGATAATATAGTCTTAAAAATGGTCGGACTATAATATGGATGACTTAGTTGCCGCAGGTTTGAATGATGAGCAAATAAGCGCAATTAATCAGCCAGGAAGCGTATTTTTAACTGCTTGCCCAGGTAGTGGTAAAACAAAAACACTTACGTTTAAAATAGCTGAAGAGCTAAAAAAAATATCGTCGCATAGGGAGTTTGTTGTCGCGATTACTTATACTCATAGGGCCGCTGACGAAATACTGGAACGCGTAGAAGGTCTGGGGTTAAATACGGATCAATTGTGGATAGGTACCATTCACTCTTTCTGTTTGGAGTGGATCGTAAGGCCGTATGCTATTTATGAGCCAAGATTACAGCACGGTTTTACTATAATAAATCAGCCTGATGCTGATGCGTTATTAGATGCGATTTGTGGGGGGCTTGGAAGACCCCGCATTACTTCATTTGATTGTAATTATTATTTCAAAGATGGCAAAGCCACACCTCTAAGTAGTGATGTTAATAAGCATGAAAAAATACGTGCGGCCCTAGGTGAGTACTTCAGGGTTTTAAAAAAAGAGCGTAAAATTGATTTCGAATTGATATTGTACTTTGCTCATAATTTGATAAAGAAGTATCCAGCTATTGCAGTTACTCTTTCACAAATTTTCCGTATAATTTTAGTTGACGAATATCAGGATACTAAAGAAATTCAGTATTTAATAATTTGTGCTATTTTTGCTGCCGGGCACGGGAAAACGAACGCCTTCATTGTTGGAGATCCAAATCAGGCTATCTTTAAAACGCTGGGCGGTTATCCCATTGCATTTGATAAGTTTGTCCAGCTTTCAAAGCTTAAAGTTCAAGAGTTTTCGTTGAGTAAAAACTATCGTTCATCTAGCAGAGTTGTAGAATATTTTAGTAATTTTAGCGTCTTTCCAGTCGCTATTTCAGCTTTCGCTAAATGCAAAGATTATCCGAGTGTTATTAGTTATAATAAAAACATAGGTGTTGAGTTTTTAGAGGACGAAATTGTTAGGCTGATAAATTATAGTTTGAACGATTTAAATATTAGCCAAGATCAGATATGCATAGTAGGGCCCCAGTGGCCGTTTCTAGCGAAGCTTACTCGCCGGTTAATGAGTAGGTTGCCTCAGTGTAATTTCGATGGGCCAGGAATGGTGCCCTTTGGTCGTGAACTTGATAATTTTTGGTATAAGTTGAGTAAGATCTGTCTGTCAGAACCTGGACCTGAAATGTATATTCGGCGCCTTCGATGGGCTGGAGAGGTTTTAAGCGCATTGCACGAAGAGGGAATCAAGTGTTCATACTCAAAAAGCCAATTGCTGAAAGAGTTAAATCGAATAGACATTGATGAAGAAAATGGTATGAAATATTTAGAAAGGTATTTTTCTGCCTTTCTTCATTTGTTGGGAATAGATGTCGAGTGTAATAATGGATTAAAGAACCATTATGAATCGTTTTTTGATAGCGCGACCAAAAAAATTCAACGTGCAAAGAAAGATGGTAACGATCTGATCGAAGGTATCGAGAATTTTAGGCGTGTGTTCAGACCTCGTGGTGGAATAACAATTTCCACCATACATGGTGTTAAGGGTGCTGAGTTTGACAATGTCATTGGGTTCGCACTATTGCAGGGTATGGTTCCACACAATACAGACCCTGAACCTTTGGAGAGCGCAAAAAAATTAATCTATGTGATATCTTCTAGAGCGAGAAAGAATCTGTTTCTGATTTCCGAGTCAGGTAGAGATAAACTTCCGACAACTGTCTTGAAGGACTATCAATATGGCTATTCGCCGATAAAATTTTAGCCATCTGTCGCGTAGCACCTTGAGTCGTCCCGGATTTTATAGACATCTCCAGCGACCGCTTTGGGCCGGAAGCCGCCGTACCAGGCAGACCGTTTTCGGCCAAAAGCAGTCGTTCGTGAGCGACCGTATCCAGATAGGTGCATCTTTCGCAAAAGACCGCTAAATCGGCCAGGAGCGGTGGTTCACTCACGAGTTGCTCGCGCTCGACACGATTTATGTATTGGGCAATTAAAAACCTAACCTATTTTTTCTCACATCCCTTATGTTCTATCAACTGTTGGGTAATTATTCGTGAACACCGCGAAATCACTGGTGGGCTGCTCCCATAGTGGCAGGCACTCGCTTGCTGCAAAAAGCCTTGGCTGCAACTAGCTATGTCGAGATCGTTCAGACCATTCTTGAGCACGCCTGCTTGGATCACAGCAAACCTTACCCAGCTGTGGGTACGCAGGAAGTCCGACGTGCATTTGAACTTGCGCCGGCATAGTGATATCGACGACTCTCTCTTACGTTTGAACGTTATGAATAAAAGAAAGCGACTATGAGTGCAAATAGGACAGAGCTGGAACAGGTGGCCCTTGCCTGCCGCAATGGGCTTATGAGCCTTGTTGATGCAAAGGGCTCAACCTTCAATGGCTTCCCGTCAGGCGCGTGCGGGGTTGCTTCCGACATCGTGGGGCGAGTGGTTTGGGAAACGCTTCAATATGAAGGTGAGTACGTTTGCGGTCGGCACCACCCGCAGATGAAAAGCGAAGCTTCGCACGCATGGTTTGAGGTCGGTGATTTCATCATCGATGTCACCTATGACCAGTTTCAAGCTACAGGGCTATACGGCTGGGTTTTCGACCGTAACGATGGATGGCACGCGCTGTTCCCATCGCAGGAGCGACGTAAGGGATTTTGCGCTCCCTCCCAGTGGCCTGCTTACCCGTTTGATGGATACAAGGTAGCCCAAGAAGAGGTCAAGAAAATAGGCTTGCTAAGTAAGCCGGTTTAAAAGGGAGAATTTCCGCGCAGTTATACTAAAGCCCGCCGTAAAACGGGCCAAACCTAGATAGGGGGCTTCGCCCCCCATGTAAAAGGATGTTTGTATGTCGCTAGATTCTGAAACTCCATTTGAGGCCGCAAAGCACCAGGTTGCACGTATCGGAGTTAGTAGTATTGATGTCGAAAGCGTCGATGCATTTTATGCAACTGCGGATGGCTATATTCAAGCGTTGCGAGACTTTGATCTCATCACTGAAGTTCAATTGGACCAGCTTCACGCTGAGATGCGAGAGGTCCGAATTGACGCTGTTGAGAGGATTGAAAAAAAGCTTAAAGCACGCAGCCGATAACACCATGGCTCCCTGGTTTATGTAGGAAAATCGAAGCTGCTGTATTGTCCGGTTTGTCACGTTAATTTCAAGGATAGGCTAGGTAAATTGTGACTATTGATACTAGTTTTTGGGTTCGGAATTATAGAGGTTTTAAAGAGGACGGGGCTGGCTTTTTGGTGATCAAGCCAGTTAATGTGATAGTTGGTAAGAATAATATAGGCAAGTCAAGCCTTATTGCTGCTGTGGATCATATGTTTAGGGAGCATGGAACCGAAGATGAAATTGGTGAAAGTATTGAATTTGGAGCGGTATTAGCCGAGGCCGAATTGCTGCCATATTTTAGTAACAATACGGCAGGTGGAGATTTACCTAACAATCACTGGCGGGGGCATGGTCAGAATTTTATAGGTAAGCGTGTTGTATGGAGGGAGCTGGGAAAAGACGTAGAAGTGCTCAGCGTTGAGGGGTACGAAGAAAGTTTATTACCAGGTGAAAGATCACGGATTGGCAAGGTTGTAGCAGCGAGTAAACGTAGGAGTTTTCGACACGTTAGGCTTGATGCAGATAGGGATCTTGTCAAGGAGCCGTATACACATGAATTTACACTGAAAAGTAATGGTGAGGGCGCCACAAATATTGTTCAGAGTTATATAAATAGCTCTAATCTTGATAGGGATCTGATTCAAGTTAGACTACTTACCGCGTTGAATGTAATTTTTACGCCTGATGCTGTATTTTCAGAGATGGTCGTGCAGCATCATTTCGATACTGACACATGGGAAATTTATCTTGGTGAGGAAGGTAAGGGCCTTGTCCCACTTTCAGCATCGGGTAGCGGGCTGAAGACTGTTATATTAACATTACTTAACCTCCTGGTGCGCCCGGACTTTGAGAAAAAAGATATTGCAAATTATATATTCTCATTTGAAGAGTTGGAGAATAATTTGCATCCTTCGCTACAAAGAAACTTGTTTTCGTTTCTACTGGATTATGCGCAATCGAAGGATTGTCATATTTTTTTGACTACGCACTCGCAGGTAGCAATTGACCTTTTTCATGGTGAAAATGATGCGCAGATTCTCCATGTAAAAAAGCAGAATGGCGACGTTCTTGGTCTGATTTTGGATGACTTAAATCGCGGATATTCCATTCTAGATGATTTAGGTGCCAAAGCCAGTGACATACTCCAGGCAAATGGCATCATCTGGGTAGAAGGACCATCAGATAGAATTTATTTGAATAAGTTTATTGATTTGTGGGGTGGGGGTGCTTACAAGGAGGGGCACCATTATCAGTTTATTTACTATGGCGGTAGTGTGCTAGCTCATATAGATGCTAGTACTCCAGAGGCGGATTTGCAGGAGGCGGTGAGTGCTATAAAAATAAATAGAAATTTTATATTTGCGTGTGACAGTGATAGAAAAAATAAAAATGGTAAATTGAAGAGCAGAGTAACAGAGCTTCTTTCAAATGTTGCTAGTGATCGTGGGTATGTATGGGTTACCAGATGTCGAGAAATTGAAAATTATATCCCCAAGGAATCTTTTGAGTTGGTTTATGGAAAGTCTGGCCTGCCTCAAATTGGCGAGTATGAGTACGTGCAGGATTATCTAAGGAGTAATAATCTTTCCCGCGCCGCTGAATTCACAGACAAACATCATAAGGCGGTAAAATTTAGTGAGGCTTTCTCCAAGGAGAATCTGTCATTTAGGCCGGAGTTGGCTACGGAAATGACGGCAATAATCAATCGCTTAATGATCTGGAATAGTTGAATTAATTTTTAATGTTTGGACATATTGGCCGCTATGAAATCAGACCAGTCCCTCTGGACCGCGCTGGAAAGTGATCATTACCCAATCTAGCTAACAGGGGGCAGTGACCGCTTTGCCAATACAGCTACGAGCCCTAGGAATGAGGATGTACAGGGGGCGCATTGTGTTCCCTATACCGGTGACTGAAACCCCTTGGTCTCGTAAGGGAGGCGGAGTGACCGTTTTTGGCCGAAAGCAGTCATCCATACCCACCCCTCTCCACCCAGGCACTAGCTCCTCCCAACTCAACCAACATCACCCGAATTAATCAACGCCCTCAACACGTGATCCTCCCACACTCCAGCAATCTTCAAATACTCCCGCGCATACCCTTCCCGTTCGAACCCCAGCGACTCCAGAAGGCGTTCACTGCGGACATTGCTGGGCAAGTGGTTGGCCATGATTCGGTGCAGGCCCATTTGTTCGAAGCAGTATCGGTTGGTGATCTGCAGTGTTTTTTTCATCAACCCCCGACCTTGGGCGGATTCGGCCAGGGAAAAGCCGAGATGACAGGCCTGAAAGGCCCCCTTCACGATATTCGTGTAGCTGCACCGCCCCGCCACTTCGCCACTCCCAAGTTGGAGCAGTAGGAAGAAGATCGAAGCTCCCGCTTGCATGGCTTGCACCTGCTGCTCGACCCTGGCATTGGCGCTATCAAGGGTAAAATACTGCGCGTCCCTCAGGGGTTCCCAAGGCTGCAGATGGCTGCGGTTAGCCTGTTCGTAGCGGTTGAGCAGATGGACATCATCACGGGTCAACGTTCGCAGGCAATAGCCTTCAACCGAATGAAACATAAGCGCTCCCGCGTGCCTGCTTCGGCAACGCTCAGTTAAACCAGCCCAGGTAAGTCATGCTTGCGGTGTTTTCTGGCACGCGCTGCAGCGGTTCGACCTGGGTAGACACTGAACGCCGGTCACCCCAGAGAGCGTTCTCCCCCACTAAAATGAAGTGCGTGAAGGCTGCCACCCCGCGCCTTACCCGTTCTCTCTCGGATGGGCTGGTGATCTGCGAGAGGACCTCTTGCGGGTCGCTGGCGAGTTCGACGAAGTCCGCATCCATGTAGAACTCGAGTTCTTCCGCCAGGCGCCACGTTGGGTTGCGCGCTTCCCATGCGCTGTATTCGGTGTCGGTTGCACTGTCGGACGGCGCTGGCTCCCACTGCTCGAAGGCAAACTGTTGTGCCTCGGCATCGCTGGCGAAGCTCGCTCCAAACAGGTGAAAGGCCCACGCAGTGTCTTGGGTCATTGAACTGTCCGTATCGACGTAATCGCCAGGAAGGTCGTCGGCCCATCGGGACCGGACGGCCCCCGATAACACCCTTGCGCCTGGAGGTGATGAACCGCTGCGGCGGTCAGTTCCCAGGCCATGCTTTCATCCTGAATGGCAAAGGCCTCGTCGTCGCCAAACAGGTCAACACCCGTGATGGCTTGAAGTTGCTTGAGTGGCAGCGCGGCCTCGCGCAATGCCGGGTCGACGCTAGGGTTGCTCCAGGCCCATTTCCAGGTACTGAATTTACCCGAGTAGCTGCCAATGCTCACGACGTCTGCCACGACGGCCAGCCTGTCGTGGCTGTCAAAAAACTGGAGTACCCCCGTGGACTGTTCGAACCACCAGCGGGCCATTTCGCCCAGCCCGTAAACCCGGCTCAATTCCGTCTGTTTCAGTGACAGCTCATCCATCACTTGCGTCAAAAATGCTTCAAATTCATGGTCCGTCATGGACGTCTCCTTGTTGTGCAGCAAAGGCCAACCGATACCTGACTTCCTCCAGTGTCATGCCGCCCCTCACCAGGTTGCGCTCACTGCCTGCATCCGCGACACAGCCTGCCCGGCGATAAAACCGGATAGCCCTTTCATTACGGCTCAAGACCCAAAGCGTTAACCCCTGAAAACCAAGCGCCCTCAATGTCTGCAGGCCGGCCTTCCACAAGGCCAGCCCAGCGCCCGTTTGCCAATACCGGGCCAACACATAGATGGCCATGACCTCGCCAGTGTTTGCCCCGGCGCCATCTTCGTCACGGCTGGCGCCCACAGAGATCCAGCCGACGACGTGCTTATCCACCTGCGCGACCCACACGTTGGACTCATCCGATTCTATCGCGCGCATCCAAAAGGATTCACGCTGAGCCAGGGAGGCGTCCAGCGAGCTCAGGTATTGAGCAGGCATCAGGTCACGATACGCGTCTTGCCAACTGCTGATATGCACCTGGGCAATGGCCTTTGCATCAGAGGGTAATGCCCTGCGGATCATTGAAGTATTCCTGCTTAGTACGCTGGACAATAACGGTAGCGAATAAAGGTAACGGATTTATTTTTCCATTGAGCAATCCGTCTCCTTTTCAGGCTTCGAATAATTCGCTGTCTGCCAGCACACGCAGGCTGATATGTTTCGAGCCTTACGCAAAGGGAGCTGCCATGCAACCGTTAGCCACCAACGCCGCACTGCTGATCATCGACATGCAGCAAGGCATGAACGAACCGAAGCTGGGGCGACGCAACAACCCAGGCGCCGAAGTGCAGATGCAGCGCCTGCTAAAGGCGTGGCGGCAATGCAACCGCCCGCTCGTGCACATCCGGCACATGTCCCGCGCCCCGAACTCGGTGTTCTGGCCCGGCCAACCGGGGTGCGAGTTCCAGCCCGCACTGCAACCGCTTGCGCAGGAGCATGTGGTGGAGAAGAACGTTCCGGATGCGTTCGCCGCAACGGGGTTGGAGCGCTGGCTGCATGTGCGCTCGATCCGGCAACTGGTGATCGTCGGCGTGATCACCAACAACTCGGTCGAGTCCACAGCACGCTCAGGCGGCAACTTGGGCTTTGAGGTAACGGTGGTTTCCGACGCCTGCTACACCTTCGATCAAGTCGATTTGTGCGGGCGGCTGTGGCCGGCCGAAGACGTGCATGCGTTGTCACTGAGCAACCTGGCAATGGACTATGCCGGGGTTGAAGAGACCGACGAAATCCTGGCCCGTTGCTGAGTGGCGCCGTCATGCATTCGGTGCACCGAATGCGTTGGCGTGCAGATACGCCTTCAGATGACCTTGTCGTGGATGCCGTTGCGGGCGAGTTCAACGCGGTCCCGGATCAGCGCCATATCGTGTCCTTGGTCAAATGAGTGGGGCAGGCAGCTTCACGTCTCATCCCACACCGTCAGCATTGGACCCGCTGCAGATAGTCTTCCACGGCATCAATATGCGCTGAAGAAAACACCGCCCCAACATACCCATCAGGCCGCACCAGCACCCATTCGCCAATCGCCAGCCCATAGATGCGTTGAAAGTGCCCCTGGTCGTCGATCACGTCGCCGCCGGCCCCAACGGTATGCATCTGCACGCCAGGCCGCGCCTTGACTAAGTCACCCGCTACGCCGTAGCCCAGCAGTGTCCAGTGTGGTCCCTGAAAGAGGTTGAACACGCGCAGTGCCTGCCCAGCGGCACCCCGGACCGGCGCGTCCGGCGCCCGGTCGCCGGCGGCAACGCCGTTGCGCGCGGGGTGCTGCAACGCCAGCGAGGACTCGGGGTAGCCGATATCCAATTGATGCACTTCCCTGCCCCGCCGCAGTTCGCCGTGCTTCATCTCGCTCAGCAGCTTGGTGGACAAGCCCAGCACGGAGGCAGCGACCGGCCGGCGCTCTTCTTCGTAAGTGTCGAGCAAACCATCAGGCGCGCCCTGCACCACCGCCGCCAGCTTCCAGCCGAGGTTGTAGGCGTCCTGCACACTGGTATTGAGGCCCTGGCCACCGGTGGGCGGATGGATATGCGCGGCGTCCCCCACCAGCAGCACCCGGCCCAGGCGGTATTGGTCAGCCAAGCGTGCGTTCATGGTGTAGGCCGACGACCAGGTCACGCTGTGGACCTGGAGATCGGCGCGACCGGTGCGCTGGGCGAGCAAGTGCGTGAGCCCTTCGGCGCTGAAGTCGATGTCGACCTCCGGGGGGATCGGCGCCTGGATCTGAAACAGGTCGGTGCCGGCCAGCGGGCATATCGCAACCTGGCGCTGCTCATCACCTTCTCCGAAACGGTGCCAGGCATCACGTGTGAGGCCGCTAAGCACCACATCTGCCACCAGGGCCCGTACGCCAAGGGTCTTGCCGGGGAAGCCGATATCCAGCGCGTGCCTCACAAAGCTGCGACCGCCATCGGCCCCCACCAGCCAACGTGCACGAACGCTTTTTTCACCGGCCTTGCCGACCAGTCGCGCGGTGACGCCCTCGGCATCCTGTTCGAACCCCACCAGCTCACAACCACACTCAGGCAGGTGGCCCAGTTCAAGCAAGCGCTCGCGCATCACCTGTTCGGTCAAAAACTGCGGCACCATCAACGGTTGCTGGTAAGGCTCAGCAGGTGTCGGGGCCTTGGATTGGGTGAATTCGACGTCGCGGTAGCTGCCATCGTCGCGGTAGCGCCGGTCAGTCGGATAGACTCCACCCACGGCCATCAACCGATCGAGAATCCCCAGGTCTTCGAAGACTTCCTGTGACCTGGGCTGGATGCCCTTGCCGCGTGAGCCTTGGAACGGCTGGGGGTTTTTTTCGATCAGGCGGAAGGTGATACCCCTTCTCGCCAGGTCGATCGCCAAGGTCAAGCCGGCGGCACCGGCACCGCAAATCAGTACATCGACAGCGAATTGCGCTTTCATAGTGGATCACCTATATGTGCAATACGCACATATTAAGAGAGGCCAACACCGTGTCAATTAAAAATGTGCAAAACGCACATATATCCGCCCAGTTGCGCGACCTGCATGGCTCTTTGGTTGAGATCGTGGGTGTGATGAACCGCCCACAACGCGACGAGGCAATGGTGCGCGAAGCCGGCATTTCCCTGGATCGCGCCCTGTTTCCGCTGCTGGTGCTGGTGGAGCGCCTGGGCCCGATCGGCGTGGTGGAACTGGCCGACCGCGTGGGCCGCGACTACACCACGGTAAGCCGGCAGGTGGCGAAGCTGGAAAGCCTGGGGCTGGTGGTGCGCCAGGCAAGCGCACTTGATCGCCGCGTGCGGGAGTCGGTGATTACCGAGAAAGGCAAGGCCATGACTGACCGTGTCGACGACGCGCGGGAGAGAATCGGTGTGTCGATCTTCTCGACGTGGGATGAGGGCGATTTCGACAACCTGGTGCGGCTGATGCGCAAGTTTGCCGAAGACATAAAGAATGATTCAGTGCGTGCGACCAAAGACATCGCCTAAGGCACTGCACTTTTTTTCCTGTGGCTGATGGAATTGTCATGGCTGGCAGGGTTGTTCAGGCTGATGAGCGCTCATCAGCCTGAACAGCGCGCTTGCCACTCGGTATTAATCCAATGCCAATTCCACCCCCCCACCGTTCAACCGCACTGGCCACACCCGCAGCCTCTGGTCAGGCGCCTCCAGGCACTGCCCGTCTTCCAACCGGTAATGCTGCTTGTAGATCGGCGCCGCCACTACCAGGTCGCCCTTGATGCTGCCAATCAAACCGCGACCGATCACATTGGCCCCGGATTCCGGGTCATGGTTGTCGATGGCATACAACGTCTGGTCCTGCGCGCCCGGCAGGTAGAACAGCGCCACTTGCGCACCGTCCAACCACACCACCACGCCGGAATTGCTCACCAGGTCGGCCTCGCTGCACACACGTTTCCAGGTGGCCAGCGTGCGTTGGGTATTGGGCTGGCTCATCAGGCAATCTCCTCGGTGACGGGAATCAGGTTGAGTTCGGCGGCCATGATCGGGCGGCGCTGGCCGCGTTCCTGGACGAAATGGATGTCCGGGTCGGGACGTTTGTCGTTGACGAAGGTGCGGAAGCGCTTGAGCTTCTCCGGGTCCTTGAGGGCGTTGGCCCACTCGCATTCGTAGCGGTCCACCACCAACTGCATCTGGGCTTCGAGTTCGTCACCCAGCCCCAGGCTGTCGTGCAGGATCACGTCCTTGAGGAAATCCAGGCCACCCTCCAGGCTCTCGCGCCATACCGACGTGCGCTGCAACTTGTCGGCGGTGCGGATATAGAACATCAGGAAACGGTCGATGTAGCGGATCAGCGTGGCGTCATCCAGGTCGGTGGCGAACAACTCGGCATGGCGTGGGCGCATGCCGCCGTTACCGGCAATGTAGAGGTTCCAGCCCTTCTCGGTGGCGATCACGCCCACGTCCTTGCTTTGGGCTTCGGCGCACTCGCGGGTGCAGCCGGACACCGCGAACTTGAGCTTGTGCGGCGAGCGCAGGCCCTTGTAGCGGTCCTCGATCAGCAGCGCCATTTTCACGCTGTCTTGCACGCCGTAGCGGCACCAGGTGCTGCCCACGCAGGACTTCACCGTACGCGTAGACTTGCCATACGCATGCCCGGTCTCGAAACCCGCCGCGATCAATTCGCTCCAGATGTCCGGCAGCTCGTGCAATTGCGCGCCGAACAGGTCGATGCGCTGGCCACCGGTGATCTTGGTGTAGAGGTCGTATTTCTTCGCCACTTCGCCGATGACGATGAGTTTATCCGCGGTGATCTCGCCGCCTGGAATACGCGGCACCACCGAGTAGGTGCCGTTCTTCTGCATGTTGGCCATGAACGTGTCGTTGGTGTCCTGCAACGGCACCAGGGACGCATCCATGATCGGCTGGTTCCAGCACGACGCCAGGATCGAACCCACCGCTGGCTTGCACACGTCGCAACCGATATGGCCACGGCCGTGTTTGGCCAGCAGTTCGTCGAAAGTGATGATGCCTTCCACACGCACCAAGGCGTACAGCTCCTGCCGGGTATAGGCGAAATGTTCGCACAGGCTTTTGTCGACGCTGACGCCACGCGCAATCAGTTCATGCTCGAACACTTGCTTGAGCAACCCGGCGCAGCCACCGCAACCGGTGCAGGCTTTTGTCTGGGATTTGAGCAGGCCGAGGTCGCTACAGCCGCTGTCGATGGCCGAGCAGATCGCGCCTTTGGTCACGTTATGGCACGAGCACACGGTGGCCGATTCCGGCAACGCGCCGGGGCCCAGGGTCGGCGCGCCGCTGGAGGATGGCAAGATCAGGCTGGCCGGTTCGGAAGGCAGCGCGATGCCGTTCTGCATGTATTGCAGCAACGTGTCGTAGTAGCTGTTGTCGCCCACCAGGACGGCACCGATCACCTGCTTGCCCGAGGCATCCACTACCAGGCGGCGATAGCTGGCGCTGGCTTCGTCGATAAATTGGTAGCTGCGCGCGCCGGGGGTGTGGGCGTGGGCATCCCCAATGGAGCCCACGTCCACGCCCAGCAACTTGAGTTTGGTGGACATGTCGGCCCCCACGAACGGCTCGGCGGTTTGCGCGCAGAGCAGCGCGGCGACGCCTCGGGCCATCTGGTAGCCTGGCGCGACCAGGCCGAACAGGCTGCCGTTCCAGGAGGCGCATTCGCCAATCGCGTAGATGTGCGGGTCGCAACTCAGGCATTCGTCGTTGATCACCACGCCACCGCGCGGGCCGATATCCAGGCCGGCCTGACGGGCCAGCGCGTCCTGGGCGCGTATACCGGCGGAGAACACGATCAAGTCGGTCTCGAGGAATTCGTCATTGGCAAAGTTCATGCGGTAGCGGTAGTGCTCGCCCGCGCTGATCGACTGAGTGGCGCGCGACAGATGCACCCCCACGCCCAGCCGCTCGATCTGCGCCTTGAGCGCCAGGCCACCAAAATCGTCCAGTTGCACCGGCATCAAGCGCGGCGCGAACTCCACCACATGGGCTTCAAGGCCCAGGCTTTTCAGCGCGTTGGCGGCTTCCAGGCCCAGCAGACCGCCGCCCACCACCACACCGCGCTTGGCGTTGGCCGCCGCCTTGCGAATCGCATCCAGGTCTTCAAGTGTGCGATACACCAACCGTGAATCGCCTTCTGCGCCGTCGATGGGCGGCACGAACGGGTAGGAGCCCGTGGCCAAGACCAGCTTGTCATAGGCGACGCAGCCGTTGGCGGTGATCACTTCGCAGCGGGCTCGGTCGATCTCCAGCACCGGCACGCCCAAGTGCAGGGTCACGCCTGGCGTCTGATACAACGAGGCGTCGGACAAGGCCAGCGACTCGGCATCACGGCCGGTAAAATACTCGGACAAATGCACCCGGTCATAGGCGCGCATCGGCTCCTCGCTGAATACATGCAAACGGTAGTGATCCAGCGCGCCGCGTTCGATCAGTTGCGCCACACAGTGGTGGCCGACCATGCCATTGCCGACAACGACCAGGGTTTTGAGATTGTTCATATAAGGCACCCGACAAAGCTCATCACGGTTTAAAAAGCAAAAAAAAACGCCTGAAACCTTGCGGTTCCAGGCGTCTTTGCCTGTTCTCATGCGGGGTCTGGTCGGGCGACTTCGCCGGTTCCACCGCTATTGCCCCAACGTATCGATCGTCGTTGACCGAGGTGGGTTGAGCCGGATCTTGCAGGGTCTGTGCCAAGCGAACGCGAGGCCAGCATTCACGCCTCAGCAGGTCAGCCAGCCATCCTGAGCACCACCTCCAGCGCCTCTAACTGGTGCACCTCGCGTCATAAAAGTGCATGAGTCGCCATGCGCTGAAGGGTTTTCCGTGGTGAGCGGGCTTGCCGCGCGCGCGGGCACCGCGACCTCAATGCAAGGGGCTGCCGTGTAGCTAAAGGCCCGCTCCCCCAACAAACCGCGTCGTGAATAAACTGGCGCGTGACTTGCTAGTAACACTTCAACCAAGCAGTCAACGCAGACTGCCCTCTCACGACAAAGGCGCCGTGTAATCCCCGTTCTCAACGGAGGGTTACAGGGCGCCTTTTTTGTTTATATGGGTTTCAGATGGCCAACCAAAGCATACGCAGTGTGTGTCCTTATTGTGGCGTGGGCTGCGGCATCATCCTGCAGGTCGAGCACAATACAGTCGTCAAGGTGATCGGCGACAAGGCCCATCCCACCAACTCCGGGCGCCTGTGCACCAAGGGCAATACCTGCGGGCAAGCCATTGCGGAGTCCGGGCGCATGGAGAATGCCTATGTACGCCAGGCACGCGCGCATGACCCCGTGCGCATCGCCATGGACACGGCCATCAGCGAAACCGCACGCCGCTTGCGCCATGTTCTCGACACACATGGGCCAGACGCGTTGGCCTTCTACGTGTCGGGCCAGATGTCGCTGGAGTCCCAATACCTGATCAACAAATTGGCCAAGGGCTTCGTGCGCACCGCCAACATCGAGTCCAACTCACGCCTGTGCATGGCCAGTGCTGGCAGCGGCTATAAATTGTCGCTCGGCGCAGACGGCCCACCGGGCTCCTATGAAGACTTTGACCGCGCTGACGTGTTCTTTGTCATCGGCGCGAATATGGCTGACTGTCACCCCATCCTGTTTCTGCGCATGATGGACCGGGTCAAGGCCGGGGCGAAGCTGATCGTGGTCGACCCTCGGCGCAGTGCCACGGCAGACAAGGCCAACCTGTTCCTGCCAATCAAGCCCGGCACCGACTTGGCGTTGCTCAATGGCCTGCTGCACCTGCTGGTTAAAAACGGGCATACCGACCCCGACTTTATCGCCGCATTCACCGAGGGCTGGGAGGCCTTGCCCACGTTTCTCGAGGACTATTCGCCACAACGGGTCGCAGGCATCACCGGCCTTGCAGAAGCCGATATCCGCCAAGCCGCCGACTGGATCGGCCAGGCCGCCGAATGGATGAGCTGCTGGACCATGGGCCTGAACCAGAGCACCCACGGCACCTGGAACACCAACGCCCTGTGCAACCTGCACCTGGCCACCGGCGCCATCTGCCGGCCAGGCAGCGGGCCGTTTTCCCTCACCGGTCAACCCAACGCCATGGGCGGTCGCGAGATGGGCTACATGGGCCCGGGCCTGCCGGGGCAGCGCTCGGTACTGGTCGAGGCGGACCGCGCGTTTATCGAGGACCTGTGGCAGATCCCCCACGACAGCCTGCCGCGCCAGCCCGGCGGCGGCACCGTGGCCATGTTCGAGCAGATGGTTGCCGGGCAGATCAAGGCCTGCTGGATTATCTGCACCAACCCGGTCGCCAGCGTGCCCAACCGGCAAACGGTCATCGACGGGCTGCAAACCGCCGACCTGGTGATCACCCAGGATGCCTTCCTCGACACCGAGACCAACCGCTACGCCGACATCCTCTTGCCCGGCGCGCTGTGGGCCGAGGCCGAAGGGGTGATGATCAACTCCGAACGCAACCTGACCCTCATGCAGAAAGCCGTCGACGCCCCCGGCGAGGCCTTGCCCGACTGGCAGATCATCGCCAGGGTCGCCTGTGAGATGGGCTTCGCCGAGGCGTTCACCTATGCATCCGCCGCCGACGTGTTCGAAGAAATCAAACGCGCCTGGAACCCCAGGACCGGCTACGACATTCGGGGGGCAAGCTACCCGCGCCTGCGTGAACAACCGCTGCAGTGGCCCTGCGCATCCGTTGCCGCTGCACCCCGCAACCCGATCCGCTACCGCCACGAGGGTACCCTCACCTTCGCCACCGAAACCGGCAAGGCCCAGTTCCTCGCCCGGCCCCATATGCCGCCGGCGGAGATGCCCGACGATGCATTCCCCTTCGTGCTCAACACCGGCCGCGTGCAGCACCAATGGCACACCCTGACCAAGACCGGCAAGGTCGCCACCCTGAACAAACTCAACCCCGGCCCGTTTGTGGAACTGCACCCCGAGGACGCCGCCCGCCTGGGTATAAAAGCCAAGGACGCCGTTGAAATACGCTCCCGGCGCGGTCGCGCCGTGCTGCCCGCCGTGGTCACCGATCGCGTGCGGCCCGGCAGCTGTTTTGCGCCGTTTCATTGGAACGATGTGTTTGGCGAACACCTGGCGATCAACGCTGTGACCAACGATGCCGTGGACCCGATTTCCCTGCAGCCCGAGTTCAAGTGCTGCGCCGTCGCGTTGGCCCGCGTCGAACTGATCGACCATCAGTGCCTCGACCTCCACGCCCCCGAACCTGAGGACACTGCCATGTCGCGCCTCGACGCCTTTGCCCAAATCGCCGGCATTCGCAACCTGCCACAACCGTCATTGAGTGATGACGAGCGCACCTACCTCGCCGGTTTCCTCAGTGGCCTGCAATCCAGCGCCGCACGCCAGGCCATCGGTGTGCCGGTAATGCCCGCGAATGCGCCGCTGACCGACGCGTCCCGGCTGTGGCTGAACGGCTTGCTCGGCGGGTTGTTCAGCCATACGCAAGCCGTTGCAGCGCCCTCCCCGGGCGTCACCCTGCTGTGGGCCTCGCAAACCGGCAACGCCGAAGCCCTGGCCGAACGCTTCGCCAAGCGCCTGCGCAACGCGGGTATCACGGTGGAACTGAGCGCGATGTCGGACTTCCCTGCGAGCAAGCTGGCGAACACCCAGACCCTGGCGCTGATCAGCAGCACCTTTGGTGACGGCGATCCGCCGGACAATGGCGAAGGTTTCTGGCACAGCCTCAGCACCGCCCAGACGCGCCTGGAGTCGCTGCGCTTTGCGGTACTGGCCCTGGGCGATCCGAACTATGACCAGTTCTGCAACCACGGCAAACGGCTCGACCAGCGCCTGTCGGAGCTGGGCGCAACTCGCCTGCTTGAGCGTGTCGACTGCGATACCGAATTCGAAGCCATCGCCGATGCCTGGCTGACGCGCTTTCAACACGCCCTCAACCCGGTGAAGCCCGTGGTGCTCGCCACACCCGCCACGCCTGCCGGTAAAACCAAGCTGTACGGGTCACGCCTGCTGCTCAACCGGCACCTGAATCCGCAAAGCCCCCACAAGGAAACCCGCCAGTTCGCCCTGGACCTGGCCGACTCCGGGCTGACCTACGAAGCCGGCGACGCGTTGGGCGTGCGGCCGCGCAACTGCCCCGCGTTGGTCAGCGAGTTGCTCGACCTCACCCGCTTGATTGGCAGCACCAGCGTGAACATCGACACCTTCGGCGATGTCCCCCTGCAACAGGCACTCATCCAGCATTTCGAAATTGCCCGGCCCAGCAGCGACACCTTGGCCTTCATCGCCGAGCGCAGCGCCGACCCAGGCCTCAAGCGCCTGCTCAACCCTGAGCACAAGGCCGAATTGAATGACTGGCTGTGGGGCCGACAACTGGCGGACGTGCTGCACGAATACCCCATCGAGTGCTCGGCGGACGAGCTGCTGGGCACCCTCAAGCGCCTGCAACCGCGCCTGTATTCGATCGCTTCGAGTGCCAAGGCCTACCCGCAGGAAGTGCACCTCACCGTGGCGGCCGTGCGGTATGGCAAGCGCAAAGGCGTGTCCTCGACCTTCCTGGCCGACCGCGCCGACGACGGTGAAGTGCCGTTGTTCGTGCAGCCCTCCAAACACTTTCGCACGCCCAGTGACGGCGAGGTGCCAATGATCATGATTGGCCCCGGGACCGGTGTTGCGCCGTTCCGCGCGTTCCTGCAGGAGCGCCGCGCACTCGGTCATCAGGGGCGCAACTGGTTGTTCTTCGGCGAACAGCACGCGGCCACTGACTTCTACTATCAGGACGAACTGCAAGGCCTGCAGCGCGACGGCCTGCTCACCCACTTGAGCCTGGCGTTCTCCCGCGACCAGCCGCAAAAGGTCTACGTGCAGGACCGCATTCGCGAACACGGCGCCGAGTTGTGGCGCTGGTTGCAGGACGGCGCGAAGCTGTACATCTGCGGCGATGCCAGCCATATGGCCAAAGACGTCGAACAAGCCCTGCGCCAAGTGGCGCGAAACCACGGCGGGCTTGGCGTGGAAGGCGCCGTTGAGTACTGGCGGCAACTGAGCGAGCAGAAGCGTTACCTGCGTGATGTGTATTGATTGGATACAGAACAATGCACTGTTTGTATTGTGTACAAAAAACCCTAAAGGTTTGCTGATGCCGAGCCGAAACAGCAGTGATAGCAAATCGCCGCAACCCGAGTCAGGCGCGCGACGATTTGGCCGCCCTCTACGCTGATGGTCGTCTCGATGAAAATAAAAAATAAGCTGGTACTGGCATTTGTCTCTGTAGCGTTTATCCCGGTCAGCCTAGTGGCCGTGATTTCGGTCATGAATACGCGCACTCAGGCGGTCGATCAGTTCATCGATGGCAGCACCCGGGAAATCCGCCAGATCGATGGCAACATCCGTCAGTTCTTCGACGGCACACTGCAAAACGTCGATCAAATGGCCACCGATCCTGTATACACATCGGTGAACACGCTGAAGAACTACCAGCCTGCCGATGCGGCCAGTCAACCGATGCCCGCAGAGGCGCAAACGGTGATCGACCGCTTCGCCCGCTTCGGCGCCACCCATCCGGCGGCGGCGATCCTGTCCATCGGTCTCGAAGACGGCACCTACGCCAAGTGGCCGGACGACCCGCAGCTGGCCAAGTACGACCCCCGCACCCGCCCCTGGTACAAAGCGGCGATGGCCAGCCCTGGGAAGACCGTGCGCACGCCCGCCTACTACTACGACAAAGACGACGTGGCGCTGGTGGGCACCGCACGGGCCTTGCTGGATAACGGCAAGCCCAAGGGCGTGTTCGTGGTCAGCGTCTCGCTGAAGAACCTGACCGAGCTGGTCAAGAGCATCAAGCTGGGCGAAAGCGGCTACGTGATGCTGATCGAAGACGGCGTGGTGCTGGTGGACCCACGCGACGCGGCCCACAGTTTCAAACCGCTCAAAGACCTCGGCGCGCCGTATGCGCAACTGGCCGACACACCTCAAGGCCCTACCGAAGTCGTGATCGATGGCGTGCGCTACATGGCCAACGTGTGGACGTCGCCCGGTCTCGGCTGGCGCTATATCGGGCTGATCGAACACCGTGAAGTCATGGCCGAAGCCACGCGCATGACCTACCTCACCGCGATCATCGTTGGCGTGCTGGTGCTGATCTTCGGGCTGATCGCGGCGGCGTTCTCCAAGGTCATCGTCAAGCCCATCGGCCAGGTCAGCACCGGCCTGCAGTCCATCGCCCAGGGCGAAGGTGACTTGCGCCACGAACTGCACGTACAGGGCAAGGACGAAACCGCCGAACTGGCCGGCTGGTTCAACAAGTTTCTCGCGGCCATCCGCCAACTGATCCAGCATATCGGCGCGGCGTCGGCCAATCTGCAGAACGCCTCCAAGGTCAACAGTGAAGTGGCGCACAACATGAACGAGGCTGCCGGACGCCAGCGCGAGGCCGTCGAATTGGTCTCGACGGCGTTCAACGAAATGGTGGCCACCGCCAACGAAGTGGCGCGCTCATGCAGCGGTGCGGCGGAGTCCGCCGAGAACGGGCACCGTCGCGTGGCCGAGGGCAAGCAGCAGATCGAAGTCACCACCGACAACGTCAACCGCCTGGGCCGGCGTCTCACCGAGTCATCCCAGGCCATGGTCGAACTGGAGGCCGGCAGCCGCAGCATCAACCAGATCCTTGGAACCATCCGCGCGATTGCCGAACAGACCAACCTCTTGGCGCTCAACGCCGCCATCGAAGCCGCCCGTGCCGGTGACCAGGGCCGTGGCTTTGCCGTGGTGGCCGATGAAGTGCGCGCCCTGGCCAAACGCACGTCCGACTCCACTGGCGAGATCGAGCAACTGCTCGGCACCCTGGAAAACAAGACCCAGGAAGTCACGCAAAAGATGGGCAGTTGCCTGGACCTGTCGCGGGCCAGTGTGTCCTCTATCGAAAGCGCGCGGGACAGTTTCGAAGGCATCCAGCTGTCGGTGAACGAGATCCGCGACCAGAATCTGCAGATCTCCGCCGCTGCCGAAGAACAACACAGCGTGGCCGAAGAGATCAACCGGCATATCCAGCAGATCTACGACGAAGCACGGCTGGTGGAGAGCCTCGCCAACTCGGCGCAGGACGATTCGGGGCGGCTGTCGGATTTGTCGGATGAGCTCAATGGCTTGGTAGGTAGGTTCAAGTCCTGAGGAACGGCTGCGTCTGCGGACGCAATTTGAGCCATGGCGAAGCCCAACTGTGGGAGCTGTCGAGCCCCAGCGAGGCTGCGAAGGCGGCGGCACTGCCAAACTCTTCATCGCCTGACACTCCGCTATCGCAGCCTCGCTAAAGCTCGACAGCTCCCACAGGGGATCTATGTTGATGGTGGGATTT
>Ga0065714_10064676_pt1 | contig 24213 bp, 23 predicted proteins | sample MisRhiReplicate2_FD_59101 | JGI IMG/M metagenome (GOLD analysis project Ga0065714, IMG submission 59101) | Miscanthus rhizosphere microbial communities from Kellogg Biological Station, MSU, sample Rhizosphere Soil Replicate 2: eDNA_1 v2... | ecosystem: Host-associated > Plants > Roots >... | reverse complement strand
TTTTCCGAGCCGCTTTTGTTGTATTTTCAAAGCTGCTATTTTAAGTCGTTAGCAACTGCTTTTGCTTTTGAAGTAGGTAAGTAAATACTGAAACCTACATTGAAACTAATTCTGGACGTTAATCCTTCATTTCCAAAACCAGTTACTCCGTTGTATTTTACTAAACCTTCAACACCGATATTCGGAGTGATAAAGTAAGAATATCCAGGACCTACACCAAAGTCTAAACCAGTTGTTGAGATACCATTTTCCACATTAAATCCACCTACTCCTACATTACCTTCCAAGAAGAATCTACCATGATTCAATAAATTATCAACACCTTTTTCCCCCGGAGATAAGAAGTAACGACCTAGAGCTCCAATACCGTAATCAAATTGTGTTGATGCTCCTGCACCTGGTTTAGAGAATCCTAAAGTAACGTAACCTCCTAATGCAACATTATCTTTGATAAAATATGCTGCTCTTGGCTGAAGTTTGATATCGTAACCTGCTCCTGTATTTAAACCAAAGTTGCTAGAAAGTAAGCTACTACCTACCATCCAGTTTCCTTCCTGAATTTGTGCATTTGCTGTTCCGGTCAATCCTGCAACAGCCAATATTCCTGTAAAAATTAGCTTTTTCATAAGTTTATAATTTTAATATTTAATGTTCATTATTTTGATAATGCAGTAAATTCAATAAATGTGCCACTAAATATATTTCAAACCAATTTTATGAATACTTGATAAATATCACAATACTCAGTTTAGGCTAAAATTATTACAGATATTACAATTAAATGAATAATAGTACTACTGAAATTACCAATCCCGCAATTGCAAATTTTATTCCTCTTTTAAAAGCTTTCGTCTTAGGATTAAACATCCAGAAACTTGAGATCACAAAGAAAAATAGGGATACACCAAAGAATGCATTAAGAGGTGATAAAGTATCTTTTGACTGTGACTTGTGAAGCTTAGTCATTTTATCCAACACAAAAGGAAGCTCTTTTTTAGTGTACTTTGCCTGTCCTGTTGATGTATTATAAGTTCCCTGTTTGAATTTTAAAACATCACCTTCTTTTTTTTCAACTTCGAAATTTTTTATTTTCAGCTCTTTTCCAAGTTCTTTCTCTGAAAGGTTTATTGCGATTTTTTTATCAATCTTATTTTCTTTTTTTAAGAAGTCAGTGTCTCTGTAAATTAGCAAAACACCACTTATAGCATAAATCGCCATAATTCCGGCAAGAAAAAAGCCTAAATAACGGTGTGTAACTCTCATAAAACTTCTTGTGTCCTTGATCTTATCCATATATTATTTTTTCGTTTAAAATTTCAAAAGTGGAAACTGCAAAATTGCAACTTCCACTTTGAATTGAGAAATTATTAATGTTATAAAATTTTAAAGTCTGTATGTCAGTGTAAAATAGTAATTTCTTGGTGTAATAGGGTTTACAGAGTAATTTTCGTGAACGTTGTAGTTTACGACATCAAACAAGTTACCCACTCTTCCTTGTAGAGAGATTTTTTTCCATTCGTATCCTAAAGATAATGAAACTGTTGTGTAATCTTTTAGTTCAAAACTTCTGCTCACATCTTTTCTGGTAATATTTGTAGATTTTGAATCATTCCAACCTGCAATTCTGTCTCCGATATAATAGACTCCTATTCCTGCTTTTAATCCCGGAACATAGTTTGTGAATTTGTAAAATACTGATGCATTGGCTGTTGTTGCAGGTGTTCTTACAAGTCTCTGCTTTTCTACATATCCTTTTTCAGGAGTATCCAAATAGACTGAGTTGTTATATGAAAAACCTCCGATGATAGAAAGGTTTTCTGTAGGATTTCCGGTAATATCCAATTCTACACCGCGGCTTCTCATTTTTCCTGCAAATTCTTTTAAGTTTGTATCTGGTGTTTGTACAGAACCTGTATTGTCAACATAGAAAAAATTCTGATAAAAGTTATGATATAAAATTTGGTAAAGCGTAACGTTAACTGCTAAAGCGTTATTCCAAATGTTTTTCTTAGCACCTATTTCGTATTGATCGACAGTGGTAGGTTTTATTCCTTGTTTAGGTAAGGCATTTACTCTGTCTCTAACTTGTGAAATTGTTCCGGTAGTATTCAGATTGGTTATCATATCAGACATATAACCTGCATTTGTTGCGAATGAATTGGTATATGTTGCAAATGCTGAGAAATTATCATTTGGCATATATATAAAACCTACTTTTGGTGAAAAAGCGTTATCTGAAGTTGCCGAATTTGCCACTTCAAATTTTTCGTTTGCCGTAAAACGGGTTGTTAAGCTCGGCATATTTTCAAGATATGACCAACGAAGACCTGCGATTACTTTAAATTCTTTTGTTAAACTAACAAAATCCTGAGCATAAACACCAATTCTTCTTGTCCTCGTTCTTGTCTTAGTATTTAAATTAGAGTCAGGCATTGCCAAGCTTCCATTGTCCCAAGAATTTGGATCATCCAAATATAATATGTTTGTAGGAGCTTGTATCAAATTATAAGCATTTGCGTCAGACTGACCATAATCTGCGTCTGTGCCAATTAATACTTTATGATTGATTTTTCCTGTATTGAATTCTCCATTTACATTTACCTGTACAGAACCATAATTTTGTTCGTTATAAGTTTTGTTTAGTGGTGTGGTCCAAGATAATCGTGTCGCAGTAGGAGATGCATATGCCCATTGTATACGTTCCGTTGAGAAATAATCTTTAGTATAATTTTGATATGATGTAGAGGCATTCAACGCCCATTTGTCATTAATTTGATGATTAAATGTTACGTTGGTTGAAGCTTGCTGAACATTTTGATATTGCCAGTCGGTTCCAAAAAAAGTATTTCTAGGTAACCAGTCAATAAGCGAATAGCTTTGATCTTTGTTGGTAATTGACCCAATCCCGAAATCAGGAGTAAGATCATTTTTAAGATAATCAGCTTCTACAATTAGTTGAGACTTTTCGCTTAAATTAAACAAGAAAGAAGGATTAAAATAATACTTTTCAGATTTTACCACATCTCTGAAGCTCTCCGCATATTCGTAAGTTCCGTTCATTCTGAAAGCTACATTTTTAGAAATCGGACCATAAATATCAACCATTGGCTTGTAAGAATTCCAGCTTCCTGCGTTCATTCCTACACTTCCTCCAAAATTAAACTTTGGCTTTTTTGTAACTAAATTAATAATTCCTCCGGCTGCTGCATTTCCGTAAAGCATTGCGGTGGCTCCTTTTAAAACTTCCACTCTTTCAAGTCCGCTCACTTCAGGAAAAACGCCGCTATTCACTCTCGCTCCGTTTTTATAAATATTATCGTTTCCGAAAATAAAACCACGACCTCCGAAACTATCCTGAGAACCTCCTCTTGCAGAAGTAAGGTAAACTCCGTTTACATTTTGAAGAACATCACTCAGTTGTTTTGCCTGCTGTTGTTCGATAATCTCATGGGTAACTATAGAAATCGCCTGGGGATTTTCCATTACCGTAAGATTTGATTTTGTCGTTGCCGGTTTTGCTGTATTTGGATTTCCTGTTTTATGAAGATTTACATCTTCAATGCTTTGGATTCTGATAGTATCAGATTCAGAATTGTTTCTCATTTGAGCACTTACAGATACTGTAATAACTAAAAAACTCAGTGAGATAAAATTTCTCTTCATTTTACTTTATTTGGAATGGATTTAAATAATGTCGCAAAAGTAAGTATTAAGTTTTGTGTTATTTAGAATTAATAAAAATAATTATTGTGATTTTTGTCATATTCAAACATAATAGATTATAGATATTCACTCTATGTTTTTCATAGAAGAGTTTTTTATAAATATATTTGTGGAAAATTAAATGTATGCAATTGATAAAAGTGGGTCTTTGCGCCTTTGGAATGAGCGGAAAAATTTTTCACGCTCCATTTTTAAAAGAACATCCCGGATTTTTTATGGCGGCGATTGTAGAAAGAACGAAAAAAGAATCAAAAGAAAAATATCACGATGCAACAATTTACCATTCAGTAGAAGAAATGCTACAGAATGCTGATATAGAAGTTGTGGTTGTCAATACGCCGGTTCAGACTCATTTTGAATATGCAAAAATGGCTTTGGAAGCCGGGAAAAACGTGATCGTAGAAAAACCATTTACAGTAAATGTAGCAGAAGCTGAAGAATTGGTAAGATTGGCAGAAAGTAAAAATCTGTTTCTAAGTGTTTACCAAAATAGAAGATTTGATCGTGACTATCTTCAGGTACAGAAAATTATTTCAGAAGGAAAACTTGGAAATATCAAGGAAGTTGAGATCCGATTTGATAGATTCAGAACTGAACCAAGTGCAAAAGAGCATAAAGAAAATCCCGAATTAGATGGTTCAGGATCAGTTCATGATTTAGGTTCTCATTTGATCGATCAGGCAACTCAGCTTTTTGGTTTTCCTGAAAAACTTTTTGCAGACATATTTTCGATGAAAGGAGAAGAGTTTGCCAATGATTATTTTGAAATTTTGCTTTATTATAAAAATGATTTAAGAGTAAGATTGAAATCTTCAGTTTTTACCAAAGAGGATCATTATGCTTATAAAATTTTCGGAGATAAAGGAAGCTTTTTGCAGGAAAGAACTGATGATCAGGAAAATGAATTGGCTGCCGGAGCAATTCCAACTTACGGAAAAGACTGGATGAAACCTTTAAAAGAATCTGACGGAATTTTAAATTATTCAAATGAAAATTCTGAATCTGAAAGAATTTTAACTTCAAGCGAATCCGGAAATTACATGAATTATTATCAGCAAATCTACGAACATATCGTTTTTGGATACGCTTTACCATCTTTAGGAAATGAAGTTGTTCAGAACATGAAAATCATAGAAGCTGCTCTAGAAAGTTCTAAGAAAGGTAAAGTTTTAGATTTAAATTAAAAACATGAAAAAAAGAAGCTCAAGTTTTACAGTGATCGGTCTTTTGTTTGTTGGGATCGGATTGACACTTGTTGACGACAATATGTATTTGCGATACGGATTTCTGATATTGGGAACTGCTTTTTTGCTGTACAGTATTTTTACAATGATTAAAAATAAATAACACTTCATATCATCATAAAAAAAGAGCTGCTCAAATTATTGAACAGCTCTTTTTTAGTATTTAAATCTTTTAATCTTGAAGTTCAAGCCATCTCATTTCGTGATTTTCGAGTTTTTCAGATAGACTTTCCAGTTCAGCAGAAAGCTTTGCAATTTTCTCATATTCCGTTTCATTATTTAGCTGATCAAGAATTTTGGCTCTTTTTTCTTCAAACTCAGGAATTTCTTTTTCAATAGTTTCCAGTTCACGCTGTTCTTTGAAAGAAAGTTTCTTTTTCGGAGCTTGTGGTTTTGAAACGGTTGCTACAACAGGTGTTTCAATCACTTTTTCAACTGCAGGTTTGCCTTTTTTCTCTTCATTCTTCTGACTTCCATCTTCCAACTTTTTATTTTCTCTGTATTCTGAGAAGTTTCCGATAAAATCTTTGATTTTTCCTTCACCTTCAAATGCCAAAATATGATCAACAATTCTGTCCATAAAATATCTGTCGTGGGAAACGATAATCAGACTTCCCTGAAAGTTTAACAGGAAATTTTCCAAAACCGTCAAAGTTGGAAGGTCAAGATCATTCGTAGGCTCATCAAAAATCAAAAAGTTTGGATTCTGATATAAAATATACATCAAATGCAGTCTTCTTTTTTCTCCACCAGAAAGTTTAGAAATCGGAGAATATTGCGTTTGATCATCAAATAAGAATAATCTTAAAAACTGCGATGCTGAAATTGTCTTTCCATTAGCTAAAGGAAAGTTCTCAGAAATTTCTTTAATGAAATCAATTACTCTCTCATCTTCCTTATATTTCAAACCTTTCTGAGAAAAATATCCGAATTTGATGGTTTCTCCCGTTTCGATCTCTCCGGAATCTTTAGGTTCAAAACCTTGGATGATATTTAATAAAGTAGATTTTCCGGCACCGTTTTTTCCTACAATTCCTACTTTTTCACCACGTTGAAACGAGTAACTGAAATCTTTCAGCAATAATTTATCACCATAGCTTTTAGAAATATCTTTAAGTTCCAAAATTTTGTTGCCCAATCTCTTCATTTCAAAATCGAGTTCCAAAGATTCTTTACGGGTATCGGTTTTTGCTACTTTTTCAGTTTCGTAAAAATCGTCTTGTCTGGATTTGGATTTTGTGGTTCTCGCTTTAGGTTGTCTTCGCATCCACTCCAACTCTTTTCTGTAAAGATTTTGTGCTTTGTCGATGGTAGAGTTCATATTATCCTCGCGAATCATTTTATTCTCCAGATAAGTTGCATAAGAGCCATTGTGGAAATACAGATTCTGATCTTCCATTTCCCAGATAATTCCGCAAACTGCATCAAGAAAATAACGGTCGTGTGTTACAAGAAGCAAAGTGATTTTTGCTTTATTTAAGTAGCTTTCAAGCCATTCAACCATTTCCACATCAAGGTGGTTGGTTGGCTCATCCATGATCAGAAGCGTGTGACGGTGTTCTGCTCTGGTTTCTGTTAAAAGTTTGGCTAATGCAACACGTTTTATTTGTCCACCGGAAAGCATTCCCATTTTGGCGGTCAAGTCTGTGATTTTAAGCTGAGAAAGAATCTGGCTCATTTCATTTTCAAGATCCCAGGCTTTATGAATCTCCATTTCAGCTAATGCAGTTTCCATTTCATCTGGATTTCCTGATAGCAATGCGTGATGATATTTTTTTAAAGCCAAAATTGGAGCAGAATCTAAAGTCATCATAAATTCTTCAATCGTCAAATCTGATTCAAAATCAATTTCCTGATCAAACAAAACCACCTGAATGTCTTTATTAATGATTACAGAGCCACTGTCTGCGATTTCTTTTCCCATTAAAATTTTCAGCAAAGTAGATTTTCCGCTTCCGTTTTTGGCAACAATGGCAATTTTGTCACCTTCATTGATGTTGAAAGAAATATTTTTAAAAAGAGTTTTAATCCCGTAAGACTTTGTAAGATTCTCTGCCGCAACGTAATTCATTGATATCCAAATTTTGTGGTGCAAAAATACGAAATATTAAAGCTTTTAATAGATAAATATATTTTTGTAAACTTTTTTAATGTAGATTTGGAAACATAAACAAAAACTTAAAATTATGATGCAAATTAACTTTTTAGCAATATTATTTGCTGCATTAGTGCCTTTATTGATGGGGTTTATTTGGTATAATCCAAAGGTTTTCGGAAAAATATGGATGAATGAATCCGGATTGACAGAAGAGAAAATGAAAGGTACAAACATGGGAATGGTATTTATTATTTCTATTATTTTATCAATAATGATTGGCTTTTTTCTGCAGATGGTGACCATCCATCAATTTGGCGCTTTGGGAATGGTGGGAGGAGATCCTGATTTGGCAAAACCCTCATTTGCTGCATTTATGCATGATTACGGAACTGCTTACAGATCTTTTGGTCACGGTGCTTTGCATTCTTTCATGACAGGAGTTTTCTTTGTGTTTCCTCTTATAGCAATTAATGCAATGTTTGAAAGAAAATCCTGGAAATATATTTTTATCAATACAGGATATTGGACGATTACGATTACCTTAATGGGAGGAATAATCTGCGGTTGGTACGCTATTGACGGATTTAATCTCGTGACTCCAAAATAAAATTTAAACCATTCAAAATATAGGCTACATTTGTAGCCTTTTTTATGTCTTATACTTTTAAAAAATACAAATTTTCGTCAGAAATTCCCAATGATTGGAACGATGTAATCGGGCAGCATAATATTATGTTGTCTAAAGAATATTTTGAGACTTTAGAAACCTCATGTCCGGAAAATATGAACTGCTTTTATGTAGGGTTTTTCTCAGATGATGAGTTGATTGGCGGTGCTTTGTTTCAATATTTAAATTTTATTCAGCATAAAACTTTTCAGAAGGATGAAGCTTTTTGTGATGTGAAAAATTTCGTGGCCAGAAAATTCACTAAAAATGTGATGATTCTGGGAAACAATATGTTGACCGGGCAAAACGGATTTTATTTTGATGCCTCGAAAATTACTATTGATCAGGTAATTCCGCTTTTGGATGAAGCTGTTCGGGAAATGCAGAAGCAGGAAGGAAAAACGTCACTCATTATTTACAAAGATTATCAGGCGAGTTTTATCAAATATTTTCAGGGTAAAAATCATCGTTCTTTTTTCAGATTTTCCGTTCAGCCGAATATGATTTTAAGGGTAAAGGAAAATTGGTTGACTTTTGAAGATTATCTCAACACTTTTTCAACTAAATACAGAACCAGAGCCAAATCTGCCAAGAAAAAAAGCAGCGGGATTTTAAAATCTGAAATGCATTTTGATGAAATTAAAAAACATCAGAAAGAAATGAATATTCTGTATCAGAATGTTGCTGAAAATGCAACCTTTAACACATTTTTCCTCACAGAAAATCATTTTGAAAGTATGAAAAAGTCTTTAAAAGAAAATTTCAGAGTTTTCGGATATTATTTGGATGAAAAACTGATCGGTTTTTATACTTTAGTTCTCAACAATAAAGATATTGATACCTATTTTCTTGGCTACGACAAAGAACTTCAAAAAGAAAAACAAATCTATCTTAATATGCTTTTAGATATGGTAGAGTTTGGAATTAATGAGAAATTCAGTCGAATTATTTTCGGAAGAACTGCTTTAGAAATAAAGTCTACGATTGGAGCAAAACCTGTTGAAATATTCGGATTGATAAAACATAGCAATCTCCTGATTAATCAATTTATAGAAAGAATTTTTACTTCACTAAATCCGACAATAGAATGGATTCAAAGAAAGCCTTTTAAGTAGTTTTATTTGTTTGGCTTACGTTATCCTTTAGAACGCTGAAAGGGTTTTAAACCCTTTCAGCGTTGAATATTAAATTTTTAAAAAATAATTATCTAAACTCAATCCAAAGTCAAACTCTTCAAAGACCAAACTCCGCCATTGTAAATATCCAGATCAACTTTGGTGTTGATGCCATACACAATTCCGTTTTCGCTGAACTGCCAAAAATCCCAGTCATCATCAGGAGAAGGAGTAGGAACATCATTGTAATTTGCTAACCAAAGCGGATAGTCGTCAAATTCGCCTTTCAGAAAGTCTTTGTAATAATGATAATACGTGTAAATGATTGGTTTTTCACCGTAAGTTTCTTCTACAATTTTGCACCAGATTTTCAGATCTTCAATCAGTTTTTTATTTGATTTTCTTCTCGGAATTTTTTCAATATCTAAAATAGGTGGCAGATCACCGCTTTCAAGTTTTACATTCTCCAGAAAATTATTTGCCTGAATGACAGGATCTTCATCAGCTCTGTAAAAATGATAAGCACCACGAATCAGTTTATGTTTCTGTGCCTGTTGCCAGAATTCGTCAAAATGTTTGTCCGCGCTTCTGTTTCCCATTGTTGCTCGCATTACAACAAATTCCAAAGGAATGGTCTTATTTCCGATACTTAAACTGTCCCAACTGATATCTTCTTTATTCTGATAATGTGAAATGTCAAAACCGTATGTTTTATCAAGATTGTTACTAAGAATTTTCTGTATTCTTAAAGTTTCATTTTCGCTATTATGAAGCTTTTTATGACTGAATTTATTAAAATATAATGCGTAATAGTAACTTATTGACTGTTTGAGGTAAAAGCCTGTTCCGATAAGGGCAATGATCAATATTCCCAAAAGAATTTTCCGGCGTAAAAAATAATTCTTACGTCTTTTTTTATGGATGCTTTTGGCAGTTTTTTTGGTGTACTTTTTTCCGGTCATAAAGTTTTGCAAAACTAACTTTTTGCTCCTGAAAATGCTAAATAAAATCAGTAAATTTGTGTATTATGGAAACACGCGAAAAGATCATCATCATCGGAGGAGGTTTTGCGGGGCTGCAGCTTGCGAAAACATTAAACAATAAAAACAAAAAAGTAATTGTTTTAGATAAAGTCAATCATCATATGTTTCAGCCGCTGTTTTATCAGGTTGCATGTGGCAGAATCGAACCCTCCAATATTTCTTTTCCCTTCCGGAAAATCTTTCAGAATTCCAGAAATACACAGTTTCGCTTAACGGAAGTTAAAGAGATTATTCCCTCCCAAAATAAAGTCATTACAGATGAAGCTGAATTCACTTACGATAAACTAATCATCGCAACAGGTTGCAAAACCAATTTTTTTGGAAATAAAGAACTTGAAAGTAAAGCTTTCGGGATGAAAAATACCCAGGAAGCGATCGGTATCAGAAATCACGTGCTGATGACTTTTGAAAAACTGATTCTTGAAAAAAGCCGTAGCGATGATGGAAACTGGAATATCGTCATCGTCGGAAGCGGACCGACCGGAGTAGAATTGGCTGGTGCTTTTTCTGAAATGAAAAAAGAAATTCTTCCGCGTGATTATCCGTATATGAATTTTAATAATCTTAAAATCAATTTGGTAAGTTCTACAGAAAAACCTTTGGCAGTAATGAGTCCTGAAGCTCAGGAAAAATCTGAAAAATATCTTAAAGAACTCGGCGTTAACTTTATGAGTGGAGAAGTGGTGACTGATTATGATGGTGATAAAGTATTTTTAAAAAGCGGAAAGCAGATTCCGTCGAATAATGTAATCTGGGCTGCGGGAGTTGTAGGAAATGTGGTTGAAGGTTTTCCTTCTGAAAAGCTGATCAGAAACAGATATATCGTTGATCGTTTTAATAAAGTAAAAGGATACGACAATATCTATGCTATAGGAGATATTGCCTACATGGAAACTCCGAAATATCCTCAAGGCCATCCTCAGGTTGCTAATGTTGCAATCAATCAGGCGAAAAATTTAGGAAAGAATTTTTTAAGAAAAAATCTTGCGGAATGGAACGAATATGAGTATAAAGATCAGGGTTCATTGGCAACAATCGGAAAGCACAGAGCAGTTGTAGATTTACCTTTTATAAAATTTCAGGGATTTTTAGCGTGGTATTTTTGGATGTTTTTACATTTAATGCTTATTTTGAGCGTTCGAAATAAGCTGGCGATATTTTTTAACTGGATGTGGAGCTATTTTAACAAAGATTCATCCTTGCGACTGATTATTTCGCCCAATAAAAAAAATAATACGGAACAATGAGAATTGATATAATAAGTGTATTGCCGGAACTGATGGAAAGCCCGTTCAGAACTTCTATTTTGAAAAGAGCAGTTGATAAAGGTCTGGTAGAAGTACACTTTCATCAGTTGAGAGACTGGTCGGTCAACAAACACAGGCAGATCGATGACGAACCTTACGGTGGCGGAGCAGGAATGGTGATGATGATTGAGCCTATAGATAAATGTATTTCTGAATTGAAATCTCAAAGAGAATATGATGAGGTGATTTATTTAACACCGGACGGAGTTACATTGAATCAGAAAATAGCAAACACACTTTCCATAAAAAATAATCTTATTTTCCTTTGCGGACATTACAAAGGGATCGATCAGAGATTGAGAGATTTGCATATAACGAAAGAGATTTCGATAGGAGATTATGTATTGACAGGCGGTGAATTGGCAGCTTGTGTTTTGGCAGATTCTGTCATCCGTTTGCTTCCGGGAGTTTTGAATGATGAACAAAGTGCTTTGACGGACAGTTTTCAGGACAACCTTCTGTCACCTCCGATTTATACAAGGCCAGAGTCTTATAAAGGTTTGGAAGTTCCAAAAATTCTTTTAAGCGGAAATTCTGCAAAAATTGAAGAATGGAGACATGATGAAGCGGTGAGAATTACTCAGGAAAAACGTCCCGATCTTTTGCATTGAAAAGGTTGTTTTTTGTGAAGAAAAAACAACTGTAATCGTTTTCAAACACAGTATTTTGACGTAATTCACAATGTAATGGAAAAATTTTCATGAAAATAATTTTAAATATATTAAAATTTTGATCGGAATAAATTCACAAGCTTACGATTATGGTAAATTTTATGCCTTTTACGTGGAAATTTAATTATTAAATGTGGTGTGGTACTGAAAAAAACAATAAATTTACACTCTGAAATTAAAATTTTAGACTGGTCAATACAAAAATGTTAGATGGAATTGTTTGCTTTTTATAATGTAGAAAATTTATTTTTGCCAGATCCTCCGTCTAATCATAGGCTAGATCCCACCAAATCAGGACTCAGGAATTGGGACGAAAGGAAATACAGAGATAAGTTATTCAAAATCTCTCACGTTTTCCAGCTGATGAAGGAAGAAACAGGTATTTTGCCATGTATGATTGGTCTTTCTGAGATCTCAGGAAGAAAGGTTTTGGAAGATCTTGTGGAAATGAGCCCATTCAATTCTCATTATGGCATTGTGCATTATAATTCGATGGATGAAAGAAAGGTAGATGTTGCCTTGCTGTATGATAAATCTAAAATTGAGATTCTTGATTCTGAAGCAATCACATTCTTTTTTGAAATTGTAGATAATAACCCGGAAAACTATGACACCACAAGAGATGTTTTGTTTTCAAAGATAAAGTATAAGGAAGAGATCATTAATGTTTTTGTGGCGCATCTGCCTTCCAAAAGGGAAAAAGATATCAATCAGCCAAAACGGAATTATATTTTGAGCGAGATCAGAAACAGAATTCTTCAGATCATAAATGTAGAAAAAGAAAATGTAATTTTGTGCGGGGATTTTAATGAAAATCCAGACGATGAAAATTTAGTGAAAATTCTTTTTGATGATAAAGGTAATAAAGTGATTCAAAATCCTTTTCAGGAACTTTATTCAACTAAGAATTATTCTGCATTTCATTATAAGTCTGGTTTATTATTTGATCAAATTCTGTTATCGCAGTCTTTCTTTGAGAATGACCGTCTTCTGTCTTTTTACGATGCCAGAATTTTTAAGCCGGAAAAGCTCAGGAGCCGCAATAAAATGTTTAATGAAAGACCATTCAGAACCTATGCAGGAACCCGTTATTTGGGAGGTTACAGTGATCATTTTCCTGTTTTTGTAGTATTAAAGAAATAAAATGACAATATAAAAAGTAATAATCAACGATGAAAAACTCAACAAGTACAAGCTATCATTTAGACCCTCTAGACAAAGAAATCATCTATATGTTGATGGATAATGCCAAAAGTTCATTAGCTTTCATTTCAAAGCAGGTAGGAATTTCAACTACAGCTGTACATCAAAGAATTAAAAAATTGGAACATGCAGGAGTGATAGAAAACTCTATTTCATTCCTTAATCCGAGAAAAATAGGATATAAAGTGGTTTCCTATATCGGAATGTTTCTTGATCAGCCAAGTCATTACAATGACGTTGTAAAATCACTGAAAGAAGTAAATGAAGTGGTAGAAGCACATTATACTACAGGAAATTACACGATTTTCCTTAAAGTTTTATGCAAAGACAACGATCATTTGATGGAAATTTTAAATAAACTTCAGAAAATGAAAGGTGTTACCAGAACGGAAACTTTTATCTCATTGGAGCAAGGAATCTACAGACAGTTAAAAGTATAAGTTGTCATGAATATTGCTCGATATCTTGATTCAACATATCTGAAAACACCCGCTCAATCAGGTCTTTCGGAAGAAGAAACTTTACAGACGGATAAAGATCTTGCGCAGGTTGCTATTGATAATGGTATTTTTGCAATCATGATTCGCCCCGATTATGTTTCGGAGATCAAGAAATATATTCAGCAAAAGAATTCAGAGGTTGTCGTAGGAACGGTGATTGGTTTCCATGAAGGTATCAATTCTGTTGATGAAAAATTAGCAGAAGCTACAAAAGCAATCGAAGACGGTGCAGACGAATTAGATTTTGTGATCAATTATTCTGAATATCTGAAAGGTAATTTAGATTTAGTAAAAGATGAATTTTTGCGATGCACAAAATTGTGTATCAATCATCATAAAGTTGCCAAATGGATCATCGAGATTGCAGCTTTAACGGATGAGCAAATTGCTGATTTGACTAAGAATATTTCCAATTGGGCAGAAGAAAATTTTTCTGAAAATGATTTATCTGAAATTTTTGTAAAATCTTCAACAGGTTTTTATGAAACCAAAAACGGAAAACCAAACGGAGCAACATTTGAAGGCATTCAAATAATGCTCGATAATGCCGGAAAACTTCCTGTAAAAGCAGCAGGCGGAGTAAGAACTCCCGAAGATGCCGAAAAGATGATCAATCTCGGTGTCAAAAGGATAGGAACCTCTTCGGCTTTAGCTTTAATTAAAAATGAATCTTCTTTGGAAGGATATTAAAATAAACAAACCCATCAAAATCTGATGGGTTTGTTTATTTTTACATTTTTTTTCTGACTATTTTACATTCAACCTTCCAGTGTTTCAAATGCTGGAAGGGTTTTAAGTATTAATATTTCAACCGGATACTTCTGGGAAATAAACCTTAAAAAATTTATTTTAAATAAAATAAAGTAGTAATTTTAATCTAAATTTTTAAATACAATGAAAAAAACAATTTCAATTCTGGCAATTTTATTGATTATATTATCTGCCAATGCACAAGAAAAGCAAACTGTAAAAGAAACAGTAAAAAAAGACGCTCAAGCTGTAGGAAATGCTGCTAAAAAAGGAGCTGACGCAACTAAAAAAGGTGTTAAGAAAGGAGCAAAATGGACAGGTAATACTGCAAAAAAAGGAGCCAAAGCTACAGAAAAAGGCGTAAAAAAAGGTGCCAATTGGGTAGGTGATAAAAGTAAAAAAGGCGCAAAAGCTGTAGAAAAAACATATCAGGAGGTGAAAACTGATATCAAAAAATAATTTCTTTTTCCATGCATAGTAGAAATAAATAAACCCATCAGAATTTGATGGGTTTTTGTTTTTATGTAAAATACTTAAAAGTTTAAATCAACATAAATATTGCTTAAACCTGCGCCTGATATTCTGCGTAAAATTCCTGAGTTTCTTTGATCACTTCATCCATTTCTTCCAGACTATACACTTCAAGAAATTTTCTTCTGAAATCTTTAAAATGAGGAATTCCACGGAAATAATTGCTGTAATGCTGTCTCATTTCGATCAGTCCCAATTTTTCACCTTTCCATTCTGCACTCCATTCTGCGTGTTGACGAACCGCCAAAAGTCGGTCTGAAATCGTTGGTGCATCAAGATGTTCTCCGGTTGCAAAGAAATGTTTGATTTCATTAAAAATCCAAGGATAACCAATCGCAGCACGGCCAATCATAATTCCGTCGCAGGCATATTTGTTTTTATATTCTAAAGCTTTTTCGGGAGAATCGATATCACCATTTCCAAAAATAGGAATTTCGATATTTGGGTTCTGCTTGATTCTTGAGATATGTTCCCAGTCAGCTTCTCCTTTATACATCTGTCCGCGGGTTCTTGCATGAATCGTCAAAGCTTTAATTCCCGTTTCCTGAAGACGTTCAGCAACTTCATCGATGTTGATTGAATTACTGTCCCATCCCAAACGGGTTTTCACTGTCACAGGAAGACTTGTAGAACTTACAACTGCTTTCGTCAGACGAACCATCATATCAACATCTTTCAAAACTCCAGCTCCTGCACCTTTGCAAACCACTTTTTTTACAGGACAACCAAAGTTAATGTCCACCAGATCAGGGTTTACGGTTTCTACGATTTTTGCAGACATCGACATTGCTTCTTCGTCACCCCCAAAAATCTGGATTCCCACAGGTCTTTCATAATCAAAAATATCCAGTTTTTTTCGGCTTTTCATTGCATCACGAATCAAGCCTTCAGAAGAGATAAATTCTGAATACATCAGATCTGCACCATGCAATTTACACAGTCGTCTGTATGGCGGATCACTTACATCTTCCATCGGAGCGAGCAAAAGCGGAAATTCCGGCAGTTCTATGTTGCCTATTTTTATCATGGGGCAAATTTACGAAATTCTAAACTTTCAGCATTTTGAAATTATCTATTGCTGTTATCGCTACGAAATCAGTCTGAAATTCTCCACTTTTTTGCCTTCCAGATGTTTTTCCCAGCGTTCTAAAACAGGTTGTTCCAGTTTAAATTCACGGTATTCATCGGGTGACATGATGGGGATTCCGCTGATGATGGGGTAGACTCTTTTGCAATTGTTGCAGATCAATAAACCTTCCATAATATTTTCTGTTTCATCTTGTGAAATGATGGTTAAATCTAAATCTGCCTTATCAAACGGACAGCATAATTTTTCTATTGTTTTTATTCTCATTTTTTACTTTTTAATTTTTTGATGATAATTTTTAATGGTTTCTGACGGATTTTCTGCACTCATTATTCCTGAAACAACAGCGATTCCGTCATAATTTAATTCCTCTAAATTTTTAATAGTATTTAAATCAATTCCTCCTGCTAAGAAAATTTTTCCACTGAAAATTTTTCTTGCTTTCTGAATAGTTTCAAAATTTACCAATTCGCAGCTGTTTGCTGTTTTTGATGGAAACATCGAGCAGAAAGAAATATAATCGAAATGATGTTCTTCAGCGTATTCAATTGTTGAAGATTCATTATTGCAGGTGATTCCAACGATGAAATCACGGTTGATTTCTTTTTTAATTTCATTAAAATTTTCAGGAGTTTCATCGAAATGAATTCCGTCCAGAGGAATTTGTTTTAAAATTTCCCAGCGGTTATTGATAATCAACGAAAGGTTATTTAACGAAGCGATTTCATGGATTTTTAAAAGCAGTTCTTCAATATTCTGATTTTCTCCAAAATTGTCCCAAATCTGAATAGCTGATATTTTTTCTTTTGCAATTAAATTTAATTTAGAAAAAAGAATTTCCTCATCCATTGAAGGATCAATAATTAAATAGATTCCCGATTCTATGGTTTGCTTTCTCATTATTTCCAGCCGTTTTTATAAGCGTTAAAAAATGCTTTCCAATAAGGATCTTCTTCGAAATACATTAAATCATTTGCTTTTTCGTTTTCAATTAATTTAATTCCATTAGATTTTTCGGTCATCTTTCCCACTTCTATGCAGGGAATTTGATTGGTTTCCAGTCTTGAAATAATCTCCGAAGCTTTTTCTTTTTTACAGGTAATAATCATAGAACCTGCACCAATACAATATCTCGGATCTAACGAAAAAAGATTGCAAACTGCCGACTGCACTTCTCCAATTGGAATTTTTTCGTTAATAATTTCAGCTCCGTTACCTGATGCAATTGCCAATTCGTAAATCGCTCCCAAAATTCCGCCTTCCGTCACATCATGCATTGCTGTAACTCCGGAATTGTCAATTTGCACTGCGGTTAAAGCATCTTTCAAAGATGAGGTTTCGTAAAAAGACGCTGAAGCAGAATAGTAAAATTCTTTACCGACTTTATTTTTTACTGTTTCTGGAAAGCTCATGGCTAAAATGGCTGTAGATGAAATTGCGCTTGTTTTGGTTACTAAAATTGCATCACCCGGTTCTGCATATTTTGAAACCAAAATTTCATCTTTCGGAGCAATGGTAATAAAAGTTCCGCCACCTGCGATGGTGGAGTTTTGACCTTCGATAAATCCGGTATGTCCACCTGTAATACTGACATCAATGTCTTTACAGAATTGATGAACATAATTCCAGTAGATTTCGAAATCATTTTTAGAAAGATGAGCCGGAAGATTTAAAACAAACTGTCCGAACATCGGTGCAAAACCGGTCGTCGCCATATCATTTGCCATCAAATGAACCGATAACCAAGCTGATTCCTCCAAACCCAAAGATGGAATTAACGATAAAGGATCGCTCGTCAACGCTATTGCTTTTCCGCCTTGCAGATCGACAACTGAAACATCAACACCAAACTCAGGACCGACAAGTACTTCATCACGTTCTTTTCCACATCGTTGTTTGAGAAAATCTTCGAATTGGGAATGATTGATTTTACCTAAAGTTTCACTCATTCTACATCATTTAGTTGGATATACAAACCAAAAAAATCTCCAACCGGAACATTCCATTGTTGTACGGGAAACCATTTTGGTAGCCCGGTACATGTCCATTCAATGGTGTATTTTCTTCCGACCAAAGCTTTTTCAATAATTTCGGTCAGCATTTTTGGTGTGTAAAAAGTTGCTGTTACATAGAAAGGATTTTTTCCAAATAACTGCTGTACTCTTCTGCGGGCAACTTTAGGAGAGTTTCTGTTCATCATCCCCATTGCAATTCCGTATTTGGCAACGCGGGCTGCTTCTCGGATAACTTTCACCGGATCTTTATAATATTCAAATGTTGTGATGAATGCCAGTGAGTCGAAAGTGTGATCTTTAAAAGGCATAAAATGAGAATCTGCCATTACCAGATCGCCTTCAAAAAGATGAATCGCCTGTGAGAGCATTAGAGGCGAAATATCTCCGCCTGTTGCTTCGATCCCAATGTTTTTCCACCAACGGGTAAATCGGGTAGTGCCACAGCCGAATTCTAATAGTGTTTTTACTCTCTGATCTTTGGAAACGAGTTGTTCCATTACTTTTTTCTGCCAGATTTCGGCACGTTTGTATCTGCCTTCATACCACAATTCGTAGGTATCGGTATGTTCTCGGTTGAAAAACCATTCGGGTCTTCCTTGCCAGTTTTTGTCTTGTTGGGGAATAAGTTCTCCGGAATACTTTGTTACTTCCATTTTATTTTATATTGATTTATTCAGTTCAGACCACAAATAAGCATACGAACGAATAAAGCATAAAATGAAAATATTTTAAGCAGACATCCCTACGTTGGCATTATCCAAATCAGGTCATCGGGTATGATCTCAGCCTTGCGGCACCCCGTGTTTTATTACTGAACAAATATAGGAAATTTAAAATTTAATAATAACTAATACACTGTCATTCCACAGAATCTTGCTGCAATACTACTGAAATGTTGAGATTCCTCCGGAATGACAAACTTTACATTATTTACTTGATGATTAATTTTGACAATGAATTAATATTCTTTTGTTATTCATTACGTGGAATCTTTGATTTCCGTAGGAATCTAAATACAGAAAAATAAAATATTAAGATTCTGCGAAATAACAAACTCGATGGTTTGATTAAAAAAATAGGAATGATTACTAATTTTGTTTCTAATCTTAAAAACTAGCCTTCACCTGCATACTTCCAATATGAATGGTTCGATCTCCCGAATTTCTACCTTCATAATTTAAATTTAATTGCAAGAAAGAATTGATTGCCTGTTGAATAAACACACTCCAGACTTGGTTTTTGCCGGGTTTCAGACCGTCCAACATTTGATTTCCGACGATACTGAAGTTATTTCCGGTGAAATCATTATTGATGAATGAGAAATTTCCTCTGATCGAAGTTTTCTTACGTTCCCACTGAATTGTCCCGGTGATGTCAAAAGCTTTCAGAAGTTCTTCACCGTCTACTCTTTTCTTTTCACGATAAGCTGAAGAAAATTCGGCCTGTATGGCGTCGGTAAATTTGTAGGTTGCTTTGGGTTTGGTTTCAAAATTATTCAGTCGGTAATCTCTCGTTGCAAAAAGCTGTGAAGAGTTTTGCAAATCGTGAACAGAGTTTTCCCAATCTACCCTGAATTCTTTATTAAACCAATATCCAAGATTCACGAAATGCGAAGTCTGATTCCGTTCTTCGTTGCTGAAATTGGCATTGATGAGGTTGTCATTGGCGATGAAACGGTAATTTCCGTTCCAACCCGATTTTTCGGTAGGATTAAACTGTACGGATGCCAGAATATTCTGGTTCTTGAGAATCTGGTCATCGCTTTTTTCAAACGGATTTAAAACCAAAACTTTATCTCTTTTAAAATATGAGTTTTGAGAATTTAATGAAACATTAAAATTCCACCGTTTTAAAAATTTATTTTCTGAGTTGAAAACAATTGCAGGATTAACAAATAATGCCAACTGCAGCTTGTTTTTATTGGAAGGAATATACCGAACGGAATTGGTGTAAATCCTAATGTACTGCGCCAAATCGGAATATTCTGCAATTTCAAATTCATCTAACTGCTGAACCCCGTCACCGTTGTAATCGGTCCATTTATAAATTCCCTGCCCATCAGTCACTTTAATATATTGAAATTCACGTTGCGCTTCCTGTCCGTTTCCTAATTCGTAAAATGCCTGCAGACGCATTCCGTTTTTAAATAACTGCTGGTTATAAAGAATGTTTCCTACAACAAAATCTTTATTCTGATTCATATCAACATCTTCATTTTTGTAGAAGAATTTTCTGTAATGAATTAAAGCATTTAAGGTGGTTTTTTCTGTCTTGATCAGCTGACTTTCCGCCATGAAACCTAAGATTCTGTTCATATTCTGAAGCCTGTTGTTACGTACAGAGTCATTATCTCTTACATAAACTTTAGACAAAAGTTTCGTTCTTGCGCTATCACCGATTTTTTTCTGAACAAACAATTCTTTCCAACTGAAGCTTGTGACATCCATTAATTGGGTGTCATTAAATTTCTTTTCGTTGTGCTCCATACTTCCACCCAAAGACCAGCTTCCTTTTTTTCCTGTGTACTCTGTTGCAGCACCTCCACGGATGAATTTTGTATCCTGCAAAGTTGCATTGGTATCAAGGTATGATAAGTTTCCTTTGGTAAGGAATTTCCCTTTGATCCAGCTAAAATCTAAATCATTTTTAATTCCTTTATAAGAATCTTGTTCATCAAGGTAGTTTACACGATAGTTTAACGTTGATTTGTTGTTCCATTTATTAAGGAAATTGAATATAAATCTGTTCTGGGTTCTTCCGCTGAATTCCTGCGACAAGTTGAAATCTCTGGAAAATTCTACATCATTGATGCGGTCGAGAATATGAAATTGTTTGTCGATGTATTGATATTCAAAGCTCGGAGTTCCCTTCCAGCTGTTTTTTGTAAATGTTTTGTTCCCGAAAATTCTTGCGGCATATCCTAAATTCTGATCAGAATCTTTTGATGAAAACAAATTGAGATCATAGTTGCTTAAAGAAATGTCTGCTCCTATTTTTCCATCTTTTAAAAGATACTCGGAATTTACGGTGTACACCTGTGATTTTTGCGGAGAGGGCAGTTTTCTAACTGCTCTGTAATCACCTGAGTTTGGACCAACGTACTCAAAAACACGTCCGTTATTTGTGGTTTGAGTGAGCTTATAATCTCCGAGATTAGCTCCGAAATAGGTGAAAGAAACAGTATATAAAGTCTGTGTAACATCCGTAGAGAATTGATAATGACTTCCATTGGTGTCTTGTACTAGGCTATAAAGTATTTTATTGACATCATATTCTGCTACAACTCCTGACGGAGCATACATCAGATTGGGATCATTGCCTGCATCTGCTAAAATCTGCTCGTCTTCTTTGGATAGATTTAAAGCTAAAGGCGCATTTTTGTTGTCATTCTCCATAAACCAGTTGAGCCCGATTTTGAATTTCTCGCGTTGATGTTCCAGTTTTCCGGTAAATAAATATCTTGAATAATTCCGGTTGGTATAATTGAAAGAAATAGTAATAAAATTCTGCTGGAAAATTGGTCTGAAACTTGTAAAAGTGACCTCACCTGTATTGTAATTGATGACATAATCTTGATTTTCACCACGTTTCATCAAAATACCGTCAATAAAAACCTGCTCAGAACCTGAAATCAAAGTGATAAACTGTTCGCCGTTTTTTCCTGTTAAACGATAAGGTCCCTGATTTCCTTCCACTCCCTGAAAACGGATTCTGTGAAATTCACTTCGCGCTACACCCAAAGAAACATCTACAAAAGTTTTGTTTTCAGTTCCGAATTGCGTCTGAAACTGGAGTCCCATGCTTCGTCGCTGATACTTGGCGAAATAATTTTTGTCATCTAAAAGATCCAGATGTCCCGCTCGAAGAATTGATTTATCTTTAATGTTGAGCTGCATGTAGATTTTGTCAAATTCTTCAAGAGTCTGCGTATATCCATCTGCCTGAATCGGTAAGTTGTGATCAGAAATACTTGCTAAAATTGTTACATCTTTTGATAATCTTCCGGAAATCTGCAGATCCATCGAACTCTGTACAGATTGCCCCTGATTGTTCCCGAAAGTAATCCCACGGATGATAGATCCTTTAGAATTCAATTCTCCTAAAAATCTTTTTTTGTCATTTTTTGCTAATACTGCTTCGTCTACAATGATTCTGTTGCTGGTTTTCACAAAATCCATCGTGTCTTTTGCGAAAATGTCCTGTTCAAGCCTTGCCGCAAGGATACTGTCTTTTTTGATGCTGTCTTTCGTAATGTTGGGGTTTTTCCACGAGAAGATTTGAGCGTTATTCAATGATAAGCCCAGGAAAAAAAGTAAGAAAATCAGAACCGAATTCCGCAAATCTTTAAAAATAATTGGTAAAAATAACTAAAAAATGTGAGCGATAGGGCTTTTAGCGTTATTAACAGAAAATTAACCTTAATATTGTCTTAAATGAAAAAAATCCACTAATTTTGCAGTGTAAATTATTAATAATTAAAAATTTAAGTTATGAAAAAAATCTTTACTGTTTTAGGAGTTGTTGCGGTTGCAGCTTTTGCAAATGCGCAGATTGTAATTAATGAAGTTTATGGTGGTGGTGGAAATTCGGGCTCAACCTATACACATGACTTTATTGAATTGAAAAATAGAGGAACAGCATCAATAACATTAACAGGAGCAACTTTGCAGTATGCTTCTGCTTCAGGGACTTTTAATCAATACCATACTTTACCAGCAATTACTTTAGCGCCTGGTCAAACTTATTTAATTCAAGAAGGAGCTGGTACTGGAGGAACTACTGCAATTAACGCAGATTTTATTGCTCCAATTCCAACTAATTTTGGTTCAGGAACTAATACAAATGCAGGATTTGCAATGCAAGCTTCAAATGTTAAAGTAGCTCTTGTTAGCAATGGTATTCAGGTAAATACTCCAACTGATTCAAATGTTCTAGATTTTGTAGGAACTGGATCAGCAAGCCAGTGGGAAGGCACGGCAGCTGCCACAGGAATGACTAATTCTAACTCAGTAAGCCGTACAAATGGAGTAGACACTAATAATAATGTTGTTGATTTTACTGCAGGTACTCCAACTCCTCAAAATTCAACAGGAAGTTTAGCTGTTTCAGATTTCAACAAATCAAAATCAAACTTCGTGAAAAATACTTTTGTTAAAAACGAAGAAATCACTTTCGGAGCTGATGTAAAAGATGTTAAGATCTACACGCTTACAGGTCAGGTTGTGAAAACTGCTTCTGTAAAAGACGGTGCTGCTTTGAACGTTGCTGAATTAGCAAAAGGAAATTACATCGTAACAGGAACTGTAAATAACCAACCGGTTTCTCAGAAGATTTTGAAAGACTAAATAACGATTGAAAATCGAATAAAAAAACAGTTATCAAGAGATAACTGTTTTTTTGTTTGTAATACTAAAATTTTATTTAAATTTAAAAAAAATACATAACCTTTAAATGAAAATTATTATGAAGAAAACTATTGTTTTACTTACAGTATTGAGCGGATTATTTGCAAATGCGCAAAATTGGTCTTTAACTGGAAATTCTGGGACTAATTCTGGGACAAACTTCTTAGGAACTACGGATAATCAAGATTTGGTTTTTAAAACTAATAATATTGAAAGACTTAGATTGAATAAAGAAGGAAAATTTGGAGTAGGTGATATTGATCCTAATTACCAGTCTACTTTTAATGGGAAGAGTAAATTTGATATACAAGGTGAATGGGAAAACGCTTTTGTTGTCTACAACAATAGTCCTAATGAAGTTATTAACATTAGAGTTGACACAGAAAGTCAAACTGTTTTTTTACAAGAGAACTCAGGAAAAGTTGTTATTGGAGCACAACTTGCACCTCAATTTAGTAACTATGATGGATATAAACTTTTCGTAAAAGAAGGCATTCGTACAGAGAAAGTAAAAGTAGATATTGCAGCCAGTAATGGTTGGGCAGATTATGTATTCAAAAAAGATTATAAGCTAATGCCGTTAAAAGCTGTAGAAAACTTTATTAATGAAAATGGTCATCTACCCGAAGTTCCAACGACAGAAGAAGCTATGAAAAACGGGATAGAGCTAAAGGAAATGAACATTCTTCTTTTGAAGAAAATAGAAGAACTTACGCTATATACTATCGAGCAACAGAAGAGAATCGAAGCTTTAGAAAAAGAATGAAATAATTTATATAAAATTGAAACCATGAAAAAATTTTATATAACATTTTTATTAATGTTGCCATTATTAGTTTTTTCTCAGGGAGAAA
>Ga0065714_10002331_pt1 | contig 24229 bp, 21 predicted proteins | sample MisRhiReplicate2_FD_59101 | JGI IMG/M metagenome (GOLD analysis project Ga0065714, IMG submission 59101) | Miscanthus rhizosphere microbial communities from Kellogg Biological Station, MSU, sample Rhizosphere Soil Replicate 2: eDNA_1 v2... | ecosystem: Host-associated > Plants > Roots >... | reverse complement strand
CCGCCGGTGATCGGGGTTTCCTGCGATGGCTTCACCACCACGGCGTTGCCGAGGGCCAGCGCCGGGGCGACCGAGCGGTGTGACAGGTGCATTGGCCAGTTCCACGGGCTGATCACTCCGATCACCCCGAGCGGTTTGCGATAGACGCGGCTTTCCTTGTCGGCGATATCGATCGGCAGGATCCGCCCCACAACCCGGTTGGGGAAGGTTGAGGCTTCGAGCATGCCGTCGCGTACGGCAGCCCATTCCATGTTGGCTTTGGTTCGGGTGCTGCCGCTTTCGCGGATCAGCCAGCTGACGATTTCCTCGCGACGGGTCTGCATGATCTGCACCGCCCGGTGGAATACCGCGCTGCGTTCAGCCGGCAATGTGCGCGCCCAATTCAGCTGTGCGGCCTGCGCCACCTGGCAGGCGTGCTCAAGGTCCGTGAGGTCGGCCAGTTGCAGTTCGGCGATCACGTCGCCGTTGTACGGGTTGGTGTCCAGCAACGGGCGACCGCTGCCGCCGCTGCGTTGCTCACCGTCGATGTATTGACCGGCAAAACCGGTGTAATGACTGGTGTTCATGATCTTCGCTCTCTATAGGATGGCGAGCGCCAGGCGCTCATGGCCGTTCTCAGCCTCGGCGCAAACGCGGGAACAGGCGCAGCGCATTGCCTCGGGCAATCGCTTCGTGCTCGCTGGCGCTCAAGCCTTCGAGCGCACGGAAGTTGTTCACGTTGGCTTCGACGTTGGCGGCTGGCTGGAACGGAAAGTCTGTGCCGAACAGGATTTGCGACAGCGGCGCCAGCGTGCGTAAACCGTCGAAGGTCGGCTGGTTGGCCGACATCGCCACGTCGTAGTACAGCCGTTGCAGTTCCTCGATCACTTCGGTCCCCGGCTTGGGGGCCGGCTTCATCGCCGGCATGCCGGACAACAGCGCGATTCGCCGGGCAATCGATGGCAACACACCGCCAGCGTGGGGCAGGATCAGGTTCAGGTCCGGGCAGCGCTTGAAGGTGTTGGAAAACACCAGGTCGATCACTGTTCGTGCAGTGTCCACCGGGAACTCAAACAACGGCGCCGGACGACCCAGGCCGACCGCGTCGAAGCATTGCGGCGAGGTCGGGTGCAAAAACACCGTGGCCTGACGACGGTTCAGCTCATCGAAAATCGGTGCCAGGTCTTCACTGCCCAAGTACTTGCCGTCGGCGTTGGTTTCGATCACCACACCGTCGAATTTCAATTCATCGAAGGCGTAGGCGATTTCCGCCAGCGATTCTTGAACGTGGGGCAGCGGCAATGTGGCGAAGCCGCCGAAACGGCCGGGGTGTTGCTGAATCACGGCGGCGGTGTCTTCGTTGATCGCACGGGCCAGGGCCACGCGCTCGTGTTTTTCCTTGAGAAAGCCGACGCTGGGCGACGACACGGACAGGATCATCGTGTCGATATTGCCGGCGTCCATCACCGCGAGGGCTTTCTCCGGTGACCATTCCGGCACCGGATAACCGCCGTCCAGGGTCAGCAGGCCGGCCTTGGTCAGCGCGGCCTTATAGGTCGGTGACAGGCAATGGGCATGAACATCGATCAGGCCGCAGTGGCAGCGTGCTGTCGAATCGGTTGGCAGGGACATGGGTAATCCTCGACTCAATACAATTGCAATTCGATCGGCAACCAGCGGTAGCTGCCATCGCGTTCGACCAGATGGCCATGCCCGGGGAACGGGAAGTGATAGGACAGAACGGCGTAGCGTTTGCGTGCTACTTCTTCGAGGACTTTCATGCGGGTTTGGGCGGCCGCCGCATTGTCATAGTCGAACAGGAAGCCCCATTGCGGCCGCTGCAACAGCAGGATCTGGTGGTGACACAGATCGCCCCAGAGCACGAGCGTCTGCGCCTGGCTTTCGATTTTGTACACGGTGTGGCCCGGGCTGTGGCCGGGGGTGCTGACGGCGGTGATGCCTGGCAACAGCTCGAAACCGTCACCGATCAGGATGATGCGTTCCAGCTCCACGTACGGCGTGAGGTTCTTGTGCGCACCCAGGAAGTGATCGCGCATGTGCGGGTTCATCGCTTCGCCCTTGGGCGTCGAAAGAATGCTCAGGTCGGTCCAGTAATCCAGCTCCCGTGGGTCGATGGCGATCCGCGCATTGGGGTAGAGCAACTGACCGTCATCGTCCACCAGGCCCCAGCAGTGGTCGGGGTGGGCGTGGGTCAGCGCGACGATGTCGATGTCCGCCGGGTCGATACCCGCGGCACGAAGATTAGTGATGGCCTGGCCGGTTTGCGCACCGAAGGTCTTGATGCCGAACTCGGCGTTGACCCCGGAGCCGGTATCGAACAGCACCAGTTGGCTGCCGGTGTTGACGATCAGGATGTTCTGGTTGAGTGACATCCGGTCTTTGGGCAGAAAGTTGTCTTCCAGCAACTGGTCGATTTCCTTCGGATCAGCCCCGATGAAGGTCGGATGCGGGGCGCCCATGTGCAAGGGGCCGTCGGTAATTACCGTGCATTCGAATTCGCCATGCATGAAACGGGTCCAGCCACCTTGCAGTTGCTGAGTGAATGAAGCGCTCATAGGTCACCTGTCTGTTGTTTTTGTCGGGTTGATTGAGAGGGGGCGCCGCTTAGCTTCTGATCCAGGCCTTGCCCCAGGAGTTGAGTGAGTATTCGCAGTGCGGCCAGACACCGGCTTCGCGTTCCGGGCCGGTCACTTCCAGTTCGCTGGAGATCTCCAGACGGTTGCGGTCGGCATCCACCACCATGAAGAACAGGTTGTTGCCGGGACCATGGCGGCCGGGGCCGAAGAAGATCGTGATGCGCTCTGCGGCGAAGCGATCACCCCAGTCGCGAATGTCGTTCCACTCGTTGGTCTCGTAGCAGTGGTGATCCAGTTCATTCCTGGATCCGCGGAAGAACGCCAGTGAATGGTGTTCGTTATCCGAGCGCATGAAACGGGTCATCAATGCGCCGTTTGTTTCATCGACCACATCGTCGGAAACAGTGAAGCCGACCTTGTTGATGTAGAAGTCCAACACCGCGTCCAGCTCGGTGGTCTGGAACACCACATGCTGCAGACGGCCCGGCATGCCGGGGTGGTTGGCGTCGGGGATATCCCGGCTGACGCCAAACAGCAGTTGCCGTCCCTGGGGATCACGAATGCTGAAGGCGTTGTCTTCCAGCAAGGGCGAGCGAGTGTCTTCGGTCTGGCAATCGCGAGCGTGCAGATTTACGCGCAAGCGGCTGAGGCTGGCCTGATCGGCGACGCCATACGCAGCGGCCAGAAAGCCATTGGTGTCGGCCGGGCTGATCAACATGGCCCGTTGCGGCCCGGTCAGCACCCAGGTGCCATCGGCTTGTTGATAGCCCTGCAAGTCGAGCATGCGTTGGTAAAAATCGGCCTGGCGCTGCGGCTCCTTGCTGGAGAGGTGCAAATACAACAGGCGCGCGGGGGTTTGAGTCTGCAAGGTGTGCATGACGGTCTCCTTGGCGGGAATTACGGAGTAAGGGTTTCGACGAGAGGGCAGGGCAGGTCGATCGCGGCACTGGCCGGGACCTGGTGAATACCCAGCAGGGCGGCGAAACCGTCGGCGATGGTTTGCTCCTCGGCGAGGGGGAATATCGCCGCGACATACCGGTCGGGACGCAGCAGCAACAATTGCCCCGATGGCTCGCCGAGCAAGGTCGCGAGGGCGCCGTCGCGGTCTATCCAAACAGGGTCTGTGCAGGCCGAATCGATCGTGCTGCCCTTGGGCAGAACCAGGATTCGCCGTGCTTCAAGGCGATCCCACAACGGGTGTTGCAACGCACTTAGTCGACTGTCGACGCGGGAGGCGTATTGCAGCAGGGCGAAACCGGTGCCGAGGACTTTATCCAGCAGCACTGAAGTACCCGTGGCGTCCACGACCGTCGGCTGCGCGAACATCTGTCCGCAACTCAATTGGCCGCTGCTGCCGGTGCCGATCACCAGGCCCTGGGTGAAGCGTGGCTTGGGCTTGAAGCGCATTTGCAAGAAGTAGTCGCGCAGCGGGGGCAGCAGGCCGATCACCCGGAAGGCCGCGCTGATCAGGTTCGCCCGCCACACGCTGGAAGGTGCCATGACCACACCCAGGCCCAGGGCCAGTTTGATCAACGCCCAGGCATGATCGCGGCGTTCGGTTTCATAGCTGTCCAGCGCATCGCTGCTCAGGTGTCCCTTGAACACACCGGCCAGTTTCCAGCCCAGGTTGTGGGCATCACGCACACCGCTGTTCATGCCTTGCCCGGCGTAGGGCGGGGTCAGGTGCGCGGCGTCACCGGCGAGGAAGATCCGGCCTTCGCGCCAGCGCTCGGCAACGCGGGCGTGGAAGGTGTACACGGTCTTGCGCACGATGGAGATCGGTTTGTCACCACGAAAGGGTTTGACCAACGCTTTGATCCGCTCTTCGTCGAGCATCTCTTCGTCGCTTTCATCGGCCTTGAGCATGAACTCGTAGCGCCGGGTGCGATGGGGGCCAGGAACATCCACAGTCGGACGGCGCGCGTCGCAATACATCCGGCATTGCCAGAACGGATCGTCGTCCTGGTCGGTGTCCACCACCAGCCAGCGCGACTGGAAGCTCGAACCGACCATGTTGATACCCAGCTGTTTACGCACCGGGCTGCGGCCGCCGTCGCAGGCCACCAGATACCGCGCCTTGACGGTCAGGATTTCTCCATTGGCATCGCGCACGCTGGCGGTAACGCCCGTCGCGTCCTGCTCGACATCCAGCAACTCATGGCCGAAGCCCACGCGCAAGTTGTCGAAGCGACGCAGGCCTTCATGCAGGGTGGCTTCGAACAGTGGCTGGCGAAACGCGTTGCGTTTGGGGAAGCCATACAGGGTTGAGGTCGGCTCGACCTTGCCGAAGCAACGGCCGCCCGGGCGAGTGTAGTAATGCACGCCGTAGCCGGGCACGACGTCCTTGAGCACGGCTTGATCCATGCCCACCGCCTGCATGGTGCGCAAGGACTCATCGTCGATCGACACAGCCCGTGGTTCTCCCACTGTGCTCTGTTTGCGATCGATGATGAACGTCTCCACACCTGCCTGGCCCAGGTAGTTGGCCAGCGTCAGACCGGTGGGGCCGGCGCCGCTGATGAGCACGCCGGTGTTGATAATCTTGGAAGTGGTCATGATCAATACCGATACTGTTTAGTCCAACGGCCGGGGACGTCCGGAAAAAGCCTGCATGAGTTGCGAAAGCTTCTGTGCCAGTTCCGCCACTTGCTGCCCGTATTCGTCATCGCGTTCGGGATCGCATTCACTGTCCTGACGTACGCAACTGATACTGCCGATGGCCTTGCCGTCGCTGTCGAAGATTGGCGCCGCGACCCCGCAAATGCCGCTGTCCACTTCGGCCCGCGAGACGACATAACCCTTTTTGCGCAGGCGCTGCATCGAGCGACGAAACTCCTCCCAGTTCTGCCCCAGATTGCTCAGGCGAACCTCTTCGTGCTTCTCCAGGTACAGGCGGTTGTGCTGGCGTGAACCCAGGTTGGCGAGAATGGCCTTGGAGGTCGCACCGAGGAACAACGGGCGTGGCGTGCCACGGGTGTAGCTGACTTCACTGGCGAGGCTACCGCTCTGGTGCACGCAAACCACCTGGTCCTTGAACAGCCGGCAGGTCAGCCAGACTTGTTCTGCGCTCCATTGCGGGAACTCGCGCTCAAGTTGATTGGCGGCGCGCACCAGCGGATCGCTGACCCGCAGTTGCCGATCCCAGGTGATGATCCGCGCACCGAGTGCATAGCGGCCAGCTTCAACCTGGAACAGCAAATCCACGTCGGCCAGTTCACGCACATAGCGGTAGATCGTCGAGCGGGTGAAGCCCATGGCAGCGCCCAGGTCGTCGACGGTCCACACCGGTTGGTGTTCGGTGAACAGGTCCAGCACTTTGAGCATGCGCTCCAGACTGGAGCCCTTGGTGTCGGCGGCGCTTTCTGTTGCCTCGGCCAGCGCTTGGGCCGCAGCGGGTTTGTTGGCGTCAGTCATGGTTCAAATCTCGTCCGTGATGGTGTTGCGAAGAATGCCGAGGCCGGAAATTTCCACTTCGACCACGTCGCCCGGTTTCATCCACACCGGCGGTTCGCGGAACGCGCCGACGCCGCCGGTGGTGCCGCTGACGATCACGTCGCCGGGTGCCAGTTCAGTGAAAGTGGTGCAGTACTCGATGAGTTTGCGCACGTCGAAAATCATGTCGCTGGTGTTGGTGTGCTGCATGATTTCGCCGTTCAGCCGGGTGGTCAGTTCCAGCGCCTGCGGATCGGGGATTTCATCGGCGGTCACCAGCCATGGACCGAAGCCACCGGTTTGCGGGAAGTTTTTACCGGGCACGAACTGAATCGTATGTTTCTGCCAGTCACGCACGCTGCCATCGTTGTAGCAGGCGTAACCGGCCACATAGTCGAGGGCGTTTTCGGCTTTGACATGGCGCGCTTTCTTGCCGATGACGATCGCCAGCTCACCTTCGAAGTCCAGCTTGTGCGAAGCCTTCGGGCGCAGGATGGATTGCAGGTGCGCGGTCTGGCTGTCGGCGAAGCGGGTGAAGATCATCGGGTAGGTCGGCATGTCCCGGCCGGTTTCGCGGACATGGGTGGCGTAGTTGATGCCGATGCACAGCACTTTGCCCGGATTCGGGATCACCGGCATGAAGGTCACTTCACTGAGGGCCACCCGTGGCAGTGCGGCGAGGCTGGACGGGGTCAACTGGCTCAGCAGGCCGTGGGTGATCGCGGCTTTCAAGTCGTAGCCCAGGTCGGCCTTGAGGGTTTGCAGGTCGATGACCTGATCACCGTCGATCACGCCGTAGCTCGGGATGCCCTGATTGAAGAAACTGGCAATTTTCATCGTGTGTATCTCCTGAAAGGATCAGTAAGTGGGGGTAGGGTGAGAGGCGTTGTAACGGCGCTGGCTGAAATGAATCGCCAGCAGTGCGCACAAGGCAATCAGGCTTGGAATCAGGGCTGCCATGAAGACCTGCTGGACATGCCAGCCAAGGCCGACCATCAGGCCGCCGAGCAATGGGCCGAGGATCGAGCCGATCCGTCCGACGCCCAGCGCCCAGCCGATACCGGTGGAGCGAATTTCTTGTGGATAGAGTTCGGCGGCCAAGGCGTTCAGCCCGGCCTGAGCGCCCTGAACCAGCACGCCCATCAGAAACAGAATGGTCAGGAAACTGGCGGCCTGGAGCGGCAACATCACCAGCAGCAGAACCAGCACCTGATAGGCCAGAAACTGCGCAATCAGCACACGATGGGCGCCGAGTGCATCCATCAACTTGCCTTGCACCAGGGAGCCGATGACACCACCCAGGCTGAACAGCACGATGGCCTGGATGCCGGTGTGGGCGGGAAGTTGGGCACTGTTCAATACCGTCGGCACCCAGCTCATGATCGAGTACAAAATCAGCAGGTTCATGGCATAGGGCAGCCACAGCAGCAGGGTACGACGCCACATGCCTTGCTCGAACAGGCGGCGTGGCGAAACACGCGGCGCAGTCGTTAATGGGCGATTAAACAGTGCGTCGGGAAGGGTTTTCAGATTCGGTGCCAACCGTGAAACGATTCTGAGCACGTGATCGCGGTTGGCCGGTGTACGCGACAGGAACTCCACCGACTCCGGCAGACTGCGCCACAACAGGTCGGCGATGATCAGTGGCAGCAGTGCACCGCAGATAAATACTGCCCGCCAACCCAGGGCCGGCAACAGTTGTTCGGCAATCAAGCCAGCCGCCATGGCCCCCAGTGGCATGCCGCAAAACACCAGCGTGACCGCACTGCGAGCATGACGTTTGGGGGTGTATTCGCAGACCAGGGCAATCAGATTAGGGATGGCGCCGCCCAAGCCCAGGCCAGTGAGAAATCGCGCCAGCAACAATTGTTCGTAGCTCTGGGTCAGGGCGGTGAACAGCGAGAACACACTGAAGGTCACGACGCAGCCCAGCAGGACTTTTTTGCGGCCGATGTGATCAGCCAAGGGCGCCAGGCTCAACGCACCCACCATCAGCCCCAGCAGGGTACTGGCGAACACCGGGCCGAAACTGGCCGGTTGCAAGCCCAACGATTCAGCCATCGGGCCGACCAAAAAGCCCATGACTTGCGTATCGAAGCCGTCGATGGCGGCAAGGATCACGCACAGGCCGATCAATTCAAGCTGCAGACGTCCCATGGGACGTTGGTCAATCACGTCACTCAGGACGTTTTCTGTTTCAGGCACGGTTTGCATGGCATGGACTCTTCTTTTTGTTTTAGCGGCCCGTGTTTCGGTAGGTGGGCCATGGAGTCAATCTAGCGCCAATCAAAAATTCTGTAAATAGAGATTTAACAAAAATTTCGTATTGTGGGATTTAAAGAAATTATTGCTGTGAGAGAAGTGTGGTTGCTGGAGGGATGAAAAGTCGCCGAGGGGCGAGCGGGCACGCGCAGGGAGAGTGGCGGGGAAGGGGTCAGGTGACAGTTCCGAAAACCGGTGTTGGTCAAACGAGCGCAGGGTGGTATTCGCCAATGCGACTCAAGGCGCATTGGCGAATACGATGGATCGACTACGTGATACTCGGCATCAATTTCCAGGCGCTGCACAGGCCGCAGCCACCGTGGGTGTTTTCGACGACCGTGATTCTTGCGACAAAATGAACAGCAGACCGAGCACCGGGATGATCGCTGCAGCGAACGGGATGGCGGCGGCGCCCAGGTGGCTGTCGATCACGGCGCCACCGATGAAACCGCCCAGGGCATTGGCGATGTTGAAGGCCGAAATGTTCGCCGTCGCCGCCAGTTCAGGCGCCTTTGAACCGTACTTCATCACTCGCATTTGCATCGGCGGCAGGTTGGCAAACGTCGTCACGCCGTAGATGAAGGCCGCGATCAGGAACAACCATTTGTAAGGGGCCAGGAAGCCGACCAGCACCAGCGCGGCGATCATTGCGATCGGCCAGACGATCAGCGAGCGGTGAAGGTTGGCGTCAGCGGTGCGGCCGCCGATGCTGTTGCCGACGACCAGGCCGGCACCGACCACCACCAGCACCCACGTGATTGCACTGCGGTCAAATCCGGCGATCTGTGCGGCAACCGGCGCGATGTACCCGTACAGCGTCATGAAGCCGACCCAGCCGAGCATGGTGAAGGCCAGGCTGGCCAGAAGGTTGCGGTCACGAAAAACCGAGAGCTGGGTCAGTACCGAGGCCGGTTTGTCTTCGGGGCTGCGTTGGATCGTGACAGCGATCATCAGCATCGCGACGACCCCCATGACTGCGACGACGAGAAACGTGCTGTGCCAGTCGAAGGCATTGCCGATCCAGGCACCCGCTGGTACGCCCAGCACGTTGGCGAGGGTCAGGCCGCCGAACATCTGGCCAACCGCTCTGCCGGCCATATTGTCGGCCACCATGCGTGTCGCGACGACCGCGCCGATCCCGTAGAAGGGGCCTTGGGTCAGGCCCGCCACCACGCGGCTGATAATCAGCGTCGTGTAGTCGGTGCTGAAGGCGGCAATCAGGTTACCGGCGACAAACAGCCCCATGAGCACGATCAGCACATTGCGCTTTTCGAAGCGTGCCAGCCACAACGTCAGGAGGGGGCCGCCGATCACAATGGCGAGGGCATAGGCGGTGATCAGGTTGCCTGCTTGTCCGGTGCTGATTTTCAGGCTGTCGGCCACCTGGGGCAGGATGCCCGCGATGAGAAATTCGGCGGTGCCGATCGCGAAGGCGGAAAGGGTCAGGATCCAGATCTGAATCGGCATTCTTGAAGTCAGTGACATGAAAGCTCTCCTTTCGTAAAAGTCAGTTGATCAGCGCACCGCCATCGATATCGATGACGGCGCCAGTGATAAAGGGATTGTCGATAACGCTCAGGTAGCCCATGGCAAGGTCTTGCGCACGACCGAACCGGCCCGCCGGCAAACTGGCGGCGGCGCGTTCGAGCATGGCGTGGCGAGCCTCGCTGTTCATCGCCTGGTAAGCCTCGGTATCCGTCAGGCCAGGGCTGATGACGTTGACGCGAATGGGGCTGAGCTCCCGCGCTAGGATCTTGGCCACGGCTTCAAGCGCCGCGTTCATGGCGGTCTTGACGAAGGTGCCGGGTACGGTTCTGCGAGCCAGAAAGCCTGAGGTCAGCGTCAGCGTGCCGCCAGGGCGGATATGTTTGGCGGCCGCCTTGGCGACGGCGAGCGAGCCCCAGAACTTGACGTCGAAAGCGGCTTTGGCCTCACTCATGTTGACGTCCGTCACTTTGCCGCCGGGGGCCTGTGAACCGGCCGTGAAGACGACGTGATCGACCGGGCCGAGGGCGGCGAAGTACTGCTCCACGGATTGTTCGTCGCTGATGTCCAGCCCGGTGCGGCGACTGGCGCTATTGACCTGGCCAGGTCGCGCGGCCAGTGCGGTGACCACTGCCTGGCCGATCCCGCTGTTACCGCCGATGACGACAGAGACGGTGTTTTCAGTGAAAGTCATGGTGAGTCTCCTGTGGAACGGGTTCGGAAAAGACGGCTTCGAGAAGAGGCCCGCCAGGGGCGCGGAAGAACAGGCGACGTTCCTGCAATTCTTCCAGGTCCATCGTTGAGTAACGAATGCCCAGACGCTCAAGCTTCTGCCGGAATGCGCCGTACCCTTCGATGCGAAAACCCACGTGGTCAATCGCTTCGGCGGCGTGGTCGATGCCATAGCCTTGGGTGCCGATGATGTGAACCAGTGGCTGGCCATCGGTGTACAGCCAGTGCCCGGGAATTCGTTTGATGGCTTGCGGGCGTTCGCCGTCCTGCAAATCGAATACGGTACGAAAGAAATCGCGGGTGCCAGCGATGTCGCGGGTCCTGATGGTGACGTGATCAAGGTGCATGGCTATCTCCTGCCGGTTGTTGTGGCGAAGATAGACATTGCGAAGTAATTTGATAATTGCTTAGGATTCGAAATTATATTTCGGAGATTCCGAAAGATGACCCTGGATAACCTGGCGCTGTTCCTGATGATCGTCGAGAAGGGCGGCCTCTCTGCCGCCGGCCGGGAGCTGGGGCTGTCTCCCGCTTCAGTCTCCGAGCGTCTGGCGATGCTCGAGGGCTATTACGGTGCAAGTTTGCTCACCCGCACAACACGCTCTATCAGCCTGACTGACGAAGGTCGACTGCTGGCCGATGGGGCCCGCCGCCTGCTGGCCGAAGCCGATGAACTGGAAAGCAGCATCCGCTTGGGGACGCAAAAAATCTCCGGGCTCATTCGTCTAAGCGCGCCGGTCGATCTCGGGCAATCGCAGATTGTGCCGATCCTTGACCGGTTTCTGGCCGAGCATCCCTCGGTGACAATCGACCTCAATCTCACCGATGGTTTCGTCGACCTGGTCAGTCAAGGGATCGACTTTGCTGTGCGTTACGGGCTATTGGCAGACAGCACGCTACGGTCCAAGCCGATTGGCGAGAACCGGCGCGTGATCTGCGCGACACCTCAATACCTTGAGCGCAATGGCACCCCGGAACACCCGGACGATCTGGCGAAGCATGACTGCATCGTCATGCGCTTTGGCGCCAACATCGATCGGGTCTGGACGTTCCGGGTCGCGAGCGAGGCTTATCGCGTAGTGGTCAGGGGGCGGAGGGTGGCGAATAACGGGGGGCTGGTCAGGCAGTGGTGCCTGGACGGGCACGGCATCTGCAACAAATCCGTTTGGGATGTCCAGGCCGATCTCGCCGCTGGACGACTGGTGGAAGTTCTGCCTGATTATTCGCCCGGCCAAACGGCGCTGCAGATTGTGTATCCACCGGTTCGTATCCTGCCGCGCCGTGTCCGGGCATTGATTGACACCATCAGCTCGGAACTGGCACTGGAAGCGGGCGGCTGACCGGCAACGCCGTGCCGTCTCAAGAATGGGCTGGATAGTCGATATAACCGCGGCTGTCGCCACCGAAAAAGGTCGCGGGGTCGGGTTCGTTCAACGGTAGGTTGTCTCGCAGGCGTACGGGCAGGTCCGGATTGGCAATAAACGGCCGTCCGAACGCGATGATGTCGGCTCGACCCTTTGCCAACGCCTGCTCAGCGCTTTCGCCGGTGTAGCCGCCGGCCAACATCAGCACGCCACGGTGCAGAGTTCTGAGCTGGTGGATGATTTCATCCCAGCGCGGGTCGAAATTTTCATCCTTCACGGTCCCGACAACGGCCGGTTCCACCAGGTGCAGATAGGCCAGGTTCCAGTCGTTGAGCCGGCTGACGATATGGCCGAAGGTGGCTTGCGGTGTTTCATCCCCCATGCCCATGAATCGGCCCATCGGTGTCAAGCGCACCCCGACCCGTTCAGCCCCCACTTCGTCGACAACGGCCTCGACCACTTCCAGCAGCAGACGGGCGCGGTTTTCAATGTTGCCGCCGTAGCTATCCTGGCGATGATTACTGTTGCTGTTGATGAACTGGTCGAGCAGGTAGCCGTTACCGGCGTGAATTTCGACCCCGTCCATGCCCGCGCGGATGGCGTTACGTGCCGCGCGGCGATAGTCGCCGATGATCGCCTGGATGCCCTCGAAGGTCAGTTCCTGAGGGACTGGAACATCACCCCAGATGCCATTGCCCTGATCATCGACAATGAAGGTCTTACCGGGAACCGGCAGTGCGCTCGGCGCGACCGGCAGTGCGCCATCGGGCTGGAAGGTCGGATGGGAGACGCGACCGACATGCCACAACTGCATGAAGATCGTGCCGGCGCGGCTGTGAACGGCCTCGCTGACCGCTTGCCAGGCCCGGACCTGTTCTTCGCTGTAGATGCCCGGGGTCCAGGCGTAGCCCTGGCCTTGTCGAGAGATCTGCGTGGCCTCGGTGACGATGAAGGCCGCGCCGGCGCGTTGCCGGTAATACTCGATATTCATTTCTGTCGGTACATCGCCAGGTTGGCCGGCACGGGAGCGTGTCAGTGGGGCCATGGCCACCCGGTGTTGCAAGGTGGAAGCGCCCAGCGCGATCGGTTGAAAAAGATGAGTGCTCAAGGTGTTACTCCTTAGAAAAGTGGTCACGTTTTGCGTGAGGTAAGAAAGGCGCTCGGCCGGGCATGGGCCATCGGCAAAGCGCGCTGGGTGGTCAGAAGCCGGCCAGGGTTTCGTCCAGCCAGTCGAAGATGGTCTGGTGCGCGCGAAACATCGCGCCCATATGGCAATGCTCACCGGCACCTTCTGCCTCGGTCAGCGTTACCAGCTGTTTCGCTGAATTCAGCGCGGCGTGGATTGCCTGAGGCTGGCCTTTGAGGAACTGGTCGTTCTCGGCATCGAGCACCAGCGTCGCCGCGGTGATATCGCCGGCGATGCCGGCCAGTGTGTAGAGCTTGCTCTTACGGACGAACTCGCTGGGTGAGGAGGTGCCGAAGGTCCACATACCGTTCTGCATGGCCCAGCGCGGGCCGGTTTTGAGGGCCATGATCATTCGCAGCACCGAATCGGCCTCGTCGTCTTTCTGCGCATGTATCCACGACACCAGGTACGGCGGCAGCATGTGTTCGAAGGCGGCATGGAAGTCCAAAATGCCGTCGTCGAGGATGATTGCCGCAGGCCGGTGATCGAAGGCGGCGGCACGGGCGACAAGGTAGCTGCCCAGGCTGTAGCCGAACAAAGCGATCTTGTCTGGTGCCACTTCCTTGCGGGTCAGGGCGAAATCGATGACCGGCGTGATCACTTTTTCCCAGTCATGACGGAACGTCAGTTTCGACTCGCGGATGGCCGCACCCTGGCCAGGGCCGTCGAACGCGAGCACGTTGTAGCCACGACTCAAGGCTGCCGCACCGATGGCGACATACGATTCCTCTTGGGTCGAATCGAAGCCGTTGTTGTAGATGATGGTCGGTTTGGGTTCGCCGGTGCGGTCGGCCAGGAACAGATAGCCGGGCAGCGTCGTATTCTCGTAGGGGATCTCGACGATCTCGAAAGGCGTATCGAGCAGTTGGGTGGCCTGAATGAAGGTCTGCGTTGAGCGACCGGATAACCGGGCTACATCGGCATCGTTGACCGGACTGACGCGCTTGAAGAACTCTGCCGTGCGGTAGTAATTCGAGGCGCGAAAGAAGGCTTGGCGCGCACTGACGTGATGGCCTGCGGCAAGTGATTTCTCGCCGATTTTCGCCACGCGATCGGCCGTGGCTTCCCACTGTTTCAACCAGGCGTTTTCATCGCCTTCAGGAATGGCGCGTGCCGTTACTAGGACCTCACCGAGGTCGGCGCCGCCGTAGTTGGCGAAACCGGCCGTGCGCAGGGTTTCGAAAGAAAAAGATTCGTCTTCAAACAGGAATTTCATGGACGTACTCCTAGGGCTTGGCGAAAGAAAAGCGATTGCGTTTATCGGGTGGCGACTGAGCGTGACGTCTGGAACAAAAGGTGATTGCCGATGCGGCTGCCCTGGTCGCGCAGATACCTGCCGAGCGCCAGTTGCTGGGGTTCCCAGTGGATGAGCGCCTGGTCGGGATCGTCTGGAAAGGTTTCCAGGGCTGTCAGCAACGAGAGGGCGTTGGCAGCGGCCTTCGATGTGCTTGCCGCGGTGTGAGGCCTTGGAATGGAGGCGGCATCGCCGAGCAGAATGACGCGACCGTCGACCATGTGATCGACCGCCAGATCCCGGATCGCCTGGGCAAAGGGGTGCGTGGTGGCGCGGACCACGGCACGCAACGGCGCCGGCAGCAGCGCATCGGCCTCGCGATAAAGGTGTTCGCGCCAACGGGACGCGAGCTTTCCCTCGGGAATCGAATAGCCACGATCGCGACCCTCTGCGTCGGTCATGATGTCGTGCAATTGCGCGTTATCGGCGACGCGATACCAGACCCAGTTGTAGAGCCGGTGTCCAGGGCGCGTATCGTTGTCATCACCGGGAACGAGATAGCCGAGGATGTGCGAGCGCACGTTGCTGGCGAAACTGAAATCACCCAATAAGGCTTCACGGGCGACGGCCGGCATTTCGTCTTCGCGGACCAGGCCACGCCAGGCCAGATAACCGGCGTAGGTCGATTGCTCATCGGGCCACCGCAGATGGCGCACGGTGGAGTTGCTGCCATCGGCACCCACCAGAAGGTCAGCCGTCTCCTGGGTTCCGTCCTCGAACAGCGCCGTCACGCGGTGGTCCGGCGTTTGGCTGACGCCATTCAGTTTGCGGCCCTGGTGATAATGTTCCTCACCGAAAGCCGCCCTCATTGTCGAATAGATGAGCGACCACGATGTTTGGGTCTGGGGCGCAACATGCTTGCTCTGGATCGAGCCGTCAGGCCTGAACACAGTGCGTGTCCGGGACTGGACGCCGAGCTCAAGCGCCTGGAGATCTACACCGGTCTGACGGAAAACCTCGATGACTTCGGGTTGAAGAACAATGCCTCCGCCACGGCTGTCGAGGTTGTGCGGCGAGCGCTCATAAATATCGACCTCCCACCCGGCACGTCGCAGCAAGTTGCCCGTGAACAGGCCGCCGAGCGATCCGCCGATGATCAGTGCCCGTCGATGAGACAGTCTAGGCGTCTTCATGGGGTCACGCTCCGACGATCGCTTTCGCGGCTAAAAAAGTACTGGGGAAAAATGAACGTTGATGTGACATCGATCAAAGTTGGCATGATTGCACCTCGCTTGGATGTCACTTTAGGTCGTAGCGGCAGGCTTGATAATTGGGCAGAATCGGCGAGGCTCATTGCACAAAACGCAAAGGTGGTTCATGGACACATTCGCAGCGCTGAAGGCCTTTGTCGCGGTTATCGAGAGCGGCGGTTTCGCGCCCGCCGGGCGGCAGATGGGGGTCGCCACTTCGTCGGTGACACGCCAGGTCGACGCCTTGGAGAGAAGCCTCGGGACACAGCTGCTCAACCGATCGACACGCAGCGTGACCTTGACCGGCATGGGTGAGAGCTATTTCGAGCATGCGGTACGTATTCTGGGAGACCTGGAAAACGCCAACCTTGAGGTCAGCGAGGCGGCAGGCCCGCCGCGTGGGTTGTTGAGGGTGAGCCTGCCTGTGACGTTCGCGCGCCTGCATATCGCTCCTGCCATCCCGGCCTTTGCCAGGTTGTATCCAGAGATTCGGCTGGATCTGACGTTGTCGGACGACGTTGTCGATCTGGTGGGGGAGCGGCTTGACTTGGCCATCCGCCTTGGCAGCGTCGAAACTTCAAGCGTTGTCGCGCGCAAGATTGCACCTCATCGCCGGCTGGTATGTGCGAGTCCGGAGTACTGCGATCAGTGGGGAGCGCCTCGATCGCCCGCCGATCTTGCCAGCCACAATTGCCTGACCTTCTCCTACACCCGAGGCCACAGCCTCTGGCGGTTTTCGGGACGTTCCCAGGAGTCCGTCCGCGTCAGCGGCAGTCTGCGCACGAACAATTCCGAGGTGCTTCGAGAAGCGGCAATTGGTGGCATGGGCCTGGTTCTGCTGCCTAGCTGGCTCGTCGGAGCCGATATCGAGGCCGGGCGCCTGCGCGTCGTTCTACCTGAATGGGAGGTAGGGCTCGGGGGCGATGGTGGCGCCATTTACGCGGTGTACCAGCCTAATCGTCGCGCCTCGAAGACGGTCCGTGCATTTGTCGACTTCCTTGTCGAGCGTTTCGGTTCTCCGCCGTATTGGGATGCGTCGAGTGACATCTGATTCGTCGAACAAATGCTTTGCCATCAGGCGAAATCGGTTCTCTGGGAAACCGTATCCCATTGCGCTATCTCCGCCTGCAGCGTCGCGAGCTTTTCTTTCACGAATTGCAGCGCGTCGCGACCTAGCAGCAGGTGGGCAGGAGGCGTCGGCGAGGCCACGACCTGCATGATGGCCAGGGCCGCCTTGAGCGGATCGCCGGCTTGCTGGCCGCTGCGTTCCAGTCGTGCCTGGCGCTGGCTGTCGAAAGTCGCGTCGTAGTCGCCGATGAAGCGTTCTGCCCGGACCATGGAGCGGCCGGCCCAATCCGTGCGAAAGGCGCCGGGTTCAATGGCGGTGACCGCGATATCGAAGGGCTTGACCTCTTTGCCCAAGGTTTCGGAAATCCCTTCCAGCGCAAATTTACTGCCGTGATAAACCCCAAGTCCTGGGAATGTGGTCAATCCGCCCATCGAGGTAATGTTCAGGATGTGCCCGCTGCGACGCTCACGCATAAACGGCAGCACAGCCTTGATCATGGCCACGGCACCGAACACGTTGACCTCGAATTGCTGGCGAAAATCTTCCAGCGATGATTCTTCGATCAAACCCTCATGACCGTAGCCGGCGTTATTGACCAGTACATCGATGGCGCCAACAGTGCTTTCGATCTCGGCTATCGCGCCGGGAATCGAGGCACTATGAGTGACGTCCAGCAGTCGTCCAAACGAGTGACCCGGTTTCAGTTGATCGAATGCCTGGCGCGATGCCTCGGTGCGCAACGTGCCGACGACTCGCTGGCCGGCCGACAGCAGGGTCGTGGCCAGCGCCTTGCCAAAGCCGGAGCTGACGCCGGTGATCAGCCAGGTTTTTTGTGGTTGTTGAGTCTCGTTTTCGGTAGCCATGATGATTCCTCTGATGATGCAGAAGATTCTTCAGGGTTCCCTCGGGACGGACAATACGCCGGATTTGACTCAGGCCTTGAAGTCAATCTTCATAATGCATGTGGTATAAAAATCGATTTTTCGGGGGGCGATCATGCGCCAGGACCAACTTGATGGGCTCGTGACCTTTGTCTGTGTCGCCGAGCATTCCAGTTTCTCCGCAGCGGCGATCAGGCTGGGTGTTTCACCTTCGGCCGTCAGCCAGGTCATCCGCAATCTTGAGCGGCGTCTGGGAACCGCGTTGTTCAATCGCACCACCCGTAGCGTTGGGTTGACCGAGGCCGGCATCGGATTTTTGGCCAAAGTACAGCCCGCCGTGAACGTGTTGACCTCAGCGGCGCTGGAACTGGGCGACACGACGGGATCGCCCTCCGGGCTGCTGCGCTTGAACGTCCCTCGCTCAGCCTACATGTCGATTCTGCAACCCATGTTGTCGTCCTTTTTAGAGACGTATCCGCAGATCGATCTGGAAATCAGCATGGAGAATGCGTTCGTCGATATCGTTCGGCTGGGCTTTGACGCCGGCATTCGCTTTGGCGATTTTGTCGAGCGCGACATGGTTGCCATCAAGGTCGGCCCCAAAGTGCGCATACGCATTATTGCTTCTCCCGCCTATCTGGCGCGTCACGGCACGCCCGAGCATCCCACCGACCTGCTCAATCACAACTGCATTTGCTTTCGATCCTCCGGCGGCGTGATCGAGCGCTGGGATCTGGCCAAGGGCAAGGAAACCCTGCAACTGCCCGTGCGCGGCCGACTGATCGTCAATGATTCGGCCGCCCTGGTGCAAAGCGCACTGGACGGCAACGGTATCGGTTACATGATCAGCGGCTACATCGACCGGTTCATCGAGCGTGGCGAGTTGGTCAGCCTGTTCGAAGACTGGGGGCCGGAACTCCCCGGGTTCACGCTGTATTACTCCGATCGCCGCCGGGTGACCCGCAAGCTCCGAGCGCTCATCGACTTCTTGCGTGATCCTTCGGGGGGGCATTTTTCCGAGGCGCCGCCATTGCGCCCATCGGAGTCGCTGCGAATTCTTTAAAGGCTGAATACAGTCTGTTGCCATCGTTCATGCGGGCCCCCGTCATTAGTCATCCATGTTTGATCACTCTTGTTAGTCGGACTTCAAAGCCTATGAAGGCTGTGTAAATTCTCTGAGGGCCGAGTTGGTCCTAGGATGGCCGGTAGCGTTTTGATCAGTGGCGGAGTCTGCCGAGCCGCTACCCCATTGACTGGCAAGAGGTGAACATGGCTCAGACGTTGAAGATAAATGGCACCGTGCACACGACCGATGTCGATGACGACACGCCGTTGCTGTGGGTGTTGCGAGATGTGCTCGGCATGACGGGCACGAAATTCGGTTGCGGCATGGCCTTGTGCGGTGCGTGCACGGTGCATATGAATGGTGTGGCGGTGCGCTCTTGCGTATTGCCGGTGAGTGCGGCCGCCCAGGCTGACATCACGACGATCGAGGCGATCGGCGAAACCCCCGCCGGCAAGAAAATCCAGGACGCCTGGCAGGCGCTGGAAGTTGTGCAATGCGGCTACTGCCAGTCCGGGCAGATCATGTCCGCCAGTGCGTTGCTGGCGAGCAATCCCAACCCGAGTGACAGCGATATCGATAACGCCATGTCGGGCAATATTTGTCGCTGCGGCACCTATGTGCGAATTCACGCCGCGATCAAACAGGCCGCCGGTCAGGCGACGTTCGTCAAGGTGGGGGCATGAGCATGAAGGTCGATCCAGCCACAGTCTCGCGCCGAGGATTTCTGAAAATCGGTGCCGCCAGCGGTGGCGGTTTGCTGCTGAGTCTTGCGTTGCCAGGGACAATCGGTGACAGCTTCGCCGACGCTGCCCAGGCGTTCGAGCCCAATGCATTCATCCGGGTTGACCGCCAGGGCAAGGTAACCTTCACCATCGCGCAGGTAGAGATGGGGCAGGGGACTTACACCTCGATCCCGGTGTTAATCGCTGAAGAGCTGGCGGTGCGGATCGATCAAGTGGTGATCGAGCACGCCCCGGCCGATAACAGTCGTTACGCCAATCCGTTGCTGGGGTTTCAAGTCACTGGCGGGTCGACGTCGATCCGTAGCGCCTGGGAGCCATTGCGTCAGGCTGGCGCGACTGCCCGCACGCTGTTGATTCAAGCGGCAGCGCTGCAATGGGGGGTTGCCCCCAGCAGGTGTGTGGCCCGCGAAGGCGTTGTCCATCACGAGGCCAGTAAACGCACCCTTGCCTATGGCGAGTTGGCAGAGAAGGCCGCGACGTTGCCGGTCCCGGAAAAGGTTGAGCTGAAAACCCCGGAGCACTTCCAGTTGATCGGGCTCACGAGCAAGCGCACCGATTCGCCGGGCAAGGTCAACGGTAGCGCTTTGTATGGCATTGATGCCCGCCCGGACGGGGTCAAGGTCGCGGCGGTCATGGCTTGCCCGGTCATCGGCGGCACCCTCGCCAGTGTCGATGAGCGTGCCGCCATGGCGGTCAAAGGCGTGCTGCGGGTGATTCGGATCGAGAACGCGGTGGCGGTGGTTGCCGAGCATATGGGCGCGGCGCGCAAGGCGCTGGCCCTGCTTGATATCAAATGGAACGAAGGCGCCAATGCGCAATATTCCACGGCGCAAATGCTGACGGCGATCGAACAGGCGTCGCAGCCGGCCGGCACGGTGGTGCGCAACGTTGGCAATGCCGGGCAGGCGCTGGCGCAAGCCGACAAAAAATTCGAGGCGGTCTATCAGGTGCCATTTTTGGCCCATGCCTGCATGGAGCCGATGAACTGCACGGTGCATGTTCGCGCCCAGGGTTGCGACCTGTGGCTGGGGACTCAAGTGCCGGCTCGCGCGCAAGCCGTGGCCGCGCAACTGACTGGGTTGGTCGAGGCCCAGGTTCAGGTGCACAACCACCTGTTGGGCGGTGGCTTTGGCCGTCGACTGGACGTGGATTTTGTCGCCCAGGCGGTGGCGTTTGCCAAGCAGGTCACGTTCCCGCTCAAGGTCATTTGGTCACGGGAGGAAGACACCCGTCACAGCACGTTGCGCCCTTATCATTTCAATCACCTGAGTGCCGGGCTGGATGCGCAGGGGCGGCCGATTGCGTGGACGCACAAAGTCACCGGCTCCTCGATCCTCGCCCGCTGGTTGCCGGCCCGTTTCGCCAACGGTGTCGATGGCGATGCCACGCGCGATCCGAGCGGCCCCTACGATTTCCCCAACATCGGTGTCAGCTACATCCGGCATGAGCCGCCCGCAGGCATCACCACCGGTTTCTGGCGGGGCGTTGGGCATACACAAAACGTGTTCATGGTCGAAGGGTTCATCGATGAACTGGCCGCCAGTGCCGACCAAGACCCCGTGGCCTATCGCCTTGCACTGCTGGACAAGCACCCTCGGGCGCGCAAAGTGCTGGAGGCTGTCGCGCAAAAGTCAGGGTGGGGAACGCCCTTGGAAAAGGGTCATGGCCGGGGTGTCGCGCTGACGTTCTGCTTCGGTACCTATGCCGCTCAAGTGGTAGAGGTGAGTGTCGATCAACGTGGGCAGGTCAGCGTGCACAAGGTGACGTGCGTGGTGGATTGCGGTCGATCCATCGTTCCCGACAGTGTTGTGGCGCAGATGCAGGGCGGGGCCATTTTTGGTCTGAGTGCCGCGTTGTTCGGCAACATCACGTTCAAGGACGGGCGAGTCGAACAGGGCAATTTCGACACCTATCGCGTGTTGCGGATGAACGAGACGCCCCTCATCGAAACCCACCTGCTCGACAGCAATGAAACCCCTGGCGGGATCGGTGAAGTGTCCACGGTGACGATTGCGCCGGCGGTGGTGAACGCGGTGTTTGCGGCGACGGGCAAGCGGCTGCGCAAGCTGCCAATCGATGCCAGTCAATTGGCGAGTGTTTGAGTTGAAGACACCCTGCTGAAAAACGCTGCGCACTCGGCTTGAGGCCGGGTGCGCAGTACTGAAGGGGACGGTGAGATCAGAACGGGTATTGGCGCGGCGTGTGCTGCACCGACATCCAGTGTTCAGTCGTTAACTCATGAATCAGGCCTTCGCTACCGAAGCGGCCCAGACCGGAGTTCTTTTCCCCACCGAACGGCATGTTGGGCAAGTCAACGGCGGTGATGTCGTTGATATGCGTCATGCCTGTTTTCAGACCGGCAGCAAAGCGCTCTGCCCGGTAGGTGTCACGGGAGAAGACCGCACTGGAAAGACCAAACTCGGTGTCGTTGGCCATGTGCAGCGCTTGGGCGTCATTGGCGAAAGAAAGGATCGGCGCGACGGGGCCAAACAGTTCGCTGCGACCCAGCGCCATTTGCGGGGTAATGCGATCGAACACGTGAGGCGGCACGATCAGGCCGTCCGCCGGGCCACCCAAGCGTTGCCGAGCGCCTTCTGCATGGGCGGCCGCGATTGAACGTTGCACGTTGAGCAATTGCTTTTGGCTGATCAATGGGCCGATGACGGTATCCGGCTCATCAGGGTTGCCTACTTTCAAGTTCTGGACGCGGGCGACATAACGTTCGACGAACTCGTCGTAGAGCTTTGCATGCACCAGTATTCGGTTGGCAATGACGCAGATTTGGCCCTGATGCAGGAACTTGCTGACCACCGCCGCCTGTACGGCCAACTCGAGATCGGCATCGTCAAGCACCACCAGCGGCGCATTACCACCGAGCTCCAGCATCATTTTCTTCAGTCGCGGGCTGGTCGCGATGTTGCTCGCAATACGCCGACCCACGGCCAGCGACCCGGTGAATGATATGACCCGAGGTATAGGGTGTTGAACAAAGCCGTCGCCAATCACCGCAGGATCACCGACCACGACATTGAGGACACCCGCCGGCAGCCCGGCTTCTTCAAGGATCCGGGCGATCAGCAATCCGCCCGTGATCGGCGTTTCACTCGCAGGCTTGACCACGACGGCGTTGCCCAGGGCAATCGCTGGCGCGAGCGTGCGACACGTCAGGTGCAGTGGCCAATTCCACGGGCTGATGACCGCGACGACCCCGACCGGGTTGCGATAGATGCGGTTTTCTTTGCTGGGTATGTCGCCGGCGATGATTCGACCGTACACCTGGGCCGGGAGCGTAGAGGCATCAAGCATGATGGCGCGGGCGGCCCCCCATTCCATTTCAGCCTTCATGCGGGTACTGCCGGATTCGCGAATCAGCCAGTCAACGACTTCGGCATGGCGTGTATCGAGGATGTCGACGGCTCTGCGCAAGATGGCCGCGCGCTCTCCCGGTAAGGTTTGCTCCCATTGTGATTGCGCTGATTCAGCCGCGTGGCAGGCCCGGTCAACATCGTCCAGATTGGCCTGATGTATCTCGACAAGGCGTTCATTTGAATAGGGATTGTTGACTTCCAGTACGGAGCCTGCGAGGCCTGCGCGCCATTTTCCGTTAATAAACAGTCCGTCGAACGTGTAGGGCACAGGGGGCGTCTTGATGCCCGACATCAATGATTCAGTCATGGGAGTTCCTTAATATTCAGGTAAGCAACGAAGGAAGGCGGTTCAGCGAGCTCGGGTGGCGCCACTGCGCAATGCGATCAGCAATCCGAACGTACAGACGACCAGGCCGCACCACTGGCCAATGGTGGGTAGTTCCCCCACTAACGGCACGCCGAGCAAAATCGCGACGGCGGGAGCCAGTGCAGGAAAGAGGGCGGCTCGACCGGCGCCGAGGTAATGCACGGCGCGGGCGAACGTGAAGAGCGCAACGATGCCCGAGAGAAGGCCTTGAACAACGCCTTGCTCGATGAGCAGGGCGATCGGCGCTGTGGTCAGGCGCTGGGTGCCCGTCACTGCCAAATACAGAGGGGAATAAAGGACACCGCTGAGAGCCGACACGACAGCGGTTGTGGCAAAGGCATCCAGCTTCCAGCGGCGCACCAGCACCGTGAACACAGCGAACATCGACCCTGCGGCAGCAAACAGCAAATCCCCGATCCAGGCTTGGGACTGGCCATCCAGGATCCCTGGGCCTGCAATCGTCACCAGCCCGGTGATGATGACGCCGAGCCCGATGATCCGTGATGCTCTCAGGTGTTCGCGAAGCAGCAGGGCGCCAAGGCAGACGCTCATGAGTGTCAGGACGCCGAGCTGAATGACTGCGCCGTGGGCGAGGGGGGCGAACAGGTAGCCGCTTGCGCCAATCAGTACAAAGAGCGGACCGGCCAACAACGACAGAACGATGCCGCGTCGCCAGCCGATACCCGCCAGGGTGCGAGGTGAATGGATCAGCACCCACGGCAACAGAACTGCACCGGCGACGACATAGCGAATGAACGCAAGGTCACTGGCGTGCAGTCCGGCACCAATCCCGTGGCGGGAAACGGCAAGAAATGCGCCCCAGATAACCGCCGCTATCGATCCGAAGGCAATGCCATAGTGGGTGTTACGGCGTCGTGACGCTAAGCCCGATACAAGTGCAGTTTGGCCTGACATTGTCTGTTTATCGCTCCTGAACGCCCTCAAAACATCATTGTTTGGTAAGGGGCGCTTCATGGTAGGAGCGGGTCGTGCGATGGATAACCCCTCTGAATGGCTATGCCCTATGAAGAAAAACTTCATAAACGATAGTGCGGCCGTAAGGAGGTGACTCGAATGNTACAGATNCGTTACACACTTTTATTAAGGCGTGGGCCAAATGGGTGTGAATGAGCTTATATCGCTGCAGCTACCACAATCCGCCACCAAAACAGCTGGCGAGATCAGCACGGGGCATGTACTCAAGCCCAACTTAA